>Ga0194125_10011020_pt1 | contig 12230 bp, 11 predicted proteins | sample TA2KigC250mmetaG_FD_148626 | JGI IMG/M metagenome (GOLD analysis project Ga0194125, IMG submission 148626) | Freshwater microbial communities from Lake Tanganyika, Tanzania - TA2015034 Kigoma Deep Cast 250m | ecosystem: Environmental > Aquatic > Freshwater > Lake | place: Tanzania: Lake... | reverse complement strand
AAGCTCTGCAGCGGGTCGGTCTGGCCGACCGGGCCAGGGAGCGCGTAGCCAACTATTCCAAGGGTATGAGACAAAGACTGATGATCGCCCGAGCTTTCATTAATAAGCCGAAGGTGCTCTTTTTAGACGAGCCGACCGACGGGCTTGACCCGGTTACTGCTACAGCAATCCGCAAAACAATCAAGGAGGAAGCTGAGCGGGGAGCCGCGGTGTTGCTGACCACCCATAATATGTTTGAGGCCGATGAACTATCTGACCGGGTGGCTTTTATCAATGAAGGTAAAATTGTGGCGCTTGATACAGCCGAAAATCTAAAGTTGAAATATGGTAAAAGAGCAGTAAGGGTTAGACTGCGCGACGGCGATGGAGTGCGCGAGGAAGAGTTGCCCCTGGATGGCGGTAGATCATCTGCCCGCCTCAGCGAGCTGGCTGCTTCGCCTGATCTGATGACCATCCATACCGAGGAAGCGACCCTGGAGGCGATCTTTATCCACCTGACCGGCAGGAGGCTGGTGTAATGCATAAACCAATTTCAACCGGCAGGCTGCTGGCGGCGGTGCTTAAAAAAGATATCCGCATTTACAGTCGCAACAGTATTTACCTTTTTCTCACTATCCTCAGCCTGGTATTCTTCGTGGCTATCTTCTGGATCGTCCCCGATTCGGTTGATGAAGAGCTGCCTTTTGCGATTACTCCGCCCTTGTCTGTTATCTTCGCCGAAAGCAAAACAGCGCTTGAGACAGCAGGCATTCCGGTTGACGATGCTACCCGGCTGGCGGAGCTTGAATCAACCTTTAAGGAAGAAGGGCTGCAGCTAATTGAATTTGCCGGCGCAGATGAGCTGCAGCGGGCTATCAGTGGAGAGCTGTTGGTTTACAAAACGGCAGAGGGTGGCTATATCTTCCTTGATCCTGAGCTTGATCAAAAAGCGCCGAAAGGGGCCTCAAAAGTAAACTTAGGGGTGGGGATCACTTTCCCGCCAACCTTTTTTAGCGCAGTGCTGCTGCAGCAAAAACCGCAGGTAACTGTTTATGCCGATGCTGCTGTTCCGGAAGAAATTCGGGGCGCCATGCAGGGCTTTGTGCGCGAGCTGGCTTTTTCGCTGGCCGGAAAAGAGCTTCCGGTGGAGCTGCCGCCTGAGGACACCATTATCCTGGGGCGTGACCGGGTGGGAGAACAGATCTCGATGCGGGCCAGGATGCGGCCGCTAATTGCCTTTTTTATCATGATGATGGAAACCTTCGCCCTGGCCTCCCTGATTTCCAATGAAGTGCTGCAACGCACCGTTACAGCCCTGCTGGTTACGCCGCTTCGGGTAGGCCATTTTTTACTGGCCAAGACGATCTTTGGCACTATTCTGGCCCTGATCCAAGCGGTTATTGTCCTGGTCCTGGTCGGTGCTTTTACGGTCGACAACTGGCTTTTGTTGCTACTAATTGTTCTTTTGGGTTCACTGATTTTTACCGCAGTGGCCATGCTGGTTGGCTCAGCCGGAAAAGATTTTATCGGCCAGCTGATGTTCAGCCTGCTCTTCCTGATCCCGCTGATGATCCCGGCCTTTGCTGTGCTCTTTCCCGGATCGGTTGCATCCTGGGTCAGGGTTTTACCCAGCTACCCAATAGTCAAACTACTTTATGATGTGACAATCCATGAAACCCTGTGGGCCGACTCACTGGCTTTACTGGGTAATGCCGCTCTTTGGTCTCTGGTTATCTTTGCGGCTGGCTTGTTTGTTTTAAAGAGGAAGGTGGCAACATTATGAACCTGAAACGAGTTCTGCGTATTTTACGTAAAGATTTTTCGATCGGTCCGCGCAAACCTTTCTTTATTTGGGCGCTGGTGATGCCTTTTGCTTTGACGCTCTTATTTCAGTTTGCCTTCGGCTCGCTTTTTGAACCACAGCCGCGTTTAGCCATTGTTGACCTGGGTAACTCGGGGCTGACCACAGAAGCAGAAGCTCTTGAAGGTTTTGCTGTAACCATCTTAGATGATCCGGAAGAGCTCTTTAGCCGGGTTGAAAACCACGACTTTGATGCCGGCCTGGTTCTGTCCGCCGGTTTTGATCAGGCCGTCAGAGATGGAGAAAAACCGCTGCTGCAGTTTTATATGAGTGGTGAGAGCCTGGCCTCGAACCGGATCATTATTGCTGTTAGCACCGTGGAAATGATTAGGGGGCTTGAAGGAGCAGCGCCGCCCGTTGAAGTGAAGACGGTATATTTAGGAGACCCGGGTCTGCCCATTTCGATCCGTCTGGTCCCGGTGATTGTTTTCTATGCCCTGGTGATGGCCGGTATCTGGGTGCCAAGCGCCAGCCTGGTCGAAGAAAAAGAAAACGGCACTTTAACGGCGATGGTTGTAACCGCGGCCAAAGCCGGTGAAGTGCTGGTAGCCAAATGGTTGCTGGGCTTTATTTTTGCCCTCTTCCTGGCTGTTGCCACTTTGCTTCTAAACAGGGCTTTCGGGCCACGACCGTTGGAAGTTGTTGCTGTTATTGCCGTTGCTGCTGCCCTCACGGCCGAGATCGGCTTGATCATCGGTGTTGTCTCAAAATCAGCAACGATGCTTTTTACCCTGATTAAGAGTCTCGGCATCTTTCTATTTGTGCCGGTGATCTTTTATCTCTTTCCCGAGTGGCCGCAGTGGATCGCCCAATTCTTCCCCCTCTACTGGATTATCAAGCCGATCTGGGAAGTTTCGGTAATGGGGCAGCCGCTGAGCTCAGTCTGGTTTGAAATGTTGATTGCCTTAAGCTTAACTATTGCGCTTATTCCGGTAATCATTTTGCTGAAGAGGAAACTTTTTGCCTGACAAACCACTTCGAGTAATGATATAATGAGCACTGTTTTATTACAATTGCGAGGTGGATAATGCTCGGTAACTATGTTAATGCCCTGGCGATCATCGTCGGCAGCCTTGTTGGCTTGCTCTTTCACAAAGGATTAAAGGAAAAGTATAAGACTATCGTCATGCAGGCTATCGGCCTTTCCGTGCTTTTTATCGGGGCTACCACGGCTCTAGGCGGGTTGCTGAACCCGGACAGTGAGCCGATTCTTTTTATTATCAGTTTGGTAATCGGCGGGATTATCGGCGAGCTGGTGGGCGTGGAAAATGCCCTCGAGCGGCTTGGCGCAAAGCTGCAGCAAAGGTTTGGGTCGCCGGAGAACAATGTTGCCCGTGGTTTTGTGACAGCCAGCCTGATCTTTTGTGTCGGGACGATGGCGATTATCGGCTCACTTGACAGTGGGCTGCGAGGCAATCACAACATGCTCTTTGCCAAATCTGTTTTGGACGGCATTACCTCAATGGTGCTCGCCTCATCGCTCGGTTTCGGAGTGATTTTTTCAGCTGTGGCTGTTTTCATTTACCAGGGAGCGATCGTGCTTTTCGCCAATCTGGTCGAGCCTTATCTGACGATTGCCGTAATCCGTGAAATCTCGATCATCGGGGGTATTTTGATCTTCGGCATCGGCCTGAATCTGCTGGAAATTATCAAGGTCAGAACAGCCAACCTCTTGCCGGCTATCCTGATTCCGGTTATCTATTACCTCTTTACCGGTTAAATTATAGTTCACTCGTATATCAGACATTAACCAGAACAAAAAACTAATTTACTTTTTTTCGTCAACACCAGGACAAAATCACAAATGCCACCGGTAATGATCTTATTTTGCATTTTTTTAAGAAGAGGTAGGAAAATCCGACTAAAATGCCGAAAATATGAGCAATTATATAAAGTAGTCAAGGAGGAATTTATTGATGATTTCGTTTCAGCTGACCGAAGAGCAGGAACAGATGCAAAAGTGTGCCAGGGATTTTGCTGCGGCTGAGATAATCCCGATTGCCGCCGAATACGACGAGAAAGAGGAAATCCCCTGGCAGGTGATTGAAAAAGCATACGAGGCAGGGCTGATGAACCTGGCCATTCCGGAGGAGTTGGGCGGTCAGGGAATTGACCCACTTACTGCTGCCATTATTACTGAAGAGATTGCTTACGGCTGTCTGGGCGTTAATGGTACATTTGGGGCCAACGAGCTGGCGGTGCAGCCAATTCTAATCGCCGGAACTGAAGAACAAAAGAAGAAGTTTTTGCCTGATTTTTGCGCCAAGCCCCAGCTGGCTGCTTTTGGCCTGACCGAACCGGAGGCCGGTTCAGATGTTGCCAATGTGCAGACCAGGGCGGTACGCGATGGCGATTACTATGTTTTAAATGGTAACAAGTGTTTTATCACCAATGGCGATTCGGCAGCGCTTTACACAATATTTGCTACCATTGACAAGAGCCTGGGACACAAAGGGCTATGCGCTTTTATCGTGCCGGGAGATACCCCTGGCATTCGCGGTGGCAAGAAAGAACAGAAGATGGGTGACCGCTGCTCCGAGGTGGCGGAAGTGATTCTGGAAGATGTACGGGTGCCGGTTGCCAACCTGCTCGGCAAAGAAGGCGACGGGTTTAAGATTGCCATGGAAACCTTAGATGTTACTCGGCCCGGTATCGGGGCGGCAGCAGTCGGGGTAGCCCGCAGAGCCTTTGAGGAAGCCAAAAAATATTCGCTGCAGAGGATTCAGTTTGGCAAGCCGATTGCTGCCAACCAGGCGATCCAGTTTATGTTTGCCGAGATGGCCACTAAGATTGACGCTGCCCGGCTGCTGGTCTGGCGGTCAGCCCAGTACCTGGCGATCGGCCTGCGTGCCTCCAAAGAGGGTTCAATGGCTAAGTTTTATGCGGCTGATATTGCCATGGAAGCCACGGTCGATGCCTTGCAGATTATGGGCGGCTCGGGTTACATGCGCGATTACCCGGTTGAAAAGCTAATGCGTGATGCCAAGATCCTGCAGATCTACGAAGGCACAAACCAGGTCCAGCGGATGGTTATTGCCCGGGAAATCCTGAAATAAAGGACTTGATGGTTATGAAACTTGTTGATCAGAAGGTTACAAATGAGGAACTCAAAGAAATGTCAGCCAAAATGTTTGACGGTTTGGTCAAGGCAGTAGTTGATGTTGAGGAAGAGATAATGGTAGTGGATTCTGAGCTACATGCCGATCAGGAGGAGTATTTACTTGAGAGAGGTTCGAAGCAAGAAAACTTATGGGGTATTAACATTTATCCCGAGCAGGTAGGTCAAGAAACCTGGCTTGAGTTTGATTCAATGATTAATCTGCGACCTTCTCAAAACAACAAATCTCGTGGTGTTGAAGACGAAAATATTAGGAACAGGATTACTGCCATTGTTGAGAAGTTGGTGCTAAAGTGAAAATCCACAAAGAACTGGCAAGCGGTCGCTGGTTTGAGCTGTCTCTAATCGAACAGCTGGCAAATATAGGTACGGACGTTGAACGTGCGATCAGGTGGAAGCAAAAAGGTAATGAAGATTACAGCAGGCAGGCGTTTGAACGGGCGCTTGACCTGATCTACCTGACTGTTGAAGACCCCAAAAATAGAAAAAGGCTAAAAGAGATCCTCAGAACCAGGGAAGCGCTGATCGACCATTTTGTTTACGACAATGAGTATAATACCACTGAAGAGCAGTGGCAAAACTATTTCTACCAGTTTAACTATGCTGCCGCAATGAGCAGGGGTAGGTAAAAACTAATTTGAAGTACCGGGAATCAATCTATTTAAGGGGAAGGGGTAAGCAGCTTGGATATTTATGAAAGCTTAAGACAGGTTTTGGATGCTCATCCGTCGACAGCGCCGCCGGCTCATTCAATCGACGAGATCCTGAAAATCCTTTTCACCCCGCAGGAAGCAGTTGTTGCGGTCAGGATGAGCTACAAGGTTAAGCCGGTTGTCGCTATCGCCCAAAAAGTTGGTCTTTCGGAAGATGAAACAAAAAAACACCTGGAGGCGATGGCCGATAAAGGCATTATTATCTCACGCAAAAAAGAAGGCGAAATGCATTATGGCCTTCTGCCCCTCATCCCCGGTGTTTTTGAATTTCCCTTCATGAAAGCAGAACTTACTCCGATGCATAAGCGATTGGGAGAGCTCTGGGAAGAATATCACGCCGAGGGCCTCGGAGCGGCATTCGCCGGCAATCCCACCCCGCTGATGCGTGTGGTGGCAGTTGATCAGGCAATCCCCGCCCGCGACCGGGTACACCCCTATGAAGAGGTGGTGCGTTTTATTAATGAATCATCTTTCATCGCGCTGGCTGACTGTGCCTGCCGGGTAAGCGTGCAGGCCTGCGATAAGCCGAAGGATGTGTGCCTTATCTTTGGGCACGCGGCCGAGTTTCTGGTAGAGCGTGGTTTTGCCCGTCAAATCAGCAAAGAAGAAGGGCTCCAGGTGCTCGATAGGGCCGAAGCAGCCGGCCTGGTGCATACCAGCAACAACAGCGCCGACCGGGCGAATTTAATCTGTAACTGTTGCCCCTGCTGCTGCACCGTGCTGCGCGGTAAAACCCAGCTCAATCATCCCCATGCTTTTGAGCCGAGCCGTTATGAAGCTACAGTAATAACTGAGGATTGCAGCGGTTGTGCGAATTGTGCCGAGGAGCGCTGTCCCGTAGAAGCGATCGCCATGGTCGATGATTCTGCCGTGGTTAACGCTGAAGAATGTATCGGTTGCGGTCTTTGCGTTAGCAGTTGCCCGACCGGGGCTATGGTTCTGATTGAGAGAGCTGAGATGCCGGTAACCCCGGCAACGGTTACAGAGATGGGCATGAAAATATTGCAGGAAAAAGGAAGGCTCGAAGCCTTCCTGAAAATCATGAATGAATAGTCTTTATTAACGCTTTGGCTGTTGCTGAGTAATGCAGTGAATGTTGCCTCCGCCTAGGAGGATTTCCCGGGCATGAATGCCGATAACCTCGCGGTCGGGAAACAGCTCTTTTAGTTTTGCAAGGGCTGGCTGGTCAGCGGAATCTCCAAACAGAGGGGCAATAATGGCATCGTTGGAGATGTAAAAGTTAACATAGGAGGCGGCCATCCGGTCGCCTTTTTCCCTGGGGATGGAACCTTCCACGCTATCCACCCCTTCGCACTCTTCAGCGCTGATCAGGACCGGAGAGGGCAGCTTAAGCTTGTGCACTTCCAGCTTTCGCCCCCTGGCATCGGTCGCACTTTCCATCACTGCAAGCGCTTCCAGGGAAATTTCGTGCTGCGGATCATCTTTGTCGTCAGTCCAGGCCAGCAGTACTACCCCTGGCCTGACAAAGCAGCAAATATTGTCGATATGGCCGTCCGTTTCGTCATTATAGATACCGCGAGGCAGCCAGATTACTTTTTGGATTTTCAGGTAGTCACCTAAGTAGGCTTCGATCTCTTTTCGTTCAAGGTGGGGGTTGCGGTTGGGGTTCAGCAGACACTCTTCGGTGGTTAGCAGGGTGCCCTCGCCGTCTGTGTGGATGGAGCCGCCTTCCAGCACAAGGGGGGCCTTGTAGCGATCAACGCCCGCAAGCTCGGCTACTTTGCGGGCAATCAGGTCGTCCTGATCCCATGGAAAGTAGAGGCCGCCGACGAGACCGCCCCAGGCGTTAAAATCCCAATCGACAGCTCTTAAATCTCCTTTATCGTTAACTACAAAAGTAGGGCCAACATCGCGCATCCAGGAATCGTTGTTGGACATTTCAACAACCCTGATCTGGGCAGGCAACTTGTTTCGGGCATTGACAAACTGCTTAGCTGAAACGCACATGGTAACCGGCTCAAAACGGCTGATCGCTTCTGCCACATTAACAAAGGCTTTTTCAGCCGGCTTGCCCCCCAGGCGCCAGTTGTCGGTGCGCTCGGGCCAGATCATCCAGCACCCTTCGTGGGGTTCAAATTCACCGGGCATCCGGAAACCGTCTGCAGCAGGGGTGCTCTTGAGTGTTGACGTCATCATATCCCTCCAGGTAGTGCCTCTTTTCAGCCTGATCGTAAACGATCGATTGCTCACCGTCAATTTCCGCAGCTTTTTAACCTTACTCTTAGTCTTGCTGTAAGGACTGAAACGGTCCAGGTTGCGGTGCTTAAACCACCTGGTTAGCGGGAATAATACGCGAACAGGGTACATCAACCAGGCATTTACCGCAGACAGCGGCGATGCTTTCAAGATTACTTAAACGGTTGCCATTGATTAAACACATCTCGTAGCATGAGTGCTTGTCCAGGTGGTCAATAGCCAGAGCATGGTTAACACATTTTTGGGCACAGAGGCAACAGCGGCTTCATGGGAACAGTTCGGACAAGAATACTGTTCCTGCGGTTTAGCGAGCCCTGTAATAATAACAGAATAACGACTCAATGAACGTAATATTAATCTAAATTCTATGTCATATGTCAAATAGCTTTAAAGGCGCTATTTGTTTTGGTGACGTAGAATCTATTTTCTACAGGGGTAGTTTACGGCCCAACCCTTTTCTAAGGGCCTGCATCAAAACCTCTTTTCCCACTACCACATCACAAACCGCCATACCAATGTTGCTGCAGATAATCAGTTCATCATCGTCTTCTCTTCCAGGGATTGTTCCGGCCAGGATTTCACCGGTTTCTCCGGATATGGCAGGCAGGCCCTCCGGGAAATAACCCATAGATGCGAAGAGTTCATGTTCCTCGGAGCTGTCAACAAAATACTTGTCAGCCTTCCGAAGAGTTGCGGGATCAAAGAATGTATTGAGATCGCAGGGTAGCAGTGTCTGACCTGCCGAAAGCCACTTATCTTTCACGACAGCCAGCGGTTCAAGCAGAATCACTGTGGCTGAGCTTAGCACCTCGCAGCTTTTTGCTACCTCTTCAGGACTATCGCTGTGGACTATTTCAACTTCAATTTGTGGTTGTACAGTTTTGATCAGCCTGTCGGTGGCCAAGGGGTTTACGTCGTAAACGAAAATCTTTTTAAGTTTTGGTAAGGTGTGGACAATAAAGCGGCAGTGCTCTACCCCCTGAACACCACACCCGAACATGCCAAAAGTAGTTGCATTGGGATGGAGGACGCCAGCAGCGAGCGAGGTAACTGCGGGAGTCCGCATGGCGGTAATCCAGGTGGCATCCATTAGGGCTGTTGGACAGCCGGTTAAGACGTCGTTGATAATCAACAGGCCGGTTGTCTGCGGTAATTTATATTTTTCAGGGTTCGAAGGATAACACTCAATCCATTTCAAGCCGACTGCGTTTTTCGATGGCACATATGCAGGCATGGCGTGAAAGAACACCTCCCTGAAAGGGTGCACTCCGATTTTGGCCGGCATCTCGTAGTTCTTAGTGCCATGCGCTATCAGGGCATTGCGGGTCAACTCAAGGATGTCGCTGATAGACAAACCTGCTGCAGAGACCTCCTTTTTGGTCAGGTAGAGGAGTTCACTGCCTATCTGCAGAGAATCCAAGATTATTTCACGTTCACTGTTTAGATCCATTTTAATAACATCCTTTCGTTATATGTTTTTGTATTGACGGTCAGAGGGCAGGCAGATATATGCCGCAGTAAAAGCGGCAACTGCAGCAATAAATACGAGCATGAAAGAGTAGTTTACACCCAATTCCTCACCAATAACTCCGGACAATATGGTTTGCACTATCATACCTATACCCATACAAAATTCTAAAAAACCCATTCCAAAACCGGTAGCAGAAGGGCTGATCAGCTCAGCCATAAGGGTGATGGTCATTGTAAACATGATGCCAGTGCCAATACCTCCTGCTGCAGCTGCAAACAGCAGATGCGTGTAACTTTTGGCAACAAAGAAGCTAACTGTAGATAACATCATAAAGGATATACCAGCCAGGAGTACTTTTTTTCGGCCCAATCTGGCTGAGTATTCTCCGCTGACGATAAATGATACCAAACGCATAGCCCAAAATATGGTGAATATGAAACCGATCTGTTGGCGTTGAGCGCCGATCAGATCGGCAATGATCGATAAAAGGCCCCAAATTGAGTAAATAAAGCCAGCGTAAGCAAAACCGGAGAGGCAGACTGGCCAAATTTTAGTAATTTCTGATCTGATTGAGGCCATACTTTTAACGCTGTTCAGGGAATGATCAATCCGTTCTGCGGTTGGCCTGTCCGATATACCGTAGAGCGAGGTTCCGAGGACGATCATTCCGATAACGGGGTATAGAGGGAAGACTGCATTTACAGAAAGATGTTCCATAATGAAACCACCACTTAAAGTGCCTATGATTACTCCGAAACCATAGGCAGCAGCAAAGCGGCCCATAATCTTGCCTCTCAATTCGCAGGGGGCGTTGTCGGCGATGAGCGATTCGGCCAGCGGCCAGAGGATGCCTCTGCTGGCGCCTTCTACTGTGCGGAAAAGCATTAGCGTTTCAGGTGTTGCAGCATAGTAGTAACCGATTGAAGCGGTTATTGAAAGAAGAATGCTGAATAACAGGATGCGCTTTCTGCCCAGTTTGTCTGACAGTGAGCCCGCAACAAGGGTCATTAGGGTGTAGGCAATTGAATAACCAGCCATAAAATAACCAAGCTGTCTGAATGAGGCACCAAGGGCATAACCATGCAACGGTATCGCCGGCGCTACGGCACCCTCACCGACCGAGATGAGAAAAATAAGCAGACTTGTATAGCTTATTGTGCGCAGCGCTCTTGTTTCGTTGTCCGGCATTTTAAACAAAGGTTTAATTGTTAACACAGGCTAGACCCCTTTATTAGCATAATGCAATAACAAAGGCACCAAGGGCTAAAGGTGCTATTTAACCGAGTCTGAAAAGGATTAAACACTACGGGCGATTTGGCTGATCTTTTCCCGCGTTTTGGGTTCCAGTGGTTTTGGTTTGTGGTTCTCGAGAATTTCTTTCAATTTTTCACGAGCCAGATCGGCCAGATCCGGTTTACCTTCAGCTACCCAGAAATCATAACGGCGTCGGTTAAAAATTGTTGGGAACCACCAGTGTTTTTTAAAGTTTTCATAAGTATGCTCTTCGGTAAGATAGTGTCCACCCGGACCTACCCTCTCAATTAGGTCTACAGCCAGGGTTTCTTTATTGACTTCGATCCCCTTTATAATTTGTTTAACCTGACCAATCACTTCGTCGGCGATAACCATTTGCAAAAGCGAGGTGCTGATGCCCGATTCGATAAAACCAACATCGTGAATCAGATTAGCACCGCTTAAAGCAGCCATCAGGCAGTTGGTGGCAATGTCAATGCCCATTTGCTGATCGACACACTTGGAGTCAGAGCATCCGGCTGTACTGAACATGGGAATTCGGTAGAACTGGGCCATATTGGTCATTCCTGCCGACATCAGGTTGAATTCCGGTGCTCCGTAGCTGATTTGGGTTGTGGCCATGTCAAGGATTGTTGTTACCCCACCCATAATGTAGGGGGCTCCTTCCCTGGTCAGTTGGTGCACTACCAAGCTGCTCAGACACTCGGCATTGGCAATAACCATGGTTCCAGCCAGAGTGGCTGGTGCTGTTGCCCCGGCCAGGGGCGCGGGAGTGTTAATGCATGGTAGCATATGTTCGGCCAGAAACATTGTTTTTTCAAGGGCATCGATATCATGTGTCAAGGGTGAAATAGGTTCTGAGTAAAAACAGAGAAATGGATAGTTTTGCAGATCTTGCAGGCTGCCTGCAATCTCTATCGCCATTTTTATCATGGTTTTGTAGTTTTTAGCGGTAAAACCCCAATGAACAATTGGCTTGGTTGAGTTGTTGAGCATGGCTTCGAACATGAAAACATCAGCTGCTTCAGTTTTTACGTCCCTTGCAGTACCGAAGTCCATTTGATAGTCAATATTCGGCAAGGCATCCATCACTAGCGAAGCCCGCCTGGTATCGGATATTTCAACCAATCTTCGTTCGCCAGTAAAAGGGTCAAGAGTGTAGTTGACTGTGGGGCCGGGTCCGAAGTAAGAATTGTTGTTTTCCAGAAAAATTCGCCTTGTTCCCTCCCGGTCGCAGAGCGCTACTCTCGAGGGGGCACTGCGGATACATTTTTCAACCAAGGCCGGGGGGATTCTAACCCTGGTTCCATCAACATAAGCGCCCGCGTTTTTTAGCAGTTCGACCGCCTTGGGATATTTGATTTCAACTCCTACCCTTTCCAGAACCTCCAAGGTGGCTGAGTGAATTTCACGGCATTGTTCTTCGGTAAAAACCCGGAAGTATAAGCTGGAATTAGTAACATAGTTACTCCTTAACATCTTTAAACCTCCCTATCTCTATTTTTTAAATAATGCTAACAGATATCTCCGTTATTCATAGAATTACGGAGAATTACAACCTAACTTGTGTAGCCGATGTTATCCAGAAACTTACCCTATCATGTCTCACTGGGTCAT
>Ga0194125_10011018_pt1 | contig 12231 bp, 12 predicted proteins | sample TA2KigC250mmetaG_FD_148626 | JGI IMG/M metagenome (GOLD analysis project Ga0194125, IMG submission 148626) | Freshwater microbial communities from Lake Tanganyika, Tanzania - TA2015034 Kigoma Deep Cast 250m | ecosystem: Environmental > Aquatic > Freshwater > Lake | place: Tanzania: Lake... | reverse complement strand
TGCGTGTAAATGCCATCGGCAGTCAAGCCGGGGAGGCGGCACGCGGCCTGGATCGTCTCCGCCGCCTCGCCGATGAGTATGCCGAGCCGTCCCATGCCGGTATCGACCTTGAAGTGGACGGTGGCGGCGCGGCCCTGCCGGATCGCTTCGCGGCTGATCGCGCGGGCGGTGTCGAGGTCGGTGACGGGTAGCACGACGTCCGCGGCGACCAGTTCCGGGATTTCGTCGGGCAGCACGCTGCCGAGAATGTGGATCGGAATGCCGAGGTCGAGCAGGGCGAAGGCCTCATGGGGTTCGGCAATGCCGAACGCGGCCACCCCTTCTTGCGCGAGCGCCCCGGCGATCGGACGCACGCCGAGGCCGTAGGCATTCGCCTTCAGCACGGCCATCACGGCGCAGGGCGAGACGGCCCGGGCGATATGGCGGTAATTGGTGCGCAAGGTGTCGAGGCTGATGTCGAGCCACACACGGCGCGGGGTGGAACAGGATGGTCTGGGTATGTTCATCGTTGGGCGATTACGGAACGTGGATGATCAGAAACACAGGGTTGGGACACGGGGTGGGGTGGTGGGGGAGTCTCACAGGGGTTCGATGCCGCTAAGCTTGAGCCGCGTGCGGTTGTGGAGGTGGCAGATGGCGAGCGCGAGGGCATCGGCTTCGTCCTCCTGCGGGAGTTCGGGAAGGTTCAGCAGGGTCATCACCATCCGCTGCATCTGTCCCTTCACTGCGCCTCCGAAGCCGACCACCGCCTGCTTGACGCGGCGCGGCTCGTATTCATAGACCGGGATTCCATGGCGGGCACACTGACCGATCAGCACGCCGCGGGCATGACCCAGGATCAGCGTCGTGTGGATGTTCTTGGAAAAGAACACGCCCTCGATGGCGGCTGCCTGAGGATGGCAGGATACGATCTGCTCGCAGACCGCATCCTCCAGGGCGACCAGGCAGGCCGACAGCGGACGCGCCGCAGGGTTGCGCACCCGCCCGTGCCAGACGGATCTCATGCGCGATCCCTCCGCCTCGACAATGCCCAGACCGGTTGATCGCAGTGACGCGTCAATCCCCAAAATCCGCAAAGAGTCAGGCGGCGTGTTCATACGGCGCCCCACTATAATCAACCCGCCCCCCGCGTGCAAGGCCAAATCGGTTTTACATGGCTGAATGAATGCGCTATACTCGCCACATTTCTCCACTTTCGACTATCCCGCCAATGCCGTGATTTTCCTGACGGGTGCCACGGCGATAGCATCCGATTATGGAAAGAGGACCTCATGGGACAGGTGTTAATTACAGGGGCTTTTGGGTTTGTGGGGACCCACCTGTCGGCCTGGCTGGCAGAGCGGGGCAGGGGAGTCTGGGCGCTGGATGTGGCCGGGGCCGCTCCCGCGTCGGGAGGCGCGTATGCGCGGCTGTTTACGTGGAAGGATCTGGAGCGGGTGCCTTGGGACGAGGTGGATGCGGTGGTGCATCTGGCGGGAAAAGCGCATGACACCCGGCGCACCGCCGACCCCCAAAGCTATTTCGACATCAACGCGGGGCTGACCGAAAAAATCGTGCGACGGATTGTGGACGCCGCACCGCCTCGCCCCATCCGATTCATCCTGTTCAGTTCTGTCAAGGCGTGCGCCGATGCGGTTGACGGCGTGCTCACGGAAGACTCGGCGCCCGCCCCGCAGACACCCTACGGAAAGAGCAAGCTGGAGGCGGAACGGATCGTCCGGGAGGCCGCCGCCGCACACCCTCTGGCCCTGTGCGGCGTGATTCTGCGACCCTGCATGATTCACGGTCCGGGAAACAAGGGGAATCTCAATCTGTTGTACACGCTCGTGCAAAAAGGGGCGCCATGGCCGCTGGGCGGGTTTGACAACCGGCGCTCGTTCGCCTCGATCGAGAACGTCTGCGCGGTGGTCGAAGGGCTGCTGGCCGGAATAGGAGCGTCCGGGATCTACCAGGTGGCCGATGACGAGACCCTCTCGACGAACGAGCTGATCTCTTTGATGGCCGAAACATTGGGTCAGTCGGCCAGAATCTGGAGGGTGCCGGCCGGCTGGATCAGGCTGGCGGCGCGGGTCGGCGACGTGTTGCGGCTGCCGCTCAACAGCGAGAGGCTGCGAAAGCTGACGGAGTCCTACGTGGTTTCAAACCTCAAGATCAAATCCGCGCTGGGTTGGAAAACGATGCCGGTATCAGCGCGGGCGGCGATGAAACTGACATTGAAGAAGCTGTAAGAGGAACATTTGAGGGGGCTACCAATAACGTCGCATAATATATGTTATGTAAAGTCTTGCTCCGTCTTTTCGAATAATTGCCTGAAAACAAAGGGCATCAACTGATCATCATCATCTGACGCAATTCGGTGAGCCGCGCTTCAATCTCGGACAACGTCAACCGCTCCAGCCGTTCCAAGCTGAACGCTTCTACGCCAAACGACGCCACCGTCGCTCCATAAAGCAAGGAGGTTCTGATCGCCGCCTCGTCGGTTCGCCCGGAACGCGCCAGATGCCCCAGGAAACCGCCGGCAAAGGTGTCACCGGCGCCGGTCGGATCAGCCACCGCATCAACCGGATAGGCCGGAATGATCGCCAGCCCAGCCTTGGAGAAAAGCTGCGCGCCGTGCTCGCCCTTCTTGATCACCACGTAACGCGGCCCCATCGCCAGAATCGCCGCCGCGCACTCCCGCAGGTTGTGCCGACCGGTCAGCAACCGGGCTTCGCCGTCGTTGAGCATCAGCAGATCCACCCGGCTGATCACGCGTTCCAGCGCCTCCCGCGCAATAGTGATCCACAGATCCATCGTGTCGGCAATGACGAATTGCGCCCCGCAGGCCTGATTCAAGACATGCTCCTGCAGGTCCGGCCCGATGTTGCCCAACAGCACATACGGCGCGCTTCGAAAGGCATCCGGCAGTTCCGGCTTGAAGTCGGCAAACACACCCAGCTCCGTCCGGATCGTCCGGCGGTTGATGAAATCCGCCGCATACTCCCCGCTCCAACGAAAGGTCGGGCCGGGCGCGCGCTGCAAGCCGGTTAAATCGATGCCAAAAGATCGATATCGCGCCACAAACGCCTCTGGAAAATCCGAACCGACGATGCCCACCGCGCCGACGCGCGCGAAGAATGACGCGGCGGCGCAGGCGTAAGTCACCGAACCGCCCAATACATTCCTGCGGGATTCCACCGGCGTGGCGATATCATCAATCCCGATCGAGCCGACCACCCAGATATCGACCGCACGCGTCGCTCCGCACGCGCCGGCCTCCGTCATCCCATCGTTCATCGTGTCCCTACCTTTTCTGATTGAGATAATGTGCGATCGCATCGAATGCCAGGATATACCCGTAGCCCCCAAAACCCATGATCTGGCCGATGCACACCGGAACCGTCAGGCTTTGATGACGAAACGGCTCGCGGCTATGCGTGTTCGACACATGCACTTCGACGCAGGGCAGCCCGCAGGCGCTGATGGCATCGCGCACAGCCACGCTGGTGTGCGTATAGGCGGCCGGATTGATGATGATGCCGTCGCACATCCCGCGGCTCGTCCCGATGTAACGCACCAAATCCCCCTCGACATCGCTCTGATAATGCTCAACCGATCCGCCTGCGGAAGCCGCATGCTGGGTCACAGCCCGCACGATGCCATCGAGTGTCTCACGGCCATAAATTCCGGGCTCCCGTGTTCCCAGCAAGGCCAGATTGGGTCCGTTCACAATCCGTATGCGTATGTTCATGGGCATCCTACTCCTTTTCTCCGAGCCCCGGCCGGTCAGGATGTGCGCGTGCACAGCCTCCACGCGGCGTCGACGCGCGCCGCAACTGGGCAACCGGTATGCGGTGTTGCTGATGATCGCCTGACCGCACAATCACGATACCGCGCAACACGTCGTGGCCAATAACCACGCCGCTCACTTCGGGCCCGTGAACGTCAGTGCCAATGGGCGGCAAGGCATCCATCGCCTCACAGTATTGCTCATATTCGAACCGCAGGCAACACTTGATCCGTTCGCAGCCGCCGTTGAGACTCGTGGGCAGCAGCGGGATGCCCTGAATCTTGGCCATGCGGATATTGATCGGAACAAACTCTTTCTGCCACGTGCAGCAGCAATAGGCGCGGCCGCAGCAGCCGATCCCTCCGATCATGGCGCATAACTCCCGCGGCCAAACCGGTTTCAGATCGATGCGGGCTTTGATATCAACGGGAATCAGGGCGAGGACGCGCTTGGCATCCAATTCCTCATCACATCCGAATTGGATCGCAAACCGGTCGTGGTTCAGGCTGTAATGCGCATTCAGCGGCTTGAACGACAGACCGCTGGCCCGCACCCGTTCGGTGATCCGCCCCAAGTCAATTTTGGCTGCGGCCCGGTTGGCCTCGATCCGGCTCTGATCGGCCTCTGTGGCAATCCGGATGAATGTGGCGGTCGGCAGATGTTCCGCCGGGGCGTCGTCCACGACCACACCGTTCTCTGCGCAATCGTCAATCGCCACGATCACGGCGTCGCCCGCGCCGGGCACACGCGTGCCGGCCTTCAGGCGACAGATCAGCGCCCCTTTTCCAATGACATGCACCACACACAGTTGTTCCAAACCCGTCATACCCGTTTCTCCGCTTGAACACCCGTAACGATGCGGTCCATCCAATACGCCAAGACGTAATCTTCCGAGAGGTTGCGTTCCAATTGCCGCTGGATACCGTCGACGGCTGCGACATTGGCCAGAGCCTGTCCGGCTGTCAGCCCCGCCGCGCGCGCGCGCAGGATCTCCAGTTGCTCCGGATAGTGCAGCAGATCGGCCGAGCCGCCGGAACGAATCACCAGCAAATCCCGGTACCAGTCCTGCAGCGCGATCAAAACAGCCAGACGCCCCTCACGGTATCGCGCGCTGATGCGCGCACTCATCACATCGCATGACTCGTCACCATCACCCTCATCTTTCGCTTCGGCCCTGACCTGTTTCTCGGCCTCCTCTTTGATCGTCGCCAGCAGGGCACCGATCTGAGCGGATGTCGCCAGCGCCGACAGGGGACCCGGAGGAAGCGGCGCCGCCAGAATCTGTAACAGCTCGACGCGCCAGACGGCGTTGAGGGTGTGGACCTGATGGTCAACATCCAATCGCTGGCAGCGTGAGAGAATGGTGGGCAGGAGGTTCTGCGGACTGTCGGTGAGCAATAGAAACAGGGTCTGTGGGGGCGGTTCCTCCAGGGTCTTGAGAAAGGCGTTGGAGGCCGACGCATTCATGCGATCGGCACCCACGATGACCCCGACCTTCCAACCCCCTTCGAATGAGGTCTGTTCGATGGCTGGGAGCAACCGCTCTCGAATCTGATCAATGCTGATCTGCCGGGATTTCTTCTCGGGCACGATCCAGACGACGTCATATGCGGTTTGATCCCTGACGCGAACACAGCGGGCGCACGCGCGGCAGGGCGCATCTGGCTCCCTGCAGTAGAGCCGTTGCAAAATCCGGGTCGCCAACTCCCCCGCATCACCGCGGATGTCGCCGGTGATGATCAGGCCGCCGGGCATCCGCCCGGATGCGTGGGCATGCCGCATGCAGTCAAAGGCCGCATCAACCTGCATGACCCACCGCCTCTTCTGTTGCAGAGGGCGCTGGCAGATGGGGCAGCACCGCCTGCCAGACCTTCGCACACACCGCCTCCACCGGCTGCGCGGTGTCCAACACCCGGAAACGACGGGGTTCGCGCGACGCGAGATCGAGAAAACCGTTGCGAATTTTCTCGTGAAACGCCCGCGACTCCCGTTCAAAGCGATCGGCTGGCACCGCGCCCGCCTCTCCGGTCCGTGCATGGACGCGTTGAAATCCGATCTGCGTGCCGATATCGAACAGCAGCGTGAGGTCTGGAACCAACCCGCCGGTCGCGAACGTGTTCAACGCGCGCAGCGTATCCAAATCAAATCCGCGTCCGTAGCCCTGATAGGCCAGCGTCGAATCGGTGAAACGATCACACACCACCCACGTGCCCCGTTCCAGCGCCGGCACGATCACCTGCGCGGTCAACTGGGCGCGGCTGGCGCAAAACAGAAGCACCTCGGCGGTGGCCACCGGCGATTCCCCTGCTCCGTCGTGCTGCAAAAGCTGGCGCACCGCCTCGCCCGTCGGCGTGCCGCCGGGTTCCCGCGTGTGCAGCACGGTAACACCGCTGACGCGCAACTGCTCCGCCAGCCGCCGGCTGTGCGTGCTTTTGCCGCTCCCCTCGGGTCCTTCACAGGTGATGAACAATCCACGCATCCACGCCTACCGTTTCTTCAGTTTCTGACCGTCCTTGGAATCGCGGACCTCCCAGCCAGCGGACGCAATCGCATCGCGCAGCCGGTCGGACTCGGCCCAGTTCTTCCCTTTCCGAGCCGCGCTGCGGGCCTCAAACAACTGTTGGATCGCTGCGGGCACCGCTTCGTCGCGGACCCGCCCAAAATCGAGCACGCCCAGCACCCGGTCAAGCTGCTTGAGCAGGGCGGCAACAGCGGCCGCCTCCGCCGATGTCACCGCGCCGGCGCTCAGGGCGGCGTTGCCATCGCGCACCATCCCAAAGAGGGCCGCCAGCGCCTCGGGCAGATTCAGGTCGTCAAAAACCGCCGCGTTAAACGCATCCCGGCCGGAGGCCGCCCAGACGGGCAGCCCCTCGGACGGCTCGCAACCACCCGCCGTATCGGCGAGCTGGTCGATAAACGCATCGATGCGGGACAAGGCCGCCCGAGAGGCCTCCAGGGCGTCAAAGGTGAAGTTCAGCGGCTGGCGATAGTGGCCGCTGATCAAGACATAACGGATCCAGCGCCCCCCCCACCCTTTCGTGATCAGGTCGCGCAACGTGTAGAAGTTCCCCAGCGATTTGGACATCTTCTCGCCGTTGACGCGCAAATGGGCGCAGTGAAGCCAGTAACGGACAAACGGTTGCCCTGTGGCGCCCTCTGCCTGAGCGATCTCATTCTCGTGGTGCGGAAACAAGTTGTCGATCCCGCCGGTATGGATGTCGAATGATGCGCCGAGGTATTTCATGCTCATGGCCGAACACTCGATGTGCCAGCCGGGACGTCCCCTGCCCCACGGCGCGTCCCACGCGACTTCACCGTCCTTTTCATCCCACCCCTTCCACAGGGCGAAATCGCCGACGTTCTCTTTGTCGTACTCGTCAAGGGCAACGCGTGTGCCGATCTGCAGTCCCGCGCGGTCGAGATGGGCCAGTCGGCCGTAACGCGGAAAGGCGTCCACCTTGAAATAGACCGATCCGTCCTCCGTGCGATAGGCCAGCCCCTTGTCCAGCAGGGTCTGCACCAGCACGATCATCTCCGGGATGTGATCGGTCGCGGCGGGATAGACCTCGGCGGGCTCAATATTGAGCGCCTTCAGGTCGTCAAAAAACGCCTCGACATAGGGCTGGGTGTACGTCTTCAATGGCAGGCTGGCGGCCGATGCGCCCCGAATCGTCTTGTCGTCCACATCCGTCAAATTCATCACCTGCGTCACGCGCAACCCGGCGTAGCGGAGGGTGCGGCGCAAGAGATCCTCAAAGAGGTAGGCGCGAAAATTACCGATATGGGCGAAGTTGTAGACCGTCGGACCGCAGGTGTACAGGCGCGCATGCCCGCTTTCCAAAGGTTCGAAGGTCTCCTTGGATCGCGTCAATGTATTATAAAACTGCATCGTTCTCGATTCCTTTTATGATCCCGTCCGCGCGTCAGGTCCAGCGAGTGGCGCAACCGACGCCACGGCCATCGCGGAGATCCCCTCCCGGCGTCCAATAGCGCCCATCCCTTCGACCGTCGTAGCCTTCACCGAGACCGCCTGCACGCCGATGGACATGGCTGCGGCGAGCCTCTCGCGCATGGTCGGAATGAACGGAGCGAGCCGGGGAGCCTCCGCCAAGACGGTCGCGTCGGTGTTGACAATCCCCCACCCCGCCGTCCGCAGCCTGTCGGCCACCTGCCGCAGCAGGGCGAGGCTGTCGGCATCCTTCCAGCGGGCGTCCGAGGGCGGAAAATGGTGGCCGATGTCGCCGTCCGCGATGGCACCCAGCAGGGCATCCATAAGCGCATGCGCCAGCACATCCGCGTCTGAATGGCCGTCCAGCCCTCGCTCGTGGGGTATTTCCACGCCGCCAATCACCAGCCGACGGCCGACGGCCAGGCGGTGCGCGTCAAATCCTATTCCGGTCCTGATCATGCGGGCGAGTATAGCGAAAAATGCGCGCGAAAACAATCGCCGAGTCTCGTGATTGCCGAAAAGAAATCGCGCTGGCCTTTCTCCCCCAATTTTGGCAATCTGTAAACACTATGAACCGATCTGATACCAAACACCGGCCCTCTTGCGTTTCCTCAGATGTTTCCGGCCATCGCCGCAGGCAGACGATTGTCGAGTCGGACCAGCGCCAGCATCTGGACAATGCACCGAACCGGCCCGCCAGCATCCCTTTCTTCGTCGAGCGTCTGGTCAACGCGGCTACGGCCCCCAAGCCCCGTCCGCGCATCGGCACCCTGTGTAATTTCATTCCCGTGGAAATCATTCTGGCCGCTGGCGCGGATACGGTCCGTCTCGACTGCGGAAACAGCGCGGCGGCTCTTGCCGGCGAGGAGCACCTCGCGGGTGACATCTGTCCGCTCGCGCAGGCGACGTTGGGACTTTTCCTGCGAGAGGATGGCATTCCCAGCACCTGCGACGCTTTTGTGATCCCCGCTTCGTGCGATGCCAAACGCAAGCTGGCGGACATCCTCGCCGACTTCGGACCGGTCTTTCAGCTTGCGATGCCGACGGACCCGGACCCTGCGCGCCATGCCGATGAGATTATCGTCGAGTTCAAGCGACTCGCGGCTTTTGTAGCCGACATCACCGGCCACGCTCCGAACCGCGCCGACCTGCACGCCGCCATCAGCCTCACGGCGCGCCGCAGCGACCTCATCCGCCGCCTGCAGGATGCGCGGATCGCCCAGCCCGGATCGCTCTCCATACGCGATCTCTTCGTCACGGTTCAGGCTTCACTCTTCTCTCCCGAACCCATTGAAACCTGGCTCAAGCCGGCCGAGATTCTCCTCTCCGAGGTGCAGGCGTGTGTGCCCGAACCCCGCAGCTTCAGGCGGCGCGTGGTGCTCACCGGTTCGCCGATTGTCTGGCCGAACTTCAAGCCACTCAACCTGCTCGAACTGTGCGGGGCCGATGTCGTTGCCGATACCATCTGCACCGGCGGCCATTCGTGCTGCGATCCGGTCCGCGTCGCCGGCGCCAGCCTGGAAGCCGCTTACCGCGCGCTCGCCGAGCGTGCGGCCTTCGGTCTGGTCTGCCCGTGCTTCAGTTCGCAGGCCACCCGTCTCAGCCGCATCATTGATCTCGTGGAGAAGCGTCATGCCGACGGTGTTGTCCAGTATGCGCTCCGGTTTTGTCATGCGTTTGACCTTGAGAACTGTCGCATTGAGAGCACGCTTCGCGACCGCCGCATCCCGTTTCTCAACCTGAGCACCGACTACAATCTGGAGGACACCGAGCGGCTCCGCGCTCGCATCGAGATCTTCTTGGAGACGTTATGATGGACATTGACATCCCGTCCGACCACAGCTAACATGATTCGCGTCATATCAATCCGGGAGAACATCCATGTCACGTATTCTCAATTTCAGTGCCGGGCCGGCTATGCTGCCGGTCGAAGTCCTCGAAGCCGCGCAAGCCGACCTCGTCGATTATCAGGGATCGGGGATGTCGATCATGGAGATGTCGCATCGCGGCAAGGAGTACGAGGCGGTTCACGACGAGGCGATCGCCAACCTCAAGGAGTTGCTCGGGCTTGATGATGCGTTTGAGGTGCTGCTGCTTCAGGGCGGCGCGAGCCTGCAATTCGGCATGATCCCGATGAACTTCTTGGGCGCGGGTCAGACCGCCGATTACGTCAATTCGGGGAGCTGGGGATCGGCCGCCATCAAGCAGGCCCGTTTGATCGGCACGGTGGGCATCGCCGCAGATTGCGAGAAGGATGTCCCGACGCGCGTGCCTGCGCCCGGCGATCTGAACCTGACCCCCGGCGCCGCCTATCTGCACCTCACATCGAACGAGACGATCTCCGGCGCGCAATGGAAGGCGTTCCCAACCCCCAACGCACCGCTCGTGGCCGACATGTCCTCGGACATCCTGTCGCGCCCCTTCAATGCCAAGCCATTCTCGCTCATTTACGCCGGCGCCCAGAAAAACTTGGGCCCCTCCGGCGTCACGGTCGTCGCCATTCGCAAGGACTTTGCCGATAGGGAATCCAAGACGCTTCCCGCGATGCTGCGCTACAGCACGCACATCGAAAACAAGTCGCTGTACAACACCCCGCCCTGCTTCAGCATCTATACTCTGACGCTCGTTACCCGCTGGCTCAAGGCGTTCGGCCTCGAGCGGATGCACCGTCAGAACGTCGAAAAAGCGGCGATGCTCTATCAGCGGATCGACGCGACGGCCTTTTACCGCGGCACCGCCCGCAAGGAATGCCGCTCCGACATGAATGTGACGTTCCGCCTGCCGACGGTCGAGCTGGAAGACCTCTTCATTGCTCAGGCATCCAAGCTTGGCATGAAGGGACTCAAAGGGCATCGCTCCGTGGGCGGCGTACGCGCCTCGATCTACAACGCCTTCCCCGTCGCCGGGGTTCGGACGCTGGTCGACTTCATGTCCGACTTTGAAGCGCGCAACGGGTAAGCGCCATTCCATCCTGACTCTATTTCCCCTTCACATCCTCTCTTCTCCTGCGAACGTCCGGCATCATGGTGGCGAGATTGCGAGTCTACCATGCACGACGTGGTTCGGCCAATTTCTGTGACAACCGACCGGCCTTCTCCGCATATTCCTTGAACAAATCCACATAGCACCTGTAGTTAGCGTAGGACACGCCTGGAGGAGTCTGGTGATCGCAACTGACAAGGAATCCGCCCTTGGCAGCCGTCGGCAAAAGCCTCTCAAATTCCCTGCGCATGGCCTCCGGCCCTTTGTCCATGGTCATTTTATCGAAATGACCAATGAACTTCATGCGCGGGTGGTCCCTCCGCAACGTCGCGATGTCAACACCCGCTTGCCGCTCAAGGGGCAGGATGCCGTCCAGCCCGGCCTCGGCAAACCAGTGGGCAGGAATGGCGATGTCTCCATCTGAATCAATTATGGGGAGAACCCCCTTGGCGCGCAGGGATGGAATAACCCGATCGTAATAGGGGCGCATGAACTCGTCGAAGCAGTCTTTGGATAGCATGGGGCCGTTGTTGTAACTCATGTCCTCGCCAAAGGTCATGAAATCCGGAGTGCAAATTGAGCACACCTGCTCGATTACGAGCAGGATCCAGTCGGCCAAGTCCGAGTTGATGCGGTGCATCAGTTCGGGTTGATCGTAGAACGCGTACAAAGGCCGTTCGATTCCCAGAAGGCCCCTGGCAAACCAGAAAAAGCCATCCACAGTGAACCAGAGCACAACGTCCCCGTGCTCCTGTTCCGCCGCCCAGACCCGCCAACGCGCAGCATCAACAGGATCCGACGGATACAGATGTGGACGGATACGCTCGTAGTCGGCCAGGGTCTCGATAATGCCGCCCCCATGCGCGGCGGGTTGAGGACACCCTGGCATGCGCACCGGAAACCAGTCCTGCTTGTAGACGTCCAAGCCGAAGTGCCTGCAAATCGCGTAGCGATCAGTCAGTTCTGTAGGCAAACCTTCGCCATGCCAGCGTTCGATCGTCTTGTCCCACCATCCGGCCCATTCAAGAAGAGGCAATCGGTCAAACGGTTGCGACTCCATCACCGCGTGAAATCGTTCTCTTGTATTCATATTTCCGAGTGGCCGAAACCTCTGATTGAGGATCAAAAAATAACATGAGGCATATCAGGGTTTTTCTCGATATACCTCAACCGTCTGCTTCATGTCCAAGCACTTGCGGAAGCGTTTTGAGGCTTTGCGTCCCTGATATGGATCACCGATATAGCTCAACCCGACCCACTCGGGCGGGCCAACTCGCTGCGGAAACTCACCCCACTATGTCGAAAAGGTACCGATAACGGGCAGGCGGGTCAAGCGGAATGAACAGTGTGGCCTAGACAGCACAGCGCTGGGCCCGCTGGATACGCGCGGCGGCGTGACGCAGAAACACGAGTTTTGCATGCAGGCCTCGCGGCAGACCATCCAGTTGGCGGCCAGACCGATCTCCATCTTCGCTCCCGAGAAGGCTCCGTCGACCTCAAGATCGGCCAGCAGCCACACCCGATTTTCATA
>Ga0194125_10011017_pt1 | contig 12233 bp, 8 predicted proteins | sample TA2KigC250mmetaG_FD_148626 | JGI IMG/M metagenome (GOLD analysis project Ga0194125, IMG submission 148626) | Freshwater microbial communities from Lake Tanganyika, Tanzania - TA2015034 Kigoma Deep Cast 250m | ecosystem: Environmental > Aquatic > Freshwater > Lake | place: Tanzania: Lake... | reverse complement strand
GTCTTGTGGAATGGGCAGAGCGGGCCGGTTCACTGCTGCCGCCGGCTGCCATCCGAGTCGCACTCGCGGTCGAGGCGACCGGGCGGAGTATTGAGGTTGTTGGTCTGAGCGGACCGCGCTAGTCGTTCGAGCAGGTCTTCGATACCGCCGGTCATCGCCTCGGTGCGATCCGGGTGGACAAGGGTGATTGACCGGCCGCGGAGCGCGACCTTGAGCAGCCCGAGTTTTCGCGCCCGCACGCGCACCAGGGCAATCCGGAACAGCGGCTCGACCTCAGCGGGATAGCGGCCGAACCGGTCAACCAGCTCGGCCTCGAGCTCGCTCAGTTCCGGCTCGGTCTCGACGCTGAGCAGCCGTTTGTAGATTGCCACGCGCTCGAACGAGTCGGCGATGTAGCTGTCCGGGATGCGGGCCGGTACATCGTCGAGCCTGAGTTCTGGTTCGGGCGCGACCGGCTCGCCCTTGAGCCTGGCAACCGCCTCTTTGAGCATCTGGGTGTACAGGTTGAAGCCGACCCGGGCAACGTGGCCGTGCTGCTCGGTGCCGAGCAGGCTGCCGACACCCCTGATTTCCATGTCACGCAGGGCGAGTTTGAACCCGGACCCCAGGCGCGCATAGGCAAGGATAGCCGACAGTCGTTTTCGCGCGTCCGGGGTTATTGCCCGCTGAGTCGGAACGAGAAACAGGGCAAAGGCCTGCTCCTGGGACCGTCCCACCCGGCCGCGCAACTGATGCAGGTCGGCAAGGCCAAACCGGTCGGCCCGGTTGACGATGATGGTGTTGACGTTGGGCATGTCGAGCCCGGATTCAATAATCGCGGTCGAGAGCAGGACCTGGTGCTCGCCCGCGGCGAAAGCCAGGTAGATGTCGGCCAGCCGGCGGCCGCTCATCTGGCCGTGGGCCACCACCAGGTTCAGGCCGGGCAGCAGTCGGCCGAGCCGGTCGGCCACGGCCTGAATCGAGGCGATTTCGTTGTGGACAAAGAACACCTGGCCGCCCCGGTTGAGCTCGCGGCCGACGTACTCCCTGATGAGCTGGTCGTCCCAGGCGGCAACCTCGGTTGCGATTTCACGGCGTCCGGCCGGCGGGGTGTTGATGCAGGAGATGTCACGCAGGCCGGCCAGACCCATGTAGAGCGTGCGCGGTATCGGCGTCGCGGTCAGGGTGAGTACGTCCACCCCGGCCTTGAGCGCTTTGATGCGTTCCTTCTGCCGCACGCCGAACTTCTGCTCTTCGTCAATCACCAGCAGCCCGAGGTCGCGGAAGTGGATCCGGCTGCCGAGCAGCAGATGTGTTCCGATGACGATATCAACAGCGCCGGCGGCAAGACCGGCACAGACATCCGACTGTTGGCCGGACGGGGCCAGGCGGGAGAGCATTTCGACCCGCACCGGGAACCGTGCCAGGCGACCGCGAAACGTGGCGTAGTGCTGGTAGCAGAGAATCGTCGTCGGCGCGAGTACGGCGACCTGTTTGACACTGGCCACGGCCCGAAGCGCCGCGCGCAGCGCGATTTCGGTCTTGCCGTAGCCGACGTCGCCGCAGACCAGCCGGTCCATCGGTCGGGCCCGGGCCATGTCGCAACCGACGTCGGCCAGCGCCCGGAGCTGGTCCTGAGTCTCGGCAAAGGGGAAGGATGCTTCAAGCTCGGTCAGCCATTCGGTCGCCGGCCCGAACGGCGTGCCCCGGGCTGCGGCGCGGCGGGCGCAGTTGTCGAGCAGTTCCTGAGCGTACTCGGCGCTGGCGCGCGCGGCCCGGGCTTTGGCGACAAGCCAGGCGCGTGAGCCGAGCCGGTCGAGCGGGGGGGTCGAGTCTTCGCCGCCGACGAACCGGTCGAGCAGGCCGATGTTCTCGACCGGCACGTAGACGCGGTCGGTTCCGGCGTACTGAACGACGAGGCAGTCTTTGGTGACGCCGGAGTCGGTGATGGTCCGGGTGCCGGTGAACCGGCCGACGCCGTAGTCAACGTGGACGACATAGTCGTCGGGCCGGAGTGCCACGACGTTGTCAACCGGGATGCCCTGGAACCGGTGGCGGACCGGCCGGATGACCGGCGAGCCGTAGAGCTCGCGCTCGGTGAGGACCGTGAACCGGCCGGCCGGACAGGACAGGCCCGAGCTCAGCGGTGCAACGAGAAACCGGGGCCGGCCGCCGAGCAGGCCGTGCAGCCGCTCACGCTGCTGGTTGGTGCTCGCGGCAATGATGTACTCGTGGTCGGATTCCCTCATCGTCTGGCGCAGGAGGTCGAGGTTGCCGAGGAACACCGGCGCCGGTTCAAGGCCCAGGTCGCAGTCGGCGCGGTCGTCGCCGGTGAACACCGCGGCCCCGCAGGACGGAACGTCAACGCCTTCGCCGATGAGTGCGAAATGAGGGGGCAGCAGCGACGAGGCGGGCTGGTCGGAATGACCCGGCGGCCTCCGGCCGGGCAGGGCCGCGGTGTCGAGCGGTTTGACCGAGCGCTGCAGCAGCGGGTCAAACGTCCGCAGCGAAAGCACCCGGTCACCGGCGAACTCGACGCGTACCGGCAGCGGGCCGTCGTCGGCAAAGCAGTCAATGATTCCACCGCGGACCGCATATTCGCCCGGCTCGGTGACGAGGTCGGTGCGCTCGTAGCCGTTCTCCTCGAGCCAGGCGACGAGGTCGCCGGGTGCAAGCGATGAGCCCCGGCTGACGGCGAAGTTCCGGGTCTCGCGGTCGTCAATCACCGGCGCGGGTTTGTTCAGTTGTTCAACCGTGGTTACGACGACCCCGGCGACGCCCGGGCCGAGCAGGTTCAGGTTCGAGGCGAATCCCGGAGCATCGGGGGCGAAGGCAAGACACGGGATGGTCTTGTCGAGCGTCCGGACATCGGAGAGAGACGCACGGGCCGCGATTTCGCGGTCGGCAACAAGGAGGATGGGGCGGGACAGCTCGCGCGCGGCCTGAGCTGCAATCAGCGCGGGCGCCGGTCCAGCCACACCACGCACCGTTACGCTCAGGCCGGCGCCCAGGCGTTCGAGCAGCGCCCGGATTGAGGGGATGCTGGAGAAGCGGGTGAGCAGTTCGTCCATGAACATGAAGAAGAAGGGGCGCACGGGCGCCCCTTCCGGAAGTCAGCCGGAGGCTACTTCTTCTTTTTCTTTGCGGTCTTCTTGGCGGTTTTCTTCACACCGCGCTTTGCGCAAGGCATCAGACCTCCTTTTTGTGGAGTGATGTTATTCGTATCTCAGCGTCAGTCAAGCAATATCGTACGCCGCCGGAAGCGACATCGCCGAACCGCAGGCGAGTGTGGTCGAGCGGTCCAGCGGGGAAGGGAGAGGATTCAAGGAATCAAGGAGTCGATGATTCGAGGGCGGCCCGCCGCTTTTGACAAGCACATTCCTGCGGGTAGCATTATTCCCTTGTTCGGGGAATGCTCGAAAAACTAATCGGCCGCATCTTCGGCACCAAGAACGAGCGCGAGCTGAAAAGGCTCTGGGCGCTCGTTGTCGAAGTCAACGCCGTCTTCGAGTCGCTGAAGGGGGTCACGGCCGAGGACCTGCCGCGCAGAACCGAAGACCTCAAGAAACGGCTTGCCGACGGCGAGCCACTGGACGCCATCCTGCCCGAGGCATTTGCCCTGGTGAAGTGGTCGTGTTCGTTCCTGGTCGGCAAAAGCTGGTCGGTCGCCGACATCATGCAGGAGTGGAACATGGTACCCTTTGACGTCCAGCTCATCGGCGGCATGGCTCTGCACGAGGGGAAGATTGCCGAGATGAAGACCGGCGAGGGCAAGACGCTGGTGGCGACGATGCCGCTCTATCTGAACGCGCTCGAAGGGAAGGGTGCACACTTGGTGACGGTCAACGACTTTCTCGCGCGGCGCGACCGCGAGTGGATGGGGCCGGTGCTGGAGTCGCTCGGGCTGCGGCTGGGCTGCATCCAGCAGGGGATGGAGCCGGAGCAGCGCAAGCCTCAGTACGCCGCCGATGTCACCTACGGCACGAACAACGAGTTCGGGTTCGACTATCTCCGCGACAACATGGTAGTACGCTGGGAGGACAAGGTCCAGCGCTCTCACCACTATGCCATCGTTGACGAGGTTGACTCGATTCTGATTGACGAGGCGCGTACGCCGCTGATTATCTCCGGCCCGGTCGAGACGACCGACAAGGGCTACGACCGGCTCACGCCCCTGGTGCGACGGCTTTTCGGCCGGCAGACGCTTCTCGTCAACCGGATGGTCGAGGAAGGTGAGAAGCTGCTGGAGCAGGGCAATGAGGCAGACGCGGCGGTTACGCTCCTGCGGGCACGCCGCGGGGCACCGAAGAACAAGCAACTGACCAAGCTCGAGCGCCAGGAAGGCGTGAAGAAGCTGATTGACTCGACCGAGCTTTCGTACCTGAGAGACAAGCGGCTGCACGAGATTGACGAGGCCCTGTATTTTGTCATTGACGAGAAGGACCACTCAATCAGCCTGACCGACATGGGCAGGAAGGAACTGGCCCCGAACGACCCCAACGCATTCGTGCTGCCGGACCTGAGCGAGGAGCTGGGGCATATTGACCGCGACGAGAGCCTGACCCCGAAGGAAAAGGTGCACGCCCGGGAGCAGGCGTATCAGAAGTACGCTCAGAAGTCGGACGTGCTGCACAGCTTTCAGGCGCTGCTCAAGGGGTTCTCCCTGTTCGAGAAGGACGTGGACTATGTTATCCAGGACGGCAAGGTCATTATCGTTGACGAGTTCACCGGCCGGCTGATGCCCGGTCGGCGCTACTCGGACGGCCTGCACTCGGCCCTGGAGGCGAAAGAGAACGTCCGGGTCCAGGGCGAGACCCAGACCTTTGCCACCATCACCCTGCAGAACTACTTCCGGATGTACCGGACACTCGCCGGCATGACCGGTACGGCGCTGACCTCGGCCAACGAGTTCTTCTCGACCTACAAGCTGGACGCGGTTTCGATTCCAACCAACGAGCCGGTGCGCCGGATTGACTTCCCGGACATCGTCTACAAGACGCGCCGCGCGAAGTACGACGCGGTGCTCGACGAGATCGAGAAGTGGCACAAGGCCGGCCGGCCGGTACTGGTCGGGACGACATCGGTTGATGTGTCCGAGGTCATCTCGCGGATGCTCCGGCGGCGCGGCATAAACCACGAAGTGCTCAACGCCAAACAGCACCAGCGTGAGGCCGAGATCGTCGCACGGGCAGGCCAGCCCGGCTCGGTCACCATCGCCACCAATATGGCCGGCCGGGGTACGGATATCAAGCTCGGCCCGGGCGTGTTGAAAGGGGAGGGGTGCTATCTGGTCCGACACGGGGAGGGCGGCTGTCCTTACTGGGAAGAGCAGCCGGACCGATGCTACGACGAGGTGCCGTGCGGGCTGTACATCATCGGCACCGAGCGGCACGAGGCCCGGCGGATTGACGACCAGTTGCGCGGACGGTCCGGCCGGCAGGGCGACCCGGGCTCGTCGCGGTTCTACCTTTCGCTGGAGGATGACCTGATGCGGCTGTTCGGGTCCGAGCGGGTGGCGGCAATCATGGACCGGTTCGGCGCCGAGGAGGACGAGCCGATCGAGCACGCGCTGGTCACCCGCGCGATCGCCGGCGCCCAGCGACGGGTCGAGGTACGCAACGCCGAAGTCCGGCGCCACCTGCTGGAGTACGACGACGTGATGAACCGGCAGCGTGACGTAGTCTACAAGATGCGGGACGCGATTCTCACGGAGCCGGACCCGCGCCCGGTCTTCGACGAGATGGCGGCCGGGTTCGTTACGACGCTGGTGGGCCGGACAACCCGCGGCGCAAAGTACCCGGACGAGTGGGACTGGGACGGACTCCGGGGCGAACTGCAGGCAACGTTCCTCGCTGACCTGCCGATAGCAGACAATGAGCGGCGCGAGCAGCAACGGGACGACCTGCATCAACTGTTGACAGACCTAGCCTCTCGTCGCTATCATGAGCGGCATGAAGAGCTGGGCAGTGAGCTCTTTGCCGACCTCTGCCGGTACGTGTTCCTGCGCACGATCGATGCCAAGTGGCGCGATCACCTCTACGCGCTGGACATGCTCCGCGAGGGTATCAGCCTGCGTGCCTACGGGCAGAAAGACCCGTTGGTCGAGTACAAGCAGGAGTCGTTCCGCATGTTCGACGACATGCTTGCCGACCTCTATCGCGAGGCGCTCACCCTGCTGTTCCGCGCCCAGGTTCAGACCGCCGAGGACCGGCGCCGGCCCACGGCCCGGCACGCGGTACATGCCTATAAGCCGGATGCGGACCGGACCGGAGCCGACCCTGCCCGCGCAGCAGCGGGCGGGACGGAGTCCGGCCACCGGCCTTCGGCCCAGGTGCGCCGCGCCGAGAACAAAGTGGGACGAAACGACCCGTGCCCATGCGGGTCGGGAAAGAAGTACAAGCGCTGCTGCGGCAGCGGCACCCGACAGTGACTGACCGCAGCGCCAGATTGTCCGCTGAATGCCGTGAGCTCGGCTTCCGCCGCCCGGCCGGAGTTTCCCCGGTACGGGTCGGCGGCAGCAGGGCGAGAACGGCGCAAGAGGTCGGTGCCCAGGCCAGGGACACCGTACCTAGTTCGAGCTCTAACAAAAAGGAGGAGCAATGGCACAAGGCAGCAAGAGCCGAGTTGTCATCTGGGCAATAGTCGGCATCCTGGTCGTAATCGCAGTTGTGTTTCTAATCGTCGGCCGGAAGGGCACCCCGGGCGGCAAGCGGGCCGTCGCGGCGGAAGACATCCCGACGTTCATCGGTCGGATGGAGGACCGCGTCGTCAAGTTCGAGGGTCGAGTCGCCCGGGCCCGGGAAAAGGGCGGCGACCCTGCGGCTTTCGCGAAGATTGACGAGCAGGTCGCCAAGGTCAGGACCGGGATGCAGGAACTCCAGGGCATCACCGACCAGACGCAGTGGCTGCCCAAGATGGAGTCGATCAAAGACGCGCTTGGCGAAGCCCGAAAAATGCTGAGAGAAGCGGGCGGCGAGGGCGGCGCGGACGAGGACTAGTACCGTCATCTGAAACGCTTGCTGGAGCCGGCCCTGCCGGTCGGCTCCAGCCCGCGTCGTCGGCCTGAAGCACCGGGTTGAGGTGCATCAGGCCTTGACGCTGCGCCGTCGGTGTCTATACTTGGCCATGCGCTGTTGGACTTTCGCAGCAGCCTCGTCCGGTGCGGACGAGGCCAGTCGTCAGGAGCGCCGGGGCGGCCGGCTGCAATCTGAGAGCCAATCGCGCCACGGAGCTGAAAGAGCAAACAGGCAGAAGGGAGATCCGGTTTGAAGAGCAGGGTTGTCATCTGGCTGGTTGTGGGCGTTCTTGCGCTCGTCGCGGTCGTGTTCGTACTGACCAAACCACGGGTGCCCGCGACGCCCAAGCTGACTGCGGAACGGTTCGACCGGGCCGTGGAGCAGACCGAGGTCCAGCTCAATCGGCTGGCAGCGAGGCTCGCGACGGTACGTGGCACTGCTCAGGCCGGGTTCGATGTCGGCAAAGCGGCCGAGGCGGACCGCCTGCTGACCGAGGCACGCTCCAATCTTGGTCAGGCGAAGCAGGCAGGCGACCCAAGGCAGGGCGCGGCACAGCTCAGGGAAGTGAAGCAGTCGCTGCGGCGCGCACGGCGCGCGCTGGAGCTCGCCACCAAGGGTGCCGGTCCCAGGCCGCCGAACCTGTAGGCCGGCCCGGACTAGTAGTACACGTAGCGCAGACGCGGGAACTTCAGTCCGCCCAGCAGGTTCTCCGTAGTTCCTTCCAGCAACTGACGGAACAAGAAGCCCATCCGCCGGGTCGGGCGGATAAGGCGGGGTTCGCCTTCGATGCCACACAGGTCAGCGGCAATGCGCTTCGCGTCCTCGAATGTGCCGAGCGTGTCCACCAGGCCGAGCGCCAGGGCCTGGCGGCCGGTCATGATGCGGCCGTCGGCAATGGCGCGCACGCTGTCTTCCGGCAGTTCGCGCCGTGAGCTGACGATCTCGACAAACTGCTCGTAGGCATCGGTGACGACGCTCTGAAGCGATGCCCGGTCCTTTTCCGTCATCTCCCGGAAAGGTGACCCGACGTCTTTCTGGTCGCGCGACTTGACGACCTCGACCTTGACGCCGAGCTTGTCCATCAGGCCCTTAACCACCGGAAACTCCATGATGACGCCGATTGAACCAGTCAGGGTCTGCGGGCTGGCGACGATCAGGTCGGCCGGAGCAGCGACGTAGTAAGCGCCGGACGCAGCGATCGTACCCATCGAGACGACTACCGGCTTGCCTTCGTCGCTGATGCGCGCGACTTCAGAGTAGATCTCATGAGACGGCGTGACGATACCGCCCGGAGAGTCAACGCGTATGAGAATGCCTTTGACCTGAGGTTGGCGTTCGAGCCACTGAAGCTGGCGCACGGTCTCGGTCGCATCGACAATTGCGCCCTCGATTTCCACATAGCCCAGACCCCTGCGCCAGCCAGGAACGGCGCTTGCGCCGTCACCGCCCTGGGCGGCAAGGACCGACAGAAACAGCACAAGCATGACGAGGCCGGACGCGACACCGACGATGATGAGGACGATTGTCGACTTGCGGTTCATGGCAGCGGAGTGGGCCCAAGTAGATTCGAACTACTGACCCCTGCGTTATCAGCACAGTGCTCTACCACCTGAGCTATGGGCCCGAACAGGTCGAGGGTTCGAAGGATCGAGAGCTCGCGGGTACGAACCCGGCATCCCGACCGTCAACCAGCGGTAATGATAGACCAAGCCCGCGCCAAGTCAAGGACGCGGTTTGAGGCGTGGGCCCAGGGATGTGTCTTCGACCATGAAACCGAACTCGGCGATACGGTCACGCAACCGGTCGGAAGTATGCCAGTCTCGAGCTTTGCGGGCGGCCTCGCGTTCTCCTACCAGCCTTTGTACCTCGGCGGGAATTGAGTCCAGGTCATGAGCCAGACGATCGAGTCCAAGTCCGAGAACGCGGTCAAAGTCGAGGATGGCATCCCAGGCACGACGTTCCTGCCGACGATTGGCCTCACGCACCATGTTCCAGACCACGGCCAAAGCCTGCGGGACATTCAGGTCGTCGGCAATCGCGGCGCGGAACTGGTCGCGCCAGGGCGAAATCCAGGAGTCGGCGCCTTCAGGCCAGGTCCGGGCGGTGCGACCGAAGTCCAGGAGCCCGTGCAAGGAGTTCCGGGCGCTCTTCAAGGACTCGGTCGTGAAGCTGAGCGGCATCCGGTAGAGCGCGGTGTGGCAGAGATACCGAAAGTCGGCCGGACTGACGCCGCCCTGTTCGAGCTCGCCGAGCGTGATAAGGTTACCCTCGGACTTACCCATCCGATTGTCGCCCACAGTCAGAAACGCGTTGTGGACCCAGCAGGTGACGACTTCATGGCCGGTAGCGGCGAAGTTCTGAGCCCGCTCGTTGGTGTGATGCACCGGGACGTGGTCAATGCCGCCGGTGTGAATGTCAAACCGCTCCCCCAAGTGTTTGATTGACATCGCCGAGCACTCGATGTGCCAGCCGGGAAAACCCCGGCCCCACGGAGAGTCCCATTGCATCAGATGGTTCGGCTGGTTCGTGATCCAGAGGGCGAAGTCGGCAGGGTTGCGGCGTTCCGGGTCCACTTTGACCCGCGCACCGGCCTGTTGCTCGGCGAGGTTGAGCCGGGCAAGCCGCGCGTAGTCGGGGTATCTGGCGGTGTCAAAGATCAGGCCAACGCTGGTTCGGTAGGCAAAGCCGTTGGTTTCAATGCGGCGGATGAGTTGAATCATGTCGGCAACGTGGTCGGTTGCGCGGCAGACCACGTGAGGACGGAGGATGTTCAGCCGGGCGCAATCGGTCCAGAACGCGTCTTCGTAGAAACGGGCAATCTCCTGAGGCGTCTTGCCTTCGGCTCGGGCGCCCTTCTCCAGTTTGTCTTCGCCGGTATCCTCGTCCGAGGTGAGGTGTCCGACGTCGGTGACGTTCATGACATGCCGGACCTCAGACCCGAGGTACTCCAGCACGCGTCGCATGGTGTCGGCGCAAACATAGGCGCGGAGGTTGCCAACATGGGCGAACATGTATACGGTCGGACCGCAGGAGTAGATACCGACCCTGCCCGTGGTCAGCGGCCTCACTTCTTCCTTCAGGCGCGTCAGCGTGTTGAACAGTTTCATCGGCTTCGCGATTGTAGCAGCAGCGGGGGCAGCAATCAAGTTAAGGGAGAGAAGTTCATTTCGGACTTCGGGCTCCTGAATCCGAGACTGAACCACAACGAGGAGAGCGGGAGGAAGCGTGCGAAGGGCATGAAAGGACAGAAGAACCGCCCGCCTGCAGTCGCGCGGGCAGGCCAAGGACGCCGAGAGCGCCGAGCGCAAAGGAGAGAGGACTGAGGAACGAAACAGGTGGCCTCGGTGGCCGGCTCTGCGCCAGCTCCGGGTTCGGGCACCGCCTTGCGCTCGGCCGGTGCTTTGAGTATGCTGGAGCCATGCTCGTCGAGGCCCGCTACTGGACACCTGAACAGATGGGTGCGCGCTGCCTGCTGTGCCCGAACCGGTGCCTCGTCACCCCGGGCAAGAGCGGACGCTGCCTGGGTCGCACGAATGAGAACGGGGTTCTGTACGCGACCAACTACGGTGAGGTCGTCTCGGTTGGCCTCGACCCGATTGAGAAGAAACCGCTCTACCATTTCCTGCCCGGCACGGATACCCTTTCGGTTGCAAGCTATGGGTGCAACCTGCGCTGCCCGTTTTGTCAGAACTCCGAGATATCTCAACACCAGGTTCCGGCCAGGGTCATGACCCCGAACGAGCTTGTTGCCCTGGCCCAGGAACACGGGGCGCCGGCGGTCTCCTACACCTATAGCGAGCCGATGGTCTGGTTCGAGTACGTCATGGACTCGGCCCGTCTGCTCAAGGACGCCGGGTTCAGAACCGTGCTCGTGACCAACGGCACGATCAGCCCCGAGCCGCTGGCGGAGCTTCTGCCGCTCATTGACGCAATGAACATCGACCTGAAGTCTATCCGGCCCGGATTCTACCGCGAGTACGTCAAAGGTGATCTAGATACCGTGCTCAACACGATCCGGGCTGCCCGGAAGGCCTGCCACGTCGAGCTGACCAACCTCCTCGTCCCCGGCCACAACGATTCAGACGAGGAAGTCCACGAACTCGTGGACTTCGTGGCCGGTTTGAGGCCGGAAACCGTGCTGCACTTCTCCCGCTACTTCCCGCGCCATCGCGAGACCGCATCAGTGACGCCAGCCGAGACGCTTGCCCGCGCTGCGGCAATCGGCCGCAGGAGGCTGCGCTACGTATACCTGGGGAACGTCGCTACGAGTCCGGTTGACCGTGACACACTGTGTCCTTCCTGCGGCAACCGTCTCGTGGACCGCAGCGAGTACCGAGGTCACATGACCGGTGTCACCGATGGCCGCTGCGGTCGGTGCGGCCGCCCTGCCGACCTTGTGCCGGCTTAGGCGCTTGATTCCCGCTGGCGGCATGGTATTATCGGCAGCCTGCCAATGAGAACCCGTACCCCTGCTGCCGGCGGCCGCTCGGTCGGCCTGCTCGTGCTTGCCGCGCTCGTTGCCGGAGTCTCGGGCAGCGTCGTGTCCTACTTCCTCGCCGGGTTGTTCCCGGTCGGGCCGGTTCGAGACTTCTTCTTCAAAGCGCTGCCCGTCGGCGTGCCGACCTTGACGGTCAATCTCGGCTTCGCAACCTTCACCCTGGGGGTCTCGCTCTCGGTGACCACGGTCGCGGTTCTGCTGGTTGCGCTTGCGGTCTATCTCTGGTACAAGTTCTAGTCCGCGGCCGAGTCCGGCGGAATGGAATCGCTGATACCAGGAGAGAGTCTATAGAGATGGTCGCATGTGGCATCAGTCCGGAGCAGGCTAGAGCGCCGGCGCCGATGCTCAAGGCGACAGCAGTAGACGCCGTTGGCGGTTCTGCGCTTCGGCCCGGACCCGGTCGGCCGCGCCAGTGATGCCAAGATTACACAGACAGTTAACCGCCCTAATCACAATGTTCAAGGAGGACCGGAACTATGGCTGAAGTGAAACACGTCAACGACAGCACGTTTGAGTCCGAGGTAGTCAACTGCGCCCAGTTGGTGCTCGTGGATTTCTGGGCGCCGTGGTGCGGGCCGTGCAGGATGATCGCGCCGGTGGTCGAGAAGCTGGCCGAGCGCTATGAGGGCAGGCTCAAGGTCTGCAAGCTGAACACCGACGAGGCCCCGGATACGCCGGGCCGGTTCAATGTCCACGGCATCCCGACGCTCATCGTCTTCGAGGACGGCAAAGAGGTGGAG
>Ga0194125_10011016_pt1 | contig 12235 bp, 9 predicted proteins | sample TA2KigC250mmetaG_FD_148626 | JGI IMG/M metagenome (GOLD analysis project Ga0194125, IMG submission 148626) | Freshwater microbial communities from Lake Tanganyika, Tanzania - TA2015034 Kigoma Deep Cast 250m | ecosystem: Environmental > Aquatic > Freshwater > Lake | place: Tanzania: Lake... | reverse complement strand
AACACCTAGCAGTGTTCGGGGCCTATCCGATCGCTCAGCTTTGAGCAGGCTTGCGGGTTCGGAACACGCCGAACTGCATCATCCCGGTGGCGAAGCCCCAGTGCATCAACAGCAGGGTCGGGGTTTCGCGCAGACCCATCAGCACGGCCTTTGGGCCTAGTCCGAGCACGGCCGCTGGGCGGCGTACCCCTTCGAGAATGGAGTCAATCCAGGAGGGCAGGGTTTCAGCGCTCCAGTCGCCCGTGCTGACCTCCAGACCTTGGGCCCAGCGGCTGGCTTCCAGGTTGTTGCGAAAGCCGGGAATGCTGGCGAATTCCGGATGGGCCCACTGCACGAGCAATTGGTGCATCACCCAGCGCTCCAGTCGATTCAGGGGCTTCACGCTTGGGTCGCGGCGGTTCCAGTCCGCCACTGCCAGCAGACCATGGGGTTTGAGCACTCGCAACAGTTCGTCGGCGTAGCGCTGCTTGTCGGGCATGTGTGGGCCGGCTTCCACACTCCAAACCGCATCGAAGCTCTCGCTGGGCAGCTGGAGATCCAGAGCATCCATCACGGCAAACCGACAGCTCAGATCGGATGGGGTTAGGTCCTGGGCACGCTGGATCTGGCCGGGGCTGATGCTGATGCCCAGAACGTCGAATCCGTAATCCCGAGCCAGGATCCGGGCGCTACCACCAATGCCGCAGCCCACATCGAGGACCCTGCTGCCACGGGGCAGTTGATCGAGACCGCTCCAACGCACAAGTTCATGAACAAACGCTTCCTTGGCCTGCCGGAAGTCGCGGGCGGCGGGAGGACTGCCGTAATGGCCCAGGTGCACGTGCTCGCCCCAGAGCCGCTCTAAGAGTTGGTCATCGGTCCAGCGGTCATAGGCCTCCGCCACGCTGGCCGTGCTGTGGAAGGCCCGATCGCGCCAGGACCAAACAGCCAGACCAAGCAGCAGAGCAACGGCCAGCAGAGCCGCGGCGAGCATCACGCCACCGGCCCAGGCAGGGGTCAACATGCTCAGTCGTCCTCGCTGGCTTCGTCAGCGCCGCTGCCCTTGAGATCCCGCAAGGTTGATTCCAGAACGGTTCGGGCTGCGAGTTGGCGGCGGGTTTCATCCAAGAGCTCAAATTCCTGACGCAGGCGCTCTTCTGTGTTGGTGATCTCGAGCAGGGCTTGCTGCTGGTCAGCCACTGGACCGCCTAAATGGGATCCAATCCAATAGGAGAGTTCCCGGGGCAGGTCGGGGAGGTCATTGGGCAGGGTTGTCGGTTTGCCCATCAATTTGCCGGTGAGCTCGATCACATCGGTGAGCGCCTGGCTCACCTGGCCCGACAGCTGGCTGAGTTGATCGTGATCATCGGGTTGCTCATCTTCGATCCAGCTCACCAGGCCCACCTTGAACGGTGCTTCTCGCACCACCTCGAGCAGGCGAAAGCGCTGCTGCCCCATCGTGACGATGTAACTGCGGTCGTCCTTCTGGGTTTGGCACTGCAGGATCTCGGCACAGCAGCCCACGCTGGCCATGGTCCCCTCCTGGGGATCCCAACGCACGACACCGAAGCGCCGATCCGTTTCCAGCACCGTGCGCAGCATCATCCGGTAGCGCGGCTCAAAAATGTGCAGGGGCAGCACCTCCTGAGGGAACAGCACCACATCCGGCAGTGGGAACAGGGGCAGCTCTCGCACGGCCAGTTGAGTCACGTTGTCGCAGTCCTGAGGCGGGGTCTGTGGGGCAGCTTGCCGAGGGCGAATCCTAGGCAGGGGGTGGTGCTGGCGTGGTTGGCCGCAGCCATGAAAAAACCCGCCTGAGGGCGGGTTTTTGGAAGACATCCAGCTGCGTTGAGGCCGTTGATCAGAGCTTGACTTCGATATCAACGCCGCTGGGCAGATCCAGCTTCATCAGGGCATCGATGGTCTTAGCCGAAGGGCTGTAGATGTCGATGATCCGGCGGTGGGTACGGGTCTCGAAGTGCTCACGGGAGTCTTTGTCGACGTGGGGCGAGCGCAGCACGCAGTAGATCTTGCGCTTGGTGGGGAGGGGGATCGGGCCGATGGCGGTTGCCGCGGTGTGATCGGCCGTTTCGATGATTTTTTCGCAGGACAGATCCAGCATGCGACGATCAAACGCCTTCAGGCGGATGCGGATCTTCTGCTGAGCGATAGCGGTGGACATGGTGTGTCTGATGTCGAAAAGCGATCTTCGATTCGGGCGGCCGGTCAGGCAGCTGAGCTCAAGGGCAACGCCCCTGAAACAGCAAAGAACTGACTGGTTGTGCGCCTTGGGGTGCAGCGCTGGGGGGCCGGCGGAACCGGATCAGACCCAAAGCAGCTGGATTGTCGAGGTGCAAGGAGCGGGGTGAAGGCGAACCTTCACCCCAAAACCCTAGATCACGGTTGGACCGGGATCAGGATCACTCGATGATCTTGGAGACCACGCCGGCACCGATGGTGCGGCCGCCTTCGCGGATAGCGAAGCGCATGCCCTGCTCGATGGCGACGGGGCAGATCAGCTCGCCGGTCATCTTGATGCGGTCACCGGGCATCACCATTTCCACGTTGGAGCCGTCGTCGGCGGTGAAGGCGGTGATCTGGCCGGTCACGTCAGTTGTACGGATGTAGAACTGCGGGCGGTAGCCAGCGAAGAAGGGGGTGTGGCGGCCGCCTTCTTCCTTCTTCAGCACGTACACCTCACCTTCGAACTTGGTGTGGGGCTTGATGGAGTTGGGCTTCACCAGCACCATGCCGCGCTCGATGTCTTCCTTCTGCACGCCGCGGAGCAGCAGACCCACGTTGTCGCCGGCCATGCCCTCGTCGAGCAGCTTGCGGAACATTTCCACACCGGTAACGGTGGTTTCGCGGGTGTCCTTGATCCCCACGATCTGCACGGTTTCGCCCACCTTCACCTTTCCGCGCTCGATACGGCCGGTGGCCACGGTGCCGCGACCGGTGATGGAGAACACGTCTTCAACAGCCATCAGGAAGGGCTTGTCGATTTCGCGCTCGGGCTCGGGGATGCCGCTGTCAACGGCGGCCATCAGTTCGGTGATGCGGCCTTCCCACTCAGCATCGCCTTCGAGGGCCTTGAGGCCGGACACCTTCACCACGGGGATGTCATCGCCGGGGAAGTCGTAGCTGCTCAGCAGCTCGCGCACTTCCAGTTCCACCAGCTCGAGGATCTCCTCGTCGTCCACCATGTCGCACTTGTTCAGTGCAACAACCAGGGCGGGCACGCCCACCTGCTTGGCCAGGAGGATGTGCTCCTTGGTCTGGGCCATGGGGCCGTCGGTGGCAGCCACCACGAGGATCGCGCCGTCCATCTGGGCGGCACCGGTGATCATGTTCTTCACATAGTCCGCGTGGCCGGGGCAGTCCACGTGGGCGTAGTGACGACCGTCGGTTTCGTACTCAACGTGGGCGGTGTTGATGGTGATACCGCGCTCACGCTCTTCAGGAGCACCGTCGATCTGGTCGTAAGCCTGGGCTTTGGCCTGACCCTTCTTGGCCAGCACGTTGGTGATGGCGGCGGTGAGGGTGGTCTTGCCGTGGTCAACGTGGCCGATGGTGCCGATGTTGACGTGGGGCTTATTCCTTTCGAACTTCTCGCGAGCCATGATGAAAAAGAATCGGGGGGTAAATGGGTATGGGAAAGATCAGGAATTGCCCTGATTCTTGGAGATGATGGCTTCTGCCACGTTGCGAGGAACTTCCTCGTAGTGGCTGAATTCCATCGAGAAGATACCCCGACCCTGGGTCATGGATCGGAGCTGGGTGGCGTAGCCGAACATCTCGGCCAGAGGCACCTTGGCCTGGACCTTGGACTGACCATCATCGATGGACTGTCCTTCAACCTGGCCGCGACGGGAGGAGAGGTCGCCGATGACGGACCCGAGGAAATCCTCAGGCACCTCCACCTCAACCTTCATCATCGGCTCAAGCAGTACAGGGCTGCACTTCTTGACGCCGTCCTTGAAGGCCATGGAGCCGGCGATCTTGAACGCCATCTCCGACGAGTCCACATCATGGTAAGACCCGTCGATCATGGTGACCTTCACATCGATCATCGGGAAGCCTGCAATCACGCCGGACTGGCAGGTTTCCTTCATGCCGGCTTCCGCCGGGCCGATGTACTCCTTGGGCACGACACCGCCAACAATCTTGTTGACGAATTCGAAGCCTGAACCCGGCTCGCCGGGCTCCATTTCGATCACCACGTGGCCGTACTGGCCCTTACCGCCGGTTTGGCGAGCGAACTTGCCTTCACCCTTGGCGCTGGCGCGAATGGTTTCGCGGTACGACACCTGAGGTGCGCCGATGTTGGCTTCCACCTTGAATTCGCGCAGCATGCGGTCCACCAGGATTTCCAGGTGGAGTTCGCCCATGCCGGCGATCACGGTCTGGTTGGTTTCCGGATCTGTGCGAACCCGGAAGGTGGGGTCTTCCTCGGAGAGGGATTGCAGCGCTTTGGAGAGCTTCTCCATGTCGCCCTTGGTCTTGGGCTCCACGGCCACCGAGATCACAGGCTCGGGGATGTAGAGGGATTCCAAAACGATGGGATCGGAATCCACGCACAGGGTGTCGCCGGTGGTGGTGTCCTTGAGGCCGAGCACGGCACCCAGGTCGCCGGCGCGCAGCTCATCCACTTCCTCGCGGTCGTCGGCCTTGAGCACGATCAGGCGCGAGATGCGCTCTTTCTTGTCCTTGGTGGAGTTGAGCACGTAGCTGCCCTTCTGCAGCACACCCGAATAGATGCGCACGAAGGTGAGCTTGCCGAAGGGATCGGCCATCACCTTGAACGCCAGGGCGCTGAAGGGAGCGCTGTCTTCAGCGGGACGCACAGCCTCTTCACCGTTGGGGAGTACGCCCTGAATCGGGGGCACATCCACAGGTGCAGGCAGATAGTCGACCACCGCATCCAGCAGCAGCTGCACGCCCTTGTTCTTGAAGGCCGAACCACACAGCATCGGCACCAGGCCGTGCTTCAGCACACCCTCGCGGATGCCCTTGCGCAGTTCTTCCTCGGTGAGTTCGCCTTCTTCGAGGAATTTTTCGATCAGCGCTTCGTCGGTTTCGGCGACGGCTTCCATCAGATAAGCGCGCCATTCGGCGGCCTCATCGGCCATCGAAGCGGGGATATCGGTTTCTTCGATGTCCTTGCCGAGCTCATCCTTGTAGATGAAGGCCCGGTTCTTCACCAGGTCAACGATGCCGCTGAGTTCACCTTCAGCACCGATGGGCAGCTGGATCGGGGCGGCCTTGGCCTTGAGGCGATCCTTGATCTGGCCGTGCACCTTGAGGAAGTCGGCGCCGGTGCGGTCCATCTTGTTGACGAACACCATGCGGGGAACGCTGTAGCGATCCGCTTGGCGCCACACCGTTTCCGACTGGGGCTGCACGCCACCCACGGCGCAGAACACGGCGATCACACCGTCGAGCACCCGCATGGAACGCTCCACCTCAATGGTGAAGTCCACGTGGCCGGGCGTATCAATGATGTTGATCCGGTGATCGCGCCAGCTTGTGGAAATGGCGGCCGCGGTAATGGTGATGCCGCGCTCGCGCTCCTGGGCCATCCAGTCGGTCACGGCGGCGCCATCGTGCACCTCACCGATCTTGTGCACCACACCCGAATAGAACAGGATCCGTTCGGTTGTGGTGGTCTTACCGGCATCAATGTGTGCCGCAATACCAATATTTCGTACGCGTTCCAGGGGATAGGCGCGAGCCACGGGTTAGGTCTCCGGAGGGGGAATCGACAAAAAAGCGAGCGTCACTTTACAAGTCGGCCTCCGGCCGACCTGCACGGGCGGCGATCAGTAGCGGTAGTGGGCGAAGGCCTTGTTGGCTTCGGCCATCTTGTGGGTTTCTTCGCGCTTGCGAACGGCGCTGCCGGCTTCATTGGCGGCATCCATCAGTTCGCCAGCCAGCTTCTGGGCCATGCTGCGGCCGTTGCGGGCGCGGGAGAAGTTCACCAGCCAACGCAGAGCCATGGCGGTGCCGCGCTCCTGACGCACTTCCATCGGCACCTGATAGGTGGCACCACCCACACGGCGGGCGCGCACTTCCACCAGGGGAGTGGCGTTCTTGACGGCGGTCTCGAACACTTCCAGGGGGTCAGCGCCGGTGCGCTCGCCGATCAGCGTGAAGGCATCAGAAAGAATCCGCTGAGCGGTGGACTTCTTGCCGTGCTTCATCAGACGGGCCACGATCATGGTGGCCAGGCGGCTGTTGAACTGGGGATCCGGAAGGATCGGACGCTTCTCGGCGGCGTTGCGGCGTGACATAGACCTGGGGGAAGGGAATCAGGAAACGGCTACGGCTGGTTAGGAATCAATCCTTGGGCGTCTTGGCGCCGTACTTGGAGCGGGACTGACGCCGATCCTTCACACCGGCGGTATCCAGCGTGCCGCGGATGATGTGGTAGCGAACACCGGGCAGGTCCTTCACACGACCGCCGCGGATCATCACCACGGAGTGCTCCTGAAGGTTGTGGCCGATGCCGGGGATGTAGGCCGTGACCTCGAAACCGGAGGTGAGACGCACACGGGCAACCTTGCGCAGCGCCGAGTTGGGCTTCTTCGGGGTGGAGGTGTACACGCGGGTGCACACACCGCGGCGCTCGGGGCAAGCGCGCAGGGCAGGCGACTTGGTCTTGCGGGTAAGGCGCTGCCGCTCGCTGCGGATCAGCTGCTGAATCGTGGGCATCGAGGGCCGGTTACGGGAGGCCGGAAAATCCGACCGTGGCGACAATCCGCCACCTTACTTTGTCGCCTGCACCCCCACCCCTGAAGCCTCCTCGACGGGGCTGAAGGCGGCGCCGCAGGCGCAGATGCGCAGCTCTCGGCCCGCCCGAACCAGAAAGCCGCCGCCGCTGAGATCGCCGCGGTAGTCGAGCTCCAGGCTGCCCAGCCGTTCGCACTGATCGCCGGGGGCGAACAGGGTGATGCCGTCGGCGCGGGCGACCGCGACGCCAGCGAGGTGGCCCGGGCGGATGCGGATCACCCAGCGTTCGCAGCTGCCGTCCACCAGGTCGAGATGCATCATCCCGGGGGTGCCTGCCACGGCAGCCTGGCGTCCCAGTTCGGCGGCTGCCGCTGCAGTGAGGCGCAGGCTGTGGCCCTTGGGCATGGCTCAAGATCGGGGCAGTTGCCCCAGTGTGTCAGGACTGGGCCTCAGGGCTGCTCTGGCGTGCGGGCCTGATCCAGCCGCGGCACCAGGCCCAGGCCGTTGTGCACGGCTGCTGCCACACCCCGCCCCTTCACGGTGTGCACATCGGCGAGCACCAGGCCGGTGGAGCTGCCGCCATCGAGGTTGAGGGCATCCCGCAGCCCCTCCTGCTGCATCAGCAGGGCTGTTTCCATCAGGGTTGGCCCTGGGTTGTTCACCCCTTGCAGGGTGATCAGCCACAGCTGCCGGCCGTCGCTGGCCACCACGGTGCGCGGCGCTGCCTGGGCCAGAAAGCCCGAGCTGAAGCCCTCGGCGGTGCCGTTGAGCACCACCCTGCCGTTCTGCAGCAGCAGGGGCCCGCCGCCGAGCACGTTGGGCTGCTCGCCCACTGGGCTGCTGGGGCGGCTCTGCAGCGTGAGCCGCTCGCCGCGTTGCCAGGGCACGCTCACCCCGCCCCGAGCCACCACCAAGAGGTCGCCCTCACGCAGGGGAACGCCCGAGGTCATGGATCCCAGTTCATAGCGGTCCTGCACCACCCCGTTGCGCACCAGAACTCCCATCTCGGTGCCGGTAATCGGTTGGTAGCGGCTGCCCCAGTCGGCGGTGTAGCGAGCCAGGCCCTTCTGCACGTAGCCGCTGTTCACCGTGGTGATGCTCCAGCGCTGGCGCTGGCTGTCTTCGATGGTTTCCGCCAGCATCAGCCGATCGAAGCGGGGCAGCTCTCCGGCCTTCCAGCCCGCCGCGCCCCGATTGAGGATTGGCCCCGAAAGCCAGCGCCCCTGCTCGCGCATGGCCCCGAGCGGCAGGCGGTTCACCCGGTTGAAGTAGCCGCCATTGATCGCAATCAAGGCCTGCTCCTGGCGCGCCAGCTGGCTCAGGCTGCTCAAGCCCTGCATGCCATCGCTGCGGTTGAGCGGGCGCAGCTCCAGGGGCACCTGGCGGGGATCAAGGCGCACGCTGTTGATCAACACCTGCCGTGAGCCGATGCGGCCGATGCGGCGCTCCAGCTTCAACCCCTGGTTTTGCAGCGCCACCAGGCGCGGATCCCGTTCCGGTGCCGGAGCGGGTGTGGCTGTGGTTGCGCTGCCCTCTCCCGAGACCGGCAGATCCAGCACCAACCGCCAGGGCCCGCCCAGGCTGAGGCGTTCCCCATCGCGGGGGATCTGCACGCTCAGCCAGCCACCGCGCTGGTTTGGGTTCAGCCCCAGCTGCTTGAGCTGATCCAGCTGCGGCGGGCTGGCCTCCGTGCCGATGAGCAGGCGGCCCTCACCGCTGCGCACCAGCGCTGGTGCCGTGAGATCGAGCACTACCCGTTGGCCGCTCACCCCCTGGTTGCTCCAGCGGATCGCTTGGAGTGGGCGCGGTTGGAGCTGCAGGTTGAGGTCAGGGCCTTCGACCCGAATCGCCACGCCCACGGCTTCGAGCAGGCCGCTCACCGGTACGGCCACTTCGTCGTCAAGGCTGCGCTGGCGATCGGCGCTCACCGAGAGCTTCTGGCCGAACCACTCCAGCTCCATGCTGCCGTTGGCGCCGGAGCTGCGGCTGACCCCCAACTGGCCTTCGAGCACCTCGAGCGGCAGCCACAGTTCGCCCGCGTCTTGAAGCCAGAGCGCCTGTTGGCGCAGGCCATTGATCGTGATGCTGCTGCCCTGCAGGCGTGCCGAGCCCGAAGGTGCGGCGCGGCGCTGCAGGGGCGGGCGCGCAACGGGTGCCGGCAGGGGCGGCGGCGGCGTGAGGGGAATGCCGGGGAGCAGAGCCGCCAGCGCCGGCAAGGGGGGCATCCAACAGCGGTGGCAGGCCCGGCCACGCTAGCGAGCCCGTTTGGCTGCGCCCAGGCTCAGGCGTGGCGAACAGGGAATACCAACTCCTAGGATCAGCAGTTCGCAGCGCGGCCTCAGGCCGGGCGAATCAGGGCCAAAGCAGCGGTTGTGGCGCACATCCTGTGCGAATCGGCCCCTTGGCGGCCACCGTTTGCCGGTGGTTGGTTCGCTCTCGCGCTGGACCAACTAGCAACAGGTTGTCGCCGGGTTATGTCGCTGTTTTCTCGCCCCGAATGGCCCCATCGCGACACCCCCGCTCCAGCGGCGGTGGCCGGCGAGAAGGATGCCTGCGGTGTGGGTTTTCTGGCCAGCCTGAAGGGTGAAGCCAGCCATTGGGTTCTGCGGCAGGCCCTGCGCGGCCTCGATTGCATGGAGCACCGCGGCGGCTGCGGTGGCGACGGTGATTCCGGCGATGGCGCCGGTGTGCTCTGCGGCATCCCCTGGAGCTACCTCGATGCCGTATGGCCGGAGGCTGCCGCCGCTGCTGCCGGCCCTCGTGGCCTGGGCATGGTGTTTCTGCCTGCCGATGCCGCTCGCCGCGAGCAGGCCAAAAGTTTCTGCGCTGAAGAAGCGGCCAAACTGGGCCTGAGCAGCCTGGGCTGGCGCGCCGTGCCGGTGGATCCGGCGGTGCTCGGCCCCTTGGCCCGTGGCACAGCTCCGGTGATCGAGCAGTGGCTGCTCGGCGCCTCCGAGGCTGGTGATGCGCTCGAAGCGTTGCTGTTCCGCCTGCGCCGCCGCTGCGGCGATCGGGCTCGCGCCGCCTGGGGCGCCGGCCCCAGCGATCTGTATTTCGCTTCCCTGAGCGGTCGCACCGTTGTTTACAAGGGGATGGTGCGCTCGGAGGTGCTCTCCGCCTTCTATGGCGACCTGCGCGATGAGCGCTTCGCCGTGAGCTTCGCGGTGTATCACCGCCGCTTCAGCACCAACACCCTGCCCCGCTGGCCCCTGGCCCAGCCGATGCGCCTGCTCGGCCACAACGGCGAGATCAACACCCTGCTGGGCAACCTCAACTGGGCCCGCGCCTCCGAGGCCGATCTCGATGCGGTGTGGGGCGATGCCGCCGCTGATCTCAAGCCGGTGGTGAACCCGGCCTTCAGCGATTCCGCCAACCTCGACGCCACCCTTGAGCTGCTGGTGCGCAGCGGCCGCCCGATCACCGAGAGCCTGCTCACCCTGGTGCCGGAGGCCTTCCGCGATCAACCCGAGCTGGCCGATAAGCCCGAGATCCAGGCCTTCTACGAATATTCCGCCTGCACCCAGGAGCCCTGGGATGGCCCGGCCCTGCTGGTGTTCGCCGATGGCCGCAGCGTGGGTGCCACCCTCGATCGCAACGGCCTGCGCCCGGCCCGCTACTGCATCACCAACGACGGCTTCGTGGTGATGGGCTCGGAAACCGGCGTGGTGGAGCTCGAGGAGAGCCGCATCATCGAAAAAGGGCGCCTCGGCCCCGGCCAGATGCTGGCGGTGGATCTGGAGAACGGCCGCCTGCTGCACAACTGGGAGGTGAAGCAGGAAGTGGCGTCGCGCCACCCCTATGGCCAGTGGCTGGCGGAGCACCGCCGCAACCTCACGGCTCAGCCCTGGGCTCAGGATCGCAACCTCGGCGATCTGGAGCTGCTGCAGCTGCAAACCGCCTTCGGCTTCACCGCTGAAGACTTCGATCTGGTGATCGAAGACATGGCCGGCGCCGGCAAGGAGCCCACCTACTGCATGGGCGACGACATCCCCCTCGCGGTGCTCTCCGATAAGCCGCACCTGCTTTACGACTACTTCAAGCAGCGCTTCGCGCAGGTGACGAACCCGCCGATCGATCCGCTGCGCGAAAAGCTGGTGATGAGCCTGGAGATGCATCTGGGCAAGCGCGGCTCACCGCTCCAGCCCCAGGCTTCCGCCGCTGCCGCGCTGCATCTCGACAGCCCCATCCTCAATGAGGCGGAACTGGCCGCCGTGGCGCAGCAGGGCATCGCCTGCAGCACCCTCTCCACCCTGATGCCGATCACCGATGGGCCCTCGGGCCTGGAGGCTGCTGTGGAGAAGCTCAAGGCTGAGGCTGAAGCCGCCGTACGCGGCGGTAGCCAGATTCTGGTGCTCTCCGATCGCGGCATCACCGCCACCACCACCTACATCCCGCCGCTGCTGGCGGTGGGTGCGGTGCACCACCACCTGCTCAACCTCGGCCTGCGGCTGCAGACCTCTCTGGTGGCTGACACCGCCCAGTGCTGGAGCACCCATCACCTGGCCTGCCTGATCGGTTTTGGCGCGAGCGCCGTGTGCCCCTGGCTCACCTGGGAAACGGCGCGCCACTGGCTGGCGCAGCCCAAGGTGCAAACCAACATCGAGCGCGGCAAGTTGCCCGCCCTCACCGCCGATCTGGTGCAGGCCAACGTGCGCAAGGCCCTGGAAGACGGCCTGCGCAAGATCCTGTCCAAGATCGGCATCTCGCTGCTGGCCAGCTACCACGGCGCCCAGATCTTTGAGGCGATCGGCATTGGTGCCGACCTGATCGAGCTGGCCTTCAAGGGCACCACCAGCCGCGTGGCCGGCCTGAGCCTGAGCGAGCTGGCCAGCGAAACCCTGAGCTTCCACGCCAAGGCCTTCCCCGAGCTCAACCGCACCAAGCTCGAGTTCATGGGCTTTGTGCAATACCGCACCGGTGGCGAATACCACCTCAACAGCCCGGAGATGGCCAAGGCCCTCCACGCGGCTGTTGAGGCCGGCCCTGGCTACGACCACTTCTCCACCTACAAAACCCTGCTCGAGAACCGGCCGGTTACGGCCCTGCGCGATCTGCTCGAGCTCAAGCCCGCCACGGCGCCCCTGCCCCTCGATCAGGTGGAGAGCGTGGAGAGCATCTGCGCCCGCTTCTGCACCGGCGGCATGAGCCTCGGCGCCCTCTCGCGCGAAGCCCATGAGGTGCTGGCCGTGGCGATGAACCGCATCGGTGGCAAGAGCAATAGCGGCGAAGGCGGTGAGGATCCGGCCCGCTTCAACACCCTCAGCGATGTGGATGGCGAGGGCCGCTCCGCCACCCTGCCCACGATCAAGGGCCTGCGCAACGGCGACACCGCCTGCTCCGCGATCAAGCAGATCGCCTCGGGTCGCTTCGGGGTCACCCCCGAATACCTGCGCAGCGGCAAGCAGCTGGAGATCAAGGTGGCCCAGGGGGCCAAGCCCGGCGAAGGCGGGCAACTGCCTGGCCCGAAGGTGGATCCCTACATCGCCTGGCTGCGCAACAGCAAGCCCGGCGTGGCGCTGATCTCACC
>Ga0194125_10011015_pt1 | contig 12235 bp, 6 predicted proteins | sample TA2KigC250mmetaG_FD_148626 | JGI IMG/M metagenome (GOLD analysis project Ga0194125, IMG submission 148626) | Freshwater microbial communities from Lake Tanganyika, Tanzania - TA2015034 Kigoma Deep Cast 250m | ecosystem: Environmental > Aquatic > Freshwater > Lake | place: Tanzania: Lake... | reverse complement strand
GGATGGAATTGTTTGTCATCTCAGAGAAGACAGAAGACATGTTAATGACCGTGATGTTAGATTACTTCGCGATATGGTAAAAACAAAACTCGATCTTGAAATGTCCACAAATGAAGAAATTGTGAAGATTGCTTGCGAAATAGGTCCCGATCTTGCAACGTTAGTTCCAGAAAAACGTCAAGAACTCACAACTGAAGGTGGATTAGATGTTATTTCAAATTTCAAGAAGGTTAAAGAGACAATCGATGAACTTCACAAACATGAGGTCGAAGTCAGCTTGTTTATTGATCCAATTCCAGACCATATCCAAAGTGCCGCGGACTTAGGTGCGGATTTTATTGAAATCCATACAGGTGATTATGCAAACGCAATAAGCGAAGAAGAAGCAATAGAAGAGTTGGAAAGAATACGTCAAGCGGCAAAACTTGGACGAAAACTCGATTTAGGAGTTAATGCCGGTCATGGTTTGAACTATTTAAACATTATTCCTTTTCGAGAGATAAATGAAATAGAAGAAGTAAGCATTGGACATGCAATAATCGCAAAAGCAGTTTTTGTCGGACTTGAGAATGCAGTCAGAGAAATGATCCGGTTGATAAAAGCTTAACTTTAAAAAATGACCACTGAGAGCACTGAGAACACAAAGCGAAAACTGCATGAGTTTTTGTGTTTTAAGTGAGGTTATTGTTTTGAAAGATTTTTTATGAAAATGATGGTGTTACACCAGTATACTTTTTGAATGCAGATAGAAATGTAGTTCGATTTGCAAAGCCAACTTCCTTCGCTATTCCTTCAAAGTTGTAGACCTCTGCATCATGTCTGCTCGAAATCAAGTGTATCGCTCTTCTAATCCTGAAGTTTATCACGTATATACTATAATGTACACTATGAAGATGATCGATCACCTTAGAAAGATAATTTCTATTTATTTCAAGTGACTCTGCAAGACTATCTAAACTCAAATTTGGATCAAGATAAAGCTGTTTCTTATTCATTATCTCTTCTAAGTGTGAGTCGCGAGCTCTCGCATCATCACCGGGTCAAAATGTTCATGACTGTGATCACTCGGCTGTAAACTTATATGTTGAGAGTCAAAAACGTCGGAAGCCATTTTAGATTCAATAGGGTGCTTATCCTTTTTAGATTTGGCTCCTAAAGAACTCATTTCTGATCGAACTAAATCAATATTTTTTTTGATTAACAGCTTGTGAGACTTGTTCAGTCTTGAATAAAAAAATAAAATTAATATAAGTGAGAGAAGAACAATTAAGATAATGCCTATCAAAATACTTTGCTGAATTTCATAAGTTTTTAATTCCGATTTCGATTGTGACAATTCATCATCTGAAATTAATTTAAGTGCCTCAAAAGTCTTTCGGCGTTTTATGAGGGAGTCGTAGCTAATAATAACTTTATTGCCAGCTGTCCAAGCATTCCTATAGTCACCAGTGGCAGCGTAATTGTCAGCTAAATATTTATAAATTGTTGTAGCAAGTTGAAATGAAAGTGGGTAGTGAAGTATTTCTTCTGCTTTTTTCAAGAAATAGATTGAAGAATCATACATCGACTTTGTGTAATAAAGCTTTCCTAATCGGACATAGATTTCTGTTATAGAGTCAGGATATTTATAAATTGAATCAAATTTTTGTGCCTTTGAAATATATATCCATGAACTGTCATATTTTTTTTTGTAAAATAAAATTCTGAGAGAGTAGAATATAAATATACCATTCTTACAGAATCTGAAAAACCCATGATATTATTTTTATCGGCGAGCATATCATTTAATGCTTTAAGATAGTAGAATATTGCTTTATCGTAATTTGAACGTTTACTTTCAATCAACCCAAAATTATTTGTTATAACAAATTTTCTCCATTCTTTCCAAGCTGCTAAGTCACCTCTCAATTTATATACTTCCTTGAAGCAATATTCTGCCTTATCTAAAAGTCCTGCCACAAAATATATGTTTCCCAAATCGTGGAGCATATTAACTTCGTTTTTTTTATCGCCTAAAGTTCTGAAAATATCTCTAGCTTTAAAAAGCAAAATGATCATAGAATCGTATTGAAGATTTTCTTTATAAATCTCACTTAAACGCCCATATGATTTTGCTTTCAATAGCAAGTCATTCCGCTGCTCAGCTAAAAGAATTGAAGCTTTTGCATTGTTTTTCTGCTCCTCATATGAACCATATCTTGCATAAAACAGAAGCACATGGTTATAACAGTACAGGTCAGGGATTTTTTTTGTCAGATTTAATAATCTCTTTGCTTGTTTTTGAGCTATGACTGGATCAATGTCAGTGATTAAGAGGAGTATGTTATCGAAAATTTCTTTTTGTTTATCCGGATCTTCGGTTTGGAGTTTTAAGATTAGTTCTTCCAAATCGGGTCGTGAGTGTATTGTGCCCGCTGATGTTAGAATAATCAGAACAATAATGATGCTGTATTTCAGACACGAAAACCGCAACAAATCTCTCCTGATGCTTATCGTAAATAATAGATTTACTCTATCAATTTAGGTTAAAATGGAAACAATAGCAAAATGGCTCACTGAAAAATATTTGTTGATCTTTGCCCTGCGAAAGTATTATTAGGTTAAGGAAAGATTAGATCTTTAATACCGCAGAGAGCACGGTGTACACAGAGAAAATACTGAAGGGATTTAATGTAATAATTCGGCTAATCTTTTTGTGAAGTTTTTAATGAAGTTTGAATGCCTTATGCCAGTATACTTCTTACCTTCAAAAATTCTCTTCTAAGATAGAATCAATTGTCGTTATGTCAATTTACTTCTGATAAAATTTATAAATTTTATCATTCACCAAACGAAAAATTATAAAAAAAACTTTGGAAATTTTAAAAATTTCGAAACTTTTCGATTGATAATTAACAACTAAAAAAAAGTTGATAAGATTTATCATTCTTAACAACATCGTGACGTATTTTTACAAGGGCAAGATTATTTTCGCAGTAGAAAATGGTGAGAAAAAAACTGTGAGAAGCATCAATGTATTAAAAAAAACAATTCACAAATTTATCGAGGAAAAGCTCGGAAAACACTTCTCGTTGGAGAGCGTATTTATAATTCTATATATCATTCTTGCAATAATATTTATTTTCAACTTAATGGTGTCAATATTTTAATTAACCAAATGTCTCATCAAAGATAGGAGAACAAAAATGAAAAAATCTTTTGCGATATTCGTTATTCTCTGCATAGCAATATTTGCTTTTACGGGTGAGTTGTATTCACAAGCAACACTTGAAACGGCTCAACCATTTTGTACTGCAGTCGGCGCTACGTACCCTGCAGGTGTAAATACCGGAACAGCACAACCGGGCCCGAACTATGGATGTTTGATTATGCGTCCAAATCCTGCATGGTATTATATGAAAATAGGTGTGGGAGGCTCTCTACAAATTACTGAAACAAATAGCGCTAACGTGGATATTGATTTTATTTTGTGGGGACCTTTTCCTAATCAAAGTCCAGCACCAACAGATTTAACAGCAGGAAAAATGATTGACTGTAGCTATCATCCTCAAGCAACCGAAGTTATCGATTTGGGAAGCTCGAGTGTGGGAGAGTACTATATTTTACTTGTGACAAACTTTTCAAATTCGCCGACAAATATAACGCTTGCAAAAACAGGAGGGACTGGTGAAACAGACTGTTCAATTGTAAATCCTGCTCCACCAACTCCAGGATTAGCTTCACCAGGAAATGGTTCAACAAACCAACCACTGACTTTGAACCTATGCTGGGATGCATCAACCGGAGCAACAAGCTACGGTTTACAAGTTGCTACAGATGCAGGTTTTTCAAATTTGGTTTATAATCAAACAGGATTAGCTGGACTTTGTCAACAAGTCGGTCCGTTAAATACGAATACAACATTTTATTGGCGTGCAAATGCAACAAATGCGAATGGTACAAGTGCATGGTCAGGCGGCTGGAGTTTTACTACGGTACCACCGGTACCTTCTGCACCAACCCTTGTTTCACCAGCTGATAATGCAATTAATCAACCTCTCACGCTTACGTTGACATGGAATGCTTCTTCCGGTGCCACCAGTTATCGATTGCAAGTCGCCTCAGATGCCGGCTTTACTAATTTAGTAGTTAATGAAGCAAATATAACAACTACAAGCAGGCAGGTCGGTCCACTAAATAATAGTATTCGATATTTCTGGCGAGTAAATGCAACCAATGCCGGAGGAACAAGTGCATATTCTTCGGTTCGGAGGTTCAGAGCACTTAATCCAGCTCCTGCAACATATCTGACAACTTCAGCCGGAGTGAGTACTTACTATGCAATGAACGGACCAAACATTACGGTCGATGGAGGTGTGACAGTCTCTGGCGGGAACTACGACGGTGCCATTGTATCAATAAATACTAACTTCACGAGCGCTGAGGATAGATTAATTTATCCAACCGTGCTTCATGAAATAACGGGAGATTATAATACTTCGACTGGTGTATTGACCTTCACTGGTAACGGTACTGGCGCACAATATCAAGAAGTATTAAGATCTGTTCAGTATAAAAATATTAATGTACTGAATCCCAGTCAAGCAACCCGGCAAATAACTTTTCAAGTTGGAACTGCAATATTTTATTCTGGCAGTGGACACTATTATAGGTATGTTCCTGCTTCTGCAATTCGTTGGGATGTGGCTAAGAATCAAGCAGATGTTTCTTACTTCTATGGCTTAGCAGGATATTTGACCACAATTACCTCAGCAGGAGAAAACAGTTTCATCCAACAAAAAATAAATGGTAACACTTGGATAGGAGGAACTTGCGATCCAGCTTTTGCACCTGGTGCATTTTGGCCACCACCTGGAATCACCACTGGTTCCATTTGGAAATGGGCTACCGGTCCAGAATATCTTGATAACTTAAGCTATATTAATTGGGCACCGGGTGAACCAAATAATTCTGGGGGTGAAGCTCATTTACATTTATATTCGACCGGACTATGGAATGATTTTGCTATCGATAATCCCAACATTTTAGGATATTTGATCGAGTATGGTGGACTTGCAGGAGATCCTACGGTAACTATTTCTGGGGATAAAAATTTAGCAGTATACATTATTCCTCCACCAACACTACTTTCGCCAGCAAATAATTCCATTTATATGGAGGTTAATCAAAACCTAAGCTGGCAAGAAGTGCCAGGAGCGGAGTTGTATCAGATTCAACTTGCCGTTGATGAGAACTTTACGATAATTGTTCTTGACGATGCAACTGTTGGTGGTTTCTGCAAACAAGTTGGACCTTTAAATTTAGGAACAAAGTATTATTGGCGGGTACGTGCTCTGAGAGCGGGAGCTAGGAGTTTATGGTCAACAACATGGAACTTCACAACTCTTCCAACGGTACCACCGCAGCCGATATTAATTTTACCTGAAAATAATTCGGTAGATAGACCAATAACACTGAATCTGAGCTGGAATCCCGCACCTAATGCACTTACATATAGATTACAAGTCGCAACAGATTCAAACTTTAACAATCTAGTATTTAATGATTCTACTCTTACAGCAACAAACCATGACGTCGGACCTTTAAGTAATTTCACAAGATATTACTGGAGAGTTAACGCGAAGAGCTGCTGTGGAACAAGCGTTTGGTCACCAACTTGGACATACAGAACGATAGTTCCATTCCCAGTAGTTCCAACTGGGACTGTTACACCAACATCAGGTGCAATCAATCAACCAATCACACTGAACATAAGCTGGCAGCCAGTTCCATATGCAGAAACTTATCGGTTGCAAGTTTCGACAAGTAACACATTCGGTACAACTGTATTCGATGATTCTACAATTACAACAACATCGAAACAAGTTGGGCCACTTGCAAATGATAAAACATATTATTGGCGTGTAAGAGCGAAAAACGTTGCTGGAACAGGTGCATATTCTACTATTAGTGTATTTACAACTATAGTTCCAATACCAGTGACCCCAAGCTTAGGTACACCGGCAAACAATGCAGTACGACAGCCAATGACTATAACATTGACCTGGGCAGAAGTTCCTTATGCGGTGAAATATCGTTTGCAGGTTGCAACAGATTCATTATTCACAGTTGTTTCTGTGTTCTTGGATGATACAACTCTAACAACGAACTCACGTCAAGTAACACTACCAAGCTATGATACCAAGTACTTCTGGAGAGTAAATGCTAAAAACATCGCTGGTACAGGGACCTTTTCTTCTATTAGATCATTCAGAACTCTCGGACCAATTCCAACTGTATTTGACCTATCGAATCCACTTGAACACCATCGAATTGTAGTACGTCAAGGTGATGGAACTCCGATTACATTCAAGTGGAGGAAATCCACATATGCTACAAAATACAGATGGAGATATGGTGTCCCGTACATTAATCCATGGTATTTTGATATACTGTCGAATAGTAATGGCACCGATACACTCTTAACATTAACAGAAGGACAGTTGTATAATATTTGGGATTCGACCATGCTTCTTGGCTCGATTGATTCGTGTATTGGTCAGTGGGCAGTTTGGGCATTTAATGTGTATGGATTGGATTCAACACAATCGAATCAAACTTGGTACTTGAAGTTCGTATTGAGAAGAACAACCGGTTTTATTGATGGTTCAATCCCAACCGAATATAGCTTAGCTCAGAATTATCCGAATCCATTTAATCCATCTACTAAGCTCAGGTTTGGATTACCGCAAGAAAGTAATGTTACATTGACCATTTACAATATTCTTGGAGAGCAGGTCGATAAGTTGATTAATAATGATTTACTTAAGGCAGGATGGTATGAATATGATTTCAATGCATCGAAACTGCCGAGTGGTAATTACATCTATCGAATAACTGCTGGTAATTTCACCCAAACGAAGAAGATGTCAATAATTAAATAAGTTCTCACTTTTCACATTGCCATCTCGTAATGGAACCCAACTGGTGCCCACTAGTTGGGTTCTTCTTTTTAATATCGAATCCAATTATTTAGTATATAGATGATAATTAAGTTTGTCTGTTAAGATTTTTTAAAAAAAAGGAAGGAGTCACGCCAGTATACTTTTTAAATGCGGAGATGAATGTTGTTCTATTGCTGAAGCCTACAGTATTCGCTATACCAGCAAGGTTGTAGATATCTACTTCGTGTTTTTGAGACAAAATCAACAGCGATTTTTTAATTCTTAGGTTATTAATATAAGTATTAAAATGGACCCCATAGAATTGGTTTATTACTTTTGAAAGATAATTTCTATTTGTATTTAAAACTTTAGCGAGACCATCTAAGCTAAGATTTGGATCCAAGAATAATTGCTTCTTCTGAATCACCTCTTCGAGGTGTGCAACTATTGCACTCATCTGCGCAGAGTCAGGTATTTCTTCATCTTGTATATATCGATCCAGATGGAACTCTTCAAAGTTATATGGAATAGATTCAGCTGAGAATTCTTTAGCTTGATTTTTGATAAATGACTTTAGCTTGAATGTTTTGTTCTCAGAATGCATTAATTCAATATTTTTATTAATCAACAGCTTATAAGCATTCTTAAGTTTAAGATGTATTATTAAGATTAAAATCACCGACAAAATGACAATAGTAATTATACTTAGAAGAATGCTTTGCCGAATTTCATAAGTTTTTATTTTCGATTCTGCACTTTCAAAGTAATCATCTGTAATTAATTGAATACCAGCAAAGATGTTCTGCTGCTTATTTGTAGAATCAACTAGCAAAGAATATTTCTTATATGTCATTAGAGCATTTTTATAATCCCCTTTTGCAGTATACACTTGAGAATAAAAGTCATATAAAATTCGTGCGATATTCAGGGGAATATTTTGGGAATTTAATCGCTCAGCTTTCCGCAGATAAGTCAATGATGAATCATATAATCCCTCATTATAAAAAATCTTTCCCTTCAGAATGTAAAGATTTGTCATCATATCAACGCTCCCAACAGATAAGTTAGCAGAGATACCCTTATAATAATAGTACAGTGCTGTTTTGTAGTCTTTTTTTAAAATATACAAATCAGCAAGCTGAATATATGCATAAATAATCCGTGTAGTATCTATGATATACACTCCCGATTCCTGATTTGATAATAATTCATTTATTGAAAAATTAAACCATGCAATTGATGAATCAAAACTATTTCTATGCTTATGTATAAAAGCCATATTATTAAGAATGACATAATAACGCCAAGAATACCAGTCCGATAGATTACCCTTAATTCTAATTGCTTCTTTATAATATTTTTCTGCATTATCAAAGAGCCGTGCATGGAAATAAAGGTCACCAAGCATATGAAGCAGCGGAACTGTTTCAAACTCGAGGTTAATTTTTTTGAAAAGGTCTCTTGCCTTAAAAAGATAATGAACGGACGAATCGTATCGAAACTCTTGATGAAAAATTTCGCTTAAGACGAATAAAGATCGAGCCATAAGTAATTCATCTCGATCTTCGGAAGCAGTGGAATACAAACCATATACAATTTTTTTTCTTTCTGTAAATGCACCAAATCGAGAGTAGAATAAAAGTACATTATTATAAAAATTCCGGCTACCAAATTTATTTGTTATTCTTAATAATCTTTCAGTTCGTTCCCTGCCAATTGAAGAATCCATTTTCGTAATAGAGATAAAAATTTTATCCAATAATTGAATTTGTTTTGAGGACTTTACTGTTTGAAACTCGCTTAATAAGCTATCGAACTCTGACTGAGCAATACTTAATGTACATAAGGAACATTGGAGAAAAAAAATAAAAATTACTTCATTAAATTTTCGACTCAACGAAATCTCCATTACAAAAATAAATTAGACGATTCAGATTTTTCGTAAATTTATATCAGACTAATTTCAAAGTCAATTCTTGTATCTGAAATTCAAACAGTCGAATTTTATGTCCATTTTCTAAGAAAGTTCATTTCGTTCTGAAAATTTTAAGATACATTTTAACTCTACTAAGTTTACTAAACTTGTACTTCCCAAGTTAATATTTCAGATGCAGGCTATATTGAATTTAGTCGGAGTATAAAAACTAATCATGAATTTTTCATGAGCTGAAATTAAGAAAAACTTTTCGGTTATCACTTCACAGTATAGCATTTATTGTATTTTCGACTATAACAGTAATAAAATCTTTACCCTAAAATTTACAGCTTTATATGCGGTAGATACTAGAAATAAATATTCAGACTTCAGACCTTCTTAAGATTTTCAAACCTTAATAACTTTCTGAAATTCAAAAATATTACCCTATTCCAATCAGCTTTAACGACAGAATTAAATAAGGTTACTTTATTTGGAGATCGATGCTTGGTACTAAGATTCTGAAGTTACGCAAGCTTTGTCCAAAGGATCCTTCGGATTTTAAATTCCACAGACATTTTCCGTGAGAATTGAGTCAACTATCTCAATCAAACATAACTATCACAAAGTGTATTGAATATGAATTCATTTCAACATTACTCGTTTTTATATGTCTATTTTGGAATTTATGCGTCGGGCAGGTTTTTAATAAAATATGATGGGGTAACACCAGTATATTTTTTAAATGCTGAGAGAAATGTTATTCTGTTTGTAAAGCCTACTTCCCTTGCTATTCCTTCGAGGTTGAAGACTTCAGTATTTTGTCGGTTTGAAAGGATATGTATTGCTCTTCTGATCCTTAAATTATTCAGGTAAGTATTAAAGTGCACACCATGAACCTGATTTATTACTTTAGAAAGATAATTTCTGTTTGTTCCGAGTAATTGTGCAAGAGTGTCTAAATTTAGATTTGCATCCAAGAATAATTGCTTTTTATACATGACTTCTTCCAAATGTGAGTCTATTTGCTGAAGCATCACAGGATCAAGCGGTTCCTGATTATATTCGCTGGTTAAGTGATTATGATTCTTTGAACTATTAATCATAGTTTGATTTTTCGACTCTTTAACTTGTTTATCTAGCTGCGATTTTATTTTTAATGATTTATTCTCTGCCTGCAATAATTCAAGGTTTTTTCTTATCAATAATTTATGAGCTCCGTTAAGTCTGAGATAGAGCAATAAAGTCAAAATCATAGAAAGCAAAACAAGCAAAATAATTCCTAAATAAACATTCTGTCTGATTTCAAAAGATTTTATTTTCGATTCCGATTGTGCAATTTGATCTTCGGTGATTAATTTTATTGCCTCAAATGTTTTTCGCCGCTTCAATATTGAATCATAGTTGACCATTACTTTATCGCTCGCAATCCAAGCACTTTTATAATCTTTCAGTGCGGCGTAATTATCAGCTAAATATTTATTGATTGTTGTCGAGAGTTGAAATACGCTTGGGCTTTCAATCAAACTCTCAGCTTTTTTCAAAAAATAAATCGAAGAATCGTGTATCGATTTATGAAAGTAAAACATACCTTTGATTAAAAATATTTGCACTAGAGATGACGGATCGTTGTAATTTGATTCTAATTTGTGAGCCGTATTAATATGCACCCAAGTATTATAATAAGCTTTTTTACTTAGGTAGAATCGAGCTAAGTTTGTGTGCGAATATATTAATCTCGATGTGTCTGAATAAGACATGATAAATTTTTTATCTGATAGCATTTCGTCGAGTGCTTTTTTAAAGTAATAAATTGCTTTATCGTAGTTTTTTCTTTCTCTTTCAATCAGCCCGAAATTATTCGTGATTACAAATTTTCGCCATAAAAACCACTGACTTGGATCGCCCTTTAATTTTAGAACTTCATTATAATAATATTCCGCCTTGTCAAACAAACTTGCTACGAAATAGATATCTCCCAATTTTTGTAGCAGAGTTACTTCCTCATCTAGATTTTTTGTATTCCTAAAAATATCTCGAGCTTTTAAAATCATGACGATAACCGAATCATATCTCACCTCTTCTTGGTATATCTCGCTCAAGCTGATAAATGCTTTTGCTTTAAGATTTAAATCATCTCGATCATCGGCAAGATTTATTGAAGCACGTAATTTATTCTTTCTTTCATCAATAGTACCAAATCTTGTTGAAAATAAGAGTACAATGTTATAACAATATAGGTCACTAAACTTTACGGTTAATTTTAGCAATCTTTCAGTTTGTTTTTCAGCAATAGATGGTTCTAAGTCAGATAATATCGTAAGTAGTTTATCTACTATTTCTTTTTGATTTGTCGAACTTTCAGACGTGAGAGTATCAAATAAAAATTCATATTCGGATTGCCCAAGAACCGAAGAAGTAAACAATAACGCAGTCATGAGTAAAACAACTGTACTCTTAAAATATTTTCTCCTCAAGTTCGCTTCTCTTGATGGACAATTAAAATACATAATACACCATCCTCAACTGCTTTAGACAAAAATAACAATTAATTAATAATTTAACCATCTGTTTTAGATGACAGTCAGGATTAATTTGATTATTCTTTAGCGGTAACATATCAGGAAGTGTAAAAGTTTCATAGTTCTGTGTAGCGTCAGCTTCTGCTACTACTCTATAAAATGAAATTCAAATTGTGAAGCGGAGTTTTGTATTTCGATATTGCGATTACTAAACGTTAGAATATAAACAACTCCTAAATGCTTGCTTTCATACACATCGAATATCACTACTGTCCAAGATACGATCAAATAAAAACCTGTAACTATATAGTAAATAAAGTGTTATAAGGAAAAATAATCGTAATCGATTTGAACTTGAAAATTAACTCTCATAACATAACCTTCCCTCGCAGGCGATTGCAAATTCCGGTTTTCTTGATGTATCCATCCGTTGACGGATATTTTCTCGACCTTAGTAACCACAATTACCATAGTGACTACGACCTTATTACCTTATGTTGGAACAATAAGCTAATAAGGGTGAAAATGATTTCTCTTTGTTTGTGTCACTAAGGTAAGAGAGATATTTATTATGCAGCATTTTTCTACAGATTTTATGTATATCAATTTTATAAAAAGCTCTATTTTACAGCTTATGAATGATGTTGACTGCGAATCCAAAATCTAATATTGTTCTACCGATTGAATTTATTTGACTTATATTTGGACAGTAATGATCAAATATTTATGTTAAAAAAATTACTTGTTGCTTGAACTCCAGTCTTTTGATTTATATATTTGGCAAAATTTATTAAATAATTCGGAGAAGATAAAAGTCTTTGTTATTAAATCCTTTAATTTTCATCTCAAATAGATTTGTCAATCAATCATTTCAA
>Ga0194125_10011011_pt1 | contig 12237 bp, 16 predicted proteins | sample TA2KigC250mmetaG_FD_148626 | JGI IMG/M metagenome (GOLD analysis project Ga0194125, IMG submission 148626) | Freshwater microbial communities from Lake Tanganyika, Tanzania - TA2015034 Kigoma Deep Cast 250m | ecosystem: Environmental > Aquatic > Freshwater > Lake | place: Tanzania: Lake... | reverse complement strand
ATATAAGGGAAATGATAATATTTTTATATTATGGATAAGATTTTAAACGGCTATTTTTTTAATCCGACCAAAGGAAACCTTAAAATTGAGAAGGTGCTTGAAGAGATAATCAGCTATATTTCCGAAAAGCAGGAGAAATTCTACGACGTTATTGTCGGCTGTGATTCTTCTTCTGGCACAGAGCCTCATTTCCCATTGGCTGTTGTTGTTTTAAGAGTGGGGGAAGGAGGCAGATTTTTTCTTAAAAAAATAGCTTACAAGGGTAGGATTTTCTACAACTGGAAGCAGAGGATTTTAGAAGAAGTTTATCTTTCCTGCCAATTCGCCTTGTACATCAGGGAAAACTTTGAAAAAGCGATTGAAAAGTCAAAGAAAACTAATCTTAATTACCAGTTCCGCTACATCCATGCTGATGTCGGAGCAAACGGAAAAACCAAGGATATGATCAAAGAAGTCACGGGTCTTATTAAAGGAAACGGTTTTGAGCCGAAAATCAAGCCTGAGTCTTTCGTTGCTTCATCAGTAGCTGACAGATACAGCTAATGGAAATTTTAATGAACTCAAACGAATTGAGAAGAAAGTTTTTGGAATTTTTTGAGGGAAAAGGGCATAAGGTTGCGCCCTCTTCTTCGCTTATACCGGCAGATGCCAGTGTTTTGTTTACGACAGCCGGTATGCAGCAGTTCAAGCCGTATTATCTCGGAGAAAAATCTCCTTTTGGCTTTAACGTCTGTTCCTGCCAGAAGTGTTTTAGAACTTCTGATATCGAAGAAGTGGGAGACGAGAGCCATCTGACTTTTCTGGAAATGCTTGGGAATTTTTCTTTCGGCGGATATTTTAAGGAAGAAGCGATAAAACTGGCGCATGAGTTTCTTTTTGATGAGTTGAAATTGCCTTTGGCCAAAGCGGTTTTTACTGTGTTTGAAGGAAATTCTGCTGTTCCAGAAGACAAAGAATCGATTGAGATTTGGAAGAAATTGGGAATTCCGGAAACTAAGATTAAAAAGTGCGGCAGAGAGGATAATTTCTGGGGGCCGACTGGCGAGGAAGGGCCTTGCGGTCCGACAACTGAAATACATTTTGACGGGACAGAAGTCTGGAATTTGGTTTTTAACGAATACTTTCAAGACAAGACAGGAAAACTTACTCCTTTGAAACAAAAGGGAGTTGATACTGGCATGGGTTTGGAAAGATTGGCAATAGCTGTCCAGGATAAATCTTCTGTTTACGAAACTGATTTGTTTTTGCCGATTGTCATTCAGATTCCGAGTGAAAATGAAAAAGCAAAGAGAATTATTTCCGACCACGTTAAAAGTTCTGTTTTCCTGATTGCTGACGGGATTCTGCCTTCCAACCTGGAAAGGGGATACGTTTTGAGAAGAGTTTTGAGAAGGGCGATAAGATACGGGAAAATGCTTAATTTGCAAGAGAACTTTTTAATACCCTTGGCGCAAAAAGCGATTGAAATATATAAAAACATTTATCCCGAATTAAAATCGAAAGAAACTGATATCATAACAGCTATTCAGAATGAAGAAGAAAAGTTTGAGAAGTCGCTGGAAGAAGGGTTAAAGCAATTTGAAAAAGGGACTGACGCTTTTGAATTATACACCAGTTATGGTTTTCCTTTGGAGTTAACCTTGGAGTTGGCCAAAGAAAAAGGAAAAAATATTAATCTGGAAGAATTTAACAAGAAATTTAAAGAACACCAGGAGCTTTCAAGAACAGCTTCTTCTGGAATGTTCAAAGGCGGTTTGGCCGATGCTTCAGAACAGGCAGTCAAATATCACACTGCCAATCATTTGCTACTAGCTGCTTTAAGACAGGTTTTAGGTAGTCATGTTTCCCAAAAAGGCAGCAATATCACAGCTGAGAGATTGAGATTTGATTTTGTCCATCCAGGGAAAATGACGGATAAAGAGATTAAAGAAGTAGAAGACATTGTTAATCAGAAAATCAAAGATGATTTAACTGTAATCTGCCAGGAAATGACTTTGGCTGAAGCAAAAGAAAAAGGGGCGACGGGAGTTTTTGAAGATAAATATGAAGAAAAAGTAAAGGTCTACAGTATTAATGATTTTTCAAAGGAGATATGCGGCGGCCCGCATGTCAAACGTACCGGTCAGCTCGGCAGTTTTAAGATTATTAAGGAAGAATCTTCCAGCGCCGGCATCAGGAGAATCAGGGCTGTTTTAGAATAAGCATAAATAGTGTATAATATTATATATGGCCAAAAAAGTAATAGATATTTTTCCTCCAAAGAAAAAAGAGATTATTGAAAAGAAGGAGGAGCAGGAGAAAAAAGAGACAGAGATAAAACCGAAGAAAAAACGCCAGATTTCCCTTAGACCTCTTGTTAAAAGAGTTCCTGTTTTGCCTTTTAAGAAGGGTTTGATTTTGTTTTTGGTTTTTCTGATTTTATCGGGAACTTTTTGCTATATTACTCTGTCAAAAGCTGAAATAAGCGTCTGGCCGGAAACAGAAGCTTTCAATCTTATAGAACAAGCAACTATTGATAAGAATGCAACAGAGGTTGATTCTCTTTTAAAGATTATTCCGGCAGAAACTCTCCAAAAGGAAAAAACTGTTGTCCAGGCCTTTCCGGCTTCAGGCAAAGTTATAAAGGAAGAAAAAGCGCAAGGCACGATAAAAGTTTATAATGCTTATTCAACCTCTGCTCAGGTTTTGGTAGCTACCACCCGTTTTGTTTCATCTGACGGAAAGGTATTCAGAACTCCTGTCAAAGTCACTGTTCCCGGAGGAACTTATGAAAAAGGGAAGTTGGTTCCGGGAGAAGCAGATGTAAAAGTGGTGGCAGATCAGCCAGGCAAAGACTATAATATTGGTCCGACCAAGTTTTCCGTTCCTGGATTTGCCGGCACAGACAAATACACCAAGTTTTACGGGGAATCTTTTGAAGCAATGGTTGGTGGATTTCAGGAAGAAGTTGCTAAAATGACAGAAGAAGATTTGGCTCAGGCTGAAGAAGTTTTGGTAGAAAAAGCGAAAAAAGAGTGCAACGAATTGCTGCAGAACGAATTGCAATCAGAAGCGGTTTCTTCTAAATTCGATTATCTGTCCGATACCATCCAGACAGAAATTGTTGAGAATTTTTCTTTAACTTCTTCTGGCACAGAAACAAAAGATTTCAATTATCAGGTAAAGGCGCAATGCCAGGCCGTAGTATTCAAGAAAGAAGACATTGATAATTACGTTAAAGAAGCGATTGCTTTTCAGATTCCTCAGGATAAAAAGCTTTACGAAGAAAGCTTGAAAATAAATTACAATGTCGACTCCACTGACTTAGAGACCGGTCAAATCACTGTTTCCATGACTATTTTAACTAAAATTTATGTTGATGTTGACATTATCAGCTTTAAAAATGCCTTAAAAGGCAAAACTCTTCTTGAGGCAAAGCTTTTTCTCGAGAACTACCCTAAAATTACCAAAGCTAGCGTCAAATTCTGGCCTTTCTGGGTTAATAGGGTGCCAGAAGAATTAAGCAAGATTAAATTTAATCTGGTTATTGATTAGCATTGACCAAACAGATGATTTCTGATAAACTAAAAAATTGCCTATTTAATGGATAAGAAAGACTTAATTAAAACAGGAACCATTATAGAGGCTCTGCCCAGCACTCATTTTAAGGTTAGGCTGGACGACGGGGAGGAAGCTCTCTGCCATTTAGCAGGGAAATTAAGGATGTTCAGGATAAAAGTTCTGCCGGGAGACAGGGTAACGGTTGAATTGAGCCCCTACGATCCGAAAAAAGGCAGGATAACATACCGCGGAAAATAATTTCGCGCAATAAATCATTATTGTTTTTTTATTATGAAAGTGCGTCCGTCAGTCAAAAAAATATGCAAAGATTGTAAAATCGTCCGAAGATCAGGACGAGTTTATGTCATTTGCAAGAGAAATCCGAAACATAAACAGCGTCAAGGATAAAGCTTATGCCGAGAATCGCCGGGATTAACATTCCAGAACAAAAGCAAATACAAATAGCTTTAACCTATATCTTCGGAATAGGCCGTTCTTTGAGTAAGCGGATTCTTAACGAAGCTGGGATTGAAGCGACCAAAAAAGCTTCAGAACTGACCACCCAGGAAATATCCAATTTAAAGGACATAATTGAGAAAAATTACAAGACAGAAGGCGATTTGAAAAGGGAAATTATGATGAATGTTAAAAGATTGAAGGACGCAGGCACCTGGAAAGGCTTAAGGCACATTAAAGGCTTGCCTGTACGGGGACAGAGAACGAAAACCAACACAAGAACTGTCAGGGGAAATGTCAGAAAGACAGTGGGGTCTGGCCGCAAGCCACCTCCGGGACCAACATAATATTATGGGTAAAAAACGTGTCATAAAACAAACTGAAGAAGAGATTTTGAAAGAAGGCCAGGATATAGAAGCTAAAGTGAAAGAACAGGGCAAAGAACCTCTGAAAAAGATAAAAGACGGCAGAATTTATATTTCTTCTTCTTACAATAATACCATTATCACCTTGACTGATGAGAAAGGAAATGTTTTAGGTTGGACAAGCGCGGGCAATATCGGCTTTAAAGGAACCAAGAAAGCAACGCCTTTTGCCGCTTCCAAAGTGGCTGAAGCAATTGCCCAGACTGCTGAAAAGATTGGCATTGAGAAAATAGAAGTCTTTGTCAAGGGCATTGGTTCTGGCCGGGAATCAGCTATTAGGTCTTTGGCTGCCAGGGGATTGGAAATAATTTCAATTAAGGATAATACGCCTGTTCCCCACAATGGCTGCCGTCCGCCCAAAGTAAGAAGAGTTTAAAATTATGAAAGATTCCAAGTGTAAAATTTGTCGTCGGGCAGGAATAAAGCTTTTTTTAAGAGGCGAGAGGTGTTTGTCTCAGAAATGCCCGATGGTTAAAAAACCTTATCCGCCAGGGCCGAAAGCCAAAAAAAGAGTAAAAGCTCTTTCTGAATACGGCAAAGAGTTAAGAGAGAAACAAAAGCTTAAAAACTGGTATAATTTAGAGGAGAAGCAGTTCAGAAATTACGTTAAAGAGATTTTAAAAGCTCGGGGGAAAGTGGCTGATGCTGGAGCTGCTTTGATTCAAGCTTTAGAGAGCCGTCTGGACAATGTGGTTTTCAAGTTGGGTTTTGCTTCCTCGAAACTGACAGCCCGCCAACTGGTTTCACACCGCCATTTCGTGGTCAATGATAGGCCGATTAATATTTCCAGCTATCGAGTTAAAAAGGGAGACAAAATCAGCGTTAACCCTAACTCTTTGAAAAAAGCAACTTTTCAAAAATTATCATCCGCTTTAAAAAAACATAATCCTCCGTCTTGGCTGAAATTAGATGCTGAGAAACTGGAGGCAAAGGTCATTAATTTACCAAATTTGGAAGAGGCTGTCCCGCCGGCAGAACTCTCTGCCATCTTTGAGTTTTATTCAAAATAATATGATTAATTTACCCCATACTCCAAAAATCGTTAAAAAAGAGGGGAATAAAGCTGTTTTTGAGATAGAAGCCTTGCATCCTGGCTACGGAATTACCATTGGCAATTCCTTAAGGCGGGTTTTGCTTTCTTCTTTGGAAGGAGCAGCTGTTACCCAGGTCAAAATCAAGGGCGTTTCCCATGAATTTTCAACGATTCCAGGAGTTTTAGAAGACGTTATCACCATAATGCTCAATTTAAAGCAATTGAGATTCAAGCTTTTTAGCAATGAACCGCAGAAAGCGACTTTAAAAGTGAAAGGAGAAAAATCAGCCAAAGCTTCTGATTTTAAATTGCCGAGCCAAGTGGAACTGGTAAACAAAAACTGCCACATTGCCACTTTGAACACAAAATCAGCTGAGCTGGAAATGGAAATCCAGATTGAAAAGGGAATCGGCTATTCTGCTCGCGAAACAAGAAAGAAAACAGCAGGTTCTCTTCCGGAAAAGCTGGAAATAGGAGCTATTTTGCTGGATGCCAGCTTTACTCCTGTCAAAAGAGTAAGTTTCAGAGTTGAAAACATGCGTGTCGGAGAAAGAACTGACTTTGACAGATTGTTTCTGGAAATTGAGACAGACGGCATTATTGAACCGGAAGATGCTTTTTACCAGGCTTCGGAAATTATGATTAACCATTTTTCGTTGTTCGTCAGCACTTTTCAGCCGAAAGCTGAACCATCAAAGGCAAAAGAAAAATCAACCAGCAAGCCGAAAAAAGAAAAACCAGTTAAAAAAGCAAAAAATGAGAAAAAGAAAAAAGGGAAGAAAACTAAATAGAAAGAGAGACCAAAGATCCGCTCTTTTAAAGTCCTTAGCTTCTGCTTTGATATTGAAAGAGAAGATTAAAACAACGGAAGCAAAGGCAAAAGAGATTTCTTCTTTCGTTGAAAAAAAGATTACCAAGGCAAAGGATGGGAATATATCTTCCAGAAGATTTTTGAGCAGATTTTTTACTGACAAAGTGGTTAAGAAGCTGGTTGACGATTTGGCTGTCAGGTTTAAAGAAAGGAAGGGAGGATATACCAGGATTATCAAACTTGGCCAGAGAAAGGCAGATGCCGCCAGAGCAGCCATAATAGAATTAGTTAAATAATATGGAAAGGAAAACTCATACAATAGACGCTACAGATAAGGTTTTGGGCAGACTGGCTGTTGAAATAGCTTTGCTTTTGCGAGGCAAGGAAAAATCTGATTTTGCGCCGTACAAAGATATTGGCGATACTGTTATTATTAAAAACGTTGATAAATTGAAGTTTACTGGCAGAAAGGTCAAACAAAAGAAATATTACAGGCATTCAGGCTACTTGGGAGGATTAAAGGAAATAACTTTGGAGAAATTGTTCGAGAAGAATCCGGAAGAAGTTCTGAAAAAAGCTGTTTTCGGCATGCTGCCCAAGAATAAATTAAGAGAAAAAATGATTAAACGATTAAAATATGCCAAAGGTTAAAAAAGAAAAAAAAGAAACAGTGAAGAAAGTCAAGAAAGCTCCGGCCAAAAAAGCTGTTAAAGAGCCTGCAAAGCTAAAAGTAGCCAAGTATTTTGAAGGTATAGGCAGGAGAAAGACATCTGTGGCCAGGGTGAGGATTTCTTTGCAAAAAGAAAAAACTTTTTCAATAAATGGAAAGACTTCGGAAAATTATTTTCCGACAAAAGACCTGCAGCGGATTATTCTGTCTCCTTTGAGCTTGGCTGATTCTTCTGACAAATTTCAGGTTTCAGTAAAAGTCAGGGGAGGGGGAATATCTTCCCAGGCTGAAGCTGTCAGGCACGGCTTGTCTCGCGCTTTGGTTTTGTTCGATCCAGAACTGAGAAAGAGATTAAAGCAAGCAGGATTTTTAAAAAGAGATCCAAGAATGCGCGAGAGAAAGAAATTCGGATTAAAACGCGCCCGTCGTGCCCCTCAGTGGCAGAAACGATAAATTGACATAGATTTTAAAGATGTTAAATTAGAATTAGAAACACAACATGTTTAGCGAGTATATAGAAAAAAAACTAAAGAAAGCGCAATATAAGATTTTGAAAAACGGAAGCTATTTTGGCGAAATTCCTGGGTTAAGAGGAATTTGGGCAAATGCTAAGAATTTAGAAAAATGTCGGAAAGAACTTCAGGAAGTGTTGGAAGACTGGTTATTGTTAAAAGTAAGATCTGGCGAAAGAATTTCCGGTTTTAATATCCAATTTGACAAGCGTCAACTGGTCAAACATGCCTAAGAGTATTTCTTGGCGCAGGTTAATTCAAAAGTTTCGAAGATTAGGGTTTGACGGTCCTTATTCTGGTGGCCGTCATTTATTTATGATAAAAGATGAATTGAAAGTTCATATTCCCAATCCGCACCGCAGCGAAATATCGAATTCGCTTGTAAGAGAAATTATCAGGCAAGCCGGAATTCCTCCGGAAGAATGGGATAAGACGTAATATTTAAACGATAAAATTTTCTAAATGTTTCTAAAAGATATAATTGATAAGTTTTATTTAGACAGGCAGAAAGACAAAGAGCAGCATCACTTCTACATCACTGACGCAGGCAAATGCGGCAGAGCTTTGTTTTTTAAATTCAAGAATATTCCCAGAAAGGAAATGGAAGCTAATATTTTAAGGCTGTTTGACCACGGGGACCATATCCACCAGCTTATTATGAAGCCTCTTTTAAGCACCAGGGAAATACATGTGGTAGCTGCTGAAGTTAATATTCCTCCTCAGGAATTGATATCAGGCAGGGCTGATGCGATTATCAGTGACGGTAAGGAATTGTACGTTCTGGATATTAAAAGCATGAACAGTATGATTTTTAATAAGCTTGATGAACCTAAAGAAGAAAATATCGACCAGATTCAGCTTTATCTGCACTATTTTAAGATTCCCAAAGGCGTATTGCTTTACGTTAACAAAGACAATCAGCAGTTAAAAGATTTTGTGGTGCAATACGATAAAAAAAGAGCCCTTTTGCTTTTGGACACTTTGAAAGACGTAAAGAAAAAGATTGACAAGAACATTATCCCAGACAGGCTGGCAGATTATCCTGACAATTGGCAGTGCCGCTATTGTCAGTTCAGGGAGGTTTGCTCTGTGGCCAACAACGGGGAAATGGATTGGGAGACATTTAAAAAGAAGATAAAGTTAAGGGAGGAGAATATTAGAGCTGTATAAATACCCTTTTTCGTTAAAAAGATAGATTTTATTGTCAAACCGGTTCCAGAACATTTTATTAACATTTCCTTCTTCAAGGAGGTTTTTTGTTTCAAAAACGTCAATGATATTTATCTTATCTCTGTCGTCTATCTCAATTATTTTTATAATATTATCGGCGAGAAAAGCCAGGTAGTTGTCATTTATCCAGGAAATGTTTGTTATTTGGTCTGACAAGCGGATTAAGAAAACTTTATCCCCGGATTTTTTTTGCGGTTGGTCTGTTTTATCTTCAAGAAAAACAACCCACATTTCGTTGTTTGAAGCGTAAAGAAGCTTCTTACCGTCAGGGGAAAGGCTTAGAATGCTTATTCCTTCAAAAAAGTTATCGAAAACTTTTTTGTCGTAGTTAAATTTATACAGATTGCTATTTTCTTTCAAGAATATGTTGCCGTTAAAAACATCCAAAGAATATTCTGTTTCCTGTTTTATCGAAAAAGGCGTTTCAGCCAGTTTTTCTTTATTTTTAAAAAGGTATCCGAAATTGTCCAGATAATAAAGGTCGTTGCCGGCCTGCTCTTGCAATAGGGAGTTTGCCGTTTTTGCCGGAATAATCCCTTTCCTTTTTAAAGAAGGCTTTGGCTGGCTAATATCTAAGGAAAAAGACTGTATTGTTTCTTTAATGCTGATTTCCAAAGTAATGCTTCCTGAATCATTGGAAAATTCCAAATCGATTAATTGCGGTTCTTTAACAAAGAAGTCTTCCTCGTTCACCAGGTGGCTTTTTATGTTCTTTTCCAGATCGTAAAGTTTTAGCGCCCAGCTATCTTTTTCATTTTCTTTTAATATGATTTTCTTTTGGTCTGGGGAAAGCCAGAGCTGTTCCACATTTGTCGACAGGGAACTGAAAGTAATATTCTTTGGAAAAAGGACAATGTTTTTTGCTTCTGCCACTTGTTTTTCCTGTATTGCTAAAGTTTTTTGCCAGGAATAGTATTCTTCCTGGCTGTTTGTTTTTTTGATTTCCACTTTGTATTTTCCCGGAACCAGGTTTTCAATCAAAACAGAACCGAAAAGAAAATCAGTTCTTTTTTTCAGTTTGTCATTGATGTAAATATCTACCTGTTTTGGCGCTACTTTCAGGAAAACACCTCCTGTTTGAGTGATCATTTTTCCGTTTTCAGAAGGGTTGAAATTAAGCCGGTAGCCCTGGGAGTACATGACTATTGAGGGAGCCAAGAGAGTAAAGGCTAATAGGCAAATTAAAAAAAGGATTGTTTTGGTTTTTTTGGTCATATGATTATTCTATAATAATCTTGACAGTTTGAAAAGAGAGTGTTAATATGCGACATCATAAGGAGAAAGGAGGAGCAGTTCATTGATAAAGAATATAGCCATTGGCGTATTTTTTGGATTAATAACCAAAAAAGGAAAAGTGCGTCTGCAAAAGCGTATAGAAAAAGGCTCAACGGTGATTCCCGGGATGTCTTACAAGGGCGATTTCGAGTTGACCGGCGGGGGAATAAAAGAAAAGGACCTAAAAAGGGTTTTAACTCCTCAGGGGCTGTTTAGCGAAGCAGCCAGGGAGGCCAGAGAAGAACTGGGCTTGGAAGTTTCAACGCCTGCCAAATTCTCAATATACCGAGCTGTTTTCGTTAATAATGAAAAGAATACAGATTGGGCATTTATGATTCCGATACCGCCAAAATACTGGGACGAGAAAGCAAAAACAAAAAGAGAGACAATCGATGTTTCTCCTGACGAGCTTCAAGAACTGGCCAACCGTCCCAAAGGCGAACAGCTTCTTTCCGGCTGGGGAAAGCGGATGTGCCGGATGAGCTTGGGAGCGATTTTTGCTGCCAGCACTAACCCGAAATACGTAAACGACGCCAGGATAATGCTGACGGATATAAAACCGGACTGGCAACGGTCTGAATTTTTCCGGGAGGCAGAGGAAGCCTTGGCTGAGTTTAGGAAGGAATCGGGTTTGTAGTCCTAAGTGCGTTCAATCGCATCATATGTGGTTGGGCGCATTTTTATTTTTGAGAAATTTTGTTAAAATATCTAATATGTCTTTTATCCCCAAAATAGAAAAAATAACCATGGACGCAACCATAGTCCATTTCTTTTTATTGTTTGGCTACAAAACTTTTTCTTTATATTTCCCTTTGTTTTTGGTTGCTCGCGGCTTGTCTCTGCCTGAGGTCGGGTATTCGTTCTTGCTGATTTATCTGCCTATTTCTTTATTTGCTCCGATTGCCGGGTTCTTGAATCATAAGATTAATCCCGCCTTGCTTTCAGCTGTTGGCGTTTTCGGCTACGCCCTTTACGCTTTGGGCATGATTTTGGTTCAAAACCAGGCTTTGTTTTATTTTTGGCAGGTGTTGCTTGGGATTTCTGCCGCTTTGTTTTTTGTTTCAATCAGGTCTATTTTAATGGGTTTTCCTTTGGAAAACGCTGACAGATCTTTCGGCTGGTTTTATTCTGCCCCTTTTTATGCCGATGCGCTCGCTCCGGCTGTCGGCGCTTTTTTTGTCTGGCGGTTTGATTTCATCGGAGTCTTTATTTTAAGTTTGGTTCTTCATCTTTTTACAGCTTTATTCTGTTTTTTAAAACTAAGGAAGCCGGCAAAAACTTTAACTGACGCGGGATTTGGGGTTGGGGATTCTCAGGACAATTACCAGAAGATTTTCCAGCTTTTAAAACAGAAAAAGATATTTCCTTTTATTTCAATTTCTTTTGCCGTTCTGCTTTTAGGCGGTTTTTACCACGCTTTCTTTGTTTTATTTTTAAAAGACCAGCTGGCTTGGTCGCAGAATCTGATTTTGATTTTCGTTTCCGTTTTTTCGGCTTTGTTTCTCCCTTTGTCTTTTTTCCTTATTAAATATCTGGAAAAGAACGACAGCAGAAAAAGTATTTTTAAGGGCGGAATGATTGCCGGACTAATATCGATTGTTTTTGGCGCAGCAGCTGGCTTCTTGAATTTTTTCAGCGTTTTATTGATTAATCTTTTACGGTCAGCAGGTGCTTTAATCTGTAATTCCAGTCGTTCTGGCCTGGTTTCCAGAAGCTTTAAAACAGAGCCCGAAGAAGCCAGCGCCATTGACACTATTTTTGCTCCTTTAGGCGTTGCTTTGGGCGCTTTGATCTCGGGACTGCTTATCGGCTTTTTTGGATACGAATCGCTGTTTATTCTCGGTGGAATATTCGTAGCTGCTACAGTTTTGCTGTTTGGCATATTTGTCAAAAGGCAGGAATTAAGATAAGATAAATGTGATATATTTATGAAGAAAATAGGCATAGATTTAGGCACTGCTAATTCTTTGGTTTTTTTGCCTGGCAAAGGAGTGGTTTTGCAAGAACCTTCAGTAGTGGCTGTGGCTATTGGGGAAAACAGAATTCTGGCAATTGGAGAGGAAGCAAAGGAAATGATTGGCCGTACTCCGGACACAATCAGGGTTTATCGCCCCTTAAAAGACGGGGTGATTGCTGATTTCCGGGTGACTCAAGCCATGCTTAAGCATTTTATTGACAAAGTATGCGGCTTTTGGCGTTTTTTAAAGCCTGAACTGATGATAGGCGTTCCGGCTGGCATTACCTCAACTGAAAAAAGGGCAGTGATTGAAGCTGCTTTGAATGCA
>Ga0194125_10011009_pt1 | contig 12238 bp, 5 predicted proteins | sample TA2KigC250mmetaG_FD_148626 | JGI IMG/M metagenome (GOLD analysis project Ga0194125, IMG submission 148626) | Freshwater microbial communities from Lake Tanganyika, Tanzania - TA2015034 Kigoma Deep Cast 250m | ecosystem: Environmental > Aquatic > Freshwater > Lake | place: Tanzania: Lake... | reverse complement strand
TCGGGCGAACTGAGATGCGCGCCCCATCGCTCGTGGCCGGTGACGCTGCCGGCGTTGTCCTCGCAGACGACGTGATACGCGCCGGCGTGTTTGAAGAAGAAGAAATCCTCCAGCCGCGCCGCGGGCCAGACGCCGTCGTTCGCGACCGTGTAAGGCCCCTCGAACGACCGCGCGACCGAGATGATCACGCGCAGGTTCACCGTGCGCCAGAACAGCCGCACGCTGCCGTCCGGCTCGAAACATGCGGCGGGATTGTTCGCGTCGGCGGCGAGGCCGAGGTCGAGCGGCTTGTCGCGGCGCGTCCATGGCCCGGTGACGCTTGGCGCAGTGGCGATGCCGATCTGCCGGTAACGCGAGCCGATGGCGGAGGCGTTGTAGTAGAGGACATAGGTGGCGCAAGCTTCCAGCTTGCGGCTGTCCATGGATTCGCAAGCTGGAAGCTTGCGCCACTGTGGAACCTTATAGACGGCGGGATTGTGCGCCATGCCGCTGTCCCACTTGTCCGGTTCGCGCTTGCCGATGATGACCTGCGCGAACTTGTAAGGCCCCTCCGGCCGCGATGCGACAGCGCGCACGATCTCGGAATTCGCGCGATAGCCTTCCGGAAACTTCGTCTCCACCGGCCAGCGCGACGCGAACATGTGATACTGGTCGCCGACCTTGATGACCGAGCCGCACCAGACGAAGTAGCCGTCCATCGCGAAGCCGGTGCCTTTGGCCACAGGCTGGATGCGGTCGGCAATGGACTGCTCGCCCGCGATACGGAAGAAGTTCTGGAGCAGAATCTTCCCGTGCGGATGCTTGTCGTCGTAAATCTCCGGGTGGAACTGCGTGCCATAGACCGGCCGGTTGCGGTGCCTGATGACCTGCACCTTGCACTCGTCGGAACTGGCCAGCAGGTCGAACTCTGCCGGCAACTCTTTGCATTCGGCATAGTGTCGCTGCGGGACGATAATCTCATCCGGCAAGCCGTTGAAGATCGGGTCGCGTTTCACGACGCGCACGGTTCCGAAGTCCCACTCCTTGAAGTAGCCGGGATAATACTTCGGGTTCGGGTCTTTCTCGCCGGGGTTGAGTTTGCGCATGATGCCGCTCTTGCCGCCGTAGGTCAGGTAGATCATGTGATGGCCGCCGCAGAACGCGATGAACGGCTTGGTTGTCAGCTTGATCAACTCCTGTAGTTCTCGCTCGTGGACCTTGTCGTCGCGCGGCTTCCACGCGGTCATCACGATAGCCTTGATATTCGGCTTCTCCAAATCGCGCCGCGTGATCTGCATGTAGCTGACCAGCACGCACGGCAAGCCGGACAAGTCCTCGATGCGGTTGCGAAGCTGCAGGACCTTCCTCAACCCGTGGGGCAAACCGTCGGCGTTGTCCTGCGACTGCAACGGCCTGCGCAGCACATTGCCGCCTCCAGCCTGCTTGACCTGCTCGCGCAGTTCGTCCGCGTTCTGCGTGTTGATGAGGACGACCGAGGGCGGTGAATTCGTAGTGAACTGCGCCCAACCGCTGAACAGGTCGCCCATGCCGTCGAGCGATGCCTCGGCAGCAGAAACGGCGGATGCTGCGAGTATCGCTGCAAGAGATAACAAGGCGTTCTTCATGCTTCGATAGCTACTTCTTCTTGCCCTTGCCGCCGCCTTTTCTCGACGCGGGCTTGTCGCGCAGCGGCCAGTTCGGATCGCCCACGCACGCGGCTTTCATGAGCGCGTCGGCTTTGGCGACGAGGTCGGGCTTTTCTGAGGCGAGGTCCTTCGTTTCGCCGGCATCGGTCTTGAGATCGTAGAGTTCGGTCGCTTTGCTGGGGCCGTTCTTCACCGCTTTCCAATCGCCGAAACGCACGGCTTGCAGCGATGCACCTTCGTGAAGTTCCCAATAGAAATAGTCGCGCCCCGGCGCCGGGCCGCCCTTGAGGAACGACACGAGCGAGAGACCGTCCGGCTTGAACGACGCGGGGATCGTCGCGCTGGCCAGTTCGGCGGCGGTGGGCAGGAAATCCCAGAACGCCCATGGCTCATCGCAAACACGTCCTGCGGGCACTTGGCCGGGCCAGCGCGCGATCGCGGCTTGGCGCAACCCGCCTTCATACAGCTCGCGTTTGAAGCCGCGCAGGCCGTTGTTGGCCTGCTGAAAGTGCCGGCCCAGCTCCGAGTTTGGCGGGAACGACGACCCGTTGTCGCCGGCGATGAAGACGAGTGTTTTCTCGTCCAGCTTGAGTTCCTTCAGCAGCGCAAGCAGCCGGCCGACGTCGCTGTCGAGGCGCGTCACCATCGCGGCATAGTTCTTCTGTTGCTCGGTCCACGGCTTGTCCTTGTAGATGCCCTGGTCGTCAATCTCGAACCGCCCGTGGGGCAGCGTGACGGAATGAAAAAGGAAGAACGGCCGGTCCTTCTGCGCGCGGACCCACTTGAGCACCTCGCCGGCGATGAGGTTCTGCGCGTAGGTCTTGCCGACGCCCTTGCCGTCATTGCCGCGAAGCTCGAAACGTTTGTCATCGTTGTAGAGATACTTCGGGAAATAGCTGTGCGCGTGGCGCTGGCAGTTGTAACCGAAGAAATGATCGAACCCGACCTTCAGCGGGCTGCCCGTCGTGTCGAACATCCCCATGCCCCACTTGCCGATGCAGGCCGTCGCATAGCCGGTGTCCTTGAGCACACGCGCGACAGTCAGCGTGCCTGCAGGCAACGGCATCTGGCCCTCCGGCTGAATCTCGCGGTTGGCACGGATGGGACAGTGACCGCAGTGCAGCCCGGTCATCAGTGACGCGCGCGACGGCGCGCAGACGGTCGTGCCGCAATACGCCTGCGTATAGCGCGTCCCCTCCGCAGCCATACGGTCGAGATTCGGCGTCTTAATAAGCTTTTGCCCGTAGCAACCGAGGTCGCCCTGCGCAAGATCGTCGGCGAGGATGAAGATGATGTTGGGCCTCTGATCGGCTGCACGCGTGGTCAGGGCCGCAAGAGCCAACGCCGCGACGAGGTGAACAAAAGAGCGCAGCGACCCTGAACCCGAAAACCGAAGTTGGGCAGACAAGAACGTCTGCCTCACGGTCAACGTCGGATTTCGGGCCTGCCGGCGGGCGCGAGACGCATCTATGAGCAGGACCGCGAGGAACCCGCAAGCCGACAGGATTGCGGCAGTGAGGCACTGAGCTTGCCAGCGCGGCTGGTAGCGCAGTTCCAGTCGCGTGGCGTTGGCGGGGACTTGGATGGTGAGGAACGTGCCGTTGACCACTTGGAGAGGCAAACCCGGCGGACTGGCCACGCGCCAGCCCGGATAATGGCGTTCCGCGCGCCAGAGGACGCCCGGCGCGCCCGGCTCGACCTCGAGCACGACGCGGTTGAGGCTTTCCTCCACGATGCGGACGGCGCGCGAGGCCGGAGGCCGCCACTGATAACGCGAGAGGGTCGGCTGGTCGGGATGCACGGCGAGTTGGCCGTGATCCAAACCGCGCGAGGCAGAAGTGTAGGTCGCCTCGCAGCGTTTCGCCTCGGGCCAATCCTGCGCCAAGGCCGAGAGGAGGTCCGGAAAATCGAAGGAGGAATAGCCTTGCGCGGTGTGGACGCGGAACAGTTGGGCGGTGACACCGGGGAACACCAATTCGTGGCGGCCGGGGCTGTGCTCGCACAGACGGCCATGCGGGCCGACGGATTCGATGACCGCCTGTTGCTCCGGGCCGCCGCGCAGCAACTCATGCCACCTGTCCATGGGCGCCCGGCTGGTGTAGCGGCTCGCAAACAACAACAGAGGCAAGAGGTTGAGCGCCCAGAGCGCGCGCAGTTCGATGGGCCGGAGCGGACGGGGCCGTCGGAGCAGCCACAGCAACGCCAGCACGCCCCCGGCCGCGGAGAGCACTTCAGGGTTGAGGCAGGAGATCTCGCGAGAAAGATTGGCGGCCTGAAACCGGCGCAGATGAGGCGCGCGGTCCATGAAGCGGTTGATGGCCTCGCGCCGGAGCAGTTCCGCCTCCAGCCAGGGGCGCAGCTTGGGCGCGACGCACAACGCCGCCAAATTCATGGCCAAGCACACCGCCAGCACCGCGCTTGCGGCCCAGCTTAGCAGCCGGCGGCATCGTTGCGTGAGGCCCTCCTCGGCCAAACGGTGGACGCCCTCCGCCGCGAGCACGACCAGGCCCATCACCGCCATATCGGAAAAGCGAGCGTAGAGAAGCCCGATCAACGGAGAGGAGGCGATCAGCAAGTAAGTCGCAACCAGCACCAGAGCCGTTCTCAGTTCGCGACGACGCGGCCCTTCCTCGCGCAGCCGGTCCAGACCGGCCATCGCCAGCAACGCGCCCACACTGCCTGTGAAAACCGTGAAACCCGCGCTCGACTGGCCTGCGATCTTGCAGAGATCCACAGTGCGGAACGTGCCCAGCGACCACGGGAAGAAACCCGCCAGACTCAACAACCCCGTCAGACACGCGCCCGCCGAAATGCCATCCAACGGCCTGCGATGACACAGCAACAACAGTTCGATCTGCGGCACCAAAACGGGCAACGCGAGCAGGAATCCCGCGCCCAGCACGCCGGCCAGTTGCAGCAACCGTCTGCCGACATGGGCGCGCGTGTGCCAGACTTCGCCCAGCCAGAGACCGCCGAGCAACACCACCAGCCACGCGTGGCTTTGCTGGCAGCCGGCATACACCGCCTGCGCCACGAACAACGCCATGGCCACCAGCCAACTCACCCGGCTGCTCCGGATGAACCCCAGCCAAGCCCACCAGAGAAACGGAAACCAAACCGACACCGCCACCACGAACAGCGGCGTCGAAAACAAGAAATGATTCGATGCGAACTGGTAACTCAGCGCACAGGCGATCCGAATCCAAGCGACATAGCCCATCCGGCCCAGCAACAGAAACATGCCCAGTCCAAGCAGATAAGACTGGAGCAGCTTCATCCAGTTGTAGCCGGTTTCCAGCGGCAGCCATGAATACAGCAGCAACCGGAGCGGATCGGTGCCGCTGACCGTCGCATCCGCCGCCAGCGGGCGCCCGCCATGCGTGTAGGGATCCCACCATGGAAACTCGCCCCGGCGAACCGCGTCGTGGATCAGCCTGTGCCGCGGCAGTTCATAATCAAACACATCCACCGTGTAATGATTGGCCGGCAGCGCCGCCTCGGAGCCGAGCCAGGCGAACTTGCTGAAGAGCGTCGCCGGCACATCCAGCGGCGCGAGCAACGCGGCGTTCCAGCACGCCCCGCGGAACACGAACAACATCCCGATCAAGCTCAACACGGTAAACCAAGCCCACGCCCTCCGAGAGAGACGGGGCGGGCAGGGTGGCGTGACATTCATGCAATCGCCGCAAATGTTTGGGCGCAACCGGCCGCAGCGCAAGGGCAAAATTCCCATGCCTCCGACACGGGCAGGGCTTTTTCTTTTGGTGGCGCATCACGTTGGAGTCCAAGCTTTAGCTTGCTCTGTGCACCGGACAACCTAACCCGGATATTTCACAACCGGAACAAAACGCGAACACCCTGTCGCGGTGCCGTAGCTCGACATTCCAATGTCGAGACCGTGACTGCGCAGCGGCTTCTCGACATTGGAATGTCGAGCTACGGTCCCGGCGAAAAAACGTGTGAAATATCCGGGTTAAAGGTTGGACTCCAACGACTTCGGCATGCAAAGCCAAGAGCCCTGCCGACACGGGCGCGAGAGGGCCTTGCGGTTCCCTGCCGGCCGGCCCGTCCGCAACTCGGGACAACGCATGAGGCTTTGTGCACCAAGGAAAGAGGCGGTCCGAGCGCAATAAAATAGTTCACGATCGTGAACTATTTTATTGCGCTCCCCGTCTCCACCGATCCCCAGCCGCTTGCACAAGCATCCCGGACTTCATGAAGTCCGGAATGTTCGCCAGGGCGCGCTGGAGCGCGGACCCACCTGTCTGCGAAAGCGCCTCCATGAACAGACCGCGCGGCGCTTGGCAGAACCGCTTCATGATTCACTTCGCGCCGGCGGGCGCGCCTTCGAGAGCTATGAGATGCAAACCGAGGACGACAGCGCGGTTGAAGTTCTCGCCGCCGGTGTAGAAATGGCCGTGCGAGAGCATCTTCGCGACCATGTCGCGCACGCACGGCGCGACTTCGGCGACCAGCGACGGGTCCGCGGACAGCAGCGTCTTGTGAAACGCCACCGTCGGAATGCCGAACAGCAGTTTACCGCTAATGCTCTTTGTCCTGTCCTTCGCAGCCCACTGTTCTGGGTTGAACGCGCGATAGATGTTGAAAACGGTCGCCTTCCGTCGCAACGAAAGACCGAAGGGCTTCAAGCTCGACTCGGTTTCGTCTTCCGCCCCGTCGCCAGCCCAGTCCAGCCGTCGCCATGCGCGCACATCGAACACGTCCGTCCGCAGCGCACGCTCGGCCAGCCGCAGCAGCATTTCCTTGAGCTGACGCCGGCGGGCCTCGTCGCGCTCGATGCGCGCTAGGGCGTTGAGACCGACGGCGAACTGGTTGCTGTAAAGTGTGAATGGCGGCCAGTTGTCCACCGCGCCGGGACGGAGCCATCGCCGCCAGCGCTCGCCGTCCTTTTCGGCGCTGAACTTCTCGTAGAGTTCCCGCCAGTGCCGATCGCCGGTGACATCGTGCGTCTCAGCCAGCACCGACAGCAGCGTCAGCGAGCCGATGCTCGTCCACTGCGTCCAGCCGAAGCCGACATGGGCCATCGCGCTGCCGTCCTCGACCATGATTTTCCAACCGTTGCTCTCCATGCGGCGCGCGACGTTGTCGAGCTTGTCGGCGATGAACCGTTTGTCCTCCGCCGTCGCCAGCGGCGAGCGCGAGTATCGCCACATCGCCTCGACGAACGCGCAGTGCTGGTCGCGCGAGGAATTCGGGTAGTAGCTCTTGCCATCGGGATGCGGTCCGCGGGGCACGAAGCCGGGGACGGGGCTGACGGTGGCGACGAGTTTCAGCCCCGCGAAGATGCGCCGGGCCGTCTCGGCGAAGAACGGGTCGCGCGTGGCTTCGTAGGCGTCGCACAGCGCGTAGAGGAAATGCCCGTTCTCCAACGCGACATCCTGGATGCCCGACCCGTAGCCGTAGGGCATCGGCTTGCCGCGGACGAGCCGCTGCTTGATTTCCTCCGGCGAACTCAGCGCCCCCAAACCGCGCGGGCCGTCCAGCCGATGATGATAGACCACGCGCGTCTCGGTGCTGCCGAATCCCGACAGATGGTCCCGGCAGAGTTCCGCGACCTGATCGCGCAACGGCGCTGCGTCGGCGGCGCTTGTGAGCAGCGCAACTGCCAGCCCGGAAATTCCACGCGCCGTGCGAAACACTGACAGACCATAGCCGCCGACGTAAGGAGGCGGACGCGTATCCAGCGAGAACACTTCCGCCTCCTTACGTCGGCGGCTGCGAGACGTGGGAAATATGCGGGCTAGAAACCTCAACGCGCGAAACATGGACCTCCAACTTTGGATGCATCGGGGCCATAAACTGGTGGAGTGTGTCGGCCCTGAATGTGGGAGGGGGCCTCAGCGCCCCGACCGTCGTGGCGGATCACAATGCTTTTGGTCGGGGCGCTGAGGCCCCCTCCCACATTCAGCCTGCTCATTCGGTATCACCGGTTCATTGAAAGCATTGCCGATGGATTAGTTGACCACATTGACCGGTCGTCCATCGAGAAAGGCGCGCAGGTTCTCGACGGCGATGCGCATCAGCCGGGCGCGCGCAGCGCGCGTGGCCCAGGCGATGTGCGGTGTAATGTAGCAGTGTTTGGCCGTCAGCAGCGGGTTGTCGGCGCGCGGCGGTTCCGCCGCGAGCACGTCGAGGCCCGCGCCGGCGATCTGGCCGGCGTTGAGCGCGGCGGTGAGGTCGGCCTCGTTGACCAGCAGGCCGCGGCTGGTGTTGATCAGGAAGGCCGACTTCTTCATCAGCGCGAGCCGGCGCGCATTGACCAAGCCCTGATTGTCGGCAGTGAGCGGGCAATGCAGGCTGACCACGTCGCTCTGGGCGAAGAGCGTGTCGAGGTCCACCAGTCGCGCATAAGGCGGCATCTCACGCGGCGGCTGCACGTCGTGCGCCAGCACCTTCATCCCGAACGCATCGGCGAGCGCCGCCGCCGCCTGGCCGATTCGGCCAAACCCGACGAGGCCCATCGTCAGTCCTTCGAGTTCGATGAGCGGATAGTCCCAGTAGCAAAAGTCCGGACAGGCCGACCAGCGGCCATCGCGGACCGTCTCGGCGTGATAGCCGACACGCTGGGTCAATTCCAGCAGCAGCGCGAAGACATGCTGTGCCACCGAGCGCGTGCCATAGGTCGGGATGTTGGTCACGACGACGTTCTGCTCACGCGCGGCGCGGACATCCACGACGTTGTAGCCGGTGGCCAGCACGCCGATGTAGCGCAGCTTCGGCAGCGCACGGATCGCGGCGCGGTCCAGCACGGTCTTGTTGGTGAAGACAATCCCCGCGTCCTGTGCGCGCGCGACGACGTCGGCCGGCGCCGTGCGATCGTGGACGATGCATTCGCCCAGCGCGCGCAATTCATCCCAACTCAGGTCGCCGGGATTCAGTGTGTATCCGTCCAGCACGACAATACGCATGATCTGTGACTCCTTTCCGAAGGGCATTCTGGTCTTACCCCGCCCGCAAACGCAAGTCGCCAACGCGGACAGTCACCAACGCGGCAGTCGGCAACGCGGAAGCCTGCCGTCCAGAAGGCTCTCCGGGGTTCCTGTGGGTTGCAGCCCCAGTGCCCGCTCACTTTTTGTTTCTATGTTAAGTAGATAATTATCTATATGTCTTATGTGTGTCCCAGCCTCCATCGTAATGGGTCGAGTGCGGGACAGCCATTGAGTGGGGTGAGCTTCCAGGCTCGCCCACCACGGTTTCAGCGATGAGGCAGGGCGAGCTTGGAAGCTCACCCCACTTAACCGATTACCCTCCATCTACCTGTCCCCTTCCCTCTCCCCGCCGGCCGGGGGGAGTGTGACCGCAAGACCGTCATGCGCGCCGCCCACATGCCACGTGCCCATGAACCTTTTGCAGATTCGCAAACGCAAGTGCCTTCTTTTTTCAGGCTGCGCTGGCGTGAGTTCTCCCTATCCCCGTCGAGGGGAGAGGAACGGAGTGAAGGGGTGGCGAAGGTGAAGTTGACGCCCGACCAATGCCTCGTCCGCGTCAGACGCCCGGATAGGGAACGGCGGCGGTTGGGCCCGACTTGTCCGCGCTGGCAGCGCGCTCGCCGCGGGCACGGAAAAGGACGTCCACGACGTTGCGGACGTATTGCTCGTCGGTGAGACCCTCGACGGCCTCTAAGGGGAAGGCGGCCAACGAGCGGAAATGCGACGCCAGTTGGCCGAAGAGTCCCACGCGCGCCGCCGGCTCGAACTCGTCGCGCCGCAGCAGCGCCTGCAACGCGATGGCGGCTTCTGCGGGCGACACGCGCTGGCGCAGCCGCGCGACCAGATGCGGATGGTCGCGAAGTGAATTGAACTTGCCCGCCATGAGTTGGTCCACGTCCGGCTCCGCCATCGCGGGGTGGCGCACGACGATGGTGTTGGCCGCGAGGTCGCCGAGCCGTTGCGCGCGCGGGCTGAGCAGGCTGGCCAGTCCGCCGACCAGGTAGAACGCCGGCAATCCGTCCACAAATCGCAGCAGGTTGCGGATGACGATCTGGCTGAACTGCAACCGCAGCCCCTGCGCATCCATCACGCGCAGCCGCAGCAGCCGCTTGCCGAGCGTCTGGCCGCGCCAGAGCCATTCGGTGGCGATGCCGTAGCCGATGGTGATGGCGAAGTAAGCCAGCAGATGAATCCCCAACGACAGGCTGGGCGCAATCCACCCGACCATCGCCACCAGCACCCCGATCAAATAGACCGTGGCGATGACCACGACAAGGTCCACCGTGCACGCCAACATCCGCGTCACCGGGCTGGCCAGCAGCAGCGGGAACGCGATGCCTTCCGGGGTCTGGATGAGCAGCGTGTGGGTCTTCACGATCCCCCTCCGACGCGTTGCAGACCGCTGCGCGTCAGGAATAGTGTCAGCAGCACCAATTCGGTGACGCCGAAGGCGATCTTGATGCTGTAGGGCAGCACCGGCTCGTGATATTGCGACAAGAACGCCTCGACGAACCCCGCCCAGACCAGCAGCACCGCGACGCCACCAATGAGCGTCACGAGGTCGGGGCCGATCTCCCGCAACCGTCGCCGCAGGGACGCGCGAGTGCCCCAACCAATTAGCGCGCGCCCCAACATCAGCCCAGCCTGGCCCGCCAGCAGGATCGCCGGAATCTCCACCGCGCCGTGCGGCAGCAGCCAGCCCATCAGGAACTTCGCCTGGCCCGCGTCCACGTAGTCCACCGCGACCGCGCCAAGGATCACGCCGTTGTAGAAAAGCAGGATGATTGTCCCGATGCCCCACGTCATACCGAGCGCCATCGCCGTGATGGAAACCTTGATGTTGTTGACCATCAGGAACGACGAAAAGGTCGTCTTCGCGCCGGCCAGACGGTCCTTGCGCGCTTTTTCTTCGCGCGCCACGCGCTGCGCCGGGTCGCCCTGCAACTGCTCGAACGGCATCAGCACCCGTTTCGCGCCGGGATCGAGATGCAGGGCCAAGCCGCCAAACGCGCAGCCACCAAACGTAATTGCCAGCGACAGCCAGAACGCCCACAGGTGGCGCCGGAACGTCTGCGGGAACGTTCGGAAGAACCAGGCCAGCGGCGCCAGTCGGTGCGGGCTCCGGCGCGTCTCGTGGATTTCGCCGTAGGCGCGCGCCACGAGCGACTCCAGGTAACGCCGGATCTCCGGCTCGGAAGCGGACGTCATGATCTTCGCCAGGTCCGCCGATGCGCGTTGGTAGAGATGATGGAGCCGTTTCACGTCCTCCAGCGCCAGCACGTGCGCCGGATCCGTTTCCAGCCTCTTCAGCACCGTCTCCAATTCCGTCCAGTGCGGACGTTCCTCGGCGACGAATTTGGCGAGATCAATGATCACAGCAGTTGGCGGCGTTTGATGCTCAGGTATTGCGACACCAGCTCGGCACAGAGGTTTTCGTTCTCCAGTTGCGCGAACTGCACGCCGCGGCGTTGCAGGACCTTCTCCAGCTCGCGCAGCCAGTGCCATTGGATGTGGCCGCCGAGCCGTTGCGACAGGTCGTCCGGCGCGGCGACGCCGGCGTCGGCAAACAACGGCCGAGCGCCCGCAGGCCGCAGCATGTTCACCAGAACCAGATGTTGCCGGCTGATCAACTCGACGTTGCGCACGAAACTCTCCGCCAGCACCGGATCGTCGAGGCTGGTCAGGAAAACCAGCAATGCCCGCCGGCGCAACCGCAGGCGCAGGAAACTGCACAATTCATCAAAGTCGGGCGTGACCAGCCGCGGCTGCAACGCAAAGAGCGCGTCGCGGCAACTGTTGAAGTGCGACCGGCCGCTCCGCGCGCGCACGAAGCCGTGCATCTTGTCGCTGAACGTCGCCAGCCCGAACAGGTCGCCCTGACGCTCCGCGGCCAAGCCGAGGATGAGCGCGGCGGTGACGAAGCGCTCTAATGCGGATTGCGGAATGCGGAGTGCGGAATGAAGACCGGAGGATGCGTCAACGAGCGATTCCGCATTCCGCATTCCGCATTCCGCATTCGCCTCCCTTGCGCTCAGCCGCGAGGCGTCAATGACGACATAGACTTCCTGTGTGCGCTCGATTTGGAAGACCTTTGTGACCGGATGGCCGCGTTTGGCGGTGGCTTTCCAGTGGATGTCCTCGTAGCTGTCGCCGGGGATGTATTCGCGCAGCTTTTCAAACTCGCGCCCTTTGCCGACCTGTCGCTGAGCGTGGATGCCTAGGCCGCCGCGGTGGAGAAAGATCGCCGCGAGGTTCCGGCGCTCGGTCAGCAGGTTCGGATACACCCGCACCTCGCCGCGGGCGGGCCGCGCCGCGCGGAACGCCCAGAAACCGAGCGGCGACTGGCCTTCGAGATGGCACCGCTCGAACCGATACGACCCACGTCGGCACGGCGTGCAGGGCCATGTCAGCCGCGACCATTGCGCGCCCGCCGGCAGCAGCGCCACGCGGTCCTCGTGCGGCGACGCCAGTTCGCGCGGGAATTCCAACCCCAACCGCACGCGCCGCGCCTTCTGCGAATCGTTGCGCACGCGCAGCTCGATCGCGCCCTCGCGGTCCTTCGTCAGCCGCGCCACGTCCTGCAGCTCCACCGCCACGCCATCGAGGCTGTTCCAAGCTCGGACTGCATCAAACAGCGCCAAGACCACCAGCGCCGCGATCAGC
>Ga0194125_10011006_pt1 | contig 12241 bp, 13 predicted proteins | sample TA2KigC250mmetaG_FD_148626 | JGI IMG/M metagenome (GOLD analysis project Ga0194125, IMG submission 148626) | Freshwater microbial communities from Lake Tanganyika, Tanzania - TA2015034 Kigoma Deep Cast 250m | ecosystem: Environmental > Aquatic > Freshwater > Lake | place: Tanzania: Lake... | reverse complement strand
GAAAACCACCCACCTCGTGGGCACCGGCGGACTCCGCATCGAAAATCGCTCTTGACTTCCGCATGCCGGTCTTGTCATTGCGAGCTTGTCGAGCAACCTTCCCCTCTTGTCATTGCGAGCTTGCCGAGCAGCCTTTTGTAGGAGTAAACTGACGCCACAAGAGATGACTGCTGTGGCGTGCGTCAAGCCCCTGAAAGGTGCTTCGGCAAGCTCAGCATGACAGGGGGGTGGCTGGTGCTATGGTAGGGGGCGGTGCCCCATATGGAGGTCGCGATGGATTTCGCAGCGCACAACGCCGAGGTGAAGGACGTGTGGAAGCGCTTCCACGAGGGCAAGCCCTCGCGGGTGCCGATGGTGCTCGGAATCTCGTCGCGTTTCACCATCCTCAACCCCGCCATCAACACAAAGGGGGTCACATACGAGGAGTATTTCAACGACCCCGATGTGATGTTCGAGACGCAACTTCGCCACCAGCACTGGGTCCGCCACAATCTCGTCCAGGACGCCGAGATGGGCGTGCCCGAGACTTGGACGGTGAACGTGGATTTCCAGAACAGTTACGAGGCGCTCTGGTGGGGCGCGCCGCTGCGGTTCATCGAGGGCAACGTGCCCGACAGCCCGCCATTCATCACGGACGTGGCCCGCCGCTCCGCGGCGGATTCCCGCCACGGAGTGGCGGACCACGCGTGCGTGGACAAGGCGGCCTTCATCGCCCGCGGCGTGCCCGACCCCTTCGGCGGCTGGATGGGGCGGAACTGGGATTACCTGGAGCACTTCAAGGAGCGGGCGAAGGGCTATGAGTTCTGCGGCCGGCCCGTCAAGGCCGGCTCGCCGACCGGCTGCGGCACCGACGGGCCGTTCACCATCGCCTGCGCGCTTCGCGGCCCGACGGGCATCTGCCTGGACATGTACGCCGACCCCGCCTTCTACCACGACCTGATGACGCTGCTGGTGGAGGGGGCGATTCGACGCATCCGGGCCTATCGCGAGCGGCTCGGCCAGCCCGTCGAGAGCAAGACCTGGGGCTTCGCCGACGACAGCATCGCGCTCCTGTCGCTGGACACCTACCGCGAGCTTGTGCTACCTTACCACAAGCGGCTCGTGGAGACGTTTGGCCCGGAGGGGCCAAACTCGATTCACCTGTGCGGAGATGCAACGCGGCACTTCAGGACGATTCGGGACGAGTTGAAGGTGACGAGCTTCGACACGGGCTTCCCGGTGGACCACGGGGCGCTGCGCCGCGAGCTTGGCCCCAACATCACGATTCAGGGCGGGCCGCACGTCGAGCTGCTGCGGACAGGCACGCGGCGCGCCGTGCGTGCTGAAGCCAGACGCGTTCTTCAGTCGGGTGTGATGGAGGGCGGGAAGTTCGTGCTCCGCGAGGGCAACAACCTCGCCCCCTTCACCCCCGTCGCCAACGTCGCGGCCATGTATGCCGCGTGCAAGGAGTTCGGGCGGTACTCGTGAGAGGGCGTGCACACTTGCACGCAGAAGGGCGAAGCGGTAACCTGATTCACGAGATTCCGCGTGCAGGTATGCACGCCCTACCTGAAGGAGATGCCTATGAACTGGGAGATGTATGCGCGGCTGAGCGTGATGACGCTGCTCCAGTTCGCCATCTGGGGCGCGTGGTCGCCGGTGCTGGCGGCGCGGCTCTTCGGGCCACTGAAGTTCACGGGGAAACAGGTCGGCTGGATCTATGGGACGATGTACCTGGGCTGCATCGTCTCGCCGCTGATCGTGGGGATGATCGTGGACCGGTTGTTCGCCTCCCAATGGGTCCTGGCGGCGACGCACGCGGCCGGTGGGGTGCTGCTGCTCGTCGCGGCCAGGCGCGGGACGTTTCGGGGCCTGTTCGCGGTCATGCTCTTGTACGCGCTGGCGTTCGCACCCACGATTGCCGTCGTGACCTCGCTGACCTTCCGGCAGCTGGAAGACAAGGCCGTTGGGGCGCCGTTCTTCGCCGTCAGCGTGTGGGGCGTCGTGGGGTGGGTGCTGGTCGGCTGGCTGCTGACGGCCTGGCGGCGGGCGAAGGGGGCCGGGGATGGGAGCGACTGCCTGGTGCTGGCGGGCGTCCTGTCGCTGGTGATGGCGGCCTACTGCCTGTCGCTGCCCGACACGCAGCCGAAAGCGAAGGACCCGCTGACGAAGGCGCTGTCGCTGCTGAGTAACCCGGACTTCGTCATCTTCCTCGTGGTGTCGCTCGTGGTGGCGGCGCAGCTCCAGTTCTACTTCCTCGGCACGGCGCCCTTCCTCGGGGAGCTGGGGGTCGAGGGGAAGAACATGCCGGCGGTGATGTCGATCGCCCAGGCGGCGCAGGTGGCGGCGACACTTCTGGTCGCGATCTACGAGAAGGAGGTGCTGGGCGCCCTGGGGTTCCGTTGGGCGATTGGCGCCGGGGCGGCGATGTGGCTGGCGATGTACTGCGTTTACGCCCTCACGCAGCCCCGATGGCTCGTCATCGCCTCCCAGGCGCTCCACGGCGTGGCCTACACGTTCTTCATCGGCGTGGGGTTCGTGTGCGTGAAGCACTTTGCGGACCAGGTGAAGGAGGCCACGGGTCAGGACTTCCTGGCCTCCGCGAACAGCCTCTACACGGTGGTGCTGTACGGGTTCGGCCTCTTCCTCGGCACGCGGTTCACGGGCGTGGTGATGGACCGGCTGCGGGCGGAGGGGAAGTTCCGCTGGCGCCAGATTTTCCTGGTGCCTTGTGCGCTCCTGCTGGCGTGCGCGGTGCTGTTCACTGCCCTCTTCCGCGGCCCGGCCTACAAGCCGACCAGCGGAGAGGCGAAGCCGCCCGCCGCGGCTGAGGCCCCGAAGACGGAAAAGGGCAAGTAGCTGGCCGGGCAACCCAAGCCGGCCGGACCTCAAGAGAGTCCGCGTCGAAGCCATCGTGGACACGGGGGCCGCTGGCAATGGAGAAGCGCAACTGCTATGTAGTTTCTGTTGCGGAAAGCCGAATTCGCCGAACTCGGGCCGTGCTCGGAAGCCAAAGACTGGCTGAAGCCAGGACTCCGAACGCGTTCGTTCCTTGTTTGGAGTCCTGCCTTCAGGCAGTCTTGGCTTTCCGCAACAGAAACTATGTAGGAGGCAGGTGCCCTGCACCGCGAAACGCCATGAGACCAGCTCGACAGTGGTTGATGTTGCTCGCCGCCACCCTCTTACTGTGCCTGGCCGCCGCCCGCGGGGCCGAGGAGCCCAAGATGGAGAAACTCCGCGTCTACATCGGCACCTACACGTGGAAGGAGAGCAAGGGCATCTACCTGATGGAGCTGGACCTGGCGACGGGCAAGCTCTCCGCGCCCGAGCTCGCCGCCGAGGCCACGAACCCCACGTTCCTCGCCATCCACCCCTCGCGGCGATTCCTCTACGCCGTCGGCGAGATCGGCAAGTTCCAGGGGCGCTCGACCGGCTCCGTGAGCGCCTTCGCCATCGCGCCCGACACGGGCAAGCTCACGCCCCTCAACTCGCAGCCCTCGGGCGGAACCGGGCCGTGCCACGTGACGGTGGACAAGCAGGGGAAGAACCTCCTCGTAGCGAACTACAGCGGCGGAAGTGTGGCCGTCCTCCCCATCGCCGAGGACGGCTCGCTCAAGGAGCCGTCGTGCACCATCCAGCACAAGGGCACGGGGCCGAACAAGTCGCGCCAGGAGGGGCCGCACGCCCACTCGATCAATCTCGACCCCGCCGGCCGCTTCGCCTTCGCCGCCGACCTGGGGCTCGACAAGCTGCTCATCTACCGCTTCGACCCCGCCAAGGGCACCCTGACACCCAACGACCCGCCCTTCGCCTCCGTCGCCCCCGGCGCCGGCCCGCGCCACTTCGCGTTCCACCCCAATGGCCGCTTCGCCTACGCCATCAACGAGATGGGGATGACCGTGACCGCCTTCGCCTACGACGCCGAGCGGGGCACACTCAAGGAGCTTCAGACGGTCCGCACGCTCCCCGAGGGCCGCGAGACCACTCCCGCCGACTCCACCGCCGAGGTGGTCGTCCACCCATCGGGCAAGTTCCTCTACGGTTCGAACCGCGGGCACGACAGCATCGCCATCTTCGCCCTCGACCCCGAGACGGGCAAGCTGACGCCCGCGGGCCACGAGCCGACCCAGGGCAAGGCCCCGCGCAACTTCGCCATCGAGCCCTCGGGCACCTGGCTCCTCGCCGCCAACCAGAACTCCGCCTCCGTCGTCGTATTCCGCATTGACCCGAAGACGGGCGCCCTCACCCCGGCCGGCGTCAAGGCCGACATCCCGGCCCCCGTCTGCGTCCGCTTCGTCCCCGCGGCCACAGAATGACCGGTCACAACCGCCAGCGCCTATGAGCAGGTCGGCCTGAGCGTTGCCCCCGCACCAAGGCCGAGATCATGGACCAAAGCGTACTTGGCGAAGAACTCTGGCAACGCCAGCGCAGCCAAGACGGTGTGTTTTCCCCGGTCTGCCGGGCCGGAGCAGTCCACAATCTGGCAGGGATACAAGCGTTCCTCGGCGCTCACACCAACCACAAGGGCAGCAGTTCTCCGGAGTAGGTCCTCGGCGACGATGCTGTGGGCCTCGCCACGGACCTTGGCCCGAAGATATGCGAAGCACATCGCAGCGGCGGTGCCAACGGCTACCGAAGCAGTTGGGAACGTCACGGTCTCCAGTGTCACAAGTACTGCCTGGGGGGCTTCGGCTCGCCGCGCGACCACCTGGGCGATTCGCTCTGCGGCTTCCGGCTCACTGGTGAGAATATGCGCGGGCCGTCCAGCAGCACAATTCCACTCGACCCACTCAATGATGTCTTCGTCCCCCACGACCCGCTCCTGGATCGCTTCGGCTCTCTATCGCGTCTCGTCTGCCTCGGCTTGAGCCTCCTCGATCGCGCTGGCGATTTTCTCGACGGTTGCGATGTCGGGGGTGGCCTTGCCCCGTTCGATCCGGTTCAGCGTCTCGGGCCGGATGCCGGCTCGACGGGCCAACTCGGCCTGAGTGAGACCTGCGGCACCCCGGCCGCGGATGATCTTGCGGGCCAGCAGCGCCGAGGCGTACTCCACTGCCGGATAGTTGCCTGATGCATTGGGCTGTGGAAGCGGGGGCAGCATCCCGTGTCTGGCAGCCGAGCCCATTCTACAGCTCCCAGCCCTTCATTGCCTGAAGCTGACCCTCCTCGCCAGCGTCAGGCGTGTGCGAGGGGACGGACCTCTACCCGCCCGCCTGCCACTACATCCACGGTGAGCCGGCTGGCCCGGAGCAGTTTCATCCCTATGAGCGGCGTGCCCTCCGCCTCCAGTGCATGCACCGGGGTTCGCCGCCCATGCCAGTGGACCACCGCATCAAAGACGTGCAGAACAGCCTCTGAGCCATCGGCAAGCGTCAAGTCCTCCAGACCCGCGAATGGGAGCCCGAGTCGCGCGATGAGGGCCGGCGGCAGCGACAGGAACTCCGTGAAACCCGTGTCAACCGCGGCGTAGGCCAGTTCGGTTCGGCCATCGGCTGCCTCGAGGCTCACTTGCACGAGGGCGTCCCACTGCGGGGTGACCCTGCCGACCATGGGTTCTCCTCTGGTGCCGTCCTCAGATGCGGCCGACGGTCGGGTAGCCCACCCGGAGGATATAGAACACCGTGCGCGGCTTCTTCGCCCTGGCCCGACGGAGCGCCGCGAGTTCGTCTCCGTCGAGTTCATATTCTCCCGTTCCCACATCCAGGACGAGGTATTCGCCGTTGTGCTCCGGCTCCAGCTTAGCGCGCAGCGTATGCCGGTAGTAGTCCTTCCCTTGCCTCGCAAGCTCGATCTCATTCGCGGTTGCAGTGGACATTGACATCCTCCTTACAGAATCGGCCGCCGCGGCCGATCCATCGAACGATGATCATCCTACCCCGCATTGGCGTCGAAGTCAAACCTCTTCGCACGAAGCCGCAGAAGCCCTAGAGTTCCCACCCCTTCCTCGCCTCGTAGTGCAGGAGCTTGTTCGCCTCGGGCTTGTTGGTGAATTCGAACTTCTCGGCGTCCCAGAGGAGCTTTTCGCCGGGATACCAGAGGGCGATGTTGCCCAGCAGAATCGCCTCCGTCATCGGGCCGGAGTACTCGAAGTTGGAGCCGGGGACGACTTTCGCGCCCTTCGCCGCCTCCACCCAGTCCTTGTAGTGGCCGTGGGGCGAGCGCGGGAGGGTCTGAGGCGGCTTGGGGAACTCCTTTCTCTTCGCCTCGGGGACGATGCGGCAGGGGGCCGCCCAGCCGCCGCCCATCATCACCCCCTTGTCGCCGATGAACATGCAGCCGTTGCTGTCCATGCGGCTGTCCTTCTCCAGCTCCTCGGGGCGGGGCGGCTGCTTGCCGCCGTCGTGCCAGAAGAGCTTGACGGCCGGGCGGTCGCCCTTCGCGGGGAACTCCCACTCGATGACCGACCAGGTGGGGAAGATGACGTGGTTGAACTCGGAGCACTCGGCCTTGACCGACGTGGGCGCGCCCAGGCCGAGGCACCAGAAGGCGGGGTCCATGTTGTGGCAGGCCATGTCGCCCATCGCGCCCGCCCCGAAGTCCCACCAGCCGCGCCAGTTGTGGGGGTGGAAGACGTGTTTGCCCTTGAACTGCCCGTCGCGCCAGGTGGCGATGAAGGGCCGCTCGGGCATCGGGCCGAGCCACAGGTCCCAGTGCAGGTGCTTGGGGATGGGGTCGGTGTAGTCGGGCGGGTTGACTCCCTGGGGCCACCAGCCCTTCGGGCGGTCGCTCCAGGTGTGGGCTTCGCGGACGGTGCCAATGGCGCCGGCCTTGAGGTATTCCGCGGTGGACTGGAGTCCGCCGCCGCTGTGGCCCTGGTTGCCCATTTGAGTGGCGACCTTGGCCTTGCGGGCCGCCTCGGTGAGGAGGCGGGCCTCCTTGACGGTGCGGGTCAGGGGCTTCTGCGTGTAGCAGGCTTTGCCCCGCTTCACCGCCCACATTGAGGCCACGGCGTGGGTCACGTCGGCGGTCGAGACCACCGCGGCGTCAATCCCCTTCTCCATCTCGTCGAACATCTTGCGGAAATCGTGGTACGTCTTGGCCTTCGGGAAGCGCTTGGCGGCGCCGCCGAGCCTCTCCTCATCCACGTCGCACAGCGCCACTATGTTGGCCCCGCAGCCTGCGACGGCATTCAGGTCGCCCCCGCCCATTCCGCCGACGCCGATCTTGGCCACATTCAGCGTATTGCTCGGCGCCGCCTGCCCTTCGCCGCCGAGGATGCGCCGGGGCACCACCATCAGCCCCGCTGCAATGGCGGCCCCGCCCAGAAACTCCCGACGCGATGTCCGCCTTCCGACGCCGCTCTCGTTCACTTGCTCGCTCCTGCCAGAGTTGGCATCTTGGCCTTTGCGCGCGGCTCCCCACCTTGAGCGCGCCGACGCTTCACACGGCACTTGTCGCACACCAGCTTATTCGCGCAGCCCGTATCGGCCCCGCAGTTCAAGCACGCAAACACAATCTTCTTGGTCGTCATGGTCATGGGTGATGACCCTGGCCGAGAATCAGTCTTCTTCTTCCTGAAGAGCTACGGACCAGATGCGTTTCAGCGGGAGTTCTGCCCGCAGATCTTCATCTAGCTTGTCGTAGGTTGCCAGTAGCTCACGAATCAGCGCCGCCTGGTCCCACAGGCGAACGCGGAAGAACTGGACTGGCACTTCCTTGTCCACAGATGATTTGAACCCGCCCCACGATACCAGGAGGCCCTGGTCGGCCTGAACATTTTGCATGGAGCCGATCAGCTGATTGAGCGTCGGCGTGTCCACAGGTGCGTCGCCGGACTTCACCTGCACGCAGATGCGGGGATTCCCGAAACCCAAAGGCCCCGGAGATGCGAGAATGTCAACGCCTTTGTCGGGCCCCTCGGGACTCCTGTAAGTCGTATACCCCTGCGCCCGGAGGATCGCCTCGACCAGCCTTGCCAATCCATGGCCTTTGAGCTGTTGCGCTATCAGTTTCGCTATCTGATCTCGCCCAAGCTGCTCCAAGTCCACTCGCCCCTCGGCAAGTTTGCCAGAGTCCTCGGGCGCTGGCTTTGGCTGCTTCCATCCGGATGTCCCAAGTGCTTTTACTCGCTTCTCTGCCTCGTTTCGCTGGATCTGGCAGATAGTCAGGGCGGAACCGAAGGAATAGAGCAGATCCTGGTCAAATGCGGAGCGCGGCACATCCTGCCCCAACCAGCGGACGTCACGGAAATGGCGGAACAAAGGTTCTCCGTGGGGGTCATACTGGTAGGTACTGGTAATCTCGGCAACGGCGATGGCCGGCTTCAGCTTCAGCGGAAGGACGGCCCAGTCCCCTAGCTTCATCGCGACTGCGAATGCCCAGATCTGTCCCGCCCAGTTCCCGGCAATCCTCTCCGTCCTGTCCGGGTAAGTCTTCTTCACGATGGCCTTGACACCTAGCCAATCTTTGGCTTGGCTGAGATTCTCGTTCTCGAGGCCCTCCCACGTGAGGTAGATGCGGCCGCTGTTGAGGAACTTCTGCTCGAACTCGCCGTGCGCGCCTGCACGCACCAGCCAAAGAGCCATCGTGCTCTCCCTTCCTCAGTCAGCCGCCTCCCGTTGGAGAAGCGCTTCGACCCGCCCGCGAAGATCCGGCACCTTCTTGCGGACAACGTCCCACACGATTTCGTAGTCCACACCGAAGTATGCGTGGATGAGCCTGTCCCTCATGCCGGCCATCGAGCGCCAGTTGATCTCCGGGTGCCTCTCGCGGAGTTCCTGTGGAACCTGCTTGGCCGCCTCGCCGATGATCTCAAGGCTTCGGACAAAGGCACGCTTCTTCGTAGAGTCGGCCAGGAACTCCTTCTTGCTCAGGCCCTTGCTCGCCTCGATGAGGTACTCCGCCTCAGCGATGATGTGGCGCAGGTACTCAAGCGGCGAGAGGGACATATTCCACTTCCTGGAGGATGTGCGGCCCCAGGAACGGGCTGAGCGATTCAGTTGTCAGCAGCTCCACGCGGCGTTGGAGGATCTCCTCAAGCAGCAGCGACAACTCGATGAAGCCATCGAAGCTCTTCCGCCCTGGCTCGAAGGTGACAAGGATGTCCACGTCGCTGTCCGGCCGAGCCTCGTCGCGCACAAACGACCCGAAGAGGCCGATGCGACGGATGCCAAGTGCCTTGATGCGCGCCCCGCTCGCGCGCAGGGCCTTCAGCACATCCTGTTTGGTCTGAACAGGGTAAGCCATCGCTTGGCTCCTCTCACGCTCTACCTTACCGCCTCCGCCCGCGGCTGTCAATGGAGGAACGCGCTCAGGGCGCGGCGGCGTCGAGCTTGTCGGGACGGATGAAGCGCGCGCCGTGGATGAGGGCGTGGTGTGCGCCGCGGCTGGAGTCGCGAGCCGTGGCGCCCTCACCCTCATCAAGGTGGAGGAGGAGCACGGTTTGAGCGTCGGGCGTGAAGCGGCGAGCGGGGGCGAACTCGCCGCTGTAGCGTGCGGCGGAGGAGAGGCGCACCTCGTCAATCGCGCCGCTCCAGAAGTAGCCCACTCGCCCGTGGTCGAGGTCGGCGCCGATGTGGAACGGCTGCTCGTCGTAGAGGGGCGTCGGGGCGAACTGGGCGCGGCCCGCCTGCTTGCCGTTGACGTAGAGCGCGCAGTCGCCACGGTCGAAGACCAGCGCGCAATGGGTCCACGTGCGGGGGATGCACTCCACCGCCGTGGCGCGAATCTCCGCGCGCGGCCCGTAGCCTATGGTGTAGTTCCAGAGCCCCTTGTTCCGAATGAAGACGCCGAACGACTCGATATAGCTGCTGCCGAAGTCCTTGGCGAAGACGTGTTGAAGGTCGCCGCCGCCCGGCCGCCGCCACACCCAGGCCTCGAGGGTGAACGTCTCGAGATGGAACGCCGGGTCGTCGGGTATCTCCATGTAGTCCGTCTGGCCGTTGAGCTCGAGGGCGAAGTCCCCGCCCGTCGTCGCCGGCATGCTCGGGGCTGGCGAGAGTGCCGCCTCGGCCTCACTGCGAAGCCGGGCGATCTCGGACCGGTTGTCAACGAAGAACATGGTGTTGGCGTAGTTTGCGGTGAGGAGTGCGAGTCGCTCCCGTGCCTCCGCCCACTTTTTTCCCCCCACCGCGAGCCGTGCGCGAAAAAACACCCCGGCCGCCTCCTCCTCGCGCGAAGCGCTGTCGCGCATGGGGGCCGGCGGCGGGCTTGTGCGCTCCACAGGCGCCCCTTCATCGGGTGGAACGCGCAGGCGCGCGAATGCCCACACGGCAATCACCGCCGCGAGGGCCAGTCCCGCCACGCCCGCCGCAACCGCTACTGCCTTCCTCATTCTCCGCACCGCGCTATCCCTGCCGTCCCCCCTGCCCGAGTTAGCCTCTTGGCTCCGCTTCAGCGCCAGCAGGATTGTAGCATGGGCTTCCGTTGGCTACAAGGCGACAGATCCCCCTTGCGCCAGCCTTGCCAGCGCCGTATAATCGGGGCGGTAGAAGGAAACTCGTACCGATAGCAGCAAGCCCAGGATGGCCACACCCTATGGGATGGGTCCAGCAGACCAAACAGCAGTCGCGGAAATCGGGCGGCCCCCAATACTACCTTCAGGGCATCCAGGAATCCACACGCACGGTCCTCGAAGCCCGGGGCTCATGTGAGGTCTGGCTAGGAACGCCCTATGGGGTGATCGAGAGTGGGCTCGTGGCCGTTGCGAAAGACCGCGTGCTCGATGGCGACAGGCTCCGTCCCGGGAAGGTCGGGCATGACAGGATACAAAGGCAGCGGGCCGGGGCCTCCATTGAGGGTCAGATACGGCACTGGTACTCCCTGCCCGATGGCGAAATCGTGAGGGTGGACTTCGCGGAAGTGTTGCACAAGCATGCGTTGCTGCTACTGCCCACCAAGGTTCACTTCTCGAGTGGACGAACCAAGTCGCTGTGCTTCAACCTGCATCCCCTTACGTTCACCGAGAACGTGCAATCGCAACTCCTGATGGACCAGGTCTGCGGCTGCCGGGACGCAGCGTGGGTGCATGCCCAACTCGACGGCGTTGTGCGGGACCACACAGACGGGAAGCCGCACGTCGTGGAGAGCGACCTGTTGCGGACAAGTGGCGCGCTCTCTCGGCTGGGGATCCGGCTCGGCTGCTATCAGGGGAAAGGCTACGACTGCTTCGACAGCTCCTTCCAGTTCGGCCGGTTCCCGCAGTATAGCTGCCCGGTCGAGATCAAGAAGCGGTCCAGCGGGTTTGACTATCAGGTCCTCAAGCGCACACAGCCGGAGCGGGCGACCGTTCTGTGCGTGGAACACGACGACCCCAGTGTGATGACGCCGGTGGTGGACGTGCTGGAGCTCCGAGCCCTGACGGGGTTCCTCGCGCGCCACCTGGAAGGCCGATCGTGAGCGACTACTCGGACATTGAGCCCCTCCGACAGCCCATCGCGCCCAGACGGCAGCGCGCGAAGCGCCACTACGGGGTGCACCCCTACTTCACTCGCCGGTCCTGGAGCGTCGTCCAAGCCTACATCGAGCGTTTCTCGCGCAAGGGGGACCTTGTTCTCGACCCCTTCGGCGGGTCGGGCGTCACGGCTGTCGAGGCCCTCGTGCTGGGGCGGCGGGGCTATCAGGTGGACCTGAATCCACTGGCCAACTTCATGGCCCGGCAGGTTGCTATCTCTCCGGTGTCCATCGAGGCCATCACCCAGGCATTCCACGGGGTCAAGGCGCGATGCGAGCCGAAGATCGCCTCCTGGCGCAGCGCCAGCGACGTGGCTCTCGCCGAGGCGTTGCGGGCGTACGATTATCCCCGGAACGTGCCCCTTCCTCGCAATGCCGACGCGCGGTTTGTCCACGAGCTCTTCACGCCTCGCCAGTTGGTGAGCCTGGCGTGTTTGCGGCACGAGATCAGCCGGGTGCAGGACCCAACGGCCCGCGGTATGCTTCTGCTCGCGTTCTCTGCCACACTGGCTAAGACCAACCGCACGTTCATCTCCGCGGCCGGCCGCAAGCCCAGCCGGGGGGGGGCATCCATCTTCAGCCTCTACCGCTACAATGTCCCGCGAAGCCCCGTCGAGTTGGACGTGTGGGAGCAGTTCGATGCGCGCGTGAGTAGCGTTCTGACCGCGAAGCGCGAGACGAATGAGTTGATCGGCGACTGGTACTCGGAGAGGACCTTCCACGCCATCACCGGGTCAGCCACACGCCTGTCCGAAGTGGTCCGTCCTGAATCTGTGGACTACATCTACACCGATCCCCCCTATGGGGGCCACATCGCCTACCTGGACCTTTCGACAATGTGGAACGCATGGCTTGGGTTTGCGCCCACCCA
>Ga0194125_10011005_pt1 | contig 12241 bp, 9 predicted proteins | sample TA2KigC250mmetaG_FD_148626 | JGI IMG/M metagenome (GOLD analysis project Ga0194125, IMG submission 148626) | Freshwater microbial communities from Lake Tanganyika, Tanzania - TA2015034 Kigoma Deep Cast 250m | ecosystem: Environmental > Aquatic > Freshwater > Lake | place: Tanzania: Lake... | reverse complement strand
ATCTCTCACTCCCACCAGGCCCCGCCGCCCCCGCGGCCCGCCACGGACACCCCTCCCACGACCGAGACCCCCGTGGTGCCGGCGGCGCCGCGGCTGCCCGTCCTCAAAGGCCCGCCGCCCGAGCCCGAGCCGCCGCCCGCCGGCGGGAAGCGGGTGGACTCGGCTGCGGTGGCGGTGCCGGCACAGGCCGACTGGCTCGATACCGGGCTGTTCCTCGCCAAGGACCAACGCTACGAGGCCGGGGCGAGCGGCCGCTGGGGCGCGATGGCCGACTTCAGCAGCGGCCCTGAAGGAGGGGAGTACGACGCCGATGCCACCTATCCCCTCCCCGGCCCCAGGCGCTACAACCTGATCGCCCGGCTGGGCACGCAGACGCGGCCTTTCGCCCTGAACGAGGCCCCCGTGTTCATCGCCGCGCTCTCCGGGCGCCTCTACCTGCGCATCAACGACCCCAAGCTGTCGGACAACTGGGGCAGCCTGCGCGTCGCCCTCAGCGGCCCGCTCGTTGCCGACCCCGCCGCACAGCTCCTTGAGGGCTTCACCAAGCCCCTCCAAGAGGTGGAGGTGGATGCGCGGACGGCGTGGGCCGACACCGGCCTCGCCCTGCGGCGCGGCGAGCGGGTGCTCATCACGGCCAAGGGCGAGTGCGTGACCGACCCGGCGGTCCGCCCGACCGATGCCGACGGGCGCGACATGGCGGCGGCCGGCCGCCGCGTGGGCGCGCTCACCGCGCGCATCGGCCAGCACGGCGAGCGCCTCACCATCGGCGCCCTCTGCCTCCTCTACGCCGCCGAGTCGGGCAGGCTCTTCCTGTCGGTCCACGACGAGGCCCGTGCCGACAACCAGGGCGCCCTCACCGCCGCCATCGCCGCCGCGCCCGCCACAGCCCCCGAGCCGAAGGGCGGGCCTGGCCCCGAGTGCCGCCCACTCGCCACCCTTCGCGGCCACACGGCCTGGGTGAGCTCCGTGGCCTTCCTGCCCGACGGCGCGCGCCTGGTGTCGGGCAGCGCCGACAAGACCGTGAGGCTCTGGGACGCCGCGAGCGGGCAATGCCACAAGACCTTTGGCGGCCACGCGGGCGCGGTGCTCGCCGTCGCCGTGTCGCCCGACGGCGCGCGGCTCGCCTCCGCGGGCGCCGACAAGTGGGTCCGCCTCTGGGACCCCGCCCAGGCCCAGCCCGTCAAGATGCTCGAAGGCCACACGGGCGAGGTCCGCGCCCTGGCCTTCCTCCCAGGCGGCAAGCTCCTCGCCTCGGGCGGCGCCGACGGCACGGTCCGCGTCTGGGACCTCGCCTCGGGCAGCGCCCTGAAGGTGCTGGCCGACCCGCAGGAGCCGAGCGTCGTGGACGACATTGCGGCCAGCCGCGACGGCTCGGGCATCGCCTCGGCGGGCGAGGGCAAGCTGCGGCTCTGGGACCCCGCCACGGGCGCCTGCCTCCGCAAGTGGAACGCCCGCAACGCCGCCGCCAGGGCAATCGCCTTCTCGCCCGACGTGGCCCGGCTCGCCGTCGCGGGCGACCAGCCGCTGCTCGAGGTCTGGGACGCCTCGGGCGAGAAATGCCTCGCGGCCCTCGCAGTGCCACACGAGGGGCGCGCCGTGGCCTTTTCGCCAGACGGCGCCTGGCTCGCCAGCGGCGGCGTGCCGCCCGTCCTCCGCTTCCGCGACGCCGCGACGCTCGAGACCGTCCGCACCCTCGACGAGCACCGGGCCGCCATCACGCGCTTCGCCTTCTCCCCCGATTCGAAGCGTCTTGCCATCGGAAGCTTGGACACCGCGATCAGCGTCTGGACCCTGGACGCCACACCGGCCAGGTAGCTTTCGTTCCGGGCGGCGCGTCCACTATGTCCACTACGTCCACTACGTCCGCAAGGGAAGAACGCCCATGCCCTTCGACCGGATTGACCTCTCGCGGGTGAAGACCTATCGGCTCGGCGAGCGGCGGAACCTGGTGAAGCTGGCCGACCTCGTGCGGCCCTGCGACCCGCCGCCGCCCTACGACCACCCCGAGCTCTGCCGTGTCGCCGACGCCATCCGCGACGCGCGCAAGCGGGGCGCGCCCGTCCTCTGGATGCTCGGCGCACACGTCGTCAAGAGCGGACTCTCCCTCCTCATCATTGACCTGATGCAGCGGGGCCTCGTCACCCACGTGGCGGGCAACGGCGCCGTCTCCATCCACGACTTCGAGCTGGCACTCATCGGCGAGACGAGCGAGGACGTGCCTGACTCGATCGAGGACGGCTCCTTCGGCATGGCCGACGAAACGGGGCGGATGATCAACGAGGCGGTCCAGGCGGGCGTCCGCGACGGGTTGGGCTACGGCGAAGCTCTGGGCCGCCTCTATGCCTCCGACCCACGCTTCGAACACCGCCACGCAAGCATCCTCTACAACGGCCACAAGTTGGGCGTGCCCGTCACCATTCACGTGACTATCGGCACCGACATCATCCACCAGCACCCCGCGGTGGACTTCGGCGCGCTCGGCGCGGCCAGCGGACTCGACTTCCGCACCTACTGCGCCACCGTGGCGAACCTCGAGGGCGGCGTCTTCTGCAACTTCGGCTCCGCCGTCACCGGACCCGAGGTCTTCCTCAAAGCCCTCTCCATCGCCCGCAACCTCGGCCACACCGTCAGCCACATCACCACGGCCAACTTCGACCTCTTCCCCCTCCGCGGCGACTACCGCGCCGAGGTGTCGAAGGACGACATCGAGTACTACTACCGGCCCCGCAAGAACATCGTCAACCGCCCAGTCTCCCTCGGCGGGCGCGGCTACCACATCACAGGCGACCACAAAGTGACCGTCCCCAACCTGTACGCCATGCTCATCGAATAGCCCGCCAGGAATGTGCCCGCGAAACACGCGAAAAGACGCGAAAGAAGACCAAAGCAAAGAGAGGAAAGAGAATGGCAGAGATCATCTATCCTGACGAGAGCTACAAGATCATGGGGGCGTGCTTCGAGGTCTACAAGGAGAAGGGGTGCGGGTTTCATGAGGCGACCTACCAGGAATGCCTGGAGATCGAGCTGGGCTTGCAGGGCATTCCCTTCGACCCGAAGCAGGAACTGCGGCTGACCTACAAGGGCCACGAGCTACGCACCAAGTTCATCCCTGACCTCATCTGCTACGACAAGATCGTCGTTGAGCTCAAGGCCGTGGAAACCCTGGCTGAGGAGCACGAGGCCCAGGTGTTGAACTACCTTCATGCCACGGGCATGCAACTCGGCATCCTCGTCAACTTCGGCTACTACCCAAAGCTCCAGTACCGCCGCATCGCCCTGACCGATCGAATGAGGGCGCCCGTAACATAAGGGCACAGCCCCGGCCTCTTTCCGTTCTTTGGCTGGTATGATGATCCGGACGACCTTTTTAGATCGATCTGATCAGGATCGCTTGCAAAAGGTAAAGGACCAGGCCTCCATGTGTGGAAGCGTGTTCTCTTCTTTTCTTCCACTTCGAGGAGGCCTGGTCATGAGAAGACGCAGACGGGAGGCTGGGGCCAGAGGTCGAATTCACCTGCGCAAGCGCACCAGCCCGATCGCCGAGCAGGTCGCTCGGGTCGGCGCAGGAAGGTTCGGCATTCTGGCGGTGGACTCCGCGAAGGAGCGCTTCGCGGTGCTCTTGAGCGACTTCGCGGGCAACGTGTTGACGGAGATGGAGGTCGTGGAGAACACGGCTCCGGCTCTCCAGGCTCTCGTGGAGAGGGTGAAGGCCCTCTGCCAGTCCCACAGGCTGAAAGACCTCGTGGCCGGCATCGAGCGGACCGGGCGCCTTCACGTGCCCATCCAGCAGACGCTCCGCCCCTTCTGGACGGTCGAGCTCGTGGACCCCTACGCCGTCAAGCAACTCCGCCAGGCCGCCGACCCCGGGAACAAGACGGAGGGGACCGACCTGCCCGCCATCACGCGCGCCATCCGCGTGGGCCTCGGCACACGCGAGGCGGACCTCCCGCCCCTCTGGCTCGACTGGCGCCAGGTCAACCGCGCCCGCGAGGACGACGTCGCCCTGCGCGTCACGCTCCGCCAGCACATCCAGGAGCGCATCGAGGCCCTCATGCCCGGCTTCGCACATCTCTTCGGAGACATCTGGAGTGCGCCCGTCGCACTCGCCCTCGCCGAGCACTATGGCTCTGCCGCCAAGCTCTTGGAGGCCGGCACTCAGAACATCCTGGACTGGCTCCGCGGCAACGGGCACCCTGCCCGCACCGACACGGTCGCGCGCGTGCTGGCCTGGGCACGCACCGCCTCGGCCCCTGACCCCGGCGCCGAGGTCCGACACCGGCTCCTCATCCGAGACTTCGCAACCGAGCGCTTCTTCGGAGGCGGGATTCTGGCCAAAGAACGCGACCTGGCGGCCTATCTGGTCCAGACCCCCGTCGTCCTCCTCCTGGCCATCCCAGGCATCAACGTCGTCGCATCCTCCGGCTACGGAGCCGAGCTCGGACCCATCGAACACTACATCAACCCCCAGAAGATCACCGGCCGTGCCGGCCTCTACCCCTCCCGCTACCAGAGCGACGAGGTCGACTATCCCGACGGCCCACTCGTCGGCCACCGCAACCAGCGCCTCCGCGACGCCATCCTGGAGGTCGCCTACTGCCTCATGACCTGCAACGGCTACTTCAAGGCATGGGCCGACCTGCGGCGCAAGAAGGGCTGGCCCCACAAGAAAACCCTCGTCGCACTCGGCCACACCTTCACCCGCATCAGCTACCGCATGCTCGCCGGCCGCGAGGTGTTCGACCACCCCGCTGCCCGCGGCCAGGACGCCATCCTCACCAAGCTCTACCACTTCGCACACACTCACGGTCTCACACCCGAGGCCGCCAAGGACCTCCTCCTGCGTGCCGCCGCATGGTTGCCCCCGGAGCTCCGACCCGAGGAAGCCAAAGCCCTCCGCCAAGAGCTCCCGCGGCGCACCCCGCGGCTGGGCACCAGGAACGGCCCCCAGCACATCAACACCATTCTACCATACGTCATCGAACACCTTGCTTCTGGAACCCCTCTCCCAGAGGAGCGGAGACAACGTGCAAACCCTGAGGCTCGTGTAGGACTCCTCGCTCGCCGGTCCGGCCGCTGAGGGCTCGCAGAACGCCGCCTCTTTCAGGTGGGGAAAACCCGTAGCGAAGCCTGGCGCCTCTCTCGAGTTCGTCAACGCCGGATCGGCGGCTTGGGGCCGTCCCCTCATGATACCAGCTTGGCGCAATGACGCGAGGCCTCGAGAGAGATGAGCCCGCATCGGACCGACACTCCTGCCGACCTCGAAAAGCCCCGCTCTGCGGGAGCCCAGGGGATCCGTCGTGAAAAAAACTTGACTTTCCACATGGCGGCTTCGCTCAGGGCAGGCCCGAGCGCCGTGGCAGTGCCATACGGCACAGGCGGCGCTCTTCGGGGCGCCGCCTGGTTTCCTCGTGCCGGTGGCCCCAAGGCGGTAAATCCCAGGGGGGCTGGGGGACTGGTCCCCCAGGGTTTCTGCCCCAAGGCTTCTTGGGGGTGACCGCGGAGAGCCCGGAGTGGCGATACCTGATGAGTGCATCGGCGACTGAGCCGCTCAGGGAGCTGACGAGGGAGGAGTGTCGTGGACTTCGAGGCAGCTTGGCAGTATCTTCGCAGGCACACGCCCTTGAGGCTCCAGACTTCGGGGGGAACACCTTTTGTCGTCGAGGTAACCGATTCGTCAATCGCGTACAAGTCGGAGCATGACCAGAGACGGACACAGTCGAGGGATAACTTCGAGCGGTACTTTCGTACGTGGTTTGGGGAAGGACGCCGGGAGCGCAAGTTCTTCACCAACCTGAGCGGGGCGCGGTCGTCGTCAGCGCGCTTCCGGTACTTTTCCGCTGTGTTCCTACACCTCGAAGCTGCGGATGCGCAAGGGCTACCAGGATGCACGACGGGGGGCGCATGCTCAACCCCGTTAGACCCCGGCCGGCCGAAGGCTTCTGGGCCACCCGTAGAAGACCCTGGGCAGCAGGCAGTTGAAATGCGCGCGGAGTTCTCCCCCTGCGGGAAGTACCGGTATGCGCTGTGGCGGATATGGGACACGAGCAGGCCATACGCGATGATGATCCTGCTCAACCCATCGATAGCAGACGAGAGAATCGACTCGCGGACATCGAGGAGATCCATGGAGTTCGCCAGAGCATGGGGCTTCGGTGGCCTATGCATCGGCAACCTTTTTGCGTTCCGTGCCCAGGACAAGAAGAAGATGATGAAGCCGGTTGAGCCCATCGGGCCAGACAACGACGCTTGGCTGGCGAGACTTGCAGCAAAGGCAGGCATCGTGGTCGCCGCGTGGGGCAATGATGGCTCATTCATGGGCCGAGCCGAGCACGTGCTCCGGCTTCTGGGGAAGGTGAGTTGCCTCAGGGTCACGCAGCTAGGCCAGCCCGAGCACCCGCTGTACTTGCCCTCGGGCCTTTCCCCCCAACCATTTGCCAGCAAGTAGTCTCCATGTAGTTCGCCCCTTGCGCTCGCGCCCAGTGCGACTTCAGAAAGCGCCCGCCGCCGCCTTGACGGTCACTTGAACGCCGTTCGTCGCCAGGTTGCCGCCCCAGAGGGGCACTTGGGCTTTCGTGCGGAAATCCTTCGTTTCGCCCGCCGATTGCATGTAGAGGCCGGTGATGCGGGCGGGCTTCTCGACGCGGATGACGCCCCGCAGGCCGTCCACGATGTCGCCCGAGTCGGGCGTGAGGGTTGTGCTCCATTCGAGCTGCGCCTTGTCGGGCGTCGGTGCGTGGGACTTGTAGATGACGTAGCTCATCACGGCGGCCAGCTCGGCGTGCTTGGAGTCGAGCGTGAGGCGGTGGACGGAGAACCTGTCGGCCTGGTCGCCCGAGCGGAAGAGGCAGACAATCTGCTCGCGGGCGAAGTCCACGGCTACCAACGGGTCGGGGGCAGGCTTTTCCCAGCCGAGGCCGGTGAGGAGCTTCTCGATGGCCTCCCAGCGCGCCCGAGAGGGGATGGCGAGGCAGCCCTGGCGGCCCAGGGTCTTCCAGGCGTCGGGGTTCTTGAGCTGGCCGGCGACGGAGCGTTCCGCCGCCCGCGCGCAGAACGGGGCCATGAGAGAGAACAATACGCCCAGGACAGCGACCGGGCGAGGCATAGCTGGCTCCTGGAGTGATGTGCTCGGGGGCTTCTCACCTGCCGTGTGTCGGCTGGGGTTCGGCGAATAAGTCGCTCAGCCTGTGGGCCTTCGGCTTTGCCTGCCTGGCAATCCATCGGGTGAAGAAGAGGATCTCCAGGTTCTCGATGGCCCGCGTGTGAGGGTTACGGCGTGCGAGCATGTTGTAGGCCATCTGCTCGGTCTCTTGCTCGGGGTACGGCGCGACCTTGTTAATGTACAGAGTGTCGCCGGCCTCGTCGTACTCAAAGGTCAGGGGCGTCTCCACTCCAGGTCTCCTTTGGGTGGCCTGCGCGAGATGAATGCCGTAACGACCCAGTGCCGGACATCGGGCACCTCGTCCGTGACAGTGACCACCACAACGCTTTTCCCTGGCAGCGCGCCGTGGAAGCGACGCACGAAGAGGCGCGTGTCTGGGTAGTCGGCGTCCTGCCGAACTTCGTCCGGGTCCGCCAGTGTTCGAACGACGAGTTGCCTGTGGGCAGGCAACAAGTCGGGATGGTGCGCCGCGACATGCCTCTCCCGCTCAGCGGTGAGTTCCACCTCAGCACTCAGATACGGGCAGGCAAGTCGCATCACAGCTCCCGAGCTGACAACCCCAGTATAGCGCGCAGAGGGGCTTTCTCCAATCAGTCCAGGCCTATTCGGATGGACTTGCTGCCCTCGGCCTTGGCGAGTGTGGCCTCGACAGCCTTGCCGTCGGCCTCGACACGGTGGCGGCCGAAGAAGGCGGGGACCTCGCAGCGGCCGGCGGCGTCGGCCTTGCCCTCGAAGCGGGTCCACCACTCCTCGTAGACGAGGCGGCGGTGGGCCTCGGCCGCGGGGGTGGGAGTCCAGTCCTTCTTCCAGATGGCGGCCTTGGGCCGCCAGTGGCAGCCCTCCCAGAAGCCCCAGATTAGAATGCCGTCCACGGCAGGATGGGCGAAGCAGGTGCGGTAGAGGGCCTCGTGGCCGCGGGCCTTCGCCGCCTCGTCGGCGGTGTCCATGTCGAACTCGGTGATCTTGATGGGGAGCTTGAAGGCGGCCAGGCGGTCGAGGGTGGCCTTGACCTTTGCGGGGTCAATGTGGCCGCCGCTGTGGCCCTGGATGCCGATGCCGCCGACGGGGATGCCACGGTCGAGGAAGCCCTGGATGTGCTTCGCGTAGGCCCCGCCGCCCGACTGGAGGATGCCGTAGTCGTTGACGTAGAGGCGGGCGTCGGGGTTGCCCTCCCTGGCCCAGCGGAACATGTCGGCGGTGATCGCGGGGCCGAGGCGTTTCGCGTACCAGTCGCCGTGCATCATCTCGTTGTTGAGGTCGAACTCGGCGATGCGGCCCTTGTAGTGCGATGTGACCTCTTTCGCGCGCTTCTCGACGGCCGCTCGGAGCGCCGCGTCGTCGAGGCCCTTCTGCCATTTCTGGACGTATTGCTCGATGCCCCAGAAGATCGTGTGGCCGCGCATGGCGAGGCCGTTCTTCTCGCACCAGGCGAGCATGCGGTCGGCCATCGAGTAGTCGGGCTCGCCGGGAGCGTTCCGCTCGGTGGAGTACCACTTCATCTCGTTCTCGTGGACGGCGGAGTTGAAGTGGGTTCGGAGGATTTCGAGGTACTTTCTCGCGTCGGGGCTGGGGTCGTCGAGGTTCTGGAACATGCGGCGGTTGATGGCGGTGCCGAACCAGAACTCGTGGCGGAGCTGCGTGACCTTGACGGCGGCGTCGGGCGCGGTCTGGACGACGAGCGTGCCCATGCGGAGCCGGCGGATGGCCGACTGGGCGTCCTCCGCTCCCCAACCGTGGGCCAGGCCAAGGATGAGGAGAGAGGCGGCAACTGCCACTTGCGCTTGGGACATCGCTCGATGCTCCTGTCGGATCAATCGGTTGGCCTGCACGCCCTCAACGGCCTTGGGCGGCCTCGGCGCGGAGGGTGGCAAGGGTGTTCCGCGGGAGGTAGACGGTGTCGGTGAGGGGGATGTAGACGACGAGGCCGTCGAGCGGCCGCGTCGCGGGCCTGTCGCCCAGCTCGAAGCGGTTGGTGTTCACCCAGAGCTTCGCGGCCACTGCGCCGTCCTTCTTATCCTTGTCTTTGGGCTCGACGAGGACGGTGAGGCGTCGGGTGGCGAGGTATTCCTCGACGAGCACGTTGTGGCCGGGGAGGGCCTCGTCGGCGGGGGCGAAGAGCTCGTCGGTGAGCTTCTCGCTGATGCCGAGGCTCCTGGCCAGGAGGGCGCCGATTCGCGGGCCGTCCACGGTCCCGAGGGACCTTGCGGTTGGCGGCTGCTCTTGCGCGGCAAGCCAATCGGCCCAGACCTTCTCGGGCACGTGGGCGAAGAGGGGCACGTCGCCCCCCGCGTGGCCGTGGCTTGTCCAGCCCACGTAGGTGTGGCGCCGGCAGATGATCTCGCCGAAGGGGTAGTGCTCCTCGCCGGGCTTCGCCCTTGCCGCGATGGCGAGGATGTCGGCGGCGTCAGCAGCGCTTACCCCAATGCCCCAGTTGTCTCGCACCACGGCTTGCACGCGCTCCGGCGTGCGGTCGTCGGCGACCTTCTTCCAGAGGTGGCTGGCCGACTTCTTCATCTTCATGAGAGGCTCGAGGAGCTTCTTCGCGTCGGTCTGCGAGTAGGTCTTGTCGCTCCGGTAGTTCCCGATTGACATCCCGCCGGTGTTGTGGTCGGAGAGGATGAGGACGAGGGTGTCGGGGTTGTTTGCGGCGAACGTGATGACCTCCTTCGCCGCGTCGTCGGCGGCCAGGAGCTCGTGCAGCAAGTGCGCGGGGTCGTTGGCATGGTTGGCCCAGTCCACCTGGCTCGCCTCGATCATCAGGAAGAAGCCGTCGGGGTCGGTCGAGAGGACTTCGAGGGCCTTCCTCACCATCTCGGCCAGGGTGGGCTGCTTCCGGCCCTCCGTGGGCTGGTCAACCTCTGCGTTGAGATGGCTTTCGGCGAAGAGGCCGAAGAGCTTGCTCCCCTTCGCCTCGCTGAGCTCCTTGCTGGTCCTGACGACGTCGTAGCCGGCGCGGCGGAGGGCGTTGAGGAGGTTCTGGCCGTCGCGTCGCTTGCCGCCCATGCTCTCGGGGCGGAGGAACTCGCGGCCGCCGCCGAGAGCCACGTCTACCCCCTGGTGGACGAGCTGCTCCATGATCCCCTCCTCCGCGTCGCGGTCGGGCGTGTGGGCCACGAAGGCGGCGGGGGTGGCGTGCGAGAGGCGGCACGTGACGGCGATGCCCGTGGCCTTCCCGAGCCTCTTCGCCCCCTCGAGGAGCGTGGCGAGCGGGCGGCACTCGCGGCCGCCGGGCGCCTTCGGCACGCCCGCCATCAGGCTCTCGTCCTTTGGCCCGATGCTGATGAACTTGTCGCTCGTGCGGACCCCCGTGGCGTAGGCGGTGCCCGTGGGGGCGGAGTCCGCGATGGCGGAGTCGGCGATGAACGTCCTCACCGCGCCCACGCGGAACGGGTCGAAGGCCAGCGGCGCGGGCTGCGCCTCCGCGAGGTCCTTCGCCGCCTTGCCCCCCTTGTACCAGCGGGCGAGGGTGTACTGCTCGCTCGAGCAGCCGTCAATGATGAAGACGATCGCGTTCTTCACCGTGGGGTGTGCCGGCTCAGCCGCGCGGCATTGCGCCGCCGCCCACAACACGGCCAGGCCGCAGGCGAGGAGCAGCCCACGCCGCGGCCTCAGTCGCACGGTCCGCATCGGCAAGTCCCTTTCCCGTCAGCGGACTAAAGTGCTACACTCCCGCCGAATGCCGGGGAAAAGAAGGTCAGAGTGCCAGTGCGCCTGTTCGGGATCTGACACTCTGTCGGGCCGATCGGCGCGCACCCTTACCCTGTGCTTACAATAACTTACGGAGTGCCCCCGGCGGCGCCACAGAGCGCCAGATCGAGCCCCCGCGAAAAAGTGGCCTTCTGACGCCCCGGCCTCGGCTGACCCGCTCACATGCGGGATAGTATTTCGTTTTTCTTCTGCTCGTACTCCTCGGGCGAGATGAGGCCGCGGCTGAAGAGGTCGCGCAGCCGCTCCAGCCGCGCCATCGGGTCGTCGGCCGGGCCTCCTGGCGGCGGGCCGGCGGGAGCCGCCGGGCGAGGGGCGTAGGGAGCCGGGGCGGGAGCCGCAGGCCGCGGGGCGTAGGCGGCCGGCGCGCCATAGGGCGCTGCCGCCGGGGCGCCATACGCGCCGGCAGCCGGGGCGCCGGCTGCCGCAGGCGCTCCACCACCGCTCACGTTCACGATCAGGTCCGCCAGCCCCGCAGCCACCAGAAGCGTCAGGCCGAGCGTCCAGCACCCGCACTTCACTGTGCTCAGGAGCACGGCGGGGATGAACTCGCTTGGGAGCCGGCCGCCCTGGAGGCCGTTGACGAAGGACACGCCGAACGTGCCGAGCATGAGGCTGACGAAGAACAGCCAGAACGCCGCCTTGCCCAACCCCCCGCCCCTTGCGCTGAGCGGGATGTTGATGAAGCACAAGATGGAGGCAAAGAGCGCGAGCGCCGTGCAGACGAGCGAGACGACGCCCGACAGGAGGGAAAGGCGGTCGCCGAGCATCTCGAACTGAAGGACGATGGGGATGGTGGTCTTGCCGCCCGGGCCTTCGAAGGGGATGACGAGCGAGGCGATGAAGAGCGCGCCGCCGACGGCGGCAAGGAGGGCCGCGGCCAGGCTCATCGGCCGGAAGCACCGCGCGCGGCTGCCCGCGTAGAGCCCCACCGTGCCCAACAGGGCGCAGATTGAAAAGATGGGCGAGTCCGGCCCGACCAGGTTCACCAACCCCTGCATCACGAGGGCCACCCTCTCGTCCAGCAGGGGCAGCACGAAGGCCCCAATGCCCAGGGCCAGGAGGATGATCGAGCGGCCGACGTTTCGCATGACGAGCGCCAGCACGAACGTCACGATGCCGGCCAGCCCCGGATAGAGGAACATCACCTTGGCGAGAAAGGGGCAATCGGCCTCGCCCAGGACGATGAAGTTAGCGAACACAGCCTTGGCTCCCCCCTCGCCAGGCGTCATCAGGGGCAGCCCGAGCGCCAGGAGGAGGGTGATGGCCAGGAAGACCAGGCCGAGGGTGCGGGCGCCCTGGGTGGCGTCCGGGCCGGCGGCAGCGCCCGGGGCCTGCTGCCAGGCAGGCGTCTGGGGCATGAAGGCTGCTGCGGGG
>Ga0194125_10010990_pt1 | contig 12259 bp, 9 predicted proteins | sample TA2KigC250mmetaG_FD_148626 | JGI IMG/M metagenome (GOLD analysis project Ga0194125, IMG submission 148626) | Freshwater microbial communities from Lake Tanganyika, Tanzania - TA2015034 Kigoma Deep Cast 250m | ecosystem: Environmental > Aquatic > Freshwater > Lake | place: Tanzania: Lake... | reverse complement strand
GCCTGGTGGGCGTCCTGTTTCTGCGCACCTTCGACCGCGCGGAACGGATTTACTGGGCGATGGCGGCGCGGGGGTTCGACGGCCGCCTCAGCACCGTGCGCGAGGCGCCGATGCGCCCGGCCGACTGGCTCTTCGCGGCGGCCTCGGTCGCGGCGGCCGCGGCCATCGTGGCATGGGACAGGCTTGCCCATGGCTGAACCCGTCCTGCAACTCGAAGATGTGCGCTACCGTTATCCGACGGGCGAAGAGGCGCTGCGCGGCGTGACGTTTGCGATGGGCGCGGGGGAGCGCGTGGGCCTGGTCGGCCCGAACGGCGCGGGCAAGTCAACGCTTCTTCTGGCGATGGCGGGGTTCGTGCCCGCCACCGGCGTCATCCGCGTGGCGGGCCACGCGCTCGGCCGGGCGACCCTGCGCCACGTCCGCCGCCACATGGGCATCGTCTTCCAGGACCCCGACGACCAACTCTTCATGCCGCGCGTGGGCGACGACGTGGCCTTCGGTCCGGCCACGATGGGCCTTACGCCGCACGAGGTCCACATGCGCGTGCACGAGGCGCTTGAGGCGGTTGGCATGGACGGCTGCGAGATGCGCGCCCCGTATCACCTCTCGGTGGGCGAGAAGCGGCGAGCGGCCCTGGCCACGGTGCTGGCGATGCGGCCGCAAATCCTGGCGCTGGACGAGCCGAGCGCCAACCTTGACCCTCGCGGCCGGCGGCGGCTGATTGAACTTCTTCGGGGCATGCACAACACGCTCTTGGTAATCGGCCACGATCTTGACATGATTCTGGAGGTGTGCAGCCGGACGGTGCTGCTGGATGGCGGCCGCGTGGCCGCTGATGGTCCTTCGGCCAGAATCCTCGGCAGCCGCGACCTGCTCGAAGCGCACGGCCTGGAACTGCCACTCACGCTGGCCGCGCGCCGGGCAGCCGACGTGTAGGCCGGGGCGTTGCCCCGACCCGGGTTCCGCACTACAGGAAGGAAGAGGCGCGTTGGACGCACTGACCAGGGCGCTCGTCGAAGCGGCAGTGGCGGTCTTTGAGCCGCCCGACCCCGTGGTCGAAATCGGCTCGCTCCAGGTGCAGGAAGGGGCGGTGGGCAATCTGCGGCCGGTGTTCGCCGGCCGGCAGTTTATCGGCTGCGACATGCAGCCCGGGCCGGGCGTGGACCGGGTGGAGCGGCTGGAAGCCCTGACGTTTCCCGACGGCTTCGCCGGGACGCTCTTGTGCCTGAACGTCCTGGAGCACGCCTGGGAGTTCTGGAAGGGGGCTGAGGAAATCCTGCGCGTCACCCGGCCGGGAGGGCTGGCCCTGGTGACCGCCCCGTTTGAGTTCCACATCCACGCCTACCCGGACGACTACTTCCGTTTCACGCCGCGGGCGATGGCGAGGCTCCTGGCGGGTTTCCCGAGCGTCATCTATGGATGGCAGGGGCACGCGAAAACGCCGCGCCTGGTCTTCGCGGCGGGCATCAAGGAGGACAGGCCCTACCTGCCTTCGCTGGCTGCCGCGTGGAAGCGCGAGACGCTTGCGCGCTGGACCGAGCGGCCGGCGGCGCTCGACCGCTTCCGCGCGGCGGTGGGCGGGGCGCTCTTCGGCCACCGGGGGTTCCGCCACGTGCGACACTGGCGCGACCTGACGTTTGAAGTGGCCGGGCGCTGAGAACGGGCGGCCCCGACGACCGCCGTCGCATCTACGCCAGGAAGGGCCGGTAATAATCCCGGCCGCAGGCTGCGGCGGCGGCGGCGGGCGGCGAGGCGAACGGATGGCGGGCCTGGTCAACCGTCAGGCCGCGCACTTCGATGCGCTTCATGTCGATCGTGCCCACGCCGACCGATGCCAGCAGCCGCAGGTGGTTCTCGCCCTGGAACGGGTACTGCATGTGCGCCGCCTGGGGGTCGTATCCCATCACGGCCGCACACACGGCGTCGGTGCAGACGGGGTTGCGGCCGACGATGAGCAGTTTCGGGGCGACGGGCTTGACCGTCTTCAGCCACGGACCCTCGCCGCCGGTAACGGTTTCCACGGCCTCCACGACGGACAGGTCAACGGGGCGGGCGCCGAGGCAGTCGGCGGTGATGCGCGGCACGCGGAACTTCCAGGCGGGCTGGCCCTGGGGCAGGCCGAGGTCCTTATCCGCGGGGACGCCTTCGGGCGGGCGCCTCGCGCCGTTGTGGAACTGGGCGATGCGGGCCTTCAGGGAATCTTCGTTCGGCGCATCGTCGCCGTAGAGGGCCTGCGGCGGCATGCCGAAGAAGTTCTTGACGGCGCCGGTGATGCCTGCGCAGCCGTGGTCCTTGAGTTTCGCCAGCGAGATGCAGACGTCGGTCTTCTCGTAGCGGGCGTTTACATCAAAGGCGGGATATACGAAGCCGCCCCAGGGAACCTTCAGGCGCGCGTACGCCGGGTGCGAGCCGCGGTTGCGCGCGTTTTCAAATGTTACGCGCTGGTTGCCGGCCGACTTTATGGCGGCGACGTCCCAGCCGGAGGCCGCAAGGGTCTCTTCGGCGCCCTGGCGCGAGTAGAAGCCTTCTATGAGGCAGATTTCCTTCGCCCCGGCGCCGGCGAGCGCGGCACACAGGGCCGCGACCACGGCAGGATGCGAGTGATACGTCTGGTAGGCGGGCAGCCCGCAGCACTTGCCGCTGCCGCCCGTCAGGTTCAACTTAATCGTGACGGTCTTGCCGCGGACAAGGTCGCCGAGGCCGCCGATGAGGCCGAGGGCCGCGTCGAGTTGCTTGCGCATGAGTTGCGGCTCGTACGACTCGCACCGCCGGATGGCGACGGGCGAGGCGGGCGCGTCCTGCGAGCGGTCGGGCAGCGGGACCTGCGCGGGCGCGGGCCCGGCGCCGTACGCGCCCGCAAGCCGTCCGCCCGCCAGAAGGCCGGCTGCGCCGAGTCCGCCCAGGAGCAACCTTCGCCGGGTGAGCGTGATGGACATATGATGGCTCCTAACACTGTGCAAGGCGTCGCCATGCTACGCGCGGCCTTTCCCGGCTTTCTTCCTGGGGGCGTCCTTGACGGCGATCTGGGCGGCGGAGAGGCGCGCAATCGGCACGCGGAACGGCGAGCAGGAGACGTAGTCCATGCCTGCCAGGTGGCAGAAATGGATGGAGGCCGGGTCGCCGCCGTGCTCGCCGCAGATGCCCACCTTGAGTTTCGGGCGCGTGGCCCGGCCGCGCTCGATGCCGACCTTGATAAGTTCGCCCACGCCCTCCTGGTCGAGCGACTGGAAGGGGTCGGCGGGCAGGACCTTCCTGGCGAGGTAATCGGGCATGAACGCGCCGATATCGTCGCGCGAAAATCCAAAACACATCTGAGTTAAGTCATTAGTGCCGAATGAGAAGAACTCGGCCGCCTCCGCCATGCGGCCGGCCGTGAGCGCCGCCCGCGGAATCTCGATCATCGTGCCCACCAGGAAATCGAGTTTCCTGAGGTTGAACTTCTGCATCACCTCGGCCTTGACCTTCCCGATGAGGGCCTGCTGGTCCTTGAGTTCCTCGACCGTGCACGTGACGGGGATCATGATCTCGGGAAGGGCCTTCTTGCCCTCTGCCCGGAGTTCCGCCGCCGCCTCCAGGACGGCCCGTATCTGCATCTCGCTGACCTCGGGGTACGTTACGCCCAGGCGCACGCCGCGGTGGCCCATCATGGGGTTCGATTCGTGCAGGGCCTCGGCCCGCTTGCGGACGTCGCCGAGGCCGATGCCGAGCGACTGGGCCAGTTCCCTTTGCTTCTCCTCGCTCTGCGGCACGAACTCGTGCAGCGGCGGGTCCAGCAGGCGGATGGTGACGGGCAGGCCGTCCATGGCGGCCAGCGTGCCCTTGATGTCGGCCTTGACGTGGGGGAACAGTTCGGCGCACGCCGCGCGGCGTTCGGCCGGGGTCTTCGAGAGGATCATCTTGCGCAGGAGGAACAGGGGCTGGTCGGAGCCCTCGCCGTAGAACATATGTTCAGTTCTAAGAAGGCCGATGCCTTCCGCCCCGAACGTACGCGCCACGGCGGCGTCCTTCGGGCTGTCGGCGTTGGCCCGGACGCCCAGGCGGCGGACCTTGTCGCACGCCGCAAGGAACTCCACCAGCAGCGGGTTCTCCGGGTCGGGGTCCACCGTCGGCAGGCGGTCCAGGTAGACGACGCCCCTGGACCCGTTCAGCGACACCCAGTCGCCCTCTCGCAGGGTGCGTCCGCCGGCCGCGACGGTCCTGGCCTGGGCGTCGACGTGCAGCGCCCCCGCTCCGACGACGCAGCACTTGCCCCAGCCGCGGGCCACGAGGGCGGCGTGGCTGGTCATGCCGCCGCGGGCCGTAAGGATCGCCGCCGCCGCACGCATGCCCTCGACGTCCTCCGGGTTGGTCTCCTCGCGGCAGAGGACGACCGGCTCGCCGCGCTCGGTCCAGGCCACGGCGTCGGCCGCCGTGAAGACCAGGCGTCCTGCGGCGCCGCCGGGGCCGGCGGGCAGGCCCTTGGCAAGCACGGTGGCGCCCTTCTCGGCCTTCGGGTCGAGGATGCGGTGCAGGAGTTCGTCCAGTTGCGCCGGGGTGACGCGGGCGACGGCCGTCTCCTTCGAGATGAGCCGCTCGCGCATCATCTCGACGGCCATGCGCAGGGCGGCCGTGCCGGTGCGCTTGCCCGTGCGCGTCTGGAGCATCCACAGGACGCCGCGCTCGATGGTGAACTCGATGTCCTGCATGTCGCGGTAATGGCTGTCAAGTTTATTACGTATGGCCACAAGTGGCTTATATACGGCCGGCATGGCCTCTTCGAGGCTGGCGAGGTGCTGCGTGTGCTCGCTCTTGGTGGCCACGTTCAGCGGGTTCGGCGTGCGGATGCCGGCGACCACGTCCTCGCCCTGGGCGTTGGTGAGCCATTCGCCGAAGAAGGCGTTCTCGCCCGTGGCCGGGTTGCGCGTGAAGGCCACGCCCGTTGCCGAATCGTCGCCCATGTTGCCGAAGACCATGGCCTGGACGTTGACGGCCGTGCCCCACCAGTCGGGAATGCCCTCGATGCGGCGGTAGGAGACGGCGCGCTTGCCGTTCCACGACTGGAAGACGGCGCCGACGGCGCCCCACAACTGCTCCCGCGGGTCGTCGGGAAACGGCTTGCCGAGGACCTCGCGGACCTTGTCGCGGAACCGGCCGCACAGGGCCTGGAGGTCTTCGGCCGAGAGGTCGGTGTCGGCCTTGGCGCCGGCCTGGCGCTTGGCCTGGTCCATGAGGCGCTCGAGTTGCCTCCGGATGCCCATGTCCTCGGCGGGCTCGACGCCGGCGGCCTTCTCCATAACCACATCACTATACATCATGATAAGCCGGCGGTAGGCGTCCCACACGAACCGCGGGTTGCCCGTCAGGGCGATCATCCCGGGGATCGTGGCGCCGGTAAGGCCGATGTTAAGCACCGTCTCCATCATGCCGGGCATCGACGCCCGCGCCCCCGAACGGCACGACAGGAGCAGCGGGTCGGCGGGGTCGCCGAACTTCTTGCCCATGATCTTCTCGACCCGCGCCACGGCCGCGCGCACCTGCCCTTCCAGTTCCTTCGGAAACTTGCGGCCGTGCGCGTAGTAGTAGGTGCACACCTCGGTGGTGATGGTGAAGCCCGGCGGGACGGGCATCTTGAGGTTGACCATCTCGGCCAGGTTGGCGCCCTTGCCGCCCAGGAGTTCCTTCATGTCTGCGCGGCCGTCGGCCTTGCCTGCGCCGAAAAAGTACACGTATTTCTTCGCCTTCGCCATCGTGCCTCTCCTCCGAGTTAGCGCGGTGCGGGGCCGCGTGCCCCGCAAAGACCATTGCAAAAAGGCGCGCCGGACGCGGGCGCGCCGCCTGTTCGCCCCCGATCATATAGCCGCAAGGGGCCGCCGCGTCAAATGTTTTCAGGTCTTCGCCCGACCGGAGGGATGCGAGGTTAGCGCAGGCCCAGCATTTTGTGGACCTGGAAATTGAGGCGCACAGGCAGGGCGTCGGCCAGGATCCACTCGGCAAGCGTGCGCGGCTCAAGGCAGGGCGCGGCTGAGCCGAAGAGGACGGTCGTGCGGGCAGCCAGGCGACGACGGGAAACCAAGCCGCGGGCCCACTCGTAATCCTCGCGGCCCGTGAGGACGAACTTGACCTCGTCGCGCTCGGCGACGAGGTCAAGGTTCCGCCAGTGCATGCGGTCGGCCATGCCGGAGCCAGGCGTCTTGACGTCAACGATGCGTACCGCGCGCGGGTCGAGGACGTCGATGGGATGGGCGCCGCTTGTCTCTACAAGGACGCCGCGGCCCTGGGCCGCGAGGGCCGCCACCAGGGCGTTCACCTCCGCCGCCTGGAGCAGCGGCTCGCCACCCGTTATGGCGACCCAGGGCAGGGCGGACGCGGACACGGCGACCGCGACGTCCGCCACGGACACCTCGCGGCCGGCGGCGGGGTCGCGCGCGGCCGGGGTGTCGCAGTACGTGCACGCCAGGTCGCAGCCGGCCAGGCGGACGAACCACATGGGCAGCCCCGCGCGGCTGGTCTCGCCCTGGATGCTTCGGAATATCTCAAAGACTTGCATAGGAGAGCCGGCGTTTACATGCGTTCGGCCGCCTCGATGCCCAGCAGGTCCAGGCCGCGCGCGACGGCGCGGGCCGTAAGGTCGCACAGTTTCAGCCGGTGCGTGCGGACGGGCTCGTCGCTCTGAATGACCGGGCACGCGTCGTAGAACGCGGTGAACGCCTGGGCCAGGTCGTACAAGTACGCCGCCAGAACGTTCGGCCGGTAATCGTCGATCGCCCGCTGGAGGACCTCCGGGAACCGCAGGATGGCCTTGCCGAGGGCGAGTTCCTGCGGCGCGGCCAGGGGGATGGGCGAGGCGTCGGCGCGGTGCTGCTCGGCCTCGTGGCCTCCCTTGCGGAAGATGCTCCGCACGCGCGCGTAGGCGTACTGCATGTACGGGGCGGTGTTGCCGTCGAGCGAAAGCATCTTTTCCCATGAGAATATGTAATCACTGGTGCGGTTCTGGGCGAGGTCGGCGTACTTGACCGCGCCGATGCCGACTTTGCGGGCGATTCCCTTCTTCTGCCCGTCCGACAGGGGCTGGGCCCGGTCGGCGGCCACGTCCTCGGCGTTCTTGGCCGTGACGAGGGCCAGGGCGCGTGCCTCGGCCTCGCCAAGCAGGTCCATAAGTTTGACCGTGCCGCCCTCGCGGGTCTTGAACGGCTTGCCGTCCGGCCCCATCATCGTGCCGAACGCCACGTGGACGAGTTGCACGTGCGGCGGCGCGAAGCCCGCCTGCCGGGCGCACTCGAAGACCATCTGAAAATGCAGCGACTGCCGCGCATCCACCACGTAGAGGATGCGGTCGGCCCGGGGCGATTTCGGACTTGGAATTTCGGATTTCGGATTGCCCAGTTCCGGGAAGTAGCCCGTGCGGAAGGCCAGGGCCGCCAGGTCGGTCGTCGCATAAAGGTACCCCTCGTCGCTCTTCTGGACAATGAGGGGCAGGGGAGTGCCGTCCTTGGCGACGAACTTCGCTTTGCCCTGCTTGTCTTTGAGAAAGACGCACTGCGCGCCTTCGGACTCGGTCAGGAGGCCCGCGGCCTTCAAATCTGCAAGGACGCGCGGCAAGTCGTCGTTGTATGCCGACTCGCCGCGGATGTCGGCATCGGTAAGGAGGACACCGAGGCGCTCGTATACTCTGCGGCAATGGTCGAGGGAAATCTGGCGGAACTCCAGCCAGCGCTCGTGCGCGTCCGGGTCGCCCGATTGCAGACGTACGACTTCCTGGCGCGACAGTATTGCGAAGCCGGGACCGCTGTCGAACCACAGTTTTGCCTGCTGGTAGAAATGTTCGAGGTCCTTAAGTTCGTACTTTGCGTCAGGGCTCTGTGCGGAAAGAGCCGCCTTTCGGTTCAGGAGGAAAGCAGCCAGCATTCCGAACTGCGTCCCCCAGTCGCCCACATGGTTCTGGCGCACGACCGTGTGGCCGGCGAAATCCAGCGTGCGCACGAGCGCATCGCCGATGATGGTCGAGCGCAGGTGGCCGACGTGCATCTCCTTGGCGAGGTTCGGGGCGGAGTAGTCAACCACCACGGTTTCCGGCCGTACTGCGCGCGGCGCGCCGAGGCGGTCTTCCGGCTTGTCAGGGTTGATCAGCCCGAGTTGTTCGGCAACCCAGGCAGGCTTAAGGTGCAGGTTGATGAAACCCGGGCCGGCGATTTCGGGTTTCTCGCAAAGGTCCGCCACGTCCAGCCGCGCCGCCACGGCCGCGGCCACGTCGCGCGGCTTCTTCCTGAGTTGTTTCGCAAGGGACATGGCGCCGTTGGCCTGGTAATCGCCGAAGCGCGGGTCCTGCGCCGGGACGACGATGGCCGGGGCCTCAGCCGCATCGGGGAAGGCGGCCCGCATGGCGGCCGCGACGCGGTCGTCCAAGATGTGCTGGATGTTTGGCATGTCGAACAGCGCTGACGGTGGCACAAATGCTACGGTTGGTGCGGCAGCGGCGGCTCTTCGGGCCGGGGTCTCCAGCCGCGCTGCCAGTTGACGCGCGGGGCGTCGCCCCAGAGGAGTTCCAGGTCGTAGAACGCGCGCGATTCGGCGGCGAAAACGTGGACGACGACGTCCACGTAGTCGATAAGGAGCCAGCGTGCGGCCTCGTCGCCCTCCATGGTCTGGAGGCCTTCGACGCCGAAGGGCCGCTGTCCGATGGCCGCGGCGGCCTCCAGGGCGCGCTCGGCCGCCGCGCGCATCTGCCTGGGCGACGTGCCCGTGGCCACAACGAAGAAGTCGGTGACGGGCGAGAGGTTCCTGAGGTCCATCACGGCCACGTCGCGGCAGCGGTTCTCGGCGCACACGCGCGCCATGGCCACGGCCAACCGACGCGCGGTAAGTTTACGCTTGGACATTACCTTGCCAGATGGTCCCATCCGATGCGAAGCCACGAGCCGACGAGCGGGCCGAACCTGACAATGAGACCGGCGAAGACCACGCCGACCATGCTCATCAGTTTGATGAGGATATTGAGCGAGGGTCCGGAGGTGTCCTTGAACGGGTCGCCCACCGTGTCGCCCACGACGGCGGCCTTGTGCGGTTCGGACCGCTTGCCGCCGTGATGTCCCTGCTCGATGTACTTCTTGGCATTGTCCCACGCGCCGCCGGCGTTGGCCATGAAGACGGCCACGGCGAACCCGCCCGTCAGGCCCCCCACGAGCAGGCCCAGGACGCCGCCGACGTCCAGCAGCAGGCCGACGGCAACGGGGGCGATAATCGCCAGGAGGCTCGGAAAGACCATTGCCCGCTGGGCGCCCTGCGTGGCGATCTCCACGCATCGGGCATAATCGGGCTTGGCCGTGCCTTCCATGATGCCGGGGATGGCGCGGAACTGGCGGCGGACCTCGTCAATCATGCGTCCGGCCGCGCGGCCGACGGCCTTCATCGTGAGCGCGCAAAAGACAAACACGAGCATCATGCCGCCGAAGACTCCCACCAGGTAGTTCGGATTCATCGGCGTAACGCCGAAGTGCCGCATGAAGTCGAGCATGCCGGCCTGGTGCGTACCGATGTCGGCCAGTTCATTCTTGGCGAGTTCTCCCGCGGCCACCGGCACAAGGTACACCACGTTCCTCCCGTCTTCGTTGAACACGGCGTGGGTGACCCCCGGGGGCGCCTCGCGGGTCACGGTGTTTTCCGCCTTGCCCGGCGCCTGGATATAGGCGACGGTGGCCATCATCTTCTGCTGGCGCGTGGCGGCCTCGGGGGACACGTACTGGGCGAACTTGCCGAAGCCCAGCGCGTGAACGCTCGATTGTGACCCTGCCGTGCAGACGTAGGCGGCCGCCGCCTCGCGGTGCATGCCGATACGGGTCTCTTCAACGAAGGCCGCCAGCAGCGCCAGGGCCGTCAGGGCCGCGCTGCCGATGGCGAAGCCTTTTCCGGTGGCGGCGGTCGTGTTGCCGAGGGCGTCGAGGGCGTCGGTGCGATTGCGGACTTCCGGCGGCTGATGGGTCATCTCGGCGTTGCCGCCGGCATTATCGGCAATCGGGCCGTAAGCGTCGGTTGCAAGGGTGATGCCCAGGGTCGAAAGCATGCCCACGGCGGCGAGCGAGATGCCGTAGAGGCCCATTGAGATGTCGTGGAATCCGCCGGGAAGGCCGAACGCCACGATCATCGCCGCGGATACCGCAAGTACGGGAATCCACGTCGAGATCATGCCCGTGGCAAGACCGCCGATGACGACCGTGCCGGGTCCGGTCAGCGCCTGCTCGGCCAGCCACCGCGTGGGCTTGAAGGAGGAGGACGTGTACCACTCGGTGGCCTTCCCGATAATGACGCCGCACGCCAGGCCCGCCACGACGCTGCCGAACAGGCTCCACGGCAGGCCGAAGGCGTGGATGACCAGCGCGGTCGCTGGAACAACCAGGGCGCTGGCAAGGAAGATACCGCGGTTCAGCGCCGCCATCAGGGCCTTCATGTCGGCGTCCTCGCGCGTCCGGACGACGAACACGCCCAGGACGGATGCAATAACGCCCAGCCCGGCCAGGACCAGCGGCGCAAGGAGCATGTTCAGCCGGACCGTCTCCTCGCCTTCTGCCGCGGACACGCCGAAGACGGCCGCAACCCCGAGGGCCGATGCCGCCAGGATCGAGGCGCAATACGACTCGAACAAGTCGGCGCCCATGCCGGCCACGTCGCCGACGTTGTCGCCGACGTTGTCGGCGATGGTCGCCGGGTTGCGGGGATCGTCCTCCGGGATGCCGGCCTCGATTTTCCCCACCAGGTCGGCGCCGACGTCGGCCGCCTTGGTGAAGATGCCGCCGCCCACGCGGGCGAACAACGCCTGCGTCGATGCACCCATGCCGAAGCACAGCATGACAACCGTTATCTGCTCCAGCGTCATCGGCTCCCAGCCGATTGCGTCGGCCCAAACGTACCCCCAAATCTGATGGAGAAAATAGAACCAGCCCGAGATGAGCAGAAGGCCCAGCCCCACGACCGTCAGCCCCATCACGGCGCCGGCCCGGAAAGCCACGGTCAATCCGCGGTTCAGGCTGGCCTTGGCCGCGTTGGCCGTCCGTGCCGATGCCTGCGTGGCCGTCTTCATCCCGATGAAACCCGAAAGCAGCGAGAAGAACCCGCCCGTCAGGAAGCCCAGCGGAACCAGCGCATGCTGAACATGCAGCACGAACGCCATCACGGCCAGGACCGCTGCTATGACGATGAACACGATGACCGCAACCTTGTACTGCTGCTTCAGATATGCGTAGGCGCCCTCGCCCACTGCCGCCGCAATCGACTGCATCTCCGCCGACCCCGCCGCCTCCCTCATGACGCTCTTGTAGAAAATGAACGCCATCACCAGCGCGACGGCCGACCCGGCGGGCGCCAGCCACCAGGCAAGCGGCAAAGGCCGCCCGGCGCCGTCAACCCCGGACGCCTCCCCCCGCGGCTCCTGGCTCAAAACCTGCGAAACCAGCAGACACAGGGCGACCAGCATGACTGCGCTCACGAAGTACCGAACCCATCCGGACCCGCTGCATCCCGCTCGAAGTCTCATCCCACAACCTTTCGTGCCCCCCGCGCGGCCGCATTCGCCCGGCCGGCCTCTCCCGGTACAATGAGCACCTCATGCTACGATTGAACCCCCGAAGGGGCAAGCGGAAAATATCGAGAGCGTGGCCCGATTGCTTCCAGCCGCAAGAAAAATCTTGAGGAGGGGCCATCCACAGATATACTATGGGGCTTCGATACGGGCCGGCGCCGTGCGAGAGGCCGCGATCCCGTCTCTTGAACGCACCTGACACGCGAGGAGGATACCCGTGCCGGCGAAGTGCCAGATTTGCGGCAAGACGTCCGTGTTCGGCAACAGCATCACGCGCCGAGGCAAGGCCAAGTACCTGGGCGGCGTGGGCCGCAAGATCACCGGCATCACCCGCCGGCGGTTCCGCGTGAACCTCCAGCGCCTGCGCGTGCAGATGCCCGACGGCACGCGGCGGCGCGTGCGCATCTGCACGCAGTGCCTCCGCAGCGGCGCCGTGACAAAACGCGTCAAGCGCGAAAAGCCGCGGCCGACGGCTTGAGCAGTTTCGAGCCGCGGCCTGCCTCGCCGGCAGGCGGGCGCACGATTGCGGGTGGACGTTGCGATCAGGAGTGCCCGCGACCTTACGGCCGCGGCTCGAAAGGCGCGCATCTTGCCCCTCTCGCGCGAAGAAGTCCTCAAGGTCGGGACGCTCAGCCGCATAGGTCTCTCGGATGCGGAGGTAGGGCGGTTCACGACCCAACTGTCGAGCATCCTCGACTACGTCGGCAAACT
>Ga0194125_10010983_pt1 | contig 12263 bp, 11 predicted proteins | sample TA2KigC250mmetaG_FD_148626 | JGI IMG/M metagenome (GOLD analysis project Ga0194125, IMG submission 148626) | Freshwater microbial communities from Lake Tanganyika, Tanzania - TA2015034 Kigoma Deep Cast 250m | ecosystem: Environmental > Aquatic > Freshwater > Lake | place: Tanzania: Lake... | reverse complement strand
GGCGCGCCTGAACGGCACGCATACGGTGATCCTCGCGGACGGCAAGAAGGGCAAGGCGAAGGTCGAGGGGCTGCCGCCGGAACTGCTGATCGACGGAGCGTGGCGCTTCGCGACCAAAACGCCCTTCCACCGACAGCCGGCGCAGATCAGCCGGGCGCGGGTGCGGGCAGCCCACGAGGGGGACGATACCAGCAAGTGGGCGGCTGCGGACCTCGAGGATGGGGACTGGGACCTGCTGAACGTCGGCGAGCCGTTGCCGAGCCTGCTCCCGAAGTGGCACGCGAGATGGCTGACGTTCAACGGCGACGGCGAAGTGCGCCACTACCGGCGGAAGATCGACCTGGCGGCGGCGGTGAAGAGCGCGACGGTGACGGTGACCGCGGACAACGCGTACGAGCTGTACGTGAACGGGGAGCGGATCGGCGCGGACGGCGACTGGTACAAGGCTGAGACCTACGACGTCGCAGCGAAGCTGAAGCAGGGCGCGAACGTGATCTCCATCAAGGTCACGAACGAAGGCAGCATCGGCGGCGTCCTGTGCGAGGCGCAGATCAACCTGCAGACCGGCGACCTCGTGCGGATCGCGACCGGCGGTGACTGGCGCGTCAGCCGTGAGGCGCCGACGGGCTGGGAGGCGACTGACTTCGATGACTCGCAGTGGGGCGCGCCGGAGGTTGGCGGCGCGCCGCCGACCGCGCCATGGGGCGATGTGCCCGGACTGCCGCCAGAGCCGAACACCGGCCGGGAGATCTGGTATCGCTTCGACCTGCCGCCCGGTGCCGCGCGCTTGAGGCTGCCCGAGGGCGCGAAGCCCCTGCAGCTCTACGTGGACGGGGCCGAGGTGAAGCTGAATGGCCTGGAGGCGAGTCTGGGCAAGGCAGCGGGAGTGCGCCAAGCGACGCTCGTGATCACGGGGCCCGACCCGCTCGTGAAGCCGATTGAGTGTGACAGCGATCCCGGGCAAATCCTCATTGGCGACTGGGCCACGCAGGGCCTCAAGGGCTACGTCGGCGAGGGGACATATGATCGCGTGATCGACCTGCCGACTGAGTACACCGCCGAGCACCTGTTCCTGGACTTGGGCGAGGTCGGCGCGTGCGCGAGCGTGTCGATCAACGGGAAGAGCGTGGGTACGCGGCTGTGCCGGCCGTTCGTGTTCGACCTGGGAGCGAACGTGAAGAAGGGCAAGAACCGCCTGCAGATCACGGTCGCGGACACGCTGGGGAGTGCAGGCGATCCTCCCGCGCCGGCCGGGATCAGCGGGCCGGTGAGGCTGCTGGCGTACCGGGAGGTTGAGGTGACGCCGGAGTAGCTTGGGCCGGATACATCGCCTGCAGACGGCAGCAGGCGCTGTATGCGGCCCCTCCCAACTACTCGGCCAGGGCCTTGCGGATGGCCCAGGCGACCTGCTCGGCGAGGGCCCTGGAGCCGGCCGGGGTGAAGTGCACGTTGGCAGGCGTCTGGATGTCCGCCAGTCTCGGCAGGGCGAAAGAGTAGAGGTCGTCGATCGGAATCGCGTTCTCGGTCATCACCTTCGCCGCGACCTCGTTGTAGGCGATCACGTCGGCATTGCTACGCGGCGGGCTGACCTTGGCATCGGGGACGGGCGTCGTCGAGGCCCAGATCAGCTTCGCCCCCGTCGCCTTGAGCTTCCCCACGATGGTCTTCAGGTTCGCCTCGTACTGCTCGATCGGCACCTGCTGCTTGCCATCCTCCATCCGCTTCAGATCGTGCAGGCCGAAGTTGAAGTGGACGACATCCCACTTCCCCTCGCCGAGCCACACGTCAATCCTCTCCACCCCGTGACTCGTCGGGCCGCAGTTGTCCAGCACGCGGTGGGCGTTGGCCTTCCCGGTGAGGAGTTCGCGAGTCGGCACGGTGTAGCCCATCGAGATCGAGTCGCCGATGAGCAGCACGCGCGGCAGGCCCGCGACGTCCTCGACCGGCGCGAGCGCAGGGTCCGGCGGCGGGTTGGCGGCGAGCGCGGCGCCGGCTAACGAGACGAGGATCAGCATCGCGCACATCCTATGGTTGGCCGAGATCGATGATCGGCGCCTCGAACCTCGGGAAGGGGTCCGGGGGCGTCACTTCCTCGACCAGCGCGCCGGCTGTCGGGATCTTGCCCGCCCACACGCACTCGGCCGAGCCCCGCTCGCGCACGAAGACCTCGGTCCAGTCGTAGGGCGGGATCATCACGTGCCAGCGGATCAGGGCCTCGTAGTCGGCCGAGAGGAATGAGTACCACATGACCACCAGGATGTTGGGCGCCGGCACCCACCCGTCCCACGTGGTCGTGCTGTCGATGCCGAACTCCGGGTGCTGCGCCGCGAGGTAGTCTGTGAACAGCGCGAACCGCTGACGCGCCTCCGTGCCGAGTTGGTCCCGGTAGTTCAGGACGTTCAGCGGCAGCGCAAGCTGCGCCTGCCCGGCGATCGGCGCCTCCTCGGTCTGCGCGCGAACGATGACGTTCCCCGGCCGACGCGGGGCCGTTGCCCCGGGCCGGGCGATGACCTCCACGGTTCCGGAGCGGTCCAACTGTGCCGGCACAACCTCGCAGGGAACCCCGTCGGTTGACTGCGCGGTGAGCGCCACCCGAGAAGCATCGGGTGGCGTCATGTTCACACTCACCACCCATAGCGCAGTGCTTCCGCGGTAGCCGGCGATGCCCCCGGGGGGCGCAGACGTGAGGACAAGCTGCGGCAGCCTGCGACCTCCGCCGCAGCCGGACACCAGCATGGCGGCCACAACGACGGCACCGAGCACGACAACGAGCAGAAGACCGGTACGGGACATGGGTAACACCTCCCGGCCATGAAACCGTCGCGCCCGGCGCCGGGTTCCCTCAGTGAACCCGGAGCCTCAGCAGCCGGGTCCCTCTGAAGCGAGGGCCTCCAGCGCCGCCGGCCACTCCGCGAAGTGCGGGCAGCGCTCCCGCATGCGCTCCAGCCCGATGGCAAGCGCAACCAGCTCACCGCCAGCGACCTTGCCATAGCGGGGGATTCTCGCCGCAATCCGAGCAGACGGGTGCGTCTGCGGCCCATCGTCGATCAGCTCCGGGTTCGCGAAGCCCTTGACGTCGGCAGCGAGCTGAAGCGCCTGGGCCTCGTGGTCCGGATAGGCAACGGCGATGCTCTCAGGCTCAGCGAGCAGGAGTGCCTCGAACTCGTGCACCTGGAGGTAGGGCATGAGCCGCGCATCGCCGACATCCGCGAGCATCGCGTGCTCGATGTGCTTGGCTCTGACATGTGGATCAGTGAGACTGGCTGCCTGCGAGTGGCCTGGGTAGTCCGAGGGCAGACCATAGAGGTCGATCATGGTTGTCAACATGACCTGGTGCGTCGTGTCGCTGCTCAACTCGCGGAGGAGGTCGCGCTTCAGAACCCTGTAGGTAGGCACACCGCCCCCGCGAGTGCCCGACGTGCTCGGCTTGCCGGGCAGGATAGGGTGCAGGTGAACCCCTCGGGGTGCGAGATGCGGGCCGAGGAGCCGGTTCACGAATGCCTCCTCGGTCTGCCCCTCGACGAACACGAACACCTCCACCCTACGGCCTCCCGCCGATCACGTTCTTCTCCCACAGCTCGCCGACCGAGTAGTCCTCCAGCCAGTCGGCCAACGCATCCGGCTTGAGCCTCTCGAATGTCGTAGCTCCCCCGCGCCGCTCCGTCACCACGATGTCCTCCGGGTCGAACTCATCCACGAGACGGACCGACTGGGTGGCCACGATCACCTCCGTGAGCGCCGCAACGGAGCGCAGCATCCCGCCGAGCAGAGCGATGGCGGAGGGATGCAGACCGAGTTCGGGCTCGTCGATGAGGATCAGGTCGGGAAGGCGCTCCTCCGGCTGCAGGAGGAGCGTCGTCAGTGCCATGAACCGTAGAGTGCCGTCGGAGAGGTCGTGAGGACCGAACAGCTTGTCCCGCCCGACCTCTCGCCAACTCAGCTTCACATTCTGCGGGTTCTCTTCGAGCGGCGCAACATCGAAGTCATCGAACTCCGGGAAAGCAAGCCGAGTGGTTCGCACGATGCGCTCGTAGTAGGGTCGGGCTGTCTGGTGGAGGAGGTGGAGGTAGGCGGCCAGGTTCTCTGCGTGGGGGGCGAGATGGCGGTTGTCGTTGCAGTTGGCCTGCTTGCGCGCGGGGGCCGTCGCCGACGTGTCATTGAACTGATAGAAGCGCCAGTGCCCCATACCGAAGTCTATAGGGCTGGTGCTTCCGGGTCCCCGCGCTCCGCTCGCCGAAAGCTGCGACTCCTTGTGCCCAGAGCCAAGCTGCGTTGCCGGACGCGGCGTGTCCTCGCCAAACCCGAACTCCACCACTTCGTCTGCAAACAGGAGCGTATCAGGGGCAGCATGCGCAAGTCGAGCACGGTACCGGCTCGCACCGCGGGTACCGCCAAACTCAAGGGCGACACCGAACTCCGACGTCGTCCTAGAGCCGTAATGGAGGACCGCCTCGGCCCCCCCGATCTGACCGATGTGCACCTGCAGACGTCCAGCTGCTGCGAAGTTCAGCATCCGGAACAGCGACAGCAGGCTGCTTTTCCCGCTGGCGTTGGTGCCGATGAGCACGTTGAGGGGGCGGAGGTCCAGGTCCGCTTCGCGGATGGACTTGAAGCCCTCGATGTGGATGTGGGTGAGCCGGTTCATGCTGCCCTCCCTGCCCTGCTGTCAGGGCACGCGAGGGGCTCCTCAGCTGCCGATGCTAATGCCGCCGCCGCCGCTCTTGGGCAGCTTGGGGATCAGGAACTTCAGGAAGGCGTCCATGCTGCGGCTCTGCAGATACAGGCGGCCCGGGCCGGTGAAGTTGCAGACCAGGCCCTCACCCGAGAGCAGCGTGGACTTCCAGTTGCCGACGCGCTGGACGGTGTAGGTGATCGTCTCCTCGAAGGCGACCATGTGGCCGGTGTCCACGAGGTACTGCTGCCCGGCCTGGAGTTCGACGGTGTGAATGGCTCCGTAGCTGGAGACGAACAGGTCGCCCGTACCCGTGCACTTCAGCAGGAAGAGCCCCTCGCCGGAGAAGAAGCCGCGCGCCCCGGCCCAGGACGTGTCCACCTCAATCGTGCCGTTGTTGCAGATGTAGGAGCCCGACTGCACGAACATGCTGCCGCCGGTCAGGGGGATGTGCATCAGGTCGCCGGGGAGAGATGGTGCCAGGGTCATCTCGCCGGGGCCGCCCTGGCAGGTGAAGGTGTTGATGAAGAAGCTCTCGCCGCCGAGGACGGCGCGCTTGAGGCCCCCAAGGATGCCGCCGCGCGCGGCCGTCTCAATCTGGACGTTAGGCGTCATGGAGACCATGGCGCCCGATTCGGCCCGGATCGACTCGCCGGGGTCCATCAGAAGCTGCAGCAAGGAGTACGCCGGCCGATAGACGATGTTGTTGCGCATTCGGGTTCCCTCACTTGTCGGTGGATGGTTCGCGCCTACTGCGTCTTGGGTCATGCTCCCGCCAGCGCGTGCGGCGCATCCGGCGGGCACTGTCTGGTTCGGGCTGTTTGCGCTGCAGCGCGACGTCGAGGGCCTCGGCCTCCTCGTCGCTCAGATCGTGCGCACAGGTTCCGGACTCCACCGCCCGCAGGTAGAGCCGGCAGTCGTCCAGCGTATGCAGGCAGGTGAGCAGGACACCATTGCGGTCCCCATCCAGCAAGGCCAGAGCGAAGGACAGCTCCCCGCCCACGGTTGTGTCCGCGTTGTACCGCACGAGGCCCTGGTGTTGGAGCGTCCCGCGGAGGCTGCGCGCGAGGTCCTCCGTGGTGACCTGCAACCGACCCAGGCGGCTGCTCAGGAACTCCATGTTCCCCAGAAGGTCTTGAACCACTTCCGCGAGGTTCTTGCCTTCCATGTCGCGGATCAGGCGGCGGGTATCGGGCGTCACCCTCTGCACGCGCCTCTGCAAGGCAGAGACCCACAGGAGCGCGATGAGGCCCAGGACCAGCGCCACCAGCGCCAGCCACCCGCTCGCCGCCTGCAGCGTCTGCGTCAGTCCGCTCACGCGTCCTCGTCTCCCTCCCCGCACTTGCGGCGGATCGCCCGGCGGTCCAGCACGACCTGCACGCCCTTGGCGATCTCCAGCGTCACGGTCTTCTCCTGCAGCCCCACGATGTGCCCGTACAGGCCGCCGGCGGTCACGACGCGGTCGCCGCGCTCGACGCTCTCCGTGAGCTGCTGGTGATCGGTAATCCGCTTCCGGTGTGGCCGGACGACCATCCAGAAGAACAGGCTGAGCAGCGCCAGCCAGACGCCGACGAGGAGGATCAGATGTGTGGTATCGCTCATCAAGGTCCCCTGTGGTACGCGCGGCCTCGCGCGTGAAGGCCACCGCTACACGGGCGGGCCGCCCGTGCCACCAATGGCTACGGACAGACGACGACCTTCAGCGCCTGCTCCTTCTCGTCGCGGGCGAAGGCCATGGCCTCCGGGCATTCGGTCAGCGGGTAGCGGTGCGTGATCAGCGACTTCACGTCAATGCGGCCGGAGGCAATGCCCGCGATGCTCGGCGGATAGCAGTTCCGATAGCGGAAGAGGCCGCCGACATTCAGTTCCTTGCCGATCATGTCGTAGATGGGTATCTCGAAGCTATCCACCGAGGGCATGCCGACCAACTGGACGGTCCCGCCGGGCCGGGTGATGTGAATGCACTGTTGGGTCGAGGGAATCGCTCCCGCGCACTCGAAGGAGACGTCTACGCCCCGGCCATCCGTGAGGTCCAGGATGGCCTCCACGGCGTCGGCTTCGCTCAGGTCGATGGCGTGCGTCGCGCCAAGGCGCTTGGCCGCGTCGAGACGCGTGTGCACGAAGTCCGTAACGACGATCGTGGTCGCCCCGTAGTAGGCCGCCGCCTGCAGCGCAGTCAGCCCAATCGGCCCGGCTCCCAGCACGGCCACCGAATCGCCGGGGGAGACCTTCGCGCGCGCGGCCGCCCACATGCCCACCGAGAGGGGCTCGCACATCGCGCCCTCTTCGAGACTCACGTTGTCCGGCAGCGGGAAGAGGAAGTCCGCGGGCCAGACGAGGTACTCGGCGAAGACCCCGTGCACCGGTGGCGCGGCGAGGAAGACCATGTCCACGCAGAGGTTGTACTCGCCGCGATGGCAGAACTCGCACCGGCGGCAGGGCCGCCCGGGCTCGATCGCGACGCGGTCGCCCGGCCTGAGGCTCGTCACGGCCGACCCGACCTCGGCGACCGTGCCCCCGGCCTCATGACCGAGAATGACCGGCTGCTCCACGACGAAGGTGCCGATCCGCCCGCGCTCCAGGAAGTGCACGTCCGATCCGCAGACCCCGACCGCCCCGATCCTCACGAGCACATCGTCGGGGTTCTCGATCGTGGGCTTGGGGACTTGCTCCATGCGCAGATCATGCGCCTTGTGCAGCACAGCTGCCAACATGGTCTCGGCCATCGCGACCTCCCTCCTTGCGAACGGCGGCGGGCAAGGATGCCCGCCCCACGACAGCGGACAGGTAGGTTTCCGCGCGCCGCCGGGGAATCCTGCCCCGCGCAGGAGGGATCACGCCAACACCTAGCCAACCTTGGGGCGAGTGTCGGATCCTGGGAGGGTCGCGGATGGCGAACTGCCCTGAGTGCGGTGCACCTCTGGCCTACGTGGGTGCCGGGTGCGGGGTTTGCGCTGCCCGGGCGGCCATGGCGCGGGCTGGCGGAGGGGGTGGTCCGTCGGCACTCTCCTCGTCAGCGGTCCCAGAGCCCGGAGTCTGTGCCGCGTGCGGACGTCCGGTGGCCTCCGGCGAGCACATCTGCCCGACGTGCGTCGCCGCGGTGCGACGTGCTCGAGGCGGCCGCGCCTCGGCATGGGTGCCCTGGGTGCTGGGTGGCTGCGCCGCGTTCGTGCTGCTGGTCCTGCTCGTGCTGATTGTCGTGGCTGCTATTGGCTCTCAGGCTCCCACCGGTACCCGGCCCACACCCGGTGCCCCTGCGATGGGGGTCTCGCCACCAGCGGGTACTGAGACACCTCCCTCCTCGGCGGACCGGGGCAGTCGTTCCCCCTCGTCGTCACCGAGCACGACACATGCGCAACAACCGGGCCGGGCTGCTGGCGAAGCCCCTGGAGCTGCTCCCGGGCGCGGCAGACCGGGGTGCTTCTCCTGCAGCGGTACAGGACGCGTACGCTGCACGTTCTGTGCGAACGGCATGACCCGGTGCACCTTCTGCGAGGGCGGGGTCACGCGCTGTACGTTCTGCACCAACGGCATGACCCGGTGCACCTTCTGCCTCAATGGCCGGAACGAACACGGCGTGTGCGTGATCTGCGGCGGAAGCGGGGAGTATGTCTGCCCCATCTGCAACGGTGAGCAGCGCTACACCTGCCCTATGTGCAATGGCCGCCTCCAGTACACCTGCCCCATGTGCAATGGGACGCTAAGCTACCCCTGCCCAATGTGCAACCCCTGAGCAGGTGGCGCACCTTCCTCGGCCCGCCCCGAGCCCAGGGACGCAGGGCATCAGAATCAGTGTCTGTGGGAGCCCTGGCATGTGGTTACTTCCGCTGCTCACAGTCGCAGGACAGACGGAGGAACCGGCCTGGGAGGTCACGTTCGCGGGGGATGTGCTGCCCGACAAGGCGACCCCCGCGTGGTCGGGCGCGCCGCAGCCGAACACCTCGGCGACGGTGGCGGATGAGGGGTTGCTGATCTCGGACCTGGGTACGGCGAAGGGCGAGCTGATCTTCTTCACACGCGGCTGGAGCGTCGAGCCAGAGTTCGGCGCGACGGTCGAGGTCGCCCTGCAGGTGAGGTCCTGCTCTGACGTCGCAGGTGTGGCCCTGCTGGTCGCCGATGGGGTGCACGAGGAGTGCGTGACCTACTTCCCAGACCGCGTCTCCTCGCACAAGAGCGATCTGTCGGTGACGATGGACGCGACCGACCGGGTGCATGTCTATCGCGTCGAGACTGTAGGCGAGGATGTTCGCCTGTGGATCGACGGCGTGTTGGCCTACGATGGCAAGGGGAAGTTCGCCTCGCCCGCCTACGACGGTCGCAACGTCGTGGGGTTCGGCTCGATCTCAAGCGCGGCGACGGGCGAGGGAATCTGGAAGAGCGTCAAGTACGCGGTGAACCGACCACCTCCGACGCCGGAGACCGGCGCGGAGCACGTCCTCATCTACAAGAAGGAGGGCGTCTACGCGTGCTTCCCCTCCCTGGTGAACTACGGCGAGGGGAAGCTGGTCACGGGCTTCGGCACGCGAGTGCGGCGCTCGCACATCGACGGGACCGGCGGCGGCGCGCAGATGAGGTCCGAGGACGCCGGCGCGACGTGGAGCCCCTGCGAGGCGGCGCCGCCGAATCCGCTGTACCTGGCCGCCGACGGCAGCTACGTCCGCGCGTACGCCCGAGGTTGGCAGGAGGCCCCTGCCGACCAGCGTGCGGAGCTGGAGGCGCGTGGCCTGGAGGTCCGCGACGTGCGCGACGGGGTTGTCGCCTACTGCGAGGGTGCACACGCTACCCGGTCAATCGATGGCGGGAAGACGTGGGAGACGACGCCGATCGAGACGCCGAAGCTCGCCCTGCTGATGTGCTACAACGTGAGCGCCGAGCTGAAGGCCTCGCACGGCGTGCGGCTGGTAGCGGTCTACGGACGCAAGACGCCCGACGCGAAGCGCACGGCGTGGCTCTTGCGCTCGGCGGACGACGGCAAGTCCTGGCAGTTCCTCACGATGGCCGAGCCGAATGAGAAGTACGGCTTCAGCGAGACCGCTCTGTGCGAGGCGCCGGACGGCACGATCGTCGCGATGCTTCGCACCGAACCTGATGAGAGCGGCTACCTCCACGTCTCGCGCTCAACCGACGGAGGCCTCACGTGGAGCGTGCCCGTCAACACTGGAATCTGGGGGCATCCGGCCCATCTGCTGACCTTGCCGGACGGGCGGATCCTGTGCACCTACGGCTACCGGCGCGGCGCGATGGGCATCCGCGCGTGCCTGTCCGTGGACAACGGGCTGACCTGGGACACGACGCACACGCTCCTGCTGCGGACCGACGGGGTCGGCTCGGGCAGCGATCTCGGCTACCCGATCACCACCATGCTTCCGGACGGGCGGCTGCTCACGATCTACTACATCACGCTCGTCGACCAGGTCACGAGCATCGCGTGCACGCGGTGGCGTGTGCCGCCGCGGTGACAGCCTCGCGCAGGTGAGAGGGGGCTTCAGCGCGAACTCCAGGACACTTGTCTTGGGGGACGCCTATTCGCTCGGAAGGCGAGGTCGCGCGGGTGCGCACCGTCGGCCCAAGGCCACATGCCAGATTCCGGATTGGGTGGTTCGCCGTCGCGGCGGTCGTCGCGTGCGGGGCGGTTGGTTTCGCGTTGGCGCAGGGGACGAAGGACGTTTCTCCGAAGGCCGGTGCTGCAGACTCGGCCGAGGAGGTGTTCAGCCTCGCGAAGCAGTACGAGCAGTCGGGGAACTTCGAGGAGGCTCTCAGGACCTACGGCATTGTGGTGGAGAACTGGCCGGACACGGAGTGGGCCGCGCTCGCGAAGGAGCGAATGCAGGTCATGGTCCAACAGATGGTGGCCGGTCGGTATGTTGGCCGCGCCCGACCGACGGCTGGCGGCATCCTCCTTTCCCTTCTGGGCTCGTGCTTCTCGCTTCTCTTCCTGCTATCGTGGCTGCTCTTCTTCGGGTATCGGGCGGGCTGGTTGTGGCAGTCCACCATCGGCGCGCGCATCGGCGACCCGATCAGCGGGTTCCTCGAGCGCTTCCGCAGCCGTAAGAAGCTGAGCCGCGAACTCGAGGCCCGCAAGCTGAACCCGCGCGACGCTCGCTCGCGGCACAACCTCGGGGTCATCTACTACCAGGGGCGTCGGTATCCGCAGGCGCTGGCGGAGCTGACCGAGTCGGTCGCCATTGACCCCGACCGTACGGATGCGCAGTACTTCCTGGGGCTGACGCTGCTGAAGCTGAACCGCCCGGCGGAGGCCATCGAGCCGCTGGAGAGGGTGGTGGCCGTCAAGCCGCGCCACGGCGGAGATGCGATCGTGCGGCTCGCGGAGGCGAAGCTTGCAGTGGGCGATCCGCCGGGGGCCGAGCGAATCGCTCTGGAGGCGGCGCATGGTGCGCCCTCGGACGCCGAGGCCCGTTACGTCCTCGCGCTCGCCCTCGACGCCAACGGCAAGCCCGAAGAGGTCCCGCGGCTGCTGAACGAGGCTGTCCAGCTTGGCCGGTCCCATCGCGGTGCGCGCCGCCGCGAAGCCATCACCGCCGCGCGCAAGGCACGGGCGTACGTGCGCAGTCGGAAGCCATAGCGCCTACTGCCCCCACATGATGTCGCCGTCGTCAGTATAGGTCCGTGGCGTCGAGGTTCGAGGAAGCTCCTCGGGCTGGACGAGCCAGGAGACCTGCCGCCCGCCGTCGTCCTTCCGGTCGAAGCCCACGCTGTACAGCACGTAGCCGTCGCCCTTCGAGCGGTAGATGAAGTCCGCGTCGGTGAAGACGTCTTTCGGCACGATCCACCCCGTCCGGCGCAGGGCCTCCAGGCTGGGCGGGTAGCGGCCCTGGCTCTGGCGGTAGAGGGTTAGGCCGATGGCGACGCGCATGAGGGCGCGGCGGGTCTGGGTCAGGTCGATCTTCCTCGACGCGCCGGTCATGGAGGGCACCAGGAGGTCGGTGACTGGGTGGCGCCACGAGTCCCGGTGCATGTCCGACTGGGGTGGGGGGCCCGGCGCGCGCTTGAGGGGCGGGAGGCTGGCCTGCTGCCGATGGCTTTGCATCAGGCCGAAGAAGCGCACCTCGTCTGCATAGAGGACTGGCCGGAGCGGATAGGCGTAGGCCCACCAGAGGAGCTGCTCGCGGGGATCAGGGGGCCTCTCGGTCACGAGCCCACGCAGACGGTTGCGGCGGGCGCGGGCGAAGAAGTCGATGCCGGCCGCGCGCTCGTTGTCCCAGGCCCGCGCGGAGAACTCGTAGTAGTCCAGCCGCCCCAGTTCCTCGGCCAATGCTCGCGCCTGGGCGTCGGGGATTGGCCCGCGGGCCAGCACATGTTCGCCGGCCCGGATGAGGATCCCGTCGATCGCGGAGACGACGAGTTCGCTGACCAGGAAGGCCTCCGTAGACAGCCGCTGACCGAGGACGAAGCCCAGACGCAGGCGCTCCAGGGCCTCGGCCTGATTACCCTCATGCGACTCGACGACCGCCGCTGAGGCGAGGAAGTAAGCCAAAGCCGCGGCCTCGTTGAACTGAGGGAACTCGGCGATGGCCGGGTCGGAGTAGTCGGTCTCAGAGCGGTAGCCGGGCTTCGCGGAGGCCTGGCGGAC
>Ga0194125_10010981_pt1 | contig 12264 bp, 5 predicted proteins | sample TA2KigC250mmetaG_FD_148626 | JGI IMG/M metagenome (GOLD analysis project Ga0194125, IMG submission 148626) | Freshwater microbial communities from Lake Tanganyika, Tanzania - TA2015034 Kigoma Deep Cast 250m | ecosystem: Environmental > Aquatic > Freshwater > Lake | place: Tanzania: Lake... | reverse complement strand
CTTCGGCGCCCACTTCTTCGACGTGGCCCAGTGGGGCATCGGGGCGGACGACACCGGCCCCGTCGAAATCGTCGGCAAGGGCGAGTTCTTCGACGGCCTGTGGAACACCTTCTCTAAGCTGGACCTGACCTACCGGTACGCGAACGGCGTGGTCATGACGGGCACGCACAAGTTCGCCGGCTGCAAGTTCATCGGCACGGAGGGGTGGGTGGACGCCGACCGGCTGGTGGGGGAGCCGATGAGCGCGATCACCGCGCCGCTGGGGGCCAACGACGTGCACCTCTTCCAGCCCCGCGGCGGGCACATGGGCAACTTCATCGAGTGCGTGCGCACGCGGGGCCGGACGGCAGCGACGGTTGAGATCGGCCACCGTTCGGCCACGGTGTGCCACCTGGGCAACATTGCGATGACGCTGGAGCGGAAGCTGCGCTGGGACCCGAAGGCCGAGGAGTTCCCCGGCGACGCGGAGGCGAACCGCATGCGGCACCGTCCCTACCGCGAGCCGTACACGCTCTGACGCCCCCGCCCGGAGGTGTGACACGGCTGGCTTGTCCAGCCGTGGGGTCTGCGGCCGCGCACATCCGAGAAGACACGGCTGGGCAAGCCAGCCGTGCCACGCCCTTCGCCTGGCGCTATCTGCCCAGCAGCTTGGCCACGGTGTCGCGGAGGAGGTCGGGGTCCACGGGCTTCTCCACGTAGGCCTCTGGCTCGCTCTCGTAGTAGTCGCCCATCTCCTTCGCGGAGAAGCCGATGCCCGTCTTCTGGCGCACGCCGGTGAGCATGATGACGGGGATGGCCTTCGTGGCGTCGTCGCGCCGCAGCTCATCGAAGGCCGCGAAGCCCGTCTTCTTGGGCATCTGAACGTCGAGGATCACGAGGTCGGGCTTCTTGGCCCGCGCGGCGGCCAGGGCCGCCTCGCCGTCGGGCGCCTCGAGGATCGCGTAACCGTCGTCCTCCAGGGCGGCCCGGACGAACTCTCGCATGTCCGCCTCGTCGTCCGCGATCAATACAGTCTTCCCCTGCAACGCCATCGGTTCTCCTTCCGCCCCGGCCCGTTGGGAAGTGGGAACGATATGCTCAAGCGCCGCCCGCTTGCCCCTTTCTTATAGGGCGAAGGCGCTGCCGTGTCAAGTCGCCTTCCTCAGCCAGGGTCTCTACCAATGGTGGATCATGTGCCCCTGGGTCGGGAACCAGATGACGTCCACAAGGAAGCACAGGCCGATGCCCACGACGTAGCCGAGCAGCATGCCCAGGAAGAAGGGCCGTGCCTTGCGGTAGAGGATCATGCCGCCGGTCTTGAGAATGATGGCCTTGGCAATCCAGGTGAGGAAGATGGAGAAGGCGCACGACGAGATGGCCCAGCCGCTGGCGAAGCAGAAGCCGATGGGGTGAACGGGCCACCAGAGGAAGCGGTATTTGAGGAAGCTGACGGCGGCCATCACAGCCGCTCCGATGCCCATGCACTGGAGGCGGGCGAAGTCGGTGCCCTGCGGGTTCTGGAGCTTTCGGACGTATTCGCCGAAGAAGGCGATGTTGCCGCCCTGTATCTCCCAGCAGCCGGTGGTCGCGCCGCCCTTGGTGTAGCAGATGCTCATCGTGAGGTAGATGGCCAGGACGAAGCATACGGCCATCGTGAGCACGCTGGCGCCCGTGACGATGCGGGGCCGCGTCCGCAGCTCGCCCGCCACGCGATGGGCGTGCATCGTGGCCGTGGAGAGCACCGGCTTGTTGTCGCACCAGATGGCGAACGTGGCCGCGATGGCGATCAGCCCCGCCGGGCCGATGCCGTCCGTGCCCACCGTGTGGGAGACAAAGGTGTGCGGCGTCATCGGCGCCCGCACGTAGACCAGCCCGCACTGGGCCACCACCTTGCACACGCCCACGTAGACCACCAGGAAGCCCAGGCCGTAGACCAGCAGCGTCGGGCCGTTCATCCCCAGCCGCGAGAGCCAGGCCGCGACCAGCCCCGCGCCGACCAGGAAGCCGACCACCGCCGTGCGATAGCTCATCGGCTCCCGCGAGTCGTCCACCTCGCACCGCGGGTTCCACGCCTTCCGCACCACGTCGCGCAGGTGGCCCCGCGCCATCCAGAGGCTGAGGCCGACGAAGACGAGGAACGCCCCCTGCTCCTCCCAGGCGATGATGACGGTCATGCCGTCCCACATGTCCGTCGGGCCAAGCGTCAGCCCCAGGCGGTTCTGGATGCCGACCTGGAGGATGGCCAGGAAGTGGAAGAGCCATACGCTCATGAGCACGTCGAGCGGCGTGAGGAAGGCGAAGCCGATGACGAAGAGATTCACGTTCGTGCGCAGGGAGGGGAACCCCTGTCCGATCTGGAGGAAGCCCTGGCCGTGGATGATGGGGAACGTGGGGAACGCGGGGTCGAAGAAGCTGATGATGTTCCAACTGATGGCGAAGAGCGCGAGGCCGAAGCCGATCCAGAAGAGGCGATTCGTCATGAAAGCGGGGAGCCGCCCCTTGCCCGGGCGGATCATGTCGAGGGGCACCTGGGCGAGGGGGAAGGCGAGGCGCTCGCGCTCGGCCCACTGCTTGCGGAGGATGGCGGTGAGACACGTCGTCGCCAGCGCGATGCCCACGAGCAGCATCGCCCACCACAGGAGCGGCATCACCCACACGCCCCAGGGAATCCCCTCGCCCTTGGGCAGCCCCTGGAAGAACCACTGCATCTCGCCCGCCTCGTTGGGCGGGAAGGCCCATCGCGGCAGGTGGGGCAGCAGCAGGTGCTGCCACTGATTCTCCGGCGTCGCAAAGTAGTACGGCGTGGCCAGCACCGACGGGATGAAGCCCGCCATCGAGAGCGTGGGGAACACCGAACCGATGAGCGTCATCGAGAAGACGACGATCAGCTCCTCCTTGCGGAACGCGTGGCGGGGCGCGAGCAGCCGCACGAGCGGCACCACGAGCATCGCGAAGCACGTGAAGGGCACCATCGCGCCCATCGGCAGGTAGCCGAACGTCAGCCGCGACGACACGAAGATGTAGTCCGACGCGAAGACGTAGAGGTTCACCACCGCCGCGAGGCCTAGCCCCACCGCGAACGCCAGCCACCATCTGGGGGTCACGTCCTCGCCTGTCAACTACCTGCCCGCCGGGCCAAGAGAGAAGGTAAAATGGCTCCGGGTAAGATGATAAGAGGAAGAAGGGGTTGGGGTCAAGAAGGGATCAGTGTGAAGTCGAGGCAGAGAAGAGAAAGGCAAAATGATTCCGGGCAAAATGATGAGAGCAAGAAGCGACCGGGGTGTGAAGAAAGGAAACCGAGGCCGACAAAGAGCCTCCAGCGTTGGGGGCTGGTGTCTCTATTGCCCTTTCTTCTCTTCTCCTATCATTATACCCGGAATCACTTTACCTCATTTCTTCTCCCGCTCGGCGCGCTTGCGGGCCTCCTCGCGCTGGACGTGGGCCTTGTAGGCCGCGTCGTAGGGGCCGAGGCCGATGTCTGCGGGCACCAAGTCCTTGTGCGGCTCGGGGGCATCGGGGGAGAAGACCTTGCGGACGGCGTCGAGGTAGCCGAAGCCGTATTGGCGGTAGGGCGCGATGTAGTGGCCTTCGCCCCACTCGTTCCAGTTGTCCAGGAGGAGCAGCCGGCTGCCGAGTTCGCTTGCGGGCAGCGTGGCGATGAACTCCTTGGCTTTCCGCAGGAGCGTCTCGTAGTCGGCGGGCGGAATGGTCCAGATGCTCCCCTCGTCGCGCCAGCCGCTCCAGCCCTGGGACACGGTGACGACCTGGGGGAGGATGCCCAGCTCCTGCGTCTTCCGGATGTTGGCCATCTGCGTCGCAATGGCCCGATCAGGCTTCGGGTGGTTCTGGATGTGCCAGCAGTAGGCGAAGGTGTAGTCGAGGCCGAGGCGTTTCATGAGCTTGAGGTGGTTGGGGTCGAGTCCGCGGTATTCGCCGAGGATGTAGAGGCCGTCGAAGCCGGCCTCGCGGCAGGCCTGGCGCATCCGCTCGAACGCCTTCGCCACGTTCCCCTCGCCCTTGAGGTCCTGCACGAGGAACTCGGGGCGGTAGATGAACAGCAGCGGCTTGCCGTCGAGCTTCAGGTAGCTCGGATGCTTGAAGTAGTTCTCGATCCAGAAGGGGAGCAGATTCGTCATCAGGTCGGCCTCGTCGGCGACGCCGGCCTTCCCGCGCGACTGGTTCTCCCACATGATCGTGAACTTCATCTTGGAGACGAAGCGCGACTTGAACAGCGCGTCGTGGATGGCCGAGCCGAAGCGCATCTCGACCGGCTTGCCCTGGCTCGCGCGATACCAGCAGTAGACGAAGAACGACACGCCGTGCTCGACCGCCCACTTCGTCTCCCAGTCCGAGACCTCGGGGTTCTCCTGCGAATAGAAGCCCAGGACGGGGGTGCGTTCGGGGTGCTTGAGCACGTTGTCCCACATCTGCGGCTTATCGGCCTCCCACAGCGGGCAGTGGTGCGCCCCGATGAGCAGGCTCGTCTTCACCGGCACAGGCTCGGGAATGTAGGCACCCTTCTCCTGGTTCATCTCTGCCCCTTCAGTGTTGAGCCGCCCGCAGCCAGTGCAGACGGCAAGCGCCATAACGATTTGCACGGAACGCCAGTTGAGCATTCCCTATCTCCTCGCCTGGAAGCGGCGGGTTGTAGCCGCCTTCCGGCCGTTGTGCTCGGCCTCGATGCGGACCTCGTGGCGGGTGCCGCGGGGCGAGACGTGGGTGGCGAAGCAGCCGTCGGGGCCGACCGCGACGGGGGTGCCGTTGATCTTGACCGATGCCCCAGGCTGCGTGACGCCGCGCAGCTCGACGCAGATGGGGCCGTGGACGAGGGTGGAGCCGGCCATCGGCTCGGTCTCGGCGAGGAGCAACGGCTCGCCGCCAAGGGAGATGATCTCCTCGGCTATCTCGGCCCGCACGGCCATGATGCGGGCGGGGTCACGCTCGGTGTCGGCGATGGCTGGGACGATCTCGCGGCAGAGCTCGATTGCGCGGCGGCGGGGGTCAACGAAGTCGGCGGCGGGGCCGAGGCGCTTCTTGGCCTCAGCGGTCCTGACGGCAAGGAGGCAGAGGTATTCGAAGTCCTCGATGCTCTCGCGCTGAATCTCCCAGCGGATGGAGTTGAGCGGGCCGTCGGCGCCGGGATAGATGACGTGGGTGTCGCCAGGCGGGAGCCTGTCGCTCGGAGGGCCGAAGGGGTCGTCGCCCCAGAAGGTCAGGCCCCAGTGGAGGTAGCCTGTGAGGCCACAGGCGAAGTTGAGCCAGTGGAGGACTCGGACGCGGGCGAGCGGGTAGTCGAGGAAGCGGTTGGGGTAGAGGTTGCCGAAGGGGTGGCAGCAGATGTAGTACCAGAACTCGTTGCCCACTCGGCGGGCCTCGTAGGCGTCGCGCCAGCGGTCGAAGTGGGAGAGCTTGGGCACCCAGACCTCGAGGGCGCCGGTGAAGTCCACCGATTCGATGGCGTCAATGCGGCGGATGCGTGGCGCGGCCTTGTGGACGAATTCCGAGGCTTTGCGCCAGGAGGCGAGGTTGTTGAGCGACGGCTCGTCTGCGACGTGGATCATCGTCTTGGCGAGCCAGCCTTTGGCTTCCAGGTGTTTCTCGAGGTCGGCGAGCAGGGGCGCAAGGCCCTCCTCGGGGCCAAGCTCCACGCGCTTGCCCGTCTTGCGGTCGGTGGCGCCGACCTTGACGAGGACGATCTCCTTGCTGCCCCAGCCGCCTGGGCCGAAGCTGCCCACGTGGGTCAGCTCGATCCCATCGGCTACGCCGGCCTTTTGGAACAACTCGATGTAGCGGTCGAACCGGGCATAGTCGAAGCTGAGCTTGCCGTCCGCCTCGCGGGTGATCTGCACCAGGCTCCAGGGGGTGAGGGCGACGTTCTGGCGGTGGGCGGCCATGTTGCGCGCGTAACGCTCCAGGATAGGCCAGAAGGCGTCCGACCAGACCGCCACATTGTGGGCCTTCGCAAAGTGGCTGGCATCGAACCAGTTGGTGACGAGGAGGTGGCGCACGTCGGGGAGGGCGAAGGGGTCAACAGATAGCTCAATGGGCACGGCGGCGCGGGTGTCACCGGCGACAACGACCGCCTCGCCGCGATAGAGGCCGGGCGGTGCGTCCTTGGGTACGCGGACCGTGAGCCAGACGGGCTGGGTGGCATCGGCCGCCACGTCGAGCGTGCGGGCGTCGAGGAGGGGGTCGGGCACCTCGCAGGGCGCCGCGCGAAGCTGAATCTTGTCGGAGTCCTGCGTGTTCTTCTTCAGGGGGATGAAGCCGAGGAAGTTCCAGGCGAGGTCGTCGCCGCCGATTGTCCCTTTGCCGTCGGCGTGACGGAGAGGCGAAAGCTCGATACGGACGCCCTTGAGCGGCGTGGTCGAGCGGAAGGCGAGCTGCCCGGGCTCGAACTCGTTGCGGGCCGCTCGCAACTTCACCACGCCCGTCTCGCGGGGCACGGGTGCCCATCGCAGGCGATGGGCGCCCCCGCCTACAAGCGGCGGGGCGTCGCGGAAGACCTTGACGTGCGGGTCCACCGCCCAGGCGGCGAGCGTGCCGCCCTGAGTTGCCGCGAGGCACGCATTGGCCCCCACGACGGCTGCGACGGCCAGCTTCTTCGTCCTGCCCATCGTTGTCCCTCGCTCTCTGTGCTCCCCACGCCTGCATTGTAGGCAGGCGTCGCGGCCTGTCAATCGCCGTTCGTGCTGACACGCCCCCAGTTTGCGCCTTCGGGCGGCCAGGCGCCCGTTCTCTCCGCTTCGCGGGCAACGAAAGCGGTGACTTCGTCACCGCACTCCATAATGTGCGCCCGTGCGGGACGGGAGGAGTGTGGAGTGCGGCATCACAGATGCCGCTTTGGCCCGTAGCGAAGCGGCGGCACGCCGCACCGAGGCCCGCGGTCGCAAAGTGGGGGCGTGTCAGCCGTTCGGGAGTGGCGGGGCACTTGAAGGCCGGGCGGCTGGGGGCTATGATGCCGGCACTGAGGACAGTGGACGGTGAACAGTCTGCAATCGTCCTCGTCGCCGTCCTCGAATCTCTGAGTTCCCGCCGGACCGAAGGGTTCTGCGGGTCTGCAGCAGAGCGGCGGCAGAGAAGAGGGACATTGGGTTGAGTTCGTCACTCGCCACTCCTCACTCGTCACTCCTGACTCGCATGCACATTGCCGTGTTCGCCATCGGCTTCTGCGGGGTCGTGGCGCAGGTGGTGGTGGTGCGCGAGATGGTGGTGACGTTCTATGGCAACGAGCTGTGCGTCGGGGCGATGCTGGGCACGTGGCTGTTCTGGACGGGGCTGGGGAGCCTGGGCCTGGGGCGGCTGGCCCGGCGGCTGAAGCAGCCGGGGGTGTGGCTTGTTGCGACGTTCGGCATCATGCTGGTGCTGCTCGTGGCGACGGCGCTGGGCGCCCGCTATCTGAAGGTGGCCCTGCGCGCAGGCGAGGGGGCCTCGCTCGGGCAGATTCGCCCCTTCGGCACTATGCTCGCCTCGTCGCTTCTCCTCCTCGGGCCGTTCTGCCTGGCCAACGGATTCCTCTTCCCCCTGGCGTGCCGGGCCGCGGAGGCCGCGGGAGGGACCGTGGGCACCGTGTACCTGCTCGAGGCGGCCGGGGCCGCCGTGGGCGGGGCCTCCTACACCTTCGTGCTGGTCCACTGCCTCGGCCTGCCCGGCGTCTTCCGCCAGACGGACAGTGCCTACTGGCGTCCGCTGGCCGTCGTGGCGTCGGCCGATTCCCCATACGGGCGGCTGACGGTGACGCGGCAGGCGGAAGGCGCGCAGCGGACGCTGTATGTGAACGGGGTGCTGGCGTTCAGCTATCCCGACCCGCCGGTGGCCGAGGGGGTGGCGCACCTGCCGATGCTTCAGCACCCGGAGCCGCGGCGTGTGCTGCTCCTGGGCGGGGGGCCGGGGGCTGTTGAAGAGGCTCTCAAGCACCCATCGGTCGAGAAGCTGACGTATGTGGAGCTGGACCCGCTGGCGGTGGAGATGGTGCGTCGGCACTTCCCGCCGGGCGCAGCGAACGCGCTGGGGGACAGGCGGGTCGAGGTCGTGCTCGCCGACGGCCGGGCGTTCGTGAAGGACCTGGGGTCACATCTTCATTTGGCACATAGCCGCCATGTGCGAAATGAAGATGTGACCCCGCGGTTCGACGTGGCGATCTCGGCATTGGGGCCGCCGGCGACGGCGCAGGCGAACCGCTTCTACACGGTGGAGTTCTTCCGCGAGGTGGCGCGGGTGCTCGAGCCGGGCGGGGTGTTCGCGTTCCAGGCGAGCGGGGGGCACGACTATATTCCCGAGGAGTCGCGGCGCCTGCTCGCCTGCCTGCACGGCTCGCTGGCGGCGGCGTTCGCGCACGTGATCGTCTTCCCCGGCGCGCCGGTGACGTTCCTGGCGTCGAACCGCGACGGGGTGGCGACCCATCGCCTGGGGGTGCTGGACGCGCGGATGGCACAGCGGGGGATAGCGACCTCGTACGTGGACGCGCATTCGTGGGAGGCCGACCTGGTGGGCGGGCGGCTGGAACGGCTTGAACAGGTGGTCAGTGCGCCGGCGGAGCGGAACCGCGACCTTTCGCCCCGCTGCTACTACTACGAGGCGCAGCGCTGGAGCGCGCAGCAGCGCGCGCGGCAGCCGGGAGCAAGGCCGCCTGTGTTCGATCTCGGGCGCGTGCTGGAGTTCCTGGACCGCTATCCCTTCGTTGCGCCGCTGGCGCTTCTCGCCATCGTGGCGGCGATTTCGATGGCGGCGCCATTGGCCCGGCGGCGCTGGCGGGACGGGGCGCTGGCGTTCTCCGTCGCTTCGACAGGCCTGATCGAGATGGGCGTGGAGTTCACGGTGCTGCTGGGGTTCCAGGTGGCCTGCGGCTACATGTACCACTATATCGGGCTCCTCGTGGCCTCGTTCATGTTTGGCCTCACCCTTGGGGCTTGGGTGTCGAGCCGCTGGGTAGCCCGCGGGCAGGCCACGTGGCGGCGGATGGTGGGGGTGCAGGTGTGCATCTGCGGGTATCCGCTGGTGCTGTTGGGGCTTCTGTGGGTGGCGACGGGGACAGGGCTGGGGACGGTGCCGGCCGTTGCCGGGGTGTCATTCAGCTTGGCGGCGCTCATTGCGGGCGGGGTGGGGGGCCTCCAGTTTCCGCTGGCGGCGGCGCTGCACTCGCGGGGCGCGGGGTCGGCAGGGGCGCTCTACGGGCTGGACCTCTTCGGCGCGTGCTTGGGCGCGTTGGCGGTGAGCTCGGTGCTGGTGCCGAGCTTCGGCCTGGGCGGCGTGTGCCTGCTCCTGGCGGGGCTGGCAGGACTCGGCCTGGTGGCGCTCGGGGTGGCGGGTAGGGCGAATGAGCACGGCCCCCGATTCCGGCGAAGGGCTTGCGGCCCTTGAACGGCCGGACGCCGCGCACTATAATGCAGGCAAGTGACAGCCGGTGTGTTCTGGAGACGGCGGCTCTCCCCAGGAGACCCTTCTTGCTGCGATACGCCCTGACCATCTTCCTCAGCGCGTTCCTCCTCTTCCAGGTCCAGCCCCTCATCAGCAAGTTCATCCTCCCCTGGTTCGGCGGCACACCGGCCGTGTGGACCACGGCGATGCTGTTCTTCCAGGTGCTGCTGCTGGGCGGCTACACGTACGCGCACGTGGTGGCGACGAAGCTGTCGCCCCGCCGCCAGATGCTCGTCCACCTGGCCGTGCTCGCCGCAGCCGTGCTGCTCCTGCCCATCGTGCCCGGCGACCGCTGGAAGCCCTCCGCCGAGGGCAACCCCACCTGGCAGATTCTCCTCCTCCTGGGCGCGTGCGTGGGCCTCCCCTACTTCGTCCTGGCCACGACCAGCCCGCTCATGCAGGCCTGGTTCACCCGCACCCACCCCGGGCGTTCGCCCTACCGCCTGTACGCCCTGTCGAACGTCGGCTCGCTCCTCGCGCTCCTGAGCTTCCCGTTCGTCTTCGAGCCGAGCCTTGACCTGCGCACTCAGGGGCTCCTCTGGTCGCTGGCCTTCGCTGCCGTGGCCGTCCTCACCGGCTACTGCGCGCTCCGCGCGCAAGCCGGCCCAGAGGGCGGCTTGCTGCCGGAGGCGCACGCCGAGCTTGTCGTGTCCGAAATCGGCAATCAGCAATCGGAAATCGGAAATGGCGGCGATTCGCCCGGCTGGGGCCGCCGCCTCATGTGGCTCGCGCTCCCAGCCTGCGGCTCCACCATGTTCCTCGCCGTCACCAACCAGATGTGCCTCGACGTCGCCGTCGTCCCCTTCTTCTGGGTCCTGCCCCTCAGCCTTTACCTCCTGTCGTTCATCATCTGCTTCGACAACGAGCGGTGGTACGTCCGCCCCGTCTGGTGGGCGCTGATGGCCGGCGGCGTCCTGGCCATGCTTTGGCTCCTGCGCGCGGGGGTGGACGCCGACGTGACCGTCCGCCAGATCCTCACCTGGCTGGGCCTCGGCGCCTGGCTTGGGAAGGCGTCCGACCCGGCAGTGGCCTGGACGCAGATTCTGGGCTACTCGCTCGGTCTCTTCGCCTGCTGCATGGTCTGCCACGGCGAACTGGTGCGCCTGAAGCCCCGCCCGAAGCACCTCACGAGCTTCTACCTGATGGTCTCCGCCGGCGGCGCGCTCGGCGGCATCTTCGTCTCACTCCTCGCACCCCACACGTTCAAGACCTATCTCGAGTTCCACATCGGCCTCTGGGCCACATGCGCCCTGGCGCTCGCCGCCTTCTGGGTTGACAAGAAGCCGCATCTGCGGTGGCCCGTGCCCTGGTACGCCGCTCTCGGCGTGGCCGCCTACTTCCTCCTCGCCGCCCTCATCCTGATGTTCGGGCCCTTCGACTGGCTCATCCTGGGCGGGGACAAGCCGTTGCGCACGCCTGAGATTGTGGGCATCTGGGCTCTCGAGGGTCTGCTCTTAGCGGTCCTCGCGGTGATCGGGCGGCGGCGCTGGTGGTGGCTGGGCGCGGCCGGTTACTTCTTCGTTGCCTTCCTGATGTTCGGCCCCTTCGACTGGTTTGGCCTGGGCGGCGGCACACCCGCCCGCACGGCCGAGACCCTGAGCCTCTGGGCCATTGTCGGCCTTCTCGTGGCGGCCCTCGCGATGGCCGGCCGGAGGCGCTGGTGGTGGCTGGGCGCGGCCGGCTGCTTCCTACTCCTCGGCGGAGCGCTCTACCTGGTGCCGACGAAGGTCAAGCCCGAGGCCTTCGACCTCATTGACCTCCTGAAGCTCGGCCTGTGGGCCGCCTGGGCCGTGGCCGTGGTGGCCGCGTGGCTGGCCCGGAAGCCACACCGCCAGTGGCGCTCGGTCTACTACCCGGTGCTCGGGGCCGCCACCTACGCCCTCATCGGGGCCACAATCGTCATCCACGCCCCGACGCCTTTCCCCTGGCTCACGCTCGGGGGCGAGCCGGTCACGGCGCGGGCGCTCATGAGCCTGTGGGCGCTCCTGGGCCTCTTCGTCGCGGGCGGCTGGGCGTTCTTCGAGCGCTCCGGCCCAAGGCTCCTCTGGTGGCTGGCCGGGGCCTGCTACGCGGCCCTCCACGCCGCCCTGTTCGCTCTCCACGCGGCCAAGCCGGCCCCGCCAGACTCCCTGGCCTTCAACGCCGGGCTGTGGCTCGTGTGCGCCCTGGCCATCGCGGCCGTGTGGCTCGACAAGACGCCGCACGGCGCCTGGCCCGCGCGGTGGCACGGCGCCGCGGGGGCAGCCGTCTACCACCTCGCCTTCGGCTCCCTCCTCGTCCTCATCGTGGCGCTCCTGCCCATCAACGTGGGCGACAGGCCCCTGCTTGTGGAGGGCATCCTCTGGCTCTGGGTCTCGCTGGGGTTCCTGGCCGCCGCCGTGTGGGTGCTCTTCGAGCTGCGCGGCGCGTGGCGCGGGTGGTGGTTCGGGGCGGTCGCGTCCTTCATCCTGCTCGACGGAGCGCTTTACGCCGAGCTCCTCGGCGCGCCCTCCTGGCTCGCCAGGCCCGCCCCGGCCATTCGCGCCGAACACCTCCTCATCGCGTGGCTCGCGTGCGGACTCGTCGCCCTCGGGCACTGGCAGCGGCGGTGGCTCTGGACGTTTTGCCTCCCTGCCTTCCTCGCCGTGCTCGCCTACGTGGGGGCAGACCTCGGGGGGCAGGCCGCCGAAGTCCTCACCAGGGAAGGCACCATCTCGATGTCCCGCAACTTCTACGGCGTCCTCAAGGTCGCCAAATACTACGCGAAGACCGACCGCGAGCAGCTCATCCTCAGCCACGGGCGCATCAACCACGGCGCCCAGCTCACCTCCGACGACGGCCGCCGCCAGGCCATCACATACTTCGGCGAGGCCAGCGGCATCGGCATGG
>Ga0194125_10010976_pt1 | contig 12266 bp, 8 predicted proteins | sample TA2KigC250mmetaG_FD_148626 | JGI IMG/M metagenome (GOLD analysis project Ga0194125, IMG submission 148626) | Freshwater microbial communities from Lake Tanganyika, Tanzania - TA2015034 Kigoma Deep Cast 250m | ecosystem: Environmental > Aquatic > Freshwater > Lake | place: Tanzania: Lake... | reverse complement strand
GCAACTCCTCGCAGAGACCGAGGCGGGTCGCCGGATCGCCCACCGCGCCTACGAACCGGTGGTCGGGGCTCGGCCTGAAGCCGCTCGGATCGCCCAGGATCGGCAAGCCGCACCCGGTCCCTTCGATCGCGCGCGGGTTGGCATCCAGAAAGCCGCCCACCTCCCAATCCCCGCTCGCCTCCTGCCGCGCCAGGGCCCAAGCCAACACTTCACGGCCTAGACCGCCGGCGCCGACGATGAGGAGCTTCGGTTTCAAAAGCTAAGGAGAGGAGTTATCAGTTATTAGTTATCAGTTATCAGGAGGAGGCACAAGCAGGGTGCTCCTTAAGCGTGGGCAGTCGATCGGGTGACGGCCTCGCTTTCTTCATCCTATTCGTTTCTTTCGGCTCATACTGATGAATCACTGAGATGGACTACAACTCGGCGGTAGGGCGCGCAGTCCTCTGCGCGCCGCGGCTTCCTGTGTCCACAGTGGTTTACGGCGCGCAGAGGACTGCGCGCCCTACCTGCAATGTGTCGTCTATCCCGACCTCTCATCAGTAAGAGCTTGCGGCCCGGGTAAACCGCTCATTTCCCAGGCGCGGCCTTCGCCGCCAAATGCGCTTCGCGGACGCGGTCGATGACGAATCGCTGCTCGTCGTCGGTCAGACAGCTCGAGCTAGGCAGACAGATCTCCCGGCGATTGAGGTCCTCGGCCACCGCGCCCCCGACGCACTCGTAGCCTTGGTAGAGCTTCTGCGTATGCATCGGTTTCCACACCGGGCGCGCCTCGATGTTGGCGGCGTTGAGGGATCGCACCAGGCCACCCGCCGAGAGGCCGAAGCTGGCCTGGTCTACCAGGAAACAGCTCAGCCAATTAGTGTGCAAGCCGTAGGGCGCCTGGGGCATGAGCTCGAGGCCCGGCAGATCGGCAAAGGCGTCACGGTACCGAAACGCAATCGCGCGGCGCTGCCGGATCCGTTCCTCCAAGACCTCGAGCTGCCCGAGGGCAATCCCCGCCAGCACATTGCTCAGGCGATAGTTGTACCCGATCTCGGAGTGGAGGTAATTGCGTTGCGGATTGGGGTCGCAAGCTTGGGTGCTCCAGTGACGCGCCTTGTCGACCCAGCCGTGGTGGGGCGAAGCCAGCATGCCGCCACCGGTCGAGGTGATGATCTTGTTGCCGTTAAACGAGTAGACCCCTACATCCGCGAGCGAACCCACCGGCCGATTCTTGTATTGGGCGCCCAGCGACTCCGCGGCGTCTTCAATGAGGGTCACGCCATACTGCCGACACAGCGCCACGATCGGATCGAGATCGGCACTCTGACCGAACAAATGAACCACGATCACCGCCTTCGGCAGGCGATTGTTCGCGGCCCGCTGTTTCAGGAAGCCCGATAACAACTCCGGATCCAAATTCCACGAACGTCGTTCGCTATCGATGAAGACCGGCCGGGCGCCTTCGTAGAGGACAGGATTACACGATGCCACGAAGGTCAGCGTGGGCGACACGACTTCATCGCCCGGCTTGACCCCGGCCAACCTGACGGCGAGGTGGATGGCAGCCGTGCCGCTGGATAAGGCCACCGACGGCAGACCCACCCGCGCCGAAAAGGACGTCTCGAGGGCCTTGAGATTCGGTCCGGTGGTCGAGAGCCAATTCTCGTCGAAGGCGCGCTGGACAAACCGAATCTCGCTGCCACCCATGTGGGGGAGCGAGAGGTGGATCGGCTGGCTAGCCTTGGCAGACGGTTGTCTCATGTCACGCAGGTCCGGGTTGGACCACGCCGGCGCTACCTCGAGGTCGGGCTGTGCGGGCGCGCCCGCCAGCCGGGATCGGGGTCGGCGGCGAAAGGCGATCTCGCCGTAGGCAAAAAAGCCAGCCCACAACACCAGCACCGCGAGGGCCAACAGCAATCGTACCCATCCGGGAACGAACAAGTACCACACCATCAGCCCCAGCACGACCGTCTGGAGACTCAGCTCGAGCCCGGTCACGAACCCGTGGCTTTTGCCGGCGCGAATGAGGCGCTGATAGAAATGCTCGCGATGCGGCTGATGCCAGCGCTCTCCGCGGGCGATCCGCCGGGCCAAGGTGACGCCCGTATCGAGCACGTAATTGGCGTGCAACAGCGCCAGGGGCACCAACAGCACCCACCCCGATTTCTGCGCCAAATAAATCACCAAAAACGCCAGCAAAAAACCCAGCGGCGCGCTGCCCACATCCCCCATGAACATGCGTGCCTGTGGAAAGTTGTGCGGCAGGAAGCCGGCCGCGGCGCCCGCCAACGAAATGGCCAGGAGCAGCCCCGCCCCGGTCCAGTCCCCCGAATGCAACCCGAACAGCAAACCTGCACCCAAACCGGTCACCACCGCCTGCCCCGCAGCGAGGCCGTTGATGCCGTCCATGAAATTGAAGGCGTTGATGTAACCGACGAGCCATAAAAACCACACCCCGGCCGCGAGCCCACCCGAGACGCCCCAACTCCAGTCCGGACCGAAGGTGAGCGTCAGGCGGGGCCACCCCAACGCCGCCAGGGTGGCCGTTGCCAACACGGCGTGCCAGCAGAATCGCAGCGCCGGCGCGACCGAGAACTGGTCGTCCAAGAACGAAACGACCGCCAGCGCCGCCGCGCCACCCAGCATCACCAGCATGCCGTAGCGGTTTTGGCTGAGGGCGACGGTGGCCGTCACCGCCCCAAGCGCGGCCACGATCGCAATGCCGCCCCCCCTCACCGTAGGACGATCGTGGCAGGACCGCTCGTTGGGATGATCGAGGATGCCATGCCGCGCCAGGACCCGATGGGCCGGGTAACCAGCCAACCAGGAAACCAGCGCGCACCCGACGAAGCACAGCAAGGCCGTCATCGCCGGCGGCTAAGCGTTCCCCAGCGCGTAGACATTGGACTCGACCAATTTGCAGTATAGGCAGCGCAGCGCGTACCCCGATTCCCCAGGCACCGAGCGCAGCAGCCAATACACCGGCCGCGTCCACGCCACCGGCAACCGAATCATGGGCCCGCGAAACCAACGCGTGAGTTCACTTTGCACGTACGGCTCTGGATCGGCCACATGCTGGATCCGCCGGCCGGCCGGCCCTCGATCGAGGAGCTGCAGCACCGTGCGGACGACCGTCTCCAGATGGCACAGCGAATACCGCGGCGCGGGCAGCCAGCGCACCCGGATCGGTAGTCCAGGCGCAAACACCCGCTTACGGACATCCCGCAAGTTCGAGGGGTCGAAGACGGGCGCCAACCGGAGCACGTCCACATTCGCCAAGCCTGAGCTCGAGAGCATCTCTTCGCATGCGCGCTTGCTGCGGCCGTATTCGCTGCCGGGCCGGAGCGGGGCGGTGACGGGGACCGCTCCTTCGCGTCCCTCCTCGCCATAGACAGCCACCGAACTGAACAACAGGAACTGCGGTTGTCGTTCCCGCAGTCCCCCGAGCAGGTTGGCCGTGGTTCTGGTGTTGAAGGAGAAACAGGTCTCGCCTGGAGGCGGCCTCTGGTGATGCGCCAGCGCCGCCAAATGAACCACCGCCTCGAGCGCTGGCAGTGCCCCACACGCCCGCTCGGTCGCCGCCGCATCGAGCAGGTCGACCGCCAGTGTCGGCGGCGGTTGGGTCGTCGGGCGATCCAGTCCGGAGACCTGCCAACCCGCCGCCGCCAGCGCAGGCGCCAATCGGCGCCCAATATACCCTTGCGCCCCCGTGATCAGGATCGCGCCGCGGCTTTTCACGACCGAGCGGGTGCCGCGACTGAGGCGACGAGTTCGCGGTGCAACTCCCCAAAAGTGGTCATCGTGAAACCGTGCTGGCGCAACAGCTCGATGAGCTGCCGCAACCGACGTGCCACTTGTGCGCGCCCGAGACCGAACCGCATGCGGTTGGCTCGGCTGGTCGCGCGCGGCAAGGGCGGCGCCCGCTGAGGCGAAAGCTCGAAGGGATGGATGTAGAGCACGTACAGCTCCGCGCCTCGCAGATAGCGTTCGAGCCAGCGCCGCATCAAGAACCACGGGATGATCCGCAAGTAGCCACCCCCAGAAACCGGGATGCGCTTCCCCGCCCAGGTCAAGGTGCTGACCTCGAATTCGCAGAAGTCGTCATGGCGAAAGGTGTGAGGAGAAACCTGTTGGTAGCCGTCCAGCTCCAGAGTGCCGTAGAGCGGGTGCGCCGAGAACTGAATCCGACTCGAGTCATACCGGTACCCCGCCGCCTGGACCAAATCGAGCCGGCGCCGGTCCAAGCTGAAACAGGGTGCGCGGTACCCCAAGATCGGCCGTTGCACGAGGTCCTCGAGCTCACGCTGGGTCCGCCGCAGGTCGGCCGCGAATGTCTCGGGCGCCATCTCCAGGGGACGCTGATGATCCCAGCCGTGCGCAGCCACTTCATGGCCGTGATCCGACAGTGCGACGAGCTGGCGCATGAGCTGCTGCCCCAGTTCGCCTAGGACGAAGAACGTTGTGCGAATGTCGAATGGGGCGAGCAACTCTTGGTAGACCTCGACCCCATCCAGCAGCGAGTGGGAACGATCGCAGCTCGCCCGATCGAAGTAGAGCAGGTGGTACCAATCCTCCACGTCCATCGACAGCACCGCATACTTACGCCCTAGCATCCTGCGGATCTCCCAGGTGTGCGATCTAAGTTGTGATCGAAACGCCCCTGCGGGTTGTGGCGGGCTTTGCGGCTCGGCTGGAGCCTCGCCCTACCGCAATCCCACGTGTCGGTAGCAGGGCGCGTCACTCCGTGCGCGCCGCCGGGGGTGAATCGTACGCGCGCAACAGCCACAGTCCTCGGCTCGCAGGGGACTGCGAGCCCTACCGCAATGCGCAGTCGGTAGGGCGCGTCACTCCGTGCGCGCCGCCGGGGACGAATCATACGCGCGCAACAGCCACAGGCCTCGGCTCGCAGGGGACTGCGAGCCCTACCGCAATGCGGCCGCCGGTAGGGCGCGTCACTCCGTGCGCGCCGCCGGGGATGAATCATACGCGCGCAACAGCCACAGTCCTCGGCTCGCAGGGGACTGCGAGCCCTACCGCAATGCGCAGTCGTTGGCAAGGCGCTTTACGGCTCGGCAGGAGCCTCGCCCTACCGGCGCTGGCGGATTCGAACAGCGTCTGATTCAGGTCGGCTGACTGCGAAACACTGGGGCATGGCATGGGCCGTCCTCAGGACGATGGGGCGGCCGAGTCCTCGGGGCGCAGGTGGAATCGCTTGACGACCTTGGCCGGGTTACCGGCGACCAGACAGAAGGGCGGCACATCATTGAGGACAACCGCGCCGCTGGCAACCACAGCCGCTTTGCCGACGCGAACACCGGGCATGATCACCGCGTTCACACCGATGAAACAGTGGTCTTCAAGGACGACCGGCTTAAGGGTCAGCGGGACAAACCCGGCCTCGCGCAAATAATGCGGCGCCTTGATATGCGTCATGATGACCGCATGGGCGGTCACGCGGACGTCGTTGCCCAAGGTGATGTTTTCAGGGTACGCAGTCTCCAGCTCCGCGGTGGGATCCACGAAACAGCCCTTCCCGATCTTAACCCCGCGGAGTCGGTGCACCCACAGGATCAGCCCCCAAGGCATCCCACGCACCAGGAGATTCAATACGTAGTTCCGAAAGCAGTAATTCAACACCACCCACCAAACACCGCGCCCACGATCGCGAGCCGAGGCGGTCGCCTCAGCCAGAAAACCCGTCCGGCTCGGGCCTGCCGCAGGGACGCCGGGGGACGCCGGCGTCGACATCACGTGCGCGGCTGGTTCCGGGTCCGGGACTGGCTCTCGAGGGCCGGCGGCGGGATCAGCCGCGCGGGTCGCCAGGTACTGCCGCACATCGGATTCTTTAACGAACGTTTTCCCCTGGAAAAGGTCCAGGCTTAGCTCGTGCTCAGCCATCAGCTCGAGCGCCTTCTGCGAGCAGAGCGGCGACGACCCTTCGTTTGCGGCTGAGTCGGTACCGCCTGCCGCACCCCGGTTTGCGCCTTCGCCAGCAGGCAACGCGGGTTCGGCGGCGGCGAGTTCGGCGGGCGCGGGACTTGGTTTGTCGGTGCGAGCGGTCTGAACTGGGTCGGGTCGGATGAAGCCCAGCGTTGCGCCGACGGGCACCTCGGTCCCCTCGGGCTGTTCGACCTCGATCTGACCGTCACACGGCGCTTCGACCGTCACGGTCGCTTTCGAGGTCTCGAGGTCCGCCAACGCGTCGCCGCGACGCACCCAGTCGCCGGCGCCCACCCGCCAGGCGGCCAGCGTCACGAAATCGTCGTTCACCGATTCCCGCGGCACTAAGATGGGGACGCGATCACCCATGGCAAAGCTCGCACCCGGCCGCCACGATGGCGTCGGCGTTCGGCAAGCACTGCGCTTCCAAAGGGCGAGCGGAGGGAATCGCCACCGGCCAGGCCGCCAACCGCCGACAACGCGCCCGCTCGAGTCCGCCCTGCTCGGCGAGTTGGGCCAGGATTTCACTTGCACCCCCGGCGAACCCCTGGCCTTCCTCGACCACCAGCAGTCGCCTGGTCCGCGCGACGCTCTCGTGCACGGGCGCCAAGTCCAGGGGATAGAGCTGCGTCGGGAACAGGGCCTCGACCACCAACTCCGCCTCCTCGAAGAGCCGGCGCATGGCCGTGGGAACGTCGAGGCAGGTGCCCCCGAGAGCGACCAGGGTGAGATCGGGGGCGGCGGCAGGCCGGAGGCGAGTCCAGGGGTAGACGGCGTCGGTGGTTTCGAGGGTATAGCCTGGGGGCGGCGCGGATTGGACCTGGCTGCCGTAGAGGATCTTGTTCTCGACCACCAGCGTCGGCCGATCGAGCTGCGCGAACACCGCTTCGTACAACCGCCGCGGACTGTAGAACTGGTGCAGGTAGAGCACGCGCGTGCCCGGACAACCCAGGAACAACCTTTCCAGGCTCTGGCTGTGGGTCGGTCCGTAACCGCGCTGACCGCCCATCGGGGTGCGGACCACTAAGGGGACCTGCACCTGACCGGCGTACATCTGGGCGAACTTCGCCGCGTGGTTCAGCCACTGATCCATGGCCAACGTCACGAAATCGCCGAACATGATTTCGACGACCGGCCGGTATCCCGCCAGCGCCAAACCCGCACCGACACCCACGCTCGCCGCCTCGCTGATCGGCGTGTTGCGGACGCGACCGGGGAATTCGTCACTCAAGCCCGCGGTCGCCTTGAACGCACCGCCGTACGGCGACTCGATGTCTTCGCCCAGGAGCAGCATCTCCGGGTAGCCCGCCAGTCCATCGCGCAAGGCGTTGCGGACGGCTGCAACCACCTTTTCCCGAGGCGAGTCGCTGGCAGCCTGCCAGCGGACCGGGCGCGGGGCTTCTTCCTCGAGTGTGAGGGTGGGATAAGGGCTGGCTTCGGCCAAGGCCACCGCGCGTTCGACCCTTTGGGTGGCTTCAGCCACCAGTGCCGCTAGCCACGGCACCGCATCCTGCTCCCGCAGCACAGCGGTCAGCGGGTCCCGCTCGCGGTAACGATCGACTTCCTCGACGGGCCGGTTGTCGTCGCCCTTGGAATGGGCCATCAAGCGGTCCGTGTCCACTCGCAGCAGGTGCGGTCGGCCGGTCGTGCGGACGGCTTGGACTTGTTCGGCCGCGACGGCGAACAAGCGCTCCCAATCCCACGTCGACGCCCGGGCCGTTTGGATCCCAAAGGCCTCGAACCGAGCCTCGATCTCCCCGGCGAGGGTCTGTTTCTGGGCGGTCGATTGGGCGTAGTGGTTGTTTTCGAGGACGATCAGCAGGGGCAACTCCCATTTGGCAGCCAAATTCAACGACTCGTACAGAACCCCTTCGCCCAGCGTGCCGTCCCCAATAAACCCAACCGCGATGGCCTGGTGGCGGCGCAGCTTGTGCGCGAAAGCCAAGCCGGCGGCCACGGGCACAATGCCGCCTTGCACGCCGTTGGAGAAAAAGCCGGCCTGGCACAAGTGCTGGCTGCCGCCCCGCCCCTGACAAACGCCGTTGGCCTTGCCCATGATCTCGCCGATCAATCCCTCGACATTATCCCGGGCGGCGATGAAATGGCCATGACAACGGTGATTCGAGAAGACGTAATCGGCCGGCCGCAGTTGCCGGGCGACCGCCACGCCGCTCAATTCCTGCCCAATGCACGTGTGCACCGTCCCGTAGAGCTTGCCTTCCGAGAACAGCGCCAGCAGCCGTTGCTCAGCACAGCGAATGGTCAAGGCTGTCCGCAGCTCGCTGCGCCACGCCTCCCAGCAGTCCAGTCGGAACGGGGCGCCTTGCGCCGGCATCGGAATCGGGGCTACCGATGGCATCTCGGCTACTGCAACTCGACCGGCACGGCTCGCGCGCCCCGCACCGCCCCCTCGAGCACCGTCAAGAAGTCACGCGCCTGGCGTTCCCGGGAATAGCGCGGAGCGGCGGCCTCACTGCCCGTCGCGTACTGGCGCACCAGGTCCGGCTGTTCGGCCCATTCCTCGACAGCGGCGGCGAGCAGATCCGGCCGCCCGGCCGGCACCCAGCGGCCACTACCGGATTCGCCCAAGATCCGCTGGGCTTCGCCTTCAGGGGCGACCAACAACAACGGCAGGCCCATGCCCATCGCCTCAAACATCTTCGACGGAATCACCGTTGCGTAGGTGGGCAGATTCTTCAGATGCACTAACGCAACATCGCACAGGCTCCAGTAGTCCGGCATGGCCTCTTTGGGCTGCGGCGGGACGAAGACCGTGTTCGGCAACTTGCGCTGAAGCGCCTCGCGCATCAAGGCCTCCCGCCGGGCACCGGCGCCGACAAAGAGGAACCGAATACGCGGGTGAACCCGGAGCGAGTCGGCCGCCGCGAGCACGTTTTCGAGTTCGTGGGCCAGGCCATGGGTCCCCACGTAGCCAACCACGAAACTTTGACTCAGACCGTGCTGCTGGGCGAGCGCCTCGTTCCGCTCGCGCCTGCGGTAGCGCGGCAGATCGACGCCATTGATGACCACCGCGATTTTCTCGGGCCCGACGCCCCGCCGCGTCAGATCCTCTTTGAAGGCCCGGGTCAGCGCCACCACCGCCGCCGATCGGCGATAGAGGAACAGCTCGAGCCGCTCGAGGCCGCGGTAGAGGAGGTTCCGTTTCATGACGCCCAGATCCACAATGTTGGACGGCCACAGGTCGCTCAACTCGAAGAGGAACGGACGCCGGCGCAACCCAGCCACCCCCCAGCCCGCTACCGCAGCGAAGAACTGCGGTGAGGTCGCCACCACCACATCCGGACGCGGCCCGAACAACCCCGCCACACCGCCGGACACCATAAAGGACAAGAAATCTAGCGTGCGCAGGAAGAACCCTTCATTGGCGGCAACGAACGTCTTGACGCGCCCCACGCGGATGCCATCGACGATCTCGCGCCGATACCACCCGTTGCGATAGCCGGGGAACACCTTGCCCACGGGGAAATTCGGCGCGCAGGTGACCACCGATACCTGCTGCCCCCAACGAACCCAGTACGCGGCCCGCTCGTACACCCGCGTGGCGGCCGCATTGGTTTCCGGAGGAAAGTTCTCCGTCAGGAACAGGATGTTCACGCCGGCGCTAAGACCTTCGGATTTACGCTCCGCACGAACACCCGTTCACCGGTCGGAGGCCCTTTCTACTGAACCCACGGGGTCGCTGCGAACCGGTCCTCAATCCAACGGGTAAGACCAGTCCCCCGCACCTACCAACACACCGCCCCGATCCGACCTCGCCAGCGTGAGGCCTCGGTCTGGCGCGATGCCGTAGGCCAACGCATAGGGAGCGGTGTGTTCGGCGCCAAGGGTGAGGGTCGGGTTTTTGGTCAACACCCCGAACCGCTCCGAGTACCATCCCTGCAGGCGCGGTTCGGTTTGTCCAGCCGTCAACTCACTCGTCGAGTGCCCCATCGCCGTCACCCAAACCGTGACGTCGTCGCGCTGGACACTCCAGATCGAGTTCGCAACCTCCTTCACCGTGCAGGCCGGGTGGAAATGCAAGAGACTGCGGGCGGGCACTTGACCGTGTCCGAGCACGTGGTCCGCAATCACCCACCAAGCGCCGGGACGCCAAAGAATCGCGCGGCGGTGTTGGACCTTTCCCGGCAGATGCCGATAGCCGTTATGGCTGGCTTCAAGCAGGTAGGCGTCTTGGACGCGGCGGATCGACACCGGCGTGGGCCGAGCGCGCCTACCGACGCGGAAGCTGTGCCAGACCTCAGACTGGTCCTCGCCGCCGATCTCGACGGTGTTATGCGCGCGTGTCGAGCGGAAGTAGTCGCGCCAAGCTCCCGGCGCGTACTCGTACACGCCTGAATCCACCACGACCCGCAAACCCGCCACCACCAGCTCATAGGAGAACATGTCCGCATGAGCATGGGCGGGGAGGTAATCGGGGCAAACATCGCCGGCGTCCCAGACCAAGTGGTCGCGCCGCCGGACATCGCGCAGGATGTAGAAACCGCTTTGGGGCAGAACACCAGTGTCAGCCTCGACCGGCTGGGTCGGCCACGACTCATACTGCGCCCAACCCTGCCGACCGAACAGGAGCAGCGGGTACAAACCGAACGACGCTGAGGCCTTGAGCTGCGCTTGGCCCATGCACAAGGCCGCCGCGGCCAACACCGACTCCGCTGCCTGAGCCCCGTCGACCGTGGTGTCCTTCAACAGCGGCAGCTTCAGCTCGGGCGCTAACAGAGACTTGAGAAAGCGGGCCGCGCGCTCGACGCCTGGCTCGATCTCGGCTGCGCAGGGATGTTGGTTCCGCCGGCAGAACGTCGCCAACTCGAGCAGGAGCCGCAACACGACCACGTGATAGCCAGGGTTGCGCTCGAAATGGCCGCCGTCCTCGAGGATTTGCTCCGCCTGCTCCTTGCGCCAGTGGCGGACCGCGGCCTCGAACCACGACCGCGCTTCAGAGCCTTGGAAACACAAGCCCGCCCAGGCCAACGCCCGCAGATTCTCGAGCAGGTGATTGCCGCGCACGTCGAACTCGAGATTGGCGCGCAGGAACCGGGCTTGGTCGTACAGCGCAGCCAACCAGCGCGCGCGGAACTCGGGATCCCGGTCCAGCTCGGGCGCGAACCCGTAAGCGGCATGGAGCCACTGCACCAGGCGCAGCGAGACCGTGTAAGGATGCCAACCGTCGCCCCCCACCCGCGCGTTGCCCTCGATCCAGGACTCAGCCAACCGCCGGAAGGCCGCGTAGGCTGCGGGCGCACCGCCGGCGTGATGCCACACCAGCAAGTCCATCGCATACTCGAAGCCATGGAGATGATAACGCCAGAGCCGGCTTTGGGTTGCGTCTTGCCAATCCGGCTGCGTCGCGTAGCGGGCCGTGACATTCAGAAAGCTGAACTCGAGCCTAGCCGCAGCTTCAGCTCGGCCACAGGCGGCCCGCACCTCGTCCGTCCAAGGCCCAGGTTCCGCAACCTCGGTCAGCCCAGCCAGCAACGGTTGGACCGCCGCCAACGCCGGCCGGTGCGTCAGACAGAGCCGGCGCCCGACCGCGCTGTCCCAGCGCCGGCGCAGGAGCCGAGCACCGCGACACCACACTTGGCCGGGCGCCAAATGCCGAACAGTCGCAAGCCAACGCGCGGACGCCTGCCACCAACGCATGCGCGAGCCAGGCTTCACTTGAAGGTAAAGGTAGGGCTCGCAGTCCCCTGCGAGCCGCCGGCGGTGCTTGTTGCGCGCGTGTGGTTCACCCCCGCGGCGCGCACGGAGTGACGCGCCCTACCCGCAGCCGCATCGAGGTAGGGCTCGCAGTCCCCTGCGAGCCGCCGGCGGTGCTTGTTGCGCGCGTGTGGTTCACCCCCGCGGCGCGCACGGAGTGACGCGCCCTACCGGCGGCCGCATCGAGGTAGGGCTCGCAGTCCCCTGCGAGCCGCAGACGGTGCTTGTTGCGTGCGCGTGTGGTTCACCCCCCCGGCGGCGCGCACGGAGTGACGCGCCCTACCGGCGGCCGCATCGAGGTAGGGCTCGCAGTCCCCTGCGAGCCGCCGGCGGTGCTTGTTGCGCGCGTGTGGTTCACCCCCGCGGCGCGCACGGAGTGACGCGCCCTACCCGCAGCCGCATCGAGGTAGGGCTCGCAGTCCCCTGCGAGCCGCAGACGGTGTTTGTTGCGTGCGCGTGTGGTTCACCCCCCCGGCGGCGCGCACGGAGTGCCGCGCCCTACCGGCGGCTGCGTCGAGGTAGGGCTTGCAGTCCCCTGCGAGCCGCCGGCGGTGCTTGTTGCGTGCGCGTGTGGTTCACCCCCGCGGCGCGCACGGAGTGACGCGCCCTACCCGCAGCCGCATCGAGGT
>Ga0194125_10010970_pt1 | contig 12272 bp, 5 predicted proteins | sample TA2KigC250mmetaG_FD_148626 | JGI IMG/M metagenome (GOLD analysis project Ga0194125, IMG submission 148626) | Freshwater microbial communities from Lake Tanganyika, Tanzania - TA2015034 Kigoma Deep Cast 250m | ecosystem: Environmental > Aquatic > Freshwater > Lake | place: Tanzania: Lake... | reverse complement strand
AACGAAAAAGTAGATGTCGATGCCATCCTCACTCTGGATGAACGGCGGCGTAAACTGCAATATCAATTTGATACGCTCAAAGCCGAGCAGAACAAGGTCTCCGGATCAATCGCTCAAAAGAAGAAAACCGGCGATGACGCGTCAGCCCTGATCGCTGAGATGGGGCAGGTGGCGCAGCAGATCAAAGAGATCGGTGAAGCGCTGAACACAACGGGTGAGCATCTGGATAAAATGCTGCTCACCATTCCCAATCTGCCTCATCCGGATGTGGCAGTCGGCTCTTCCGAGACCGCAAACCGCTCTATCCGGGAATGGGGATCAAAGCCGGAATATGATTTCCCTCCGGTGGATCATTTGGAACTGGCGGAAAAGAACGCACTGCTGGATCTGCAACGCGGAGCCAAGGTGAGTGGCAGCGGATTTCCGGTTTATACCGGAAAGGGTGCTGCAATCGAACGCGCTTTAATCAACTTCATGCTTCAGTATCACATCCAGAAGCACGGCTACACCGAGGTCTGGACACCTTTTATCGTGAACCGCAAAGCAATGACCGGAACGGGTCAATTGCCCAAACTGGAGAATGATATGTATCACGTGGAGGAGGATGACCTCTGGTTGATCCCGACGGCGGAAGTACCGATCACCAATCTCCACTCCGATGAGATCATGCCTCATAAGTCCCTGCCTATCAAGTATGTGGGCTTCACTCCCTGCTTCCGGAGAGAGGCTGGTTCTTACGGAAAGGACACGCGGGGCTTGCAGCGTATCCATCAGTTCAACAAGGTGGAGATGGTCAGATTCGTCCATCCCGAGACCTCATACAATGCCCTGGAAGAAATGGTGACTGATGCGGAACACATCCTGCAGTCATTGGGATTGCACTATCGGGTCATTGAACTGTGCACCGGAGACATGAGTTTTGCTTCTGCCAAGACCTACGACATCGAGGTGTGGGCAGCGGGGATGCAGAAGTATCTGGAAGTGTCGTCGGTCAGTAATTTTGAGGATTTCCAAGCCCGCCGCGCCAATATCCGCTTTCGTGATGAAGATGGCAAGGTGCGCTTTGTCCATACTTTAAATGGTTCGGGGGTTGCCACGTCACGTTTGATGATCGCGCTGCTTGAGCGTTATCAGCAGGCAGATGGATCGATCGAACTGCCGGATGCGCTGAATTCATGGCTCAAGTGCCGGATTTGACAGAGGAAAAGCAATGAACAAGGATATGGGACTACTTGATCTGGTCTTTGTGATCGCCAAGAGCCGCAAGATGGTTATCCTGGTCACGATGTTGTTTGCAATCGGTGCAATCATTTACAGCCTGGTAACACCCGAATACTGGAAGTCTCAGGCGGCCATATTACCGATCACGGAGAGCGGGGCGATCAGTTCCATCGGCAAAAGTATAACAGATATGCTGGGTGGTGGGATTCTCCGCACCCAGAAGTCCGAGCAGGCGATCGAATTCATCACGATCATGCAAAGCCGTCAGTTCAAGGAACAGGTCATCCGGGAGTTTAACCTGATCGATTATTACCAGATTCAGGATGATCTTCCGGAAAAGACGATGGAGATGGCATTGAGGCAAATGACCGGAAGTATGGTGGATATCGTCTTTGATCATGAAAGCAATCTGATCACCATCAGCATCGAAACCAAAGACAAGCTGCTGTCCAGAAACATCGCCGACTACTATATCAATGCCCTGCAGACCTATAACATCCAAAACCGGATGAGCAAAGGCAAGCTCAACCGGGTATTTTTAGAGAAGCGGGTACATCAAAACAGGGCGGATATCGATTCTCTTGGCATAGCGCTCAGGCACTTTCAGGAAAAACACCAGACCATTGCGCTCGATCAGCAGACTCAGAGCTTGATCTCACTATACAGCACCAACGTTGCCTCTTATTTTCAGTCGCAGATCGAGCTGGAACTTGCCCGAGCCAATTACTCCGAGAGTTCACCTGTCCTGCAGGAATTGAAGCGCAAGAACGAACTCCTCGCCAATCAGATCAAATCCCTTGAGCGTAGCGGAAGTGACCTCTTGCCGAAGTACATCGTTCAAATTGACAAGATCCCCGGGATCGGCTTGCAATATGCCCAACTCATGCTCAATCTTGAGATCAAGAAGAAGGTCTTTGAATTCATCTATCCCCAATATGAACTTGCCAAACTGGAAGAAATGAAGGACATGCCTGTATTTGAAGTCGTTGACAGCCCCAAAGTCGCCGGAATCAGAGCCCGTCCCAAACGTGCTCTGACAGTCATCGTCATCACCACGGCCGCCTTCATTTTATCCTGCTTGCTCGCAGTGATTAAAGAACGCCTTTTCGTCCAGAACCGGGAACAAATCCAGAAGATATTCACTGCCCTCAGGCAGGGCAATAAAGAAAGTCAATCCTAAACCCAGCGGCTGATGAAACAAATCAAGACGCTCCTCCTGGCATGGTTTTTCCTCTATGCCCTGGTGGAATTCTTCCCTGTGTATCGGTGGATTGATCTTGGCATGTTCGTCGTGTGTGCGGTGATCTGCCTGCTCTGGCTGCTGGTCAATCCCAATCATATAATCATCACCCGACAGCTTCTCTTACCTATTTCATTTCTCACTTTCTGGCTCGGGTACAGCTTACTCTCCTATATCTGGGCGCATGACAGAATGCTTGCGGTCTCTTACAGCTTCTGGATTCTACGATATCTGTTGATCTTTCTGATGTTCAGCCAGATATTCCGGGTGCAGCGGATCCGGGAGCGCTTTCATCTCTTTCTCCTGTTGATAATGATCTTGTATCTGGGCATTGCCATCTACGAGATGATCACCTGGAACCACCTGCCGGGATCACGCTATCATGGGATGATGGTGCCCATTCCCACTGGTCCTTTCATCGGAGAGAACATCCTTGCCGCTTATTGGTTGGTACTTTCACCTTTTCTCTTGTTCATTCCCAAATTGCTGAATCGTTCCTGGCTTATCCCGGTGGTAATGATAAGCATCTTCCTGATCATTGGGATCATGGTGTTCCAGGGTGCGCGGATTGCCGTCATCAGCATGCTCGCTCTGGTTGGTTACTACTTCGTCTGGCACCTCAGATGGAAGATGAAACTGGCGGTACTTGCCCTGATGATCCTGGTGGGATATGGTCTCACCCTTCGCTATGAGCAATACAGCCGGATCCTCCACACGGAAATAAAACATCAGATGGATAGCATCGGCGAAGAAAGACAAAGCATCCGGATGTCGTCGATCAAGATCCGCTCGCAATTGATCGATGAGACGATCGAAATGCTTTCCGGTTCTGGTGGACTGGGAGTGGGTGGCGGCAACTATGAGACGGTCATGCTCAAAGAAGCCAAATACCGGACTGGTGGTATCACCAACCCGCATAGCTATCTGATGGAATTGCTGGGTAATTTTGGCGTGCTGGTGTGTTTGGGATTTCTGGCGCTTTACTTTTATTGGGTGTCGCGGCTCTTCCTCTGCTTTCGAAGATCGGATGGTAAGACACGATACCTCTATCTGTCATATTTGCTTTCCTTGCTGCTGTTTATCCCGGCAAGTAGCATCCCTTTTTCCATCCGGTGGGATTACTTCGTCTGGATCTATTTTGCCGGCATCAATGCTATCGCTCATGCAGATGTCGATCCGAAGCCAGGAACAGACAACACCCTTTCGGATCAGATCAAATAGTGCTTAGCTCTCCCCTTATGGAGCAGAAATTGCATATAAACCAATAAACTGCACATTGGAGTATAAAATGAAATGCCTGATACTGATAACGGCACTGTTAGCCGCTCTGGCGATTGGCGCTCAAACAACATTGCCAACCTGCTATCATACCTACGATGAGATAGTGCCCAAGCTGTTTCAGTATGAGGCGCAACATCCCAATCACGCCAAAGTCCATTTAATCGGCTACACGCAAGAAGATCACCTCCCTATCTATGCGATCAAGATGACCAATAACGTCAATACCGACCACGACCGTCCTGCCATCCTCTTTGTCGGACAGGTTCATGCGGAGGAGGTCTTGGGTGTCGAGATCACCATGAGCAACATTAAAGAGATCCTCGACAACCGTACCGTTGCTCCTTACAATTCATGGATGGGACAGCTCGAGATGTGGTTCGTCCCCACCCTCAACCCGGAAGGTCATAACGTCGTAACTTCCAATATGGATACCTCTTACCGTAAGAACAAACGTGATACCAATGGCAATGGTATCTTTGACTACAGCCCCCTCGTGGGATATGACATCGATGGCGCTGATATCAACCGCAATTTTGCCTACAATTGGGTGCATGGCGATACCTTGTGGCAACCCGGCGGGCTGGAGGTCTGGGACTATTATCGTGGACCCAGCCCGATGTCCGAATCGGAGACCCAGGCAAGCTGGCACCTCTTTGAAGAGAGGCAATTTGTCTATTCCGTTGTCTGGCATTCCTCCCGCACCGGTAATCTCTCCGAGAAGGTATATTACTCATTTAACTGGAAGGAGGTTCGTCCTAGTCCCGATCTGCCTCATTTTGCATTAATCGCTTCAGGTTTTGCCTCTCAGATCCGAAAGGAGGGTAGTAGCGCATATTATGAGCCCTCACCCAATCTTAGTCGCAAGGGCTGTTTCCATGATTGGGTCTATCAGCAGTATGGTGGCCTCCAGCTTTTGGTGGAAGTGGGCACCCTCAATCTCCAGCCAGATTCACTGCTGATGGTCGATACCATCACGAGAGCAACCAATGGTGTTCGCTGGCTCTTGAACCGCGCTCTGATCTATTCCACTGCCACTACGTCCAATTCCATGCTCACCGGTCATGTTCGCGATGCCGAAACCTATGAACCCTTAGTGGCGGAGATCATCATCGAGGAGCGTCATGCTCCCTGGTTCCGTCCCCGCTTGTCCAATGCCCAGTATGGCAGATTCTGGCGTCCCTTGGGGCAAGGCGCATATACTCTCCGGGTCAGGAAACCCGGTTACTATGACCACGTCGCCAATACTGTGGTCAATAATGGCTCCTGGACAACCGTCTCGATATCCCTGCACAAACGACCTAATGCCCTGATCACAGGATCCATCCGCAGCAATGGGCAACCCATTAGCGCCATGGTCACTCTGGCGGACATTGTTACCGACACCTTGTTGGTGAACGGTGACTTTGTACACAATTACTACGCTGTGGATGGAGTAATGGTACAAGTCACGGCAGATGGCTACTTCCCCTATATCGGAACAGTCAACATCCAGCCCGGTAATAATTTCTTTGTGATCGATCTCTCACCTGCCAATGTCGTCTATGAAGAGGACTGGGAGGACGGCACCGCCGACTGGGTCATTGAAGGACCCTGGATTCTGCAAAATGAACTTGCCGCTACCGGGCATGCCATCACCGACAGTTGGGGTGGCTGGGGCTTTTATGAGATGAATTGTGATGTGCACATTCGAAGCACTCAGCCAATCACTATCCCGTCTGCCACAAATACTTCTTTGACCTTTGACCACCACCTCTACACCGAATGGGTACATGATGTGGTACACGTGGAGGTCTCCACTGATCTGGAGAACTGGCAGACAATCTGGGAAAAGTCCGGTCTAATTGACTGGTGGCATAGCGAATATATCCCGCTGGACGCATTTGCCGGTCAAAGCATCTACCTCCGCTTCCGCCTCACCGATGAATCCAGCCATGTGGAATTGACCGATCCCGGCTGGACTTTGGATAATATCCGCATTATCTATGGAACTGCCACTTCGATCCAGGAAAACGGCATCCCTTCTCCGTTTGCCAGTGCCCTGTATCAGAACTATCCCAATCCCTTCAACCCAGAAACGATCATCAGATACGGGCTTGCCAGCCGCACTCCGGTCACCCTTATCGTCTATAACCTCAAAGGTCAGAAGGTGAAAACTCTTTTCCAAGGCATCCAGGACGCCGGCAATCATCAGATAGTCTTTAGTGGAACCGACGACTGCGGCAGATCCCTCGCCTCTGGCGTCTATCTCTATCGCCTGCAAACTGATAAGCATGATCAGATCCGTAGGATGCTCCTGGTAAAATAGTCTCCATTTCACTATCAAAGATATCGATGATCCACCCTTTATCCATGTCTTTTCCGTCGAGAGGTTTACCTCTAATCCCTTGGGATCTTCCAGAAGATAAGACGGTAGATATCGTAAGATGGCTATCCTTCAGCGACTCAACTCGCAAACTCCGCCCGATCACATAGCAGAGATCACCAACGAAAGCCGTGACCACAGCAGTGCCATCAGCAAATCACGGTTCTGGATCAATCCTTTTGGATACTACGGGCTTTTTCCTGAGCAGTAGAATGCTGCAACTGATGGATCTTCGATCTCATTGATGGTGGGTATGATGGTGATACCGCCTTTGCCATATAAGCGCTAATTGAAAGTGCCAGGAATTGAGATCGGCACCTATTTGGAATATGGTTTCACAGCAACCGTGTTTTTTTGTTGACAGATGCAATAGCTCAGGATTACTGCGGAAAACAGACAGACCCGTGAGCTAAGCAACCAGCCATTTCCGTTGTATCTGGAGGTTTAATGGAAGCTATTATACCCAAGGAAGACTTGTATCAGAAGATTGTTGAAAGTGCTATCGTAGCCATCGGTGTAACCGATCCGGCAGGACGATTCATCGTTGTGAACCGGGCTTGGTGCTCGTTTATGGGCTATACCGAAACCGAGGCAATGGGTCTGAACATTGTGGATATCACCCACGAAGAAGCGTTGGAAGAAAGCGCTGACAACTATCAGAGATTGATCAATCTGGATTTGCAGAGCTTTCGTAAAACCCGGCAATACAAGGCAAAAGATGGTTGTTTATTCTGGGCAGATCTGAATGTATCCCCGATCATGGATGAAAACGGCTCGGTGGTAGGTGTGCTGGGGATCTTCATCAATATAGACCGGGAAGTCAAAGCGGAACAGAAGCAGATCGATCTGAACGACCAACTGCACAAAGTAAATGAAGATCTGGCATTGGCTTATGAAACGGTGAACAGGACTAATCAGGAATTGATGGAGGCTTATAAAAGATTAGAAAGGCTGGCGCGACGCGATGAACTGACCAACCTCTACAACCGCCGGGTGATGGAAGAACTGATCGCCACCGAAGTAAAAAGAACATATCGTACGAAACGGGGATTCGCCATCGCCATCGCTGATCTGGATAATTTTAAGCGCATCAATGACACATATGGACACGACTGCGGCGATCAGGTGCTCAAAACCATATCCACTATCCTGCTGGAAAGCTTACGTTCCACTGACTATGTAGGCCGCTGGGGTGGTGAAGAGTTTATTCTGCTTTTTCCGGAAACCACCTGTGCCGGAGCCAAAATAGTCATGGACCGCATCCGCCGCACGGTAGAGAAAGCCAGAATAATCTTCAAAGATCATACTATTCCACTGACTGTCACCATCGGATTCAGCTATCAAAACGAAAATTTCTCCCGCGACGAACTGCTGTCCAAAGCCGACCAAGCGCTTTACATCGGAAAGCGTAATGGTAAAAACCAGGTTGTCAGCTGGGAGGATAGCTGCTGAGCGGTCAGAACCAGCTTCGGATCCTCCTCAGTTTATACAACTCGTCGATCTTGCGGGTGATTTGTGAATCAGCAGGATGAATATCCCTGTCCAATAAGGCGGGATCGATCGACATCTCATTCCATTTCAAAGGTTTATGCTCCGTCAATTGGTGGAGCAATTCCTGACACTGCAGTGTCCAGAAATTGACCTCGGCGGTGTTCGGATGGATCCAGCCCAGTTCATAATACAGCTTCATCAGATGATTGATCATATCTGATCGGGCAGGGTTATGATAACGAGTGATGATGCCGTCATTCGCCAGCGCAATTCCGGTTGTTTCAAGGTATGAGGGAGCAGGCAACAGCAGATCGACCGGAGCATTGGGATCCAGATAATATACGGCAGCAACTTTGAAGGCAGGGCTATTCCCGGCAATCGTAGGGTCGTTCTCCTGAAGCGACCTTTGACCTGGATAGGCACCGATACTATAGATGAACCGGACATCCTGCTCACAGTCTGTGGTGGACGCCACTACCAACAGACCGGTTAGATTGGGAAAATCTGAGGTGCACAGGACGTTTTTGCCTGATGGATCGATAGCAGCTGCTTTCTGCCAGACCTGCCAGGCGTCTTCTTCGCTACTGCGGTTCAGGTTATAGATAAAGAGCTGTCTATCATTCGGTTCTAAGTGATCCAACGAACTCAGGATGGTATCGGCAAAACGGTTGAACCCGGCTTCCGGTGGATTGATGAGGATCAGTTTCCTGCCATCATTCTGTCTGAGGCGGAGGATGGTTCGCAAGGTGTGATTGATCTCTCCGACCACCACGTATTCGTCATAGGCGTCCAATTGCTGATAGGCAACCGTTTTGGGTGACCGGTCGAGCAGGGCGTCATCAAAGCGCGGTTTGTAACCACAGATGCCGAAGGAGGCATTCTGGGATTGGGCAGCGCTCTGGAGCATCAGCAACTCTTCCAGCGTGACAAAGGGCGAGATCTCGAATCGCTTGGTTACGCCGGAGGATCTTTCAGAGATCAGCTTGGTCGCTTCCTGCCAGGAAATGGCTTGCCAGCCGTTGGGGGTCTTGCGCATGGGCTCAGTCAGACGGTCATGCTGGAGCAGTACCTGCCAGCCGAAACGTCCTTTGAAACAGAGATTTCTGCCATTGAAGGCATCCCTCTCGTCCTTTTCGGGAGTGGTGATCCGGGTGATCCGGGTGGTCTGCGTCTCGGTCTTGATCACACAACCGGTGCCGCAGATACCGCAATTCTGGATGCATTCGTCTTTGGTCAAAGGATTCATCTTGTAATAGAGGTTTCGCTCAACCAATGCGCCCACTGGACAGACCGCAATGCACTTACCGCAACTCTCGCACCCGGTATCGGTCAGGGACATGCCAAATTCCGGCGCTACCACAGTCGGGAAACCACGATAGATGTAGCCCAGTACCGCCGCACCCTGGATCTCGGCACAGGTGCGAATGCATCTGCCACAATTGATACACTTATTGGCATCGCGCTGGATAAAGGGATGGCTGTGGTCGATGGGATGTTTGGCAATGCTGCCGCTGAACCTATCCGGTACGATGTCATGATCGGTACAGTACTGGCGCAGGGCGCAGGTCTCATTGACCTGGCAGCCGCATTCCAGACAGCGTCCGGCTTCCCTGACCGCATCCGGCTCGGGATAACCGGTCTCCACTTCTTCAAAGCTGCTCTGTGCCTGCGTAACAGTAATCTCCGGCATGGGAACCCGTTCGATTCTGGCAAAGTCCTGGTACTCCTCGGCTGTGATGTCCTTCACCTTTTTGCCTTTCTTGGCATCAAAGCGGGGCTTATCAGCCGTTAAGGGCATGCCCAGGAGGTACCTGTCAATGGCTTGGGCGGCGATCTTTCCATCCGCAATGGCTTCGATGGCAGTGGCTGCCCCACGCTGGAAATCACCACCGGCAAAGACATTACCCAGTCCGGTGTGCATGGTATTCTGATCCACGATGGCGGTCTGCCAGCGGCTGATCGGCAGGATCGTATCCCCGGCATAGTTCTCTTCACGGGCAAAGATATCCACTTCCGGCACCTGCGAGATGGCGGCAATGATGGCATCAAATGGTTCGACAAAATACTCGTGGGTTGGCTCGGGACGACGTCTGCCGCTGGAATCCGGTTCACCCAGTTTCATCTTTTCCAGCACCACTTCCCTGAGGACACCGTTTTCACCTTTATATTCCACCGGATTGGTCAGGTAGAGGAAGCGGATGCCCTCATGTTCGGAGGCAGCGATCTCAAATGGTTCTGCCGGCATTTCCTCTTTGGTTCTGCGATAGATGATGGTCACCTGGCTGCCCAGCCGCAGTGAGGTTCGGGCACAATCGATGGCGGTATTGCCACCGCCGACGATGGCGACGCGTTTGCCGATGGGAGGTGTATTACCCCGGGCATACGCTTTCAGGAAATCCACGCCCAAATAGCAGCCGGTCAGGTCACTGCCTTTGACCGGCATGGGCACAGCTTTCTGGGCACCGATGGCGATATAGACGGCATCATAGTCCCGGCTCAATTGTTTGAGAGTAATGCCCTCACCGACCGGCGTATTGTATCTGATCTGCATTCCATTGGCGCACATCAGTTCTATCTCTCTATCCAGTATGTCTTTGGGCAGGCGGTATTCAGGGATGCCATAACGCAGCCAGCCACCTGCCTGAGGTGATGCCTCAAACACCGTAACCGCAAAACCATTATTGGACAGGTAATAACCACAGGTCAAGCCGGATGGTCCGCCACCAATGATGGCAACCTTCTTACCTTTGTCGGGCAAGCGCTCCGGGATATAATTCCAGGCATCATTGAGATCCTCATCCGCACAGAAGCGTTTCAACTGACGAATGGCGATGGGCTCCTCCACGATCTGCCGACGGCATTCCTTTTCACAAAAGGCAGGGCAGACCCGTCCGATGGACAAAGGCATCGGCAGGGTGTCCTTGATCACCTTGACCGCCTCATGATACTGACCATTGGCGATCAGGGAAACGTATGCCTGGACATCCACATGATCCGGACAGGCGATCTTGCAGGGCGCTTCACAATCGGCATAGTGATTGGAGATGAGCAGTTCCAGCGCCATCTTCCGGGCTTTGATGATCTCTTCATTATCAGTGGTGATCTCCATGCCGGCACCCAGATAAGTACCACAGGAGGTTACAAATCCCCGCCTGCCTTTCACTTCCACCGCACAGACCCAGCAGGAGCCATAGGGCTTGAGCTCTTCGTCGTGGCAGAGCGTGGGGATCTCGATCCCTTCGCGCCGTGCCAGTTCCAATATCGTGATTCCGGCTTCGGTAACGATCTTCTTTCCGTTCAAGATTACTTCTATCTGTTTCATTTCCACGCTCCTATGCCTTTATGACCGCATCAAACTTACAGGTGGTGAGACAAGCGCCGCACTTGGTGCACTTCTCCTGGTCGATGACATGCAGCTGCTTGACCGATCCGCTGATGCAATTGACCGGACATTTGCGAGCACAGGCAGTGCAACCGATACATTTCTCCGCATTGATCTCATAGCGCAGGAGCGTAGTGCAGACACCGGCTGGACAGCGTTTCTCATTGATATGGGCGAGGTATTCGTCCCGGAAATAGCGCAGGGTGGTCAGCACCGGATTGGGTGCGGTCTGACCCAAGCCACACAACGAACCCTTGATGATATTGACCGCCAGTTCCTCCAGTTTGGCGATATCTTCGGGTGTGCCTCTGCCTTCGGTAATATCGGTCAGAATCTCCAGCATCCGGCGGGTGCCGATCCGGCAGAAGGTGCATTTGCCACAGGACTCATTCTGCGTAAAATTCAAGAAGAAGCGGGCGATATCGACCATGCAGGAGCCCTGATCCATCACCACCATACCACCGGAGCCCATGATCGCCCCGGTCTGAGTGATAGAGTCATAATCCACGATCGTATCGAGCAAGGATTCCGGGATACAGCCACCGGAAGGACCGCCGAGCTGAACCGCCTTGAAAGGCAGCTCGGTCTTCATTCCACCCCCGACCTTATAGATCACGTCACGGATGGTGATCCCCATTGGAACCTCGATCAATCCGCTGTTGGCGATCTTTCCCGCCAACGCAAAGACCTTCGTCCCCGGCGACTTTTCAGTGCCGAATCTGGTAAATGCCTCGGCGCCATGAGTGATGATCCAGGGGATATTTGCCCAGGTCTCCACATTGTTGATATTGGTTGGTTTGCCCCAAAGTCCCTTCACCGCGGGGAAGGGCGGACGGATGGTCGGCATCCCGCGCTTGCCTTCTATGGATTGCATCAGAGCGGTTTCCTCACCGCAGACGAAAGCACCGGCGCCTTCCTTGATATGCAATTCAAAGGAATATTCCATACCCATGATGTTTTTACCGAGATAGCCCCGCGCTTCGGCATCGGCAATGGCTTTGATCAGGTGTTTGATCGCCAGCGGATATTCGGCACGGCAGTAGATGTAACCCTCGTCCGCACCCATGGCAAAAGCGCCAATGATCATTCCTTCGATGATGGCATGCGGATCACCTTCAAGAATGCTCCGGTCCATAAAGGCACCCGGATCGCCTTCATCGGCGTTGCAAACCACGTATTTCTTTTCTGATTGAGCATTATAGGCAAACTGCCATTTCAGTCCGGTACTGAAACCAGCGCCACCACGTCCTCGCAGACCGGCATGTCTGACGGTGTCAATGATCTCCATCCGGTCC
>Ga0194125_10010967_pt1 | contig 12276 bp, 8 predicted proteins | sample TA2KigC250mmetaG_FD_148626 | JGI IMG/M metagenome (GOLD analysis project Ga0194125, IMG submission 148626) | Freshwater microbial communities from Lake Tanganyika, Tanzania - TA2015034 Kigoma Deep Cast 250m | ecosystem: Environmental > Aquatic > Freshwater > Lake | place: Tanzania: Lake... | reverse complement strand
CGCCGTCTCCGAGGTCACGTGGAGGCAGGCGGCGATGCGGATTCCTCTGAGGGGTTTCTCCCTGGCGAAGCGCTCGCGGATCAGCCGCAGCACCGGCATCTCCTGCTCCGCCCACTCGACTTTGAATCGGCCTTTGGTGGCCAGGGATATGTCCTTAACGTCGTACTTGTTGTCAGTCATTTTTCTCCTTCCTTATGGCGTCTTCTTAAGGATCAGCGGCAGGTACAGTTTACAGGCGGGGGTAGCAGTAGATGTGGGGGTTGAGGTTGGCGTACCCGTCGGTGTGGGGGTTGCTGTCGCCGTCGGTGTGGGGGTCACCGTCGGCGTGTTGGTAGGTGGAGGCGTGCTGGTTGGAGTGGGCGTCAGGGTTGGGGTGGGGGTCGGCGGCATGTTCGGATCGGTGTAGGCTGTGATCAGGCTGTAATCGCCCACCACCCAAACGTGATAGAGATCAGGAAAGGCGACGCCGCGCATGCGACTCCAACGGTACGTCCCGGTGGTCTCCTCGACCCACGTCAGACCACCATCGGTTGTCTTCAGGAGGGCATTACCCGTTGCGGGGTCTGCTGCTACTGCATACCCTCTCTGGCTATCCAGAAATGAGACGGCGTCGAGATCCTTTCCGGTGCCGCTGGCCTGGAGGTCCCAGGTGTCGCCACCGTTGGTGGTGTGGGCGATGAAGCCATCATCTCCCACAACCCAACCCTCGTTAGCGCTAATAAAGTTCAGGCCACGCAGAACTGGGTAGTCGCCGCCCAGAGGCTTCTCGACCCACGTCTGACCGCCATCGTTTGACTTGTGGACGCTGCCCTTTCCCGCCTCCGCGCCGGCAACATAACCGATGTTGCGGTCAACGAAGTCAATGCTGTATTGGCCGTAGTCACCGCTCCATGCCTCGAAGTAGCCTGATTGTGTCCAATGGGTGCCTCCGTCGGTCGTCCGCCAGACTCTACCATCGCCATAGCCAGAAGCGGATTCCGCTCCAGCGATCCAGCCGTAAGAATCATCCACGAAGTCTACGCCATAGAGAGTGTAGTTAGTTCCAGCAGTTTGCGCAGTCCAGGTGCCCCCTCCATTGATAGTGGTAAGGATTCTACCACTTTCGCCGACTGCCCACCCGTGCAGCCTGCTAACGAAATGGACAGCCATCAAGCACGAATTGTACTCTTGTTGCACCTCCCAGGTCTGGCCACCGTCTGCCGTGTGTAAGATTCTCCCCTCGGTGGCAGGATACCAGGGATATGGCTTACCGCCGACTGCCCAGCCTTCGCTGCTATTCACGAAGCTGACACCGTACAGCCTGGCGTCATCGAAGCAATCCGGCCTGGACCAGGTATCCCCCCCATCCGTGCTTAGACGGATGCCAAAATTCCCCTTACCTGCGGCGAACCCCGTGCTGGCAGTAACGAACTGGATATCACCAGCGCAAAGGTCGTCCAGCTTAGTCCAGGTATGCCCGCCGTCGTTTGTACGCAGATAGTCACAGGAGCCTACGGCCCATCCATTGTTTTCATCAAGAAAGTAGACTGACTCCGGCTTGGCAAATGTGATGTCAGTCTCTTGCTGGACCCAACTTGCGCCGCCGTCGTTGGTGAGGTAGAACTGCGGGTTGACCCATCCACCTACGGCGACGCCAAACCTCTCGCTCCCCCCCCTGGCAGGGGGGGATGGGGGGGGGAAGTGGAGGGCCTGGAAATGTTTCTCGCACGGGAAGACGGAGCCGGGACGGCTACAGGTAGTTGGTACCCAGGTGATGCCCCCATCGGTGGTGCGCAGGATATGGCCGCCGCTTGGACTGCCTGAGTTGCTAATGAGCACACCGTTGTTCTCATCGAGGAACTGGAGGTCCAGAACCTGGGCTGGCACACCACTGCCAACTTTGATCCAGTTGGTGCCTCCATCCGTGGTTCGCAACACACCGTCGGGAAGGCCAATCCATCCTCTCTGACTGTCCACGAAGGACAACCCACATAGATCCACCGCTACAGGGCTGCTCTGGATACCCCAGGTGAGGCCGCCGTCAGCGGTGTGCAGGATGGTGCCTGCCGATCCAATAGCCCAGCCTGTGTCGGCGTCTACGAACTGAACCCCCCCAAGCCAGTTGCCGACCCCTGACTCCTGGCGTTTCCAGGATTGCCCACCGTCAGTAGTGTGAACGATGAGGCCCCAATCACCGACGGCCCACCCCTCGTTGGTGTCGTTGAAGTGAAGTGCGTGCATAGGCTGTATGCCGTACTGCCACTTCCAAAGGGTAGCCGGCACCACTGCCGTACTGAGTTGGTCAGCAGGGATTCCCTGCGGGTCGCGGATACAGTTGGCGATAGTGAGGGTAGAGCCGTCGGCAGGAACGGGTGGGGCAACTGGGCCTTCCTGTCCCTTTGGTGTGGCCAAAGTCTCCACCGTCAGGCTGCCAGCGTTGGAGTCAGGTGTGCCGCCGAATAGTAGCAGTACCAACGCGATAGCGACCAGGCTGCCGATCACCATGCGGCCTGGCCTGTCGTACCACTTGATTTGAATTGCCTTGTGTGGTGATAGTTTGCTCATTTTCCCCTCACCAAACCATAAACTCCCCCTGCGCCAGGCGGGCGGTGAAGTCGTAGATGTTGGCCAGCTCGTTTTCTACGACGGCCTCCACGTCGCCTCGGATGGCTTCTAGCTCCACGCCGGGCTCCAGGATGAGCTGGGCCGAGGCGATCAGGGGCCGGTCAATGGGCTGGCCGATCTGGCTGCACAGCCAGATGTACACCTCGCGGATGCCGGGCACGGTGTCGTAGACCTTCTCGGCGATTTTGTGGGAGAGCAGGTTGTAGATCTTGCCCACGTGGCTGACGGGGTTTTTGCCCGCTGCGGCCTCGGTGGTCATGGGCCGGTTGAGGGCAATGACGCCGTTGACCTTGTTGCCCCGCCCCACCTGGCCGCAATCGCCGCCCTCGGCCGAGGTGCCCAGCACGGTCAGGTACATGCCGCCCTCCCCCCGGCCTGGCACGTCCAGGGTGTTGATGTGCACGGTCACTTGTTCGATATTGTGCTCACGCCGAGCTACGAATTCCTCCACATCAGCCTGGATGGCCGCCTTGTGGTCGAAATAGGCTTCTTCGGTGGAGATGAAGCGGTCAACGAAAGCGATGGCAACTGTCAGCACCAGTTCGTGATCGTGTCGGTAGCCCATCACCTTGATGTCTTCACCCACCTCAGGATAGATGGCCTTGAAGGCCGTGGAATTTAGATAGCGCTCGGTGGCCAGCACCAGCTCCTCGGTCTCCGTTAAGGGCGCATAGCCCACCCCCGCTGAGGTGTCGTTGGCCCCGATGACCTCTCGCTCGAAGATGTCGGTCAGCTCCGGCGAGCCGGGCTTGATCTCGTTCTGGAACACGATGTGCTTCTCAACGTCCACGAAACGCAGGTTGGCTCGCAGCCAGGCCTTAGCCGTGGCCTCGGCTATGTCACCCACCGGCACCCTCTTCCCCTGCATTTCGTAGATGGCGCGGTCGCCGAACACCAGGCGCATGGGCTCCTCGACGGTGCCACCTCCCAGGCGCGGCGTGGTCCTTCCAGCCACCAGCAGCCCCTTGTCAATGTTGTGGTGCAGGATGCGGCCGAAAGTGTCCAGGTACGCTCGACAGAGCTCGACCGAGATCGCTTCCATGATGGCGTCGCAGATGGAGTCGGGATGGCCGACGCCTTTCCTCTCCACCAGCTCCACCCGTTGCTCCTCGACGGGGATCCGGCTCAGGCTTTCTAGAATGATGTTTCTCATTGTCACTCTCCTTCATTTATTTTCGATTTGCGATTTTCGATTTGCGATTGCCTATCACTTCGATGTAAGGGCAATACTTGCGGAAGCCCAATTTCTCATAGGTTCTGATGGCTGCTGTGTTTTCCCGATTCACGTTGAGGACGACGTCGAGGTCCTGAGCGAGGAGCTCTTCCACCACGTGGCTGGTGCAGGTGGTAGCATAGCCTCGGTGCCGATGGTCGGGGTGGGTGAAGATGTTGCCCACTGCCGCCACGCCGAAAGTTGGCGAGATCAGGTGGGTGCCTGCTACGGAGACCAACTGTCCATCAGCTTCGACGCCGTAGTAGACGCCGTCCCGCAACTGGTAAGGGGCAAAGGCATCCCCGCCGCCCAGCCGGTACAGTTGGTGTAGAGCGTCCAGATGGGAGAGGTCGAGCTTTACGGTTGGGCCGGGGACGGGGCGAAAGTCTGCCGGGGCTATCGCCATACGGAACATCTCCTCGATCTCATCCAGGTCATAATAAGCCTCCACCACCGCCAGGTGCTCCGCCCGACAGGTGAAGTAGGCCCGCTCTGGTTGCAAAGCTGAAGCCAGGATAGCGGCCACGCCATCGGTATCCCCCGTGGTGAAGAGGGCGGGAGGATTGAGGGCGGTGAAGAACAAGGCCAGAGCCTGCATCTTCCCGTCGTCCTCGGCCCCGAACCATTGAGACTGGGCAAAGAGGCTCGGCTCCAGGTCGCCGATGGCGTAGGCGGCGTAGAGGCGGTCCTGCTGTAAGAAAGACAGGATTTGGTCTTTGTTGGTGAGAGATTTTACTTGCCGCACGGCTGATTATCCTAAGTTGGTCGGCCAGTTCTTGGGAGGAGATTAGATAATGGGGAGGTGGTTGGGTAAACAGCACTACACCATGAACGGTGTAGACTGGCAGGGAACGGTCTTCTCGACGGTGCGAGATAGCCCATGCTACAGCTTTCAAGCTGTAGTGTTGCAATACAAACCACCCTCCGATTCCAGAACGAAGCTTGCAACCCCTCCAGGGGTACGCTTTTGGGGTGCTACCCACTCAATCTTCATCTACTCTCCTCGACCATTGGACCAAATACCAAGGACTATCTGATCATCCGACTATTTCAAGCCCAAAACCGGTCTCTGAGAATCGTGAACAGCGCCTTCAATCCATCCTTGGCCCTGATTTTCTTCCCCTCCTCAAAGGACCTCGGCCGGTACGAAACGGGTACCTCGACGATCTGGTAGCCCTTCTTGAGAAGCTTGTCCGTCAGCTCGAAGTCCAGGTCGAAGCCTGCGCAGGTTAACTTCAACTCCTTGAGCACGGTGGTTCTGATCATCTTGCAGGCCGTGGCCGCGTCGGTGAGCTTGGCTCCAAATAGCAGGTTAATGAGAAACGTCAGGAAGCTTACCCCCCAATAGTAGTGGGTGTAGATGGCCTTGGGACCACCCAGCACTCGCGACCCGTAGACGGCGTCCAGGTGCTTCTCCAGGGCCAGGTCAACGAGCTTGTGCCAGTCCTGGGGATCGTACTCCAGATCTGCGTCCTGAATGATGGTGTAGTCGCCCGTGCAGTAGGGGATAGCCGTCCTGATAGACGTTCCCTTGCCGAGATTCTGTGGCTGGAAGATGATGCGGCAGTGCCCTGAGCCTGTCGAAGGGATATCGTCATCGTTGATCTGCTGGAGCAGCTCCCGCGTGCCATCGGTGGAGCAGTTGTCCACGATGATGATCTCCTTCTCGATCTCCACCGCCTTCACCCTCTCCAGGGCGGTGAGGATGGTGTCCTTTTCGTTGTAAGCAGGCATGATGACGGAGAGTTTCATGGTGCTCCCTTGTCGTTTCCTCTATGTTGATAAACTGGTAGAGTCGTGTGTGGAAGTCATGATACTGTGAAATTGAATCTCTGTCAAGATAGTCAATTGATCGCCACCTGTGAGCCCTGGGGGGTTTTGAATACATCAATGCGCACGGGGAAGGCGTCTTTGAGCTCCTCGATGTGGGTGATGACCAGGATCTTCTCGAAATCCTCCTGGATGGAGTTGATGGCCTCCACCAGCCGCTCCCGCCCCTGGGTGTCCTGGGTGCCGAAGCCCTCGTCAATGACCAGGGTCTGCAGCCTGGCCCCAGCGCGGCGGGCCAGTAGTTTAGACAAAGCGATGCGGATGGCGAAGTTGACGCGAAAGCTCTCCCCACCGCTGTAGAGCTCATAGGCACGGATGCCCAGCTCGTCGGAGATGTTGATGGCCAGCGTCTCCACGGTGTCGCCCTTGAGGGTCTCGCGCTGGGTCTCGAAGCGCACGTGCATGCGCCCGTCGGTCATCCGCGCCAGGAGCCGGTTGGCCTCGTCTTCGATCTCAGGGATGGCGCTCTCGATGATCATGGCCTGCAGGCCCTTCTTGCCGAAAGCCAGCCTCAGCTCGTCGTAGATGGCCTTCTCCTCCGCCGCCTTGCGCCTTTCCTTGAGCTTATTCTCCCGCTCCCTGGTCAGGTACTCGCAGTAGTCCAGCTTCTGTCTGGCCCCTCCCAACACCTGGCGGGCGTGGGCCTCCTTACCCCGCAGTTCGTCCATCTCCCTGCTCTTTGCCTCTAACCGGATGGTTAGCTCAGGAAGCTGAGCCACCTCCTGGGCCAACGTCTCCTTTTTGGCCAGGTCGGCGGCCAGGGTCTCCTGCCAGCGAGTCTGGTTCTTGCGCCACCGCTCCAGGTTGCCCCGCTCTTTGTCAACCTGCTCCAAAGCTGCCTGCAGCCTGGCTCTTGCTTCCTCGAAGCGGATGAGGACCTGGAGGTCGCGCCGCACCTCCTGATGAGCCTCAGGGTCGTAGCCCACCTCCTCGATTTGTGAAAAGAGCTCTGTTAGTTGGGCCTGTTCGGCCTCGGCGTATGCTCTTTGGGTCAAACGTGCGTCCAATTCGGTCAGCTTTTCCTGTTGTTTGACCAACTCCTCGGCGGCCCCTTTCGCCTCGGCCAGGCTCTTCTCCAGCGTCGCTTCTTGCTTTTGTAGGGTCACCTTGGCTGCAAGCTCCCGTCCGATGGCTTCGATCTCTCGTTCCAAGACCTGGCTCCGGGCAGTCAGTTCCTCGATCCTGGCTTGATGGGCCTGGTAGAGGGCCTCGGTCTCCGCGATTTTGGAGGAGAACTCTCTTACCAGTCTGACCCTATGCTCCTCCGAAAGCCCCTGGCCGCACAGGGGGCAGTGGGCTTCGGCCACTTGTAGAAGCGCGCTTTTCTCCTGGAGGGAATCCCTTTCGCCCTTGAGCTGCTCGTTTCGCGTCCTGAGGCTTGCTGTCTCGTTGGATAGCTCTCTGATCTCCTGCTGCTTGGCCTCCCGTTCACCCTCCCGCTGGACCAACTGCTCCAGTTCAGCGCGAACTCTGACCAACTCGGCCTCCAGTGTCTCCATTTCCTGGGTCAGGGCCGAAAGCTCTCCCACCTTCTCCGCACAGAGGCGTTGCTCCAGCGTCAGAGCGTGGCGGGCTTCGGTGATGGCGGCCTCCAACCGGCCCTGGCGCTCGTTTAGCTTCACCAGTTGTGCTAGCTTCTCGTTCAGCGACTCGTGGAATTGGCGAGCCGCGGTCAGGGCGGCGAAGCCCCGCTCGATGGGCTCCTTGTCCCGGATGACCGCTTCGTACTCGGCCAGGCGCTCCTGGCAGGCGGCCATCTGCTCCCTGATTTCGGCCAGCTCCCGCTCCCCCTGGGCCAGCCGCGCCGAGAGTTCCTCGATCTGGGCCCGTTTAAGATCCAGCTCCTTCCACTCCTCGCGCAGCTTGCGCAGCTCTTCCTCGGCCCTTCGCAGGGTCACGTTCAGGTTCTCCACGTCAGCCTGGGCCTGTTTTAGCTCCTCCTCGTACTGCGGCTTTCGTTCCAGTTCCCGCTCCATCTCCCGGATCCGAGCGGTGATTTGTTCGACTTCGCTCTCCCTGGCTTTAGCCCGTTCCTTGGCTCGCTCTTCGTATTGATCGTAGAGGGCCAGGCCCAGGATGTCGCCCAGGATGCGCTTGCGCTCGCCAGGGGGCTTGGTGGTGAACTCGTCGGCGCGTCCCTGCAGCAGGAAGGACGAGTTGATGAAGGTCTCGTAGTCCATGCGCAGGATGCGGTTGATGCGGGCCTGGGTCTGGCGGATGGTGGGTTCGGTGAGGGGGCGGTAGAGAGTGTCGTCGCGCACCTGTAGCTCCAGGGAGCTCTGACCTCGCCCGTGGCTGTCCCGCTTGCGGATGATCCGGTAGTGGTTTTCGCCCAGGGCAAACTCAAATTCCACCTCCATCTCCGTCTGGCCCAGGTGGATCAGCTCGTCGTCGTGTTTGGCGCGGGCTTTGCCCCACAGCGCCCAGGTCATGGCATCCAGCAGGGCCGACTTGCCGTGGCCGTTGTCCCCGGCCAGGCAGGCCAGGTGGATGCCGGCAAAGTCCAAGGGCTCCGGCTGGCGGTAACACATGAAATTACGCAGTTGAAGCTTAAGTGGGATCATAGCCAGACCTCCAACGTCAGAACGTGAAACGTGAAACGTGAAACGTGAAACGTGAAACGTGAAACGTAAAACTTCCAACATCCAATATGATACCACAGGTTGGCAAAATGCTCAAGATTGCCGAGGTACTCCGACCATCGGCCTGGCGCATCGCCACAGGCAAGACGGCACACCAGTGGCCACAAAAAAGGAGGCCGGCGGAGTTATCCACCGGCCTCTTGGACCATTCAACTGCACAGTGACAGGCTATCGGTTGCAGCCATTGTACGAGCGGGCCAGGTCCCTTGTAGGGTAGGTGACATCGGACTGGTTCACCACGACCGCCACCGGCTGGTCGGCTGAAACGGTGGCTGGCCCACGGCTGGGGGTCGCCCCCCAGTAATACGGCACGTAGAAAGAGTAGATGCCCTTTGGCTTGATGCCGGGGGGGACTTTCCACAGACTGGCTTTGATAGGTAAGAGTCACATTGGTGGAAGAAGAAGTGCTTAAGTTCTGCACGTTGACGCTGGTGACCCACTTCTCGTTCTCGCTGCCGTAGTAGTTAAGCACGTCTGGTAGCACAACGTAGGGCCTCCCGCTCGACACCCCATCGTAGCTCTGCCCCCGCGTCGTGCTGCCGCCACGGGGATAACTCTGGTTGACGACCACGGCCACCGGCTGGGTCGAGGTGATGCGTGCCGTGCCGATGAAGGGGTCAGGCAAGCCCTCGGAGGGGGAGTAGCGAGAGCGGCTGGCGTAGGGCGGAATCGGAACCTCCTTGGTCGGCACAACCTGATTGCCGCTAGGATCGTAGTACCGCACATAGACGGTGGCTGAGGAAGCGCTGGTGTTCTGGATGTTGACGCTGGTATCCCAGCCGTAGTAGTTGTTCATGATCACTGGAGCATAGACAGGGCTGGCACCGGCGGAGAGGCAGTTGTAGGCCAGATAGACAGTGGCATCCGATTTGTGTTGTATCCCGACCGCTGCCAGCGGCTGGGCAGAAACGATGCGTGCGGAGTAGAGAGTGTTCGCCGCCCCTCCGTAGTAGGTGGTCGAAAACGAGCCATTGGGAGACAGCGAAAACGGAACGGTGTGCACCGGCGTGGTGCCATTGGGGCCATAGTACTCGATGTTCCCGCTGGCCGTAGCCGAACCGGCGTTGAGTAGAATGAGACCGCTGTCCCAGCCGTAGTAATTTCTCATGATGACCGGGGCGTAAAGCGTGGTGCCCACCTGGCCCCAGCCGGGGTTGAGGGAATCGGAGGCGGCGATGCCGTTGTAGGCATAGGAGCGGCTGGTACCATACTGGTTCTCCACCACCACTGCCACGTCTTGGCTGGCAGCAATGACCGCCGAGCCGTTGAAGCTGCTGCCGGGGAAGCGGTCAGCCACGGCAATGGTGCGAGAGGCACGGGGAGCGAGCCTGACAGGAGAGTTATCAGGATTGAGCCACCACTTGTTGAAAGTGCCATTCTGGTTGTACAAGGCGATGTCCACTGCCAGGGTGAGGTCGCTGCGGAGGTTTTGGACGACAATATAGGAGTTCCAGTCATACCAGTTGGCCCTGATATCGGGCAGGTAATAAAATGTCGGGCGAGGCGTCTCCCTAGCAGGTTGCCAGCCAGTCTCCGAGTCAGGGCCGAAGATGCCTCTAGGGACCCAAGGAATCCGCACAGGAGTCCACAGTTGACTACCCACAATCTGAGGATGAGCTGCATAGCCCCAAATCACCTCTTGATATGGATAGTTTCTTGGATTTTGGTGTGGTTATTGCCACCAATATAGAAGTCCAGCCCGTTCCATTTCTTGATAAGCCAGTTGGTGCCGGTGCCAATATTGTAGTCAATATAACCAGCTACACTATTGGGAGTAAACCACCCACAGCCGGTACTCATACATGAGGTCATTTGCATGATCCCATAGCCACAGTCAGAGCTGATAAGCGTGTAGTCCCAGGAGTCGTCTATTTGAGCCGGGTAATCGCAGTCGAATTGCCTCCAACTAGACTCCTGCCAACCCATAGCCTTAAGAATGACGCTGGGAATGGGCTCCGAGGTTGACACGGAAACCTTGTAGCAAGCAGGACAAACGCCACGCCAGATCTGGTCGTAATCGGGGGAGTTGACCAGGCTATCCGTCGCCGCATCGTTGAAGGTCGAGCCAAGAGTGCTGCGATGTGGCTGGTAGCCCCAAACTGCCGCTGGCCGCCCAGGGCAAGTGGGGCAAGCGCTCAAGGCTGCCGGTACGACAAAGGCTATCGCAATGACACACACTAAGCCTATCGCCCATTTCTTGGTCATAGGATAGGACGTGAAAAGTTCCTTCATGGTCATCCTCCCTTCTGAAAGCGGTAAGAGCTTCAAGCACCTTGAGATTGCCGATTAAGGGGATATCCACCCTACGAAGTAAGAGTCGTGTAGGATTTCTGGGCCAGGGATTTGGACCATTGCAGTGCTGTTAACTTCCGAAAGATAGAGTTCCCCCGTCTCGTAGCTCCTCATTGCCAACCAGCGTCCGTCAGGTGATACGGAAAAGAGTTCATCCTCTAAAGATATCCGTTGAGCATACATCTGTTGATCGGTCAGGATGTTTCTGACCGCTTCTGTGTTCACATTTAACGCTTTGATCTGTCCATCTGGGCTTCTGCCTATGATCTCGGTGCTATCCGGGGACCAATTCCAACGGAAAAGCGGCGAAATGACCCTCCTTTCCCTCCCATCGGTGGACAGAAGTACGAGTCCTTCTGAAATATTGAAAGCCAGCTTGGCGCCATCGGGGGAGAGACGAGAATTGCGCGGCTCGATGTCCATGAACGCCCTGAACTGAGGAGCTTTGCCACTGATGGATTCCACCGCCCAGAGCTCCCATCCTTTCGGCGTATCTCGCTGATAGTAAAATAGCGCACCATCGGATGACCAGCCAAGAAGATGCAAGCCGATATCGTCAGCCACCAAGAGCTTGCTCTCAGCGCTTTCAATAGTGACCGAGTAAAGCTCGTAGATAAAAGGAGGAGGTGGAACGATTTTGGTATAAGGCTCCACAGTTGGGAGTTCTTTGAGCACTAATCTTAGATAGAGCAATGTTCTATTATCAGGGGACCAAATAGGGGCATTGTAACCAAGCCATCCGCCCGGATCAATACCCTGTGCTAATTCCCTCAGCCCGGTGCCATCAACATTTACCACCCAAAGGGTCCCTAATAGCCACCATTGGCTATTAGGAGGCGGTGGCAATGTAGTAAAGGCAATTTTGCTTCCATCAGGCGATAGGCTGGCATTTTGCAGGCTGTAGCCTTGAGGCATGGTGAGCAGACTCTTCCGGCTAGCTAAGTCAGCGATACTAGCCCGCCAGAAGGTAATGACGCCTGGCTGATTGGGGCCTACCTCCGTGGTGATTCTAGTGCTCTCAGCCCAAACGATCTCAAGCTTAGACGTGATAGGCCCAGGCGGCACTGTTGGAAGTGGCCTAGGGGTGAATGTCGGCGTGGCAGGCGGAGGCACCATCGGGGTTTGCGGCGGGGGATAGGGCTGGGGCGTTGGTGTAACAGGGAGCGGAGGGGCTGTCGGCGTGATGGTCCCTATCGGATACGCCTGCTGCCCCACCGGTATCCTCTGGCTCAGTAGGCCAAAGAGCCCCACCAGCGCCAACACAAAGGCCGCCAAGGCTGCCAAACCCAACACGCCCTTTACGAGGTTCAATATCGTTTTCATCTTCATGCCCTCCTTTCAACAAAAAGCACCAAGGCAGGGAAGCATATCTGTGCCTCCAACCTTGGCGCTCGACAAGCAATGACTTTCTTTTCGCAGTTCATCCCGCTTCCAGCGGGGGGGGGAACACCTCTGCTTTCATCAACATCGCTCCTCCCTAACTTGTATTTTTATTGTACCACCGAAACGGCCTTTTGTCAAATTCAGTAGATCCCAATAAGGGCAAGTAAAGCGGTTAAGCGACTGGGTAATTTTCGGGAAAGGACATAAACTCACTCCATGAAGAATCCATCAAGACTTCAGGAGGAGTACTGTGTCCCGTCCCGATGATACCATAGTTCCGTCCGAGCTCACAGTAGGTGATGCTCTGCGTGA
>Ga0194125_10010960_pt1 | contig 12281 bp, 7 predicted proteins | sample TA2KigC250mmetaG_FD_148626 | JGI IMG/M metagenome (GOLD analysis project Ga0194125, IMG submission 148626) | Freshwater microbial communities from Lake Tanganyika, Tanzania - TA2015034 Kigoma Deep Cast 250m | ecosystem: Environmental > Aquatic > Freshwater > Lake | place: Tanzania: Lake... | reverse complement strand
TCAGGTCCATGCTCCCGCCGGCTTCAAGGCGGGTCTTGGGACCGGTGAGCGCCAGCCGGTCGATCGCCACGCGGCCGTTACGCAGGGATACGGCCGAGACGCCGTCCTGCCGCAACTCATATTGGCCCAGCTCCGCGATCTGAAACCGCAACTGCGGGAACGTGGCCTTGGCGTGGACGGCCTTCGGGTCGGTCAACTGCGCCGCCTCAGCCTCGATCCGCAGCCCGAAGCGGCCGGCGATCTGCTCGGGGAAACCCTTCCACACCTGGGGATCCAGGTCCCTCAGCTCCAGCGCGAACTGCGCGGGTCCGGCAGGCGGCGCGCTCTCCAAGGGCAGCCCGCCGAGCATTGATCCCACGGGGATGGTTCCGTGTGCGCTGAGCGTGGCCTTGCCGAGAGCCGCCGCCAGACGGCGGACCTCGACGGCGCCGCTCGCATACTCCACCTCAAGGTTGACGCCGCTGACGGCCTCCTTCAACTCCGGCTGCGACAGCGTCGCATCTTGCAGCGACAGCCTGGCGGTGGGATCCAGTTTGGTGAAATCGCCGCGCACCACCGCATCGAGGCGCAACTGCCCTTGCGCCGAGACGCCCGCCTCGCTCGGGGCGAAGGCCGCCAGGTCGGTCAAATCTATCGCGGCTTGAATCCTCAGCGGATCCGAAGGCGCCGGGCCTTTCTCCAGCGGCAGCCGCCCCTGCATGCTGAGCCGCGAGTTGCCCGACCGCAGCGCCGCCGATTTCACCTCCAGTGTGTTCTCGCGCAGCGCCAACTCGAGCGGGCCTTCGTTCCGGACCTCCTGCCCGCTCAGCTTCAAGCGCAGCGGGTCGGCGCTCAGAGCGGCCCGGAACTTGTTCCACTCCCCCAGGTTGCCCAACCCGCTGATGACCGCGCTCGTACTCCCCTCCAGCGCGCTAACGCCCAGGCGCGACAGGTCGGTGTCCGCCGCGGCGATGCGGAACTCCGCCGCGTGCGGAGCGCGCGCGGACGCTTTGCCGCTCAGCGTCGCGCTGAATCGGGGCAGCCGGGCCTCCAGCCGGGCCTCGCCTTTATCCAGCCGCCCGCTCGCAGTCAATCCCCCCAGCACCTGCTCCCCCACGCTCACGTCGGCCAGGTGGACGCTTCCCGCCAGCGCCGGGTCTTCCAGCGATCCCGCGCCTTCAAGCGACAGCCCAAGGCTTCCGCGAATCGCAACATCGTCCGGAAGAGATAGTTTCTCGAAGGCAATCTGGTTGGCTTCGCACTTAACGCTGTAAGTGCTCGATGCAAGGTCGTAACTCCCGCTGGCCTGGAGATACCCGTTACCGCCAGCCTGCGGCTTGTCCAGGCGCAGCTTCTCAAGCACGGCTCTCTGGCCGGCGAGACTGGCCTCCACGGCCAGGTCGCCCCACTCTTCGCCATAGCCCTGCAACCCTCTCGCCGCCAGCGAGAGGCTGGCCTGGAGGTCCTCCAGGGTTCCACCCAGAGTGGCCTTCAAATCGAGCCGCCCATCGAGGGGCAGCGTCTGGCCCACCCCGCTCAGCAGCGCCGCCAGGGAAGCCTCGGAGACCGCGGCGCTGGCCGTCACGGAGGGCACTCGCCCCCGCAAGCCCATCACGCCGCTGGCGGTCAGGCGCTGCCCTTGCCAGGCGAGAGACAATTCCTCCAGGCGGACTTCTTCGGGAGAGCAAGTGGCGCTGGCTTCCAGCGCCGCGTCCTGAATTAGTCCAGCCCTAAGCGCGGAGCCTTTCAGCGTCGCCGCAACTTGCGGCTTCTCCAGAGTGCCTCCCAACTCCGCCCCGAGCTCCAGGCCGCCTTGCAGCGGGACCGCCGCCAGAGCGCCCTCCTCCTTGCCGAGCGCCAGTTCCACTCCGGCCACCGTATCCCCCACGTCGACAACCGACGCGCGCAACTGCCCGCCCAGTTTCTCTAATCCGGCCAGCCGAACCTCACCCTCCAGGCGTGTGCCCAGGCTTTCAAGTGACACCACCTCCAGCCCGATTGCGCCTTGGCTGGTGCTCACCGCGAGCGTACCGGCCACCGGCGCCACCCCGCGATCCGGCGCGGTGCGCGTCGGCTCGAGCCGGATCCTGGCTTGACCGCTAGCCTGTGCGAATTCCAGCGCCGGCCACGATGCTTTGGCGCTGACCGTAGCCCGGCTGGCGATGCGCACCGGCAGGTCCTGCTGCCGGGAGAGCCGTTCCAGATTCAGGTTGCTGAGGTTTGCCTCGATCCAACTCGTTCCCGCCGCCTCGAGCGAGAGGCTGCCTCGCGCCGTGGCCGTACCCACTGGCGACTGGAGCAGGAAGGACTCCAGGCGCACTTGCAGGCTCTCCAGCGGACCCTCGGCCGTCACCTTCGCCGCAACCTGCCCGCCTGTCGGCGCCCGCACTCCGGCCAGCGCCGCGGCTCGCGCCAGGTCCACCTCGACAGTCGCTTCGGCCTTGACCCTCGGGCGCGCGAAATCCTTCAATACGCCCGCCGCGGCCAGAGTCCCGCCCTCGGCGTCCAGAAGGAACCGCTTCACCTCCAGCAGGCCGGCCCTCAGCAAGGCATCCAGCGCCAGGCTGCGCAGCTCTGCCCGGCGTCCCTTGAACGTCATTCCTCCCGGTTGTGTGGTCTCGAAGCGGACGAGGTGTTCCGCCGAGTCGATGTTCCCGTCAATGCGCAGTCTCCACTGCGGCAAGGTGAGTTCCAGACTCTGCCGGCGGTCCGACACCACGAGCGCAGCGCGGTCCGCCACAAGCTGTGCGATCACGAAGCCCAGCGGCGCGTTGGGGTCGGTGGTGGCCGCGCTCTTCCCGCCCTCCGGCAGGTTGGTTTTCCCGCGCTGGTCCGTCACCAACTCGAGGGCCACGCCGTCGAGACGAACGTGGTCGGCCACCAGCTTGCCGCGCAGCAGGGCCGGCCAGCGCAGCCGCGCCTCCAGCGCAGACAGTCTCAGGAGGGGAGGCAGCTCCGGCGCCGCCACCGAAGCCAGCGAGATTCCACGGGCCTGTAGCGAAAGAGTTAACAGATTGTAGCGCAGCCGCGCTGCCTGAAGCTCAATCCCCGCGTCCGCGCGGAGCGCCTGGCGCAGCCGCTCCAGCACAAAGTTTTGCATCACCGGAGTGTGCGCCACTCCCAGGATGAGCGCGACCAGCAGGATCGCCCCCGCCGCCAGTTTGAACTTAGTGCCGAGCCGCACGCTATCTCCGGCCGGGCGGATCTTCTATCTCAAGCTTTTCAGATAGGAACGCACCTTGGAGGCCTCCGGAGCGTTGGGCGCCAGCCTGAGGAAATACTGGAAGTGCTCCGCCATCTTGTCGGGCCGCTTCAGGTTGCCGTAGGCGATCCCCGCGTAGTAGTGGCTGTACGCTTTCTTGGGATTCAGCTCGATGGCCCTCTCCAGCGCCTTCACCGCGGCCGCGTGGTTCTCGCGGTGCAACTCTAGCCTTCCCCGGTAGAGAAACACTTCGGGGTTGTCGGGCTTCGCCTGTTGGGCCTGATCGAGAGCTGCCCGGGCCTCATCGTATTGCTTCTGCTCCATGCAGGCGCGGGCCAGTCCCACGTCGATTTCATCCCGCCGCGGCTCCGCCTCCTCTCGCTCCGCGAGGAGTGCTCTCGCCCCGCGCAGCTCCTCTTCGGCTTCGGCATTACGCTCCAGCTCGAGGAGCGTCAGGCCGAGGTAGTACCTGGCCCGCAGGTTCTGCGGTTCGGCTTCGAGCGTCTTGCGCAGCTCCTGCTCGGCCTGGCGATACTCGCCGGCTGAGTAGAGCTCCACGCCACGTATCTTGGTCTGAGCCAGCGCGTTTCCGGCTGCCCCAACAGCCAGGCTGGCGATTGCCGCCCCGCCCAGGATCCATCTTCGCAACATACCCCCTCCTCCTCTCTCAAACGGCCCCTCACCGTTTTCGAAGGCCGGATCCCGGGGGCCTTGTTACCATCATAGCCGAGTCACCGATCCAACCCCGTGGGGGGACGGACTGCGCACCCGGACGCAGGCGACGGGCAGCGTGGCCAGCACGGGCGCCGGCAGCAGCAGGCTCACCCGGAACATGGTCCAGGCGGCCCACCCCGCGCGCACGTCCAGCCCCAGCGCAGTCCCCCTTTTACCGCCGTTTCACCGGCCGGCCGTCCACTTCGATCCAGTCCAGGCGCGAGCAGGCGGCGCTCTGCCCCCCGCGCATCAGATCGGTGAAGCCCACCTCCTCGACTCGGCTCAGATCGGGCTTCTCCACCCCGGCGCCCTCGACGACGTTCTCGATGTCCAGCCTGCGCCAGCGGATGTCGCCCAGATTGAATTCCCGCACCCGCCAATCCGCGGAGGGACCGTCGGAGGCGTCTGACACCACCCAGGCGCCGTCCGCCAGCTTAAGAATGATCCGCAGTTCTCGGAACCCGGCTTGCTTGGCGCGCCAGCGGATCTTGGCCTGCCCGGTCAGATCCACCTGCGCCGAGCGGTGACGAAAAGCCACCGCCCAGTTGCCCGGGCACTGGCCCGACCAGACGTAATAGGGATCGTCCGCCGGCTGGTCGTGGTGGCTCTTCTTCAAGCCGGCCTTGCCCGGACCATAGCTAAGCAGCACCAGGTCCGGGTTGGCGATGTGCGCCTGGCTGATGGGCGTCTCCGCCGGGGTCTCCTTGAAATCCTCGCGGAAGAACCGCCCGGGCCGCTCCTGCGCGCACAACAGGCCCCAGGCCACGGGGACGATCAGCACCGCTTGCGCCTTCACCGCATTCCCTCCCGCATCACGGTTTGATCAGCGCCTTGCCCACGCCGTCCTCGTAACGCTCCACTAGCTCGAAGGCGGGCTGGAGGTCCTCCAGCGCGAAGCGGTGGGTCAGCATGGGCGCCAGCCGGGCGCGGTGCAGTCCGACCAGCTCCAGGGCGGCCGGAGATTCGTCGTTCGAGCGCCGCACGTTGATCAGCGTCAGCTCCTCCAGGCGCAACGTGTCAATGTCCAGCGAGTGATGCGAGCCCGAGGGGATCCCGGTCAGCACCACGCGCCCTCCGCCCGCCGCCATCCGCGCGGACTGGTTCATGGTGTCCCCCTTGGCGGCGCAATCCACCACCAAGTCCACTCCCCGGCCTCCGGTGTCGGCGCGAACCTGGCGGACCGGATCGATAGCCTCCGGGTCCAGCACAGCATCAGCGCCCATCTGCCTGGCCAGCTCGCGGCGGGCCGCCACCGGCTCGACAGCCCAGACCCTTCCCACCCCGGTGAGCTTCAGCACGAACACCGTCAGCAGGCCAATGGGGCCCGCGCCGAATACCACGGCCGTCTCGCCGATCTGCGGCGCCGCCGGCTTGAGCGAGTGCAGCACGATGGCCAGCGGCTCGAACAGGGTGGCCTCTTCCAGGCTCGTTCCCGGGGGCAGCGGCAGCAGGTTGTGGGCCGGCAGGTTGACGTAGTCGCGGAAAAAGCCGGGATACGGAGCGGCGCTCAAGAACTGGAGGTTCGAGCACAGATTGTAGCGGGCCTTGCGGCAGAACTCGCAGTGGTAGCAGAACAGGGAAGGCTCCAGGGCGGCCGCGTCGCCCGGCGCCCACCCGGTCACGCCCGGCCCGGCCTTCACCACCCGGCCGGCGGGCTCGTGCCCCATCACCAGCGGATACTTCGTGGGTACGCCGCCGATGCGGCCCTCGGAGAAATGATGCAGGTCGGAGCCGCAGATGCCCACCGCTTCGATGCGCACCTGCACCTCGCCCGGCCCCGGCGCCGCCACAGGCTGCTCCACCAGGCGGAAGCGATGAAACTCGGCAAGCTCGGCCACACGCATGCTCTTACAGTACTGAAAGCCGCGGGGGCCAGGCAAGCGGCGGGGCAGGCGTGAGCGCGGGGGACTACTTCTTGAACAGGTTGTCGAAGGCGGCGCGGGCCTCGTCGGGCGAGCGGGGGGCCTGGCTGGCGACACTCCCTCCGGCGGCTCCGGTGGAGGCATCGCGCGCCACCGTTACGCGAGGCTCAAACCAGGCGCATTCGTTGGCCTGGTCCTTCGAGGATATGCGCGCGGGAACCGGTTTGCGGCACTGGAAGCGGGTGGAAGTGTCGAAATGGGCGCATTGCTTGCAACAGTGCAAGGCCACGTTACAGCGCGGGCACTGGCCCTTGTAGTCGGTGTCGGGCGCCAGCGCAATGGCGCAACTGTAGCAGCGGGTGGCCACCACGCTCTGCACCATGCGCGGCAGGCGGGGCCCGGTCACATCGATGGGCAGCCGGGGGCCGCCCTGGCGCGGCCGGTCCTCGAGTCTGCGGCCGGGACCCTCACGGTCGCGGTCGAATTCCATGTAGCCGCGTTGACGGTATCGGCGATCGTTCTCCATGGAGAACCACCAGCTCCTTTGGAGTGTTTGCGAGCGGAATCGGGTGTGTCTTACTCCTGCCCCGCTGCCCGGTCCTTCCCCGCTCAGAGCGTCGCAGGGTGACAGTTCACCGTCGCGGCGGGAGTCACTTCCGGTCAGCAGGAACGTGAGGCGCGCTCAACCGCCTCGGGCGACAGCGCCTCAAACTACATATGTACCATGGATCTTATCGGATTGCCAGCGAATTCGATGAGCTTTCCCGCGGCATCCGCACCTCCGGGGCCGCCTTCAGCCGCCCGGACCCGCCCACTTGACCCGGCCACCGCACGGACGGGAAAGGGGATCTCCGTGATGATCGGGGCTCACCCGGACGGCAAATCCCAGGCGCCCGGTCTGCCGCGGGATGATCTCTTTTTCGAAAACCACCACGTGACCGGCTTCCGCCACCGGCGGCAGCAGCAGCACCTCGGTGTCCTCCAACTGGCCGCTGGCGCCGATCCGCCCGATTACCACCTCGACCCGCACGTCATCGGGCTTCAGTCCGGCCAGGTCCATGGCGGCGCGCACCGGCACCGGCCGCCCGCTCAACACCGGGCCGTCCGGCGGGCCGCCCAGCTCCACGAAGCGGACCTGGGACCAGACCCGGCCCACCTCTTCGTTCCAGCGCGCCTTCTGCCGGGCCTTCTGGAAACCGTCCGCCGCCAGATCCCGGTAGGCCAGGTGGGCCGGCCGGTAGAGCTGGGACATATACTCCTCGACCACGCGCCGGGCGTTGTACTGCGGCGTGAGGTGGACCAGCGTGCGCTTGACATGGCGCACCCACTCGCGGGGCACTCCCTGGTCACGCTGGTAGTAGGTGGGAACGATGTCGTTTTCCAGCAACGAGTAGATGGCCGTGGCGTGCGCTTCGTCCTGGTCCGGCGAGTAGGGATAGCGGTCCCCCACCGCCCACCCCCCCACCCGCTCGTGGGCCTCGTCGAACCAGCCGTCCAGAATGCTCAGGCTCAGCACCCCGTTGAGGCCCGCTTTCATCCCGCTGGTGCCGCAGGCTTCTTCTCCCCGCCGCGGCGTGTTGAGCCACAGATCCACGCTGGTGACCAGCTCGCGCGCCACCGCCATCTCGTAGTCCTCGACGAACACGATGCGCTTGGCCAGTTCCGGGTCGCGTGACACCTGCACAATCTGGCGGATCAGCTCCTTGCCCGGATGGTCTTTGGGATGGGCCTTGCCGGCCACCACGATCTGCACCGGCATCTCCGGGTTGAGCAGGATGCGCCGCAGGCGGTTGAAGTCGTGGAACAGCAAGGTGGCCCGCTTGTAGGTGGCGAAGCGGCGGGCGAAGCCGATGGTGAAGGCCTCCGGATCCAGCACCTCGGCGGCCCGGCGCAACTCGGCCAGCGAGGCCTTGCGCTGGTGGGCGGCATCCATCTGGCGCTCGCGCACGAAGGTGACCAGCCGCCGCTTGCGCCGTCGGTGGGCCTCCCACAACTCCTGATCCGGGATGCTCTCGGTCTCTTCCCAGGTCTCCGACTCGGTAGCCCGCTCCCGCCAGTCGGGCTGGAGGTACTGGTCATAGAGCGTGGCCAGATCGTTATTCAGCCAGCTCAGCAGGTGTACCCCGTTGGTGATTGAGGTGACGGGGATCTCCCAGACCGGCAACTCGGGCCACAGGTCCTGCCACATTTCCTGCGACACCGAGCGGTGGAGCCGGCTGACGGCGTTGCGAAAGCCGGAGGCCTTGATGGCCAGGATGGCCATCGAGAAAGGCTCATGCGGATCGGCGGGGCTGCGACGTCCCAGTTCCATGAGGCGCTCGAAGGGGATGCCGGCTTCCTGGCAGTACTCGTGGAAGTACTCCCACATCAGGGCGCTGTCGAACAAGTCGATGCCCGCCGGCACCGAGGTATGGGTGGTGAAGACGTTGTTGCTGCGAGAAGCCTCCAGGGCCTCCTCGAAGCTCAGCCCCTGCTCCTCGACCAGCACGCGGATGCGCTCCAGAATCAGGAAGGCCGAGTGGCCGTCGTTCATGTGGTAGACGGTGGGTTCCATGCCCAGGGCTCTCAACACCCGCAGGCCGCCTACGGCCAGCACCAGCTCCTGGCGGATGCGCGTGTGGATGTCGCCGCCATAAAGCTGGTCGGTGATGCTGCGGTGCTCCGGGCGCAGGTTCTCAGGGATGTTGGTGTCTAGCAGGTAGAGCTTCACGCGGCCCACATCCATACGCCACACCTTGATGTAGACCTCGCCGGTGGGCAGGCGGACCCGCGCCACCAGGTCGCGGCCATCCGGCTGGCGCACTGGCGTCAGGGGCAGAGTGTAGAAGTCATTGACCGGGTAGCGCTCCAGCTGCCAGCCGTCCGGGTTGAGGTGCTGCTGGAGGTAGCCGATTTGGTACAGCAAGCCGATCCCCACGATGGGAATGTCCGAGTCGCTGGACGCCTTCAGGAAGTCGCCGGCCAGCACCCCCAGGCCGCCGGAGTAAGTCGGCAGGCAGGCCACGATGCCGTACTCCATCGAGAAGTAGGCGATCAGCTCCTCCGGGGAGGAAGCCCCCCCGCGGTACATGTATGCGTCCAAGCGCTCGCAGGCGCGCCGGTACAGCGCCAGGTAGCGGGGATCCGCGGCCAGCCGCTCCAGGGTGGCCTGCGGAACCTGCCCCAGCATCAGCACCGGGTTGTTGCCGCAGATCTGAAACAGGTTGGGATCCATGCGCCGGAACAGCGTGCGGATGGCCGGTTCCCAGCCCCACAAGACGTTGGCGGCCAGCTCCGACAGCCGCGCCAGCGGCGGCGGCAGGGCCGGGCGCACGAGAATCTCCCTCAGGGGCCGAACCTGGAATGCCATGCGATCTTACAGCCTGACCTCAAACATAGCAGAAGCGTCCCGCCGCCGTCAGACGGCCGGCTGGCAGTGCGTCCCCTGATCCGCCGGCCAGCCCCCGCCTACTTCACCAGCGGCGTCAGGACGATCTGGCGGAACTCCACCAGCCCGTGGTCGCCCTGGAGAGTGATGGGGCCGGGCTGGTCCTCGTTGGGATCAGTGGCGACCGCGGTGAGGCCCTCGATCTCCCCCTGGTCGATGATCTTGACGCCGTTCAAGACCACCGTAACCTGGCGGCCCACCAGGCGGAGGTCGTAGGTCTGCCACTCCCCCGGCGGCTTGCTGGCGTTTGCGCTCGGGATGATGCGGCTGTACAGCGATCCGTTGCTGTGTGTGCTCAGGGACCGGCCGTAGTCCTCCATGATCTGCACTTCGTAACGCCCCCGCAGGCCGATGCCGCTGTTGGAGCCTTTCTGTACGCGATACTCGATGCGCAGCGCGAAGTTCCAGAACTTCTGGGTGGAGGTCAGGTTGTTGGCCCCGCCGGCCGTGGTAAGGACGCCATCCTTCACCTCCCAGCCGAGCGGCTTGCCGGGAACGATAGGCGCCCAGCCGGTGAGGTCCTTGCCGTTGAACAAGGCCACGGGCTGGCCCTCGCGCCAGGAGCCGTCGTCCTTGTCGGTGATCAGGGGAGCGCGCTTACCGAACCACTTGACGGGGGGCCGGCCTTCCACGGTGAACAGGCCGTGCAGCTCGCCTTTGACCAGACGGGCGGTCCAGACGCCGCGCGAGAGCGGCTCCTCGCGGCCGCGCCAGCGGCGCAAAAAGCTGAAGCGCAGCTCGCCGTTCCGGATGGCGAGGTCCTCGATGACGTCCATCTGCCCGCCCGGCGCGCCCACGAACTTGCCGCCGAGCGCGGAGGCGCCGGCGCCGTTGACCTCCAGCCACCAGGCCCGCGCGCGCTGCTCACCGGGGACGGTTATGTTCCAGCGCCCGTTGAACTGCTCGTCGCCGCACCAGGCCGGCAGCCCGGCCACCCAGAGGGCTGTCGTCAAGAGCCGCATATCGCGCCCACTGTAGCACAAGTGCGGCGGAGGGTTGACGTGCTCGGCCTAAAGACTCACGGCGGCCAGCTCGACCGGGGTGCGGGGGCCCTCGACCACCACCAGGCCGCTCCTGGTCAGGTGATAAAGGCGCTGATCCGACTGCGGGTCGTAGCCGATCGCGGCTTCCGCGGGCACCCGCACGTTCTTGTCCAGGATGGCGCGGCGGATGCGGGCCCGGCGGCCGATATCGCAGTTGTCGAAGATGATGGAATCGTCCACCACCGCTCCCGAATGGACGCCCACCCAGCGGCCGACCACCGAATTGCGCACCAGGCCGCCCGAGAGGATGGAGCCCGCCGAGACAATCGAGTTGATGGCCTGCCCGCGGCGCCCATCTTCGTCGAAGACGAACTTGGCGGGCGGCTCCGGGTAGCCTGCCGTGAGCAAGGGCCAGTGCCGGTTGTAAAGGTTCAAGGCGGGTTCCACGGCGCGCAGATCCATAGTGGCTTCGTAGTAAGCGTCGATGGTGCCGACGTCGCGCCAGTAAGCGGTCTTGCCCGGAGGCTCGCCCGGAATCACGTTGGCCTCGAAATTGTAAGCGTACATGGGCGTGCGCCCGGCCAGCGCCGGCAGGATGTCGCGGCCGAAGTCGTGGGAGCTTTCCTCGTTGGCGGCGTCCTCCTTCAGCTCGCGAACCAGCATCGAGGTGGAGAAGATGTAGTTGCCCATCGAGGCGTAGACGCGCGTGGGGTCGCCGGGCATGCTGGGGGCGTCGGTGCGCTTCTCGTGGAAGTCCACAATGCGGCTGTCCGGGTCCGTCTCGATGACCCCGAATTCCACGGCCTGATAGCGGGGCACGGGGATGGCCGCCACGGTGACCTCGGCGCGCCTCTCCAGGTGGAAGGCGATCATCTCGCGGATGTTCATCCAGTAGATATGATCGGCGCCGAAAACCAGCACCAGATCGGGCCGGGACTGCTCGATCAGGTTGAAGTTCTGGAAGATGGCGTCGGCGGTGCCCTGGTACCAGGTTTCGCCGGGCGAGCGCATCTGGGCCGGCACGGGAATGACGAAATGGCTCTTGAGCGGCCCCGCGAACTGCCAGCCATCGCGCAAGTGCTGCAACAGGGACTGGCTCTTGAACTGGATCAGCACGTAGATGGAGTAGATGCCGGAGTTGATCAGGTTGCTGAGCACGAAGTCCACGATGCGGTACTTGCCGCCGAAGGGAACGGCGGGCTTGGCGCGTTCCTTGGTGAGGGGATAAAGCCGGGTGCCCTTGCCCCCCGCCAGCACGAACGCGAGTACACGAAGCTGCATCCGCTTGCTCCAGGAGCCGTCCCAGGCGAACTGGCTCTTCGCTCCATTCTGTCACAGCGCGCGCCGCCGCAACCAAACCCGGTGGGGCGGGCCTCCAGGCCCGCGGCCGGTTTTCAACCGGCCTGAGCCGGCGGGGAGGCCGGCTGCAAGCGTGGACGCTCGCCCCACCGGCGGCCCGAGAAATCGTCGCGCCACGACAACTGGCCAACCGTGGTACAGCGCGCGGCGCGGGCGAGGTGTGGTAGCGTAGGGGCCGGAGGTCCTCCCGGCGGCAGGCAGAGGCGCGCCGGGGAGTGTTTGATGAGATATGCAGAGCTGCGAGTTCCGCACCGCGGCGGTGATCGGCACCGGGATGATGGGGCCCGGGATTGCGGTGACGCTGGCGCTGGGGGGATTGCGCACCACCATCCTGAGCCGAACTCCAGAGGGCGCGGCGCAGGGCCTGGAGAAGGCCCGCGCGCAGATCCGCATGCTCGAGCAGGGCGGGCTGCGGGATGCCGTCGAGGCCGGGCGGGCCCTCGAGAACCTGGCCGCCAGCGCGGAGTTCGGCCAGAGCGTCAGCGGCGCCGACCTGGTCGTCGAGTCCGGTCCGGAGAAGATGGAGTTCAAGCAGGAGATCTTCGCCCGGATGGACGCGCTGACCCCGCCGGAGACGGTGCTCGCCACCAACACCTCGGGGCTGAGCATCACCGAGGTGGCCGCGCGGTGCGCCCGGCCGGAGCGCGTGTTGACGGCCCACTTCTGGAACCCGCCCCATCTGATGCCGCTGGTCGAGATAGTCAAGGGCGCGCGCACATCGGAAGAGGCCGCGCAGGCCGTGCGGGCGCTGCTGA
>Ga0194125_10010959_pt1 | contig 12282 bp, 10 predicted proteins | sample TA2KigC250mmetaG_FD_148626 | JGI IMG/M metagenome (GOLD analysis project Ga0194125, IMG submission 148626) | Freshwater microbial communities from Lake Tanganyika, Tanzania - TA2015034 Kigoma Deep Cast 250m | ecosystem: Environmental > Aquatic > Freshwater > Lake | place: Tanzania: Lake... | reverse complement strand
CCGCGGTTTTCATCTTATAGATGTGGCTGTATTCCTGGACGTATAAATCCCCCGCCAGTTTAGATACGCCATATGGGGTATGGCCGGTCAAGTCCGTGCACATCTCTTCAGATACGCCCACAACATCACGAAAGGCGTATCTCTTTTCCTGCTTCGCCAAAGACAAGCGGTCCACATTTTCGCCGTAAACCTTATTGGTTGAGCAATAGATAACTATTGTATCTTTGGATTTGCGGCGCGCCGCCTCTAAAACATTCAGGGTGCCGAAGGCATTAATACTAAAGTCCTCTAATGGCTGCCGCACGCTGGAAGGGACGCCTGGCTGGCCGGCAGTATGTATGACGACATCAACCCCTTTGCCGATTGCGGAGGCGACATTTTTATCATTGCGGACATCTCCCTTAACGCATTCAATATTCTTAAACTGCTTTAAATAATTCCAGTTAAATTCAACTGATGCCTTATCATAACCAAAAATCTTTGAACGCATTAGGTTATCCAAAACAATAACTTTATTCTTAGGATTACTGCGCGCAAAAAATTCCGCGCAATGCGAACCCACTAAACCTGCCCCTCCGGTGATTAAAACTCTCATTGTCTCCTCCCATAGATTGCTAATTCCTCTAATATCTCAGTTGGCAATCTAAATATGTCCGATTTGCGATACGCCTCAATACTGGCCTGTTTATTGCCTATAAGATTATGGGCCTTTCCCAAATAGCCATAAACGGCGTTTCTCCATTTCGCGGGATGCTCCCGTGAATATAACTCTATCATTTTAGAAAAATCTCCCCCTTCAAAATAAAGCATCCCCAAAAAGAAAATAGCGTCCTCTCTGAACTTAGTTTGGGGGTATTTTTCCAACAGCGCGCGGTAATACTTTAATGCCAGGCCTTGCCGGTAAGCCAAGTGGTAATTTCTCGCCATAAAAAACAGCCTGAAGTCATTTTGCCCTGAATATCTTACTTTGAATTTTAAATATAAGTCCTGGTAGGCATTAAAAAAACGGCGCTTAAATAACTTAAAATATCCATCGCCAATACGGTCAAGTATATGCGCCTGCGAGATGGTCGGCACAGACCTTTGCAGAGCGGCGGGCATAGGAAACATCCGGCTAAACCAGCTGCAAAGATGCCAATACGTTGCCGGCTCATAGCGTTTTAGCGCTATCATCTTTTTTTGATTACCTATTAAATCGGGATGGTCGGACAACTCCTGAAGGGAAAAATGACTTGCCTTATCATCCTTAAATATGATATTTGTTGTGGTATCAAAAATACACCATTTACCATTCAGGTAAATCTCGTTTAAGGTATGGGGCGAAACGCCGTCTTTATCTAACAGCATCGCATAACGGCTGGGAATAGCTGCTACCCCTAATAACGCGTTCAAGGTGCGCGCCTGGAAATCACAATAGGCCTCGCCATAGATTAATGATTCCAAAGGCTTATATTCATATGGAGCGCCCTGCGCGTATTCATGGTCAATTACATATTGAAATAGCCTCAATACTTTTTCTTCGGCTTTTCCGGCGCCTGCCGTCTCTTTATCGGCGATAACATGGTAAAACAACCGGTAATATGCGTGGTTAGTTAACGGGCGAGAAACAAACAAGGAGATAACCGGAGACAACAGCAACAACAATAAGCCTGCTGCAAGTATGGCTAAAATAATCTTTATAATTTTACCCATTGGCGGTTTTTCTATTTCTGACTATCTCGCGATATTTCAAATAGCTTAAAAATTGATAAAGCGCGGCAAAATAAGCTACTGTAAACCCCATAAAACCATCTTTATAACCCCGCCTGCCGATATAGGTGCGCGTAAACCTGTCTACAGCGCGCCAGATAAATCTGCCCAGGCGCATCGGCTTATTCTGCTGAAACCATTTTTTGGCCTCGCGGGTAGTCTGATTATTCAGTTTCTGCAAAAAATCCTCCAAATTCCTATAAGAATAGTGGATGATATCTGATTTTAAATGGCCGCAAGGCTCATCCATAAAGGCCCGCGGGTGCACGTCCACTTCTTCATAGCGGAATTTATCTTTACGAAAAAGCTTTAATTGCGGGCTGGGGTACCATCCGCCGTATTTAACCCAATAATCGCCGATGTAATTCCTGCGGGGAATGGTAAAGCCGTTATATTTTACCGGGCCGTTGAGCGCATCCTTGATTTCCTCTTTAAGCCCTGGGCTTGCCCTTTCATCTGCGTCTAAACTTAAAACCCAGGGGTTTTTGGCCTGGGCATAAGCAAAATTCCTGTGCCTGCCTTCGTTATCCATTTTTTTAATGATTATTTTATCGGTGTACTGGCTGGCTATCTCCCGCGTCTTATCCGCGCTCTCGTCATCCACTACTACTATCTCATTTGCCCATCCCGCGACAGACGCAAGGCACTCCCGGATATTTCTTTCTTCATTTTTAGTCAATATCACTACCGATAAATTCACCCCGCCCTTACCTCTTAATCTATAACCCAGCCCTTAGTAAGGGCGGGGTTAATCATCGTAAAAATTCCTTTATAGAATGAATAATATAGTCCAATTCCTTCTTTGTTAAATCAGGATATACCGGTATGGCAAAGGCCTGCTGCGCCGCCCGTTCCGACTCCGGAAAATCGCCCTTCTTATAGCCGAGGTATTTGAAACACTTCTGCAGGTGCAATGGCTGCGGATAATAAACGCGCGCGTCTATCCCGCTGTTCCTTAAATGTTCAATTATTTTTGCGCTGGGGGCAGCTAAACGCAAGGTATATTGATGATAAATATGGGTATTGTATTTCGGGACAAAAGGCGTTGCAAGATTTAAGCCGCCTAACTTGCTCTCAAAATAGGCGGCATTCTCCTGCCTTTTTCTATTCCAGCCATCAAGGTATCTTAATTTGACCCGTAATACCGCCGCCTGAAGCGTGTCCAGGCGGTGGTTAAACCCGATAACCGGATGATTATATTTTCCGACATCGCCCTGATTCCTTAAGGTTTTGACGGCTTGCGCGACAGACCGGCTATTGGTTAAAACCATGCCCGCGTCGCCAAAGGCGCCCAGATTTTTTCCCGGATAAAAGCTCACCGCTGCGCAATCCGACATTGTCCCAGCCTTATTTCCCCTATATTCTGCACCAAATGCCTGGGCCGCGTCTTCAATGACCTTCAATTTATGGGCATTGGCTATCTCCAGTATGCTGTCCATATCCGCGCACTGGCCGTAAAGATGAACAGGGATTATTGCCCGGATATGACTCCCTGCCTTGCGATTGCCGAGGATATCCCTGATACTGGCGACTGAAATATTATAAGTCCGAGATTCAATATCCGCGAAAACCGGCATTGCCCCTATGCTCACAATCGCGCCGGCAGTAGCATAATAAGTAAAGGCAGGGCAGATAACTCTATCGCCGTATTTAATGCCTGACGCCAATAAGGATAACCTGATGGCGTCTGTCCCGTTAGATACGCCTACGGCATATCTAACCCGGCAGTATTTTGCCGCATCATTTTCAAAATCCTGTACTGGTTTACCTAAAATAAAATTCGCATTATCAATTACTTCCTTAATAGCATTATCTATCTCTGTCCGTAATGGCGCTGTCTGTTTTTTTAAGTCTGATATGGGTATCATATTAGAGTAACTTTTCTACCGCTTGCATCGCTTCTTCACCGAGTATAAAATTACTTTTTCTTACTACTTTTCTAATTGCGTAAGCTATCTCGTCTTTTATTTCTTTATGTTGCGATATAAACTTAGAAAAGGCACCTTCACAATAGTCTCCTTACCGCCGCAAATACCTCATCAACGCTTATTGATTTTAAGCATTCCCTATCGCGTAGACACTCAGACATCCTAAATTTTTTATAACAGGGGCGGCACGGTAAATTCTTAGTAATAACAACCTTTTTCTTGTCAGCAGGATAAGGGCCGTAAACCTTCTCATCTACAGGGCCGAATATGGCCAATATCTTTTTATCCAGTGCATCGGCGAATCGTAAAGGGCCGGTATCGTTACCAACGAAAAGATGGCATTTGTCAATTAATGCGATTATCTTTTCGAGTGAAGCATCCGTAAATTCATAACAACTATTTTTATTTTGAATACTGCTCATCATAACTGAAACATTTCCTTTTTCTTTGGGGCCTGCAAAAATAAAGATTTTCGCTTTTAATTCTACATTTATTCTATCTATCAATTTCACAAAGTGCTCGACAGGCCAACGTTTAAAATAAGCATCTTTACCGAATGCTTCGCCACCAAAAGGAGCAATTCCAACGATAAAATCGTTTGTAAAATTATAGCGCGTAAGAAAACTATCTACCCAGCGCTGGCTTTGTTTATCCATACCAATTGACAAGCCATATTTTTTAATCGGTATATACATTAACTTCAAAACATCCAGATAATATTCTGATACATGCTTATCCAGAAATCCATCGATTTTTAATTTTTGTGTAAGAAATCTTCCACGGTTTTTATAATCCAGGCCGTATCGATATCTTATGCCAGCAGCCCAAGTGAAGAATCCAAAGAGCGTATTCAAGGATAAATCAATGGCACAATCAATTTCCTCTTTTTTTATTTCCGAGATAAAATGACAGTACTTCTTAAGTCCCGCCCAAAAAGATTTCTGCTGGACGGCCACAAATTCATCGCGTTCATATACAAAAATCTTGCTGATGAGCGGATGGTTTTTTAGTATGGGGGCTGTCCTTCTATTGCAAAGGAAAAGAATCTTTGCCCGCGGAAAATTATCGCATAAATTCTGTAAAAGTGGCGTTGAGAATAAAACGTCTCCTATACCGAAGGGATTAATTATAAGAATGGATTGATGCGCGTGCTTCATCTGGCTATGGTTTATATTGCTTTATCATTTTCTCAAATAGGGCATCGATTTTATCTATACAATCATTTCTCTGCTGGTTAGATAGGTCTATTTTTCTTTTAGTCTTACCTACATAGGACAACGAAACATTGCTTCTCCTTGCTTCGTCTTCAAGATGCCAAAGCTGGACATTCTTCTTGGCAAGATAAGAAATTGCTTCTCCTAAATTTTCAACTGGGGGGATTCTGTCCATAACATCGGAAGGATTGTAGAATTTGAGCTTTTCATCCTTCAATAAAACCTCACCCTTAATGGCGCTAATAATAAATTTTTCAATTTCTTGTATAAGTTTTCTTTTCTGCCTTTGCAATATATTAAGTTTCTCTTTAATTTCTCTGGAAGAAAATTTTTTATTTTTTTCCTTATACATTTCTCGCAAGTGGTATTCACGTAAATTTTTGATCGCCAACTTATCAAACAAACTACCTAATGTTTCCGCCACCTATCCTCCTTCAAACATTTTAAGAAAAATACTCTTAACCTTCTTTCTTTGTATTTCCCCGTCACAAGGCAAATATTTAATCGCCGATACCAAAAGGATTTATGATAAGGATCTTTTTATACACAAGACTTCTTTTTACGCTTTAATATTTCCACTAAGGCCTTGATATCCTGGGCGTTTTCCTTTTTGCAGATTAAAAGCGCATCAGGAGTATCCACGATGATAGTATCCCTTAACCCTATGGCGGCGATAAGCCTCCGGCAGCCATATGAAGAAACAAAAATATTCGCGTTGTCCAGGCTGACGCAATCGGATAAAATAACATTCTTTTTATTGCCTGAAGCCAGTACCCCGCAAAGGGCGTCCCAGCTGCCCAGGTCAGACCAATCAAACCCTGCCTTAACCATAACCAGGCCTTGCGATTTCTCTAGCAAGCCGTAATCTATGGAAACCGCCTTAATCTTTGGCCAAATATCGCCTATATCCTGCTTATATTTTACCCTTGAAAGCTGATTATGCAGCCCGGGCAGGCGATCCTTTATTTGCCTTAAAATAACTTCTGCCTTAAAACAGAATATACCGGTATTCCAAAAAATATTTTTTTCTTTAAAAAGCCTCCTGGCTGTTTTTAGGCCGGGCTTTTCTTTAAGATAGGCGACACTAAATATATCTTTATCTATGCGCCTGGCTGCTTTAATGTAGCCGTAACCCACGCAGGGGCTATCGGGCTTTACTCCTACCAGGCACATAAAGCCTGCCGAAGATAATTTTAATGCCTTAAATATTGCCCTCTTAAAACCCGCGTTATCCCTGATATAATGGTCGGCGGGCAAAACCAGAAGGTTCGCCTGTTTATCCCTAATACTAATCATCCGGGCGCACAGGCCGATTGCCGGCAGGGTATTTAACGGTTTGGGCTCAAGGATAATGTTGCTTGGCGGCACCCTGAATCCCTTAACCTCTTTTCTGATTTGCCGAGAATAACTCCGGTTGGTGACAATAAAAATCCTTTTGGGCGGGATGACCCCCTGTATCCGCCTAAGAGCGGCTTTCAGAAAACTCTCCTTTCCGATAATTCCTAAAAATTGTTTGGGCAGAGATTCCCGGCTCAATGGCCAAAAACGGCTGCCTACTCCCCCGGCTAAAATAATTGCGTAAGTCATCTATTTTTTTGAGACCTCTAAAAAAGTCAATTTACGCCGCTAAAGCGCAAAACTTCCGTAAAAGCGCAAAGAATTTTTTGTCGTTTAATTCTTTGCGGCTTTGCGGTATTTAGCGGTTTTGCGGTGTCAAAGGTAGTTTTTCAGAGACCTCTTTTTAATACCTCTTTTACTTTACTAAATACTTCATCCACCGTTATTTCATAAAAATTATTTTTCTCAATGACAATATGCCCCTGGCCCCACGGCCCCCATCTTTGGGCATTTTTCCCCGGCAAATCGCCCCTAAATAACGCCACTACCGGCGTCCCCACAGCTGCCGCCATATGCACCGGCCCGCTGTCATTAGAAACAAGCAGCCTGCACCTTCTTAAAAATGCCGCTAATTGCCTGAGGGTTAATTTACCGGCCATATTTATCAGGCCTGTTTTATCTTTGCAAAAATCTTGGGCAAAGCCAATTTCAGCGTTGCCGCCGATAATGGCCACCCTGCAGTAAATTTCTTTTATTAATCTCTGGGCTAATTGAGAAAAATGTTCAACCGGCCACTGCTTTACCGCGTCTGAAGTCCAGGGGTGGACGGCAATGATATTATCGGCGTCCGAAATACCCTGCCTGCCCAAAGCGAAATTAACGGTTTCTTCATCTTCTCTGTCAAAAGAAACAAATAAAGACTTATCCTGGCAATCAATACCAGCGGCCTTAACCAGGTCTAAATTATATTCCACCTCATGCTGGCGTCCCAAATGTTTTCTGTCCTCTATTTTATGCGAAAGCAAGGCGCCAAATTTCCTGTTATAGCCGAACCTAAGAGGAATTCCCGCCAGAAAAGTCGCGATATGAAATTCCTTTTTCGGATTTAAAATAAGCGCCAAATCAAACTTTCTCTTACGAAATTCAGATGCCAGATTCCAAATCCCCCGTAACCTGTCTTCGGGGTAAGTTAAAACTTCATCAATAATAGGCCAACCCTCAACAATTTCTTTTACCACGGGGCTGACCATAAGGACTATGGACGCGGCAGGAAATTTGTCTTTTACCGCCCTTATCGCCGGGGTATTTAAAATAAATTCTCCGAACCTGTCTGACCGGATTATCAGGATTTTTTTTATTTCCACTTGCTTTTAGCCCGCTCGTTATTTATTCTTAAGATCCCCAATAAAATCCCCACCTGATACCAAAATAGCGGCGCTATCTTGGAATAATATAAAGTTGTTTCCGTAAGGCCGTTTACCAAAAAAGCGATTATCCCGCCGATTATCCCCAAGCTGCAGACTTTAAGAAAATCCGAATCACATTGAAAGTAAAACTTCTTCCAGCGCACAAAAATGATAAAGAGCAGCCATAAAAATATAAATAACCCGAATAAACCTATCTCAGAAGCCATGTGCAAAAATATATTATGGGCGTAATAGCTGAGGTCTTCTCCGCCAGAACCATAGGTTTCGCGAACTTTATATTTCTGATAATTCAGGCAATAAGTGTTTACCCCTACTCCTAAGAAGGGGTGGCCCTTTATCATATTCAGGCTCGTGCGATAGATATCCATCCTCGTCTTATTCAAGAGTATTTCCCAGGTATAATCAGTATTTTTTACCCAATTTTTGATATTATTAGGAAGCATAAAGGGGATTAAAATGAGCGCCGCTATCAATAATGCGATAACCAGTTTATTTTTCCTTACCAGGGCCATAAATAAAAATGCCGCTGCCATTCCCGCTATCGCCCCCCTGGAAAAAGTAAGAAAGAGCGCGTAGGTAATTAGAGCCCAGGATAAACCAAGAAGTATCTTGCGTTTTCCCTTGGCGTAATATAAAAATAAGGCGCCCAAAAGCGGCAGAAATAATGCCAAATAAACGGCGAATACATTAGTATGCGGAAACGTCGCCTTCATACGCGCGATTCCAATCACAAAGTCGCAAGGCCTGCCCCGGAAAAGGTCTTTGCCGAAATAAAGCTGGTAAAATCCGTCAAGGCTGGCAAGATACAACCCGCAGATTATCGCTATCGCTATCCGCCTAAGGTGAATCTTGTCCTTAGTAAACTCCGCTAACGCCATAAATAAAAAGCCGTACTTCAATAATTTTTCTATGCCGCCGATGCTTGACCTTAAGCTCACGGAATTAAAAAATGAGAACAAAGAAATAATAATCAACGATAGAAAAGCCGGCCCTATAGGAGTTTTAGTTACCGGAAATTGCTTCTTACTTATCTTATAGATTAAATAGAAAAGTATCGTAAGGCCGATAAAAGTATTTACTAATGCCGAGGAGAAACTGGCCACGAATGGAATAACAATTAATAAGAAATAGATAATCTGTTTAATTTTTTCCATATTGCCCACAAATATAATTTTAAATAATCCGGTAATAACCTGAACATCTTAAAAGTGGATTTACCCTTAGTCCTTTCCCTCCATACCGTAGGCACATCCGCTATCTTAAAACCCGCAAAATAGGCCTTAAGGGGTATCTCCATAGAAACCTCAAAGGCATTAGATTTAATCTCTATATTATCAATAACTTTTTTCTTATACATCTTGAAGGCGTTGGTAATATCGGATGTGGGCAGGCCTAATAAAAATTGCAGGGACCTGCCTGCCAAAAAAGAAAAAAAACCCTTAAGCCTTGAACCTCCTAAACGGGCCCCTCCTTTTATATAACGGCAGCCGCAAACAACATCATATCCTTCTTCCATTTTATTGCGCATTTTATTAATCACGGATAAATCATCGCAACAGTCCGCCATAACCGGAATTACAACATCGCCTGAAACGTTATTGAACCCCGTCTTTAAGGCATTGGCAAAACCCGCTTTTTCGATATTCCTGACCAGTTTAATATTTGTATATTGCCGGGACAATCCATCCACCAGCGCATAGGTAGAATCCGTAGAATGGTCATCAACTATAACTAATTCATCCTTAGTATCTATCTCGGTTTCTATCTTATTTAATAAATTAACAATATTGTCTGCCTCGTTACGCGCGGGAATAATAACGGATAGCCTCATTTTATTATTTTATAAATATGGACGGTATTATTTTTATAAACAAGATTAAATTTCTCCGGGTGGCCAGCCGCCCATGCGTCTTCTTTCGGGAATTTAACTGTTTTTATCTGATGCAAGGAATAGATAAAAAGATAATCTGTATGGCGATTTTTTAAATTATTAAGCCAGGTATCGTAATTGGCCTGCCCTCTGTAATTTTTATCTTCTTCAAATGCCTTATGCAGGCTCTCTCCGTCATAGCCCCAGATATATTTGCTGTCTTTAAAATAATGCGGCTTTGCCGGTTCAACTCTATTCACCGAAACATAATACACATTATTTTTAAAATTTGTCCCATAGAGGGGGAACGGAACCGGCCTGCCAACATACGCGATGTTGTTTCTATCGGTATTTTGATTAAGCCAGTCCCAGGCCAAAGTAGCATCGGGCCAAAACCCTGAATAGCCTGTCATTTTAATATACCGCGCATATTCATTTTTAACATAATTTTTCTCTAAAGCTATGAATGGCAAAATTAATAATATTGCAATAAAGATTAAAGCTTTATTTAACTTTTTTAGTTTTAACAGGTTAAAGAGATAGGGGAATGTAAAAAATAGCGCTATGCTGAATAGAAGCGAGGCGATTAACTCTTTATGCTTGGCAATTTCGCCAAGAGAAGCCACTAAGCAAACCGCCACTAATACCCTTATCAAATTTTTAGGAATATTTAAAATATCCGCCAGGCAAAAGGCAATCAATAGGCCTATCGCTAATAAAGCGTATAAATAGCGTAAGTTTGCCAAGGGAATAATAAATCTAAAAGCCAAAATTAACAAAATAGGCAAAATTAGAAAATAAATGAATATAAAATTTAAGTCTTTTTTCTTTTTCATTATAGTGAGCGGCAAGCCTAATAATACTGCCGGAACTATAAAGATAACCGTCTGGGCCCCTAAGCCTTCTGAAAACAATATTTTTATTAAATTGTAATCCCAGCTTGAAGTATGCGCCCTATATACGACATTATCAATCACACCCTTAAAAATTGTTTTATTGAATACTGTCAATGTTAATGGATAAAGAGGATTGCCTGTCTGGATAAAATTTCTGATGTAACTAAACCCGCCCATAACAACTACGATAGAAAGGCTTATAAGAACTAAAAATAGAAAGTTTTTAGATTTGCGCAGGATAAAATAAAAAAATGGCAGGTATAATAGAAAGGCATATACTAAACCCGTAGTTTTAGTCCCCAACATTAACCCCAAAGAAAGACTGAATAAAACTGCATTTTTTAGCAGATTTTTCTCTTTTTCTAACAAAAACAGGTAATATAAGGCGGCCAATAATAACGTTGAGACCATTACATCTACATAGGCGACCTGTAATTGTTTAAAATAATTAGGGACCAAGGTAAAAAGAGAGGCCGAAAATAAAGCGTATTCTTTCGATAACTTTAATCTTCTAGCCAGCGCATATACTATTAAAAATCCCATGATAAAAAAGGGCGCCTGTCCCAAGTCGGCGATAAAAACATTTCTTAAGGGCAATATCAACCATAAGAAAAAAAGGCTGCCGTTTATCGGATAATAAGGCGGCGCCGGATCGCAAGAGACTACAATGGGATTTTCTAAATTCCCGTGCTTGAGCCACTCTACGGGAAAGGTAAAATGGTAATTAAGGCAGTCCCAGCCAAAGGGCGGATTAACTAAGTTTATAAAAAATTTTACTAAAGCGAATCCCAAAATAACAGATATGGCAAATATCCCTATCTTGCCTAATCTAAGGCTATTTACTGCCTGCCTGTATTTAAGGAAAAAAATATTTTTAGGCCCTATCTTTAACAGCCTAATCGCGGCATAAACAATAAGCAATATAGATAAATTAAGCATTAAAATATAATTGGAATAAAGCAGATTCATTATGCCCAATATCTGCAAAGTTAAGATAATCTGCGCCAGAAAAATAAGGAAAAAAGCGATTAAATAATCAGATAACCTTTCAAAAAATAAAAAGTACCTGACTATAAGCAGCGCTGTGGCGCCTACGATTAAATTCATTATAAATAAATTAACCATATGTCTTACATATGCATAAAACCGTTATTACGGCATATGCCGCAAATTGTAGTGGCTCCAGCTCTCTTATTCAGAATTTGCTTTCGTGCCTCAAGGTAGAACCGGTTATTCCATACCTCTCTGATGCTTTTTTCTTTTACATTGCCAAAATTATATTTACCTCCATAAACCGCGCAGCAGGGAAACACCTTGCCATCCCAATTAATACTTATCTCCTGCCAGGGTTTCCTGCAGGTTTTAATAATCTTTTTAGTAACGCACTTTTCTTTATCATAAGCGCTATATTCCGGGTTATCGGGAATCCAATCTTTATCTTTACTAATAGCATCCTGGTGTGGTTTAAGTATTTCGTCCTTCATAGAAGTACGCATAAGGCCGATACGAAATAAAACTCCAATAGCTTGAGCCGTTTTCCTGGCCATCTCTATTTCGTGCTCATTATGCCGGAATACCAGAAAATTCCAGATAACCGCGGTTTTCGCTTTAAACGCGGTCTTTGTTTGTGCCAGATACCTTAAATTATCCATTACTAATTTAAAATCTCCGCCTACGCGATATTTAGAATATGATGCCTCAGAGGCGCCATCGCAGGACACGATAATTTCATCTATACCAGAGACAACCAGGCCTTTTAGCATTTCCTTATTGGTAATATTTAAATTTGTGCTGGTAGTAATCCTTATGCCCTTATTAATATCTTTGGCATAGGTTATCATTTTAATTAAGTCTTTGTTT
>Ga0194125_10010955_pt1 | contig 12285 bp, 9 predicted proteins | sample TA2KigC250mmetaG_FD_148626 | JGI IMG/M metagenome (GOLD analysis project Ga0194125, IMG submission 148626) | Freshwater microbial communities from Lake Tanganyika, Tanzania - TA2015034 Kigoma Deep Cast 250m | ecosystem: Environmental > Aquatic > Freshwater > Lake | place: Tanzania: Lake... | reverse complement strand
GATGGTAGTGAACTGGCGGCGCACTTCCTTGACCATCTGTCCTGCGGCTCTGCCCACGGCTTTGATGGTAAGGGCGGAAAAGACGAAAGTTACCATCGCGCCGATAAAGAGACCCATAAGGAACTTTGGATTGAGCAGGTGGATCTGGTAAATGTCGATAAAATCGGTCATTGAAGCATTCTCAATGGATAGTTTGAGCTCCGCCAAACGCTCGGCAACCAACGCCGGCATTTTTTCCACCAGTGCACCCTTGACCTTTTCCATGTATGCCACGAGCAGTGCCATGGCAGTCAGGGCGGCAGATCCGATGGCAAAGCCCTTGCCAATGGCAGCGGTGGTATTGCCCAGGGCGTCGAGGTTGTCTGTCTTTTCCCTGACTTCCTTGGGTAGATGAGCCATTTGGGCATTGCCTCCGGCGTTATCGGCGATCGGACCAAAGGCATCCATTGCCAGGGTAACACCGAGTGTGGCAAGCATACCCACGGCACCAAAGCCAATGCCATAGAGTCCCATCTCGACAATTTCGAATCCAAAACTGAAAGTAAAGGCGGTAATGATCCCAACTACTATGATGATCACCGGTGCAGCGGTGGAGGTCATCCCGACTGCAATCCCCTCCAGAATTACCGTGGCGGAGCCGTAGTCACCCTGACGGGCGATGTTCTTCGTTGGGTTATAGCTATGAGAGGTGTACAGTTCAGTGAATTGCCCGATCAGAATACCGGCACCCAGACCCACCAGCGAAGAAAGAAAGATCCCGAACCGATATGGCGCCGGGAGGAGAAAATGGGTGATCAGCCAGGAAGCCACAGCGATCAAGATTGAACTGACATATACGCTCTTGTTAAGAGCGAACATCAGTTCTTTCATACTGGCGTCATCCTTGGTGGAGACGATATAGACACCAATGATGGAAAGGATGGCTCCGAACCCCGCAAGGATCATTGGTGCGGTGATAAAATTGGCAATGTAAGAACTCATGGCGGCATCCCGGCTGATCAATTGCATCACGGCAGCCATCCCGAGGGCAGCGGTTGCCAGGATTGAACCGGCATATGATTCATAAAGATCGGCGCCCATACCGGCAACGTCACCAACGTTGTCTCCGACGTTATCAGCTATGGTAGCCGGATTGCGGGGATCATCCTCCGGTATATCGGCTTCCACTTTGCCCACCAGATCGGCTCCGACGTCAGCGGCTTTGGTATAGATTCCTCCACCCAGACGGGCAAAAAGCGCCTGCGATGAGGCACCCATACCGAAGCTCAACATCACCACGGCAATCTCGGGCAGAGTATAATTCATCAGACGCAAGATAAAGAACCAGGCAGAAATGTCGAAGATCGCCAATCCGACCACGATCAACCCCATAACACTACCGGCGCGGAAAGCGACTTTGAGACCCCTATTCAAGCTCTTGGAACACGCCTGTGCCGTCCGCGACGATGCCATGGTGGCAGTTTTCATCCCGATGTAGCCCGCCAGACCGCTGAAGAAACCACCGGTTAAAAATCCCCAGGGAACCATCGGGTCGAGGACTTTCAAGTGCAACGCCATGATCTGCAGGATTACGAAAGCCACGGCAAAAAAGATGATCACACCTTTATACTGCTGCTTGAGATAGGCAAATGCACCCTCGCGGACGAATCCGGCTATCTCCTGCATCCGAGGATTACCCGGATGCTCTTTTTTTACCCAACGGTACATCAACAAGGCAAAGAACAAAGCTGCAAAAGCTCCGATCGGTGCCACATACCATAGAAGCGGCACATGATCCATTTACTACCTCCTGTGCGGGTTCGGATATCAGAATCACACACAATCCATCATGTAAACTCATGCTTTTTGGATTTGCTCATTTCTGTCAATTTGTTTTTTTTCGGGTCTGGTTCGCCAAGTAGCATGATCATCGAACAATCCATTAGCGGGCAATGCAATAGCGCTTGTTACACCGATTCTCCAGGAGTATGAAAAAAATAAGTATTGACAGCATAGGGGCGTGATTTTTTCTGGCTCGCACACCAAAAAAATAGTGATAAGTGCATAGAGTGTTCAGTTAAGGATTGACAAAAAACCACGTTGAAAAATGTTGGGAAAACTAAATGCCGATGTAGCTCAAAGGTAGAGCAATTGATTTGTAATCAATTGGTTGGGGGTTCAATTCCCTTCATCGGCTCCAGTTAAGTGGAGAGGTTCCCGAGCGGCCAAAGGGAACAGACTGTAAATCTGTCGTCAGCAGACTTCGGAGGTTCGAATCCTCCCCTCTCCACCACGAAGCGGGAATAGCTCAGATGGCTAGAGCATCAGCCTTCCAAGCTGAGGGTCGCGGGTTCGAACCCCGTTTCCCGCTCCATCGAAGCAGGGGATGGTCATGCGGATGACGCTTGCCATCCAGTATTATAGAAACGTGAAAGAAGCTCATGTAGCTCAGTCGGTAGAGCACCTCCTTGGTAAGGAGGAGGTCACCGGTTCAAGTCCGGTCATGAGCTCCATCAACAACAACAAAAAACATAGATGGAATGAAAACCATTCCAGGAGGAATAATGGCAAAAGCTAAATTTGTGAGAAACAAACCACACGTTAACGTTGGAACCATTGGTCACATTGACCACGGCAAGACCACGTTGACCGCCGCGATGACTTTGTATCTGAGCAAGAAGGGCGGCGCTCAGTTCCGTTCTTTCGACAGTATCGACAACGCCCCGGAAGAAAAAGCCCGTGGTATCACCATTGCCACCGCTCACGTCGAATATGAGTCAGACAAGCGTCACTATGCCCACGTTGACTGCCCCGGTCATGCCGACTATATTAAAAACATGATCACCGGTGCAGCCCAGATGGACGGTGCCATCCTTGTCGTCAGCGCCTATGACGGTCCCATGCCCCAGACCCGCGAGCATATCCTGCTTGCCCGTCAGGTGGGTGTGCCGGCAATGGTCGTTTATATGAACAAGTGTGACCTGGTGGACGATCCTGAATTGCTTGACCTGGTCGAGATGGAAGTGCGGGAATTGCTGGAGAAATACAAATTCCCCGGTTCTGAAATCCCCGTCATTCGCGGTTCTGCCCTCAAAGCCCTCAACGGCGAACCCGAGGGCGAAGCCAGCGTTCAAGAACTGATCAATGCGATCGACAACTATATCCCGGAACCGGCAAGAGCGGTTGACAAACCATTCCTGATGCCGGTTGAAGACGTCTTTTCCATCCCTGGTCGCGGTACTGTTGCTACCGGTCGTGTGGAACGTGGCGTGATCAAAGTGGGCGACAAAGTAGAACGTGTCGGAATCCGCGAAACCGTGGAAACCACCTGTACCGGCGTGGAAATGTTCCGCAAGATCATGGATGAAGCCCGCGCCGGAGATAACATTGGCGTCCTGCTGCGTGGTTTCGGCAAGACGGATGTGGAACGCGGCATGGTTTTGGCAAAACCGAAATCCATCACTCCACATACCAAGTTCATCGGCGAAACGTACGTCCTGACCAAGGACGAAGGTGGACGCCACAAACCCTTCCAAACCGGATACCGTCCCCAATTCTATTTCAGAACGACCGACGTGACCGGAACCTTAGTATTACCGGAAGGTGTCGAGATGGTCATGCCCGGGGACAATATCCAGATCCGTGCTGAATTGATCACCCCGATCGCCATGGAACAGGGACTGCGTTTTGCTATCCGCGAAGGTGGACATACCATCGGAGCCGGAGTAGTCGCTTCAGTGATCGACTAATCGATAGTGACCTGCGAGATTTCAGATAATGAGAGATATAATCATACTGGCATGTGAAGAGTGTAAGAACCGTAATTATACGACCACGCGCAACAAACGCAAACATCCGAACCGGATGGAACTGAAAAAGTTCTGCCCGAGTTGCCGTCGCCATACCTTACACAAACAAACACGCTAAACAACTTGATGCGCAGGACAGTAGTTCAACTGGTAGAGCACCGGTCTCCAAAACCGGGGGTTGCGGGTTCGATTCCTGCCTGTCCTGCCATTCAATCTGACGGCGCAAGCCCGGATATTTGGTAAGAATAATGATAGAAAAAGTGACGCGTTTTTTCCGGGAAGTCCGCTCCGAGATGAAATCGGTGACCTGGCCTTCCAAGGCAGACCTTAAAGAAGGGACGATAGTCGTTGTCGTGATGTCCGCGATTGTGGCAATCTTTTTGTCTATGGTGGACTATGGATTTCGCAACCTGATCGAGTTGCTCTTTTAAAAGAAGGTAGATCGTAGATGAAATGGTATGTGATCCATACCTATGCAGCGCATGAAAATAAGGTAAAGACAGCGATCGAAAAGGGTCTTGCGGGTACTCCCATGGAGAGCTTGGTCGGTCAGCTGCTGGTACCCGTGCGCACGACCTTTATTATCAGAGACGGGAAGAAGATCGAGCGCGAGCGCAAGCTCTTCACCAGTTATGTCCTGATTGAATGCGACATGAGCCCTGAACTGCGTGCCTATATCCAAAACATCGCGGGTGTCACCAATTTTCTGGGTCAACGCCGCGACCAAAAAGATCTGATCCCTCTGACCGAGGAGGAAGTAAATCGCTTGTTGGGGATCACGGATAAAGACCGGGTGACCAAGACCAAGGAATATCTTCCTGGTGACATGGTGCGGATCATCTCCGGTCCCTTCACCGATTTTGAGGGCATAGTCCAGAAGATCAATGATGACAGCAGCAAACTAGTCATCGATGTAACGGTCTTTGGCAGAAGGACACCGGTCGAACTGAATGCCGACCAGGTGGAACAAATTAAGAAATAACTGTTTTAGAGGTATACAATGGCGAAACCAAAAGATGCAGTTGCAATGATCAAGTTGCAGCTACCCGCAGGAAAAGCGACCCCTGCTCCACCGGTCGGACCGGCTTTGGGTCAAGCAGGTGTGAACATCCCGGAATTTTGCCGGCAGTTTAACGAGAAGACCGCCGATCAACCGGGCATGGTATTTCCTGTTCTCATCTATGTGGCAAAGAATAAATCATTTACATTTGAGATCAAAACCCCTCCAGCATCTGTACTGATCAAAAAGGAAGCAGGATTGGCAAAGGGATCGAGTGCCCCCAATAAAAGCAAGGTCGGCAAGATCAACCATGAGCAACTGCGCCAGATCGCTCAATTGAAGATGCAGGACATGAATTGTAATTCCCTTGAATCCGCTATGAGTATGATCGCCGGAACTGCAAGAAGCATGGGTGTCATCGTAGAAGAATGACGCTACTTGGCAGGAGATAACTCATAAGGAGAATCAATGAAACATAGTAAAAGGTACAAACAGGCATTTACCCAGTTTGACCGCCAGAAACGATATGATCTGGAGGAAGCGATCCAACTTCTGAAGTCATTGCCACCTACGAAGTTTGATGAGACTATCGAGATCCATTTCAATCTGGGAGTCGATCCGCGTAAAGCCGATCAACAGATCCGCAATTCCATTATCCTCCCTCATGGCACCGGCAAGACCGTCAGAGTACTTGTCTTTGCCGAGGGCGACAAAGCTGATGAAGCTAAAAAAGCCGGTGCTGATCACGTCGGTCTTGATGATCTGATCGAGAAAATCTCCGGTGGGTGGTTTGACTTTGAAGTTGTTATCACCACACCAAACCTGATGGGAAAGATCGGAAAGCTCGGCAGGACCCTCGGCCCTCGTGGATTGATGCCCAATCCCAAAGTCGGCACGGTAACAATGGATATCGGGAAAGCGGTGGAAGATGCCAAAGGCGGCAAGGTTACTTACCGGGTAGACAAATTTGCCAATCTTCACATCCCCAGCGGCAAGCTCAGCTTCCCCCCGGAGCACTTGAGAGAGAATATCCGGACGATCATTGCAGCGATCCTGCGCGAACGTCCAGCCACACTCAAAGGCGTCTTTATCAAGAGCATAACCCTATGCTCAACCATGGGTCCAGGCGTAAAGCTACAAGTATCAGCAGCGACCCAGGAAGCTAAGGGTTAAGTAAGGAGTATCAATGGTTCAGGAAATCAAAAAAGTAACCGTAAAGAACTTGAAAGAACGGTTAAGCGGCGCAAAAGCGATCATTCTGGTGGATTATAAGGGAATAAACATCGAACAGGTGAATCAATTGCGCAACGCTTTCCGGTCGGACAAGATCGATTACTTCGTCCAGAAAAACACCCTGATCAAGAGAGCTCTGAATGACGAAGAGATTGGGATTGATCAGCTTGATGATTATCTAATGGGTCCCACCGCCGTAGCGGTGTGCAAAATCGATGAGGTCTCACCGGCACGGGTTTTGATCAAGTTCATCAAGGAAGTAATGGAAGGTGGCACTTTCCCCTGTTTCAAAGCCGGTTTTATCGGTGGGAGAGTGTTTACCGCAGAAGAGCTTCAGATATTAGCCCTGCTTCCTTCCCGTGAGGAACTTTTGGCAAAGGTACTCGGAAGCGCCCAAGCTCCGATCAGGAATTTCCTGGGAGTCACCCAAGGTATTATCCGCAAATTTGTCTATGCGGTCGATGCCATCGTCCAGAAAAAGACGAACGCCAGCTAAACAATATTTATATCCGATGGAGGAAAAATGTCCGATAAAAAACAACAAGTGATAGACCTGATCAAGGAAATGACTGTTCTTGAATTAGCCGATCTGGTCAAAGAAATGGAAGAGATATTCGGCGTATCAGCAGCCGCACCGGTGGCAACAGCCGCTCCAGTCGCCGGAACAGCCGCAGAAGCCAAGGAAGAACAAACAGAATTTGATGTCATTCTCGCCAACGCTGGTGAAAAGAAGATCAATGTGATCAAAGTTGTACGTGAGATCACCAAGCTTGGCCTCAAGGAAGCCAAGGATCTCGTGGATACCGCACCCAAGGTAGTCTCGGAAAAAGTCAGCAAAGAAGAAGCAGATTCCGTGAAGAAAAAACTTGAAGAAGCCGGTGCCGTGGTCGAAGTAAAGTAAATCACCTTGTCAAAGACCTTAAATGTGTCTGTACCATGCTGATGCAAGTAACCGATACAGACGTTAACAGCGAGTTTCAGAGAATCGACGCCTTATGTCGGTTCTCTGGAATTTCCTATGCGTTCCTCGGTGGTCTGCCGATATCATACAGGTTTCAGACATCCATCATCGACGGGTTGCATGGCTCCTGAGCGCTTAGTTATTAAGCATATTGCCAGAGCAGGCAGGCCGGGATTTGGCACGGTTACTGACACAGTTACCAGGTTGAGAGCAGTAACAAGGAACGTGAACATTTTGATCATACGGACAAGCTTCGCTTGTGCAACTACTGAATTTACTCAAGACGAGGCAATTAATTCAATCAACAATGTGCATTAAGACCACAAAGGAGTGATCTTTTGAGAAACATCAAAAGTTATTCCCGGATCTCAAAACGGTTTGCCGAACTCGGCATACCGGAAGTAGAAGTACCCAATTTGCTGGCGATGCAGGTGGAGGCGTTCAACGATTTCCTGCAAAAAGAGATCCACCCACAGCGCCGCAGGAAGCAGGGACTTCAGGCAGTGTTTGAGTCCATCTTCCCGCTGGAAGATGCCAAGGGTAACTTCCGGCTGGAATTCATAGAGTATAGCATTCTCCAGGAAAAATACACCATTGAGGAGTGCATGGATCGGAATTTGTCTTATCAAGCACCCCTCAAGGCAAAACTCAGATTAACCGTTTTTGAACAAACCGAGGGCAGACGCGAACACAAGGATACGATCGAACAGGACGTTTTCCTGGGTGAGATCCCTCTGATCACGGAACAAGGGACTTTTATCGTCAATGGCGCAGAACGGGTGATCATCTCTCAGTTACAAAGATCCCCCGGGGTTTTCTTCTCCGAGGAAAAGCACCCCAGTGGGAAGACTCTGTATTCAGCGAAGGTCATCCCATACAATGGATCGTGGTTGGAATTTGACATTGACATCCACGACGTGATGTTCGTGCATATCGACAAACGTCGTAAGCTACCCGTATCGATCCTCTTGCGGGCAATCGGCCTATCCACCGATGAAGACCTGCGCCAGACCTTTTACAAAACAGAAATCCTGGAGATAGAATCCGCCAAAGGGCGTCACTTGTCCAAAGACATCATTGTCGCCGATACTCCGGAACCGATCGCCAAAGCTAACGAAATCGTTACCGATAAATTGATCAAAGATCTCAGGGCGGCCAATGTAGAGCAAGTGGAATTGATCGACTATGATTATGAAATTGCCCGTAAAGTACTGGAAAATACCATCAGCAAAGACCCCACCCACAATCAGGAAGAGGCTTTAAAAAAGATTTACACCCTGATTCGACCCGGAGAGGAAGCCACCGTCGAAGCTGCAAAAACACTGGTTGACCGCATGTTCTTCAATGAGAAGAGATACAATCTGGGCGAAGTCGGTCGTTACAAGATCAATTGCCGTCTTAAGCACGAAGAACCCGTCCCGATGGATAAGCTTACCTTGACCATTGGTGATTTTGCGCACATCTTCAAGACCCTGGTTAATATCTATCATGATGAGGATGAGGTCGATGATATCGATAACCTCGCCAACCGGCGGATCAGAACGGTGGGTGAATTACTGCAGGAGCAATACAACATCGGCATGCTCATGGTCGCCCGGATCATTCAGGAGCGGATGGCCATATCAGGGATTGATGAGATCACGGTGCATGATCTGGTGAACAGCAACGCTTTGATATCCGTAGTTCAGTCCTTCTTCCTTACCGGTCAGTTATCCCAATATATGGAACAGACCAATCCTCTTGCCGCATTGAGACACAAGCGAGCCTTATCCGCCCTTGGTCCCGGCGGCTTGACCCGTGACCGGGCAGGCTTTGAAGTTCGTGACGTGCATTCTTCCCATTATGGCAGGGTCTGTCCGGTGGAGACCCCGGAGGGTCCAAACATTGGGTTAATCGTGTCTCCTGCCATTTACTCCCGGATCAATAAATACGGCTTCATCGAAACACCCTACCGCAAGGTTGTGGATGGCGTGGTCACGGATGAGTATGAATTCCTTGATGCCGCTCAGGAAGAGAATTATATCATTGCCCAATCCAATGTAACCATAAACGATAAGCGCAGGATAGCGGATGAGATCATCTTTGCCCGCGAACGGGGAGAATTTGTCCAGATCGATCCCAAACAGGTTCAATATATGGATGTATCCCCTCAGCAGATGGTTTCTGTATCAGCGGCCATGATCCCATTTCTGGAGCATGACGATGCCAACCGCGCCTTGATGGGTTCAAACATGCAACGCCAGGCAGTTCCTCTCATCAATCCGCTCGCCCCGCTGGTCGGAACCGGCATGGAGCGGGTAACAGCATCGGATTCATCCTGCGTTGCCATTGCTCCTTATGATGGTATTGTGGTCAGTGTAACTTCTTCTTATATTGACATTAAGCCGACAAATGAAAAGGATGAAGCACTGTATTTGGGCAGTGATCATCGAATTCAGCTCAAGAAATTCTTGCGCACCAATCAAGACACCTGCGTCAATCAGCGACCCGTTGTCCGCATTGGCGATGTCGTTCGCAAGAACCAGCCGATCTCGGATGGACCATGCATAGAAGACAATCGTCTGGCATTGGGCACCAACATGCTGGTCGCCTTCATGCCCTGGTACGGATACAATTATGAAGATGCCATCATTATCAGTGAGCAGGTCGCCCGCGATGATACCCTTACCTCGATCTACATAGAGGAACTGGAAGTTCTGGTGCGCAATGTCAAGAATGGCAAGGAAGAGCTGGCATACGACATCCCCAACGTTCCGGCTCATGCATTACGAAATCTGGACAAGACAGGGATAATCCGCGTAGGTTCGGTGGTCACTGCCGGCGATGTCATCGTTGGCAAGGTCACTCCCAAGTCCATTGAGATCGATCCTTCACCCGAAGAAAACCTGATGCGGGCTTTGTTTGGAGATCGGGCGGGTGATTTTACCAATAGCTCGCTCAAAGCCAAGCCCGGTATGGAGGGTGTGGTCATCGATATCAAGGTTTTCTCCCGCCTCGAAGACGGGTCTGATTTTGATGAAAATACCAATGACAGAGTAAAGAAACTCAGAACTGATCTGGAGGAACGTCGTGCCAAAGTCGAGGAATTCAAGGAAGAGAAACTGGCAGCACTGCTGCTCGGTAAAAAAGCCAAGAATATCTGGGACGAGAAAACCAACGTCTGTTTTATCGCCCCCGGCAAGAAGATCACTTCTGAGGATATCAAACGGATAAACTTTAAGAAACTGGATCTCGATGTCGATCTCGTCGAAGACGACCTCATCAACACCGAGATCTACCAGAAAGTCGTGTTAAAAGCCAGACAATCCCTGGAAACCAGCGAAAACATTTTTAAAAAATCCAGAGAACGTCTCAAGCATGGTGATGAATTGCAGTATGGCGTGCGCAAGATGGTCAAGGTCTATGTGGCGAAAAAACGCAAGATCGAAGTCGGCGACAAAATGGCCGGGAGACACGGAAACAAAGGCGTTATATCCATCGTTGCCCCGATCGAAGACATGCCGTTCATGACGGATGGAACCCCGATCGATATCGTCCTCAATCCGCTTGGCGTTCCTTCCCGGATGAACATTGGTCAGATCATGGAGACCCATCTCGGTATGGCGGCAAGAATGCTGGGATTTGAAGTGGAAACACCCATCTTTGACGGTGCCAGCATCAACGACATCCAATCCGAGCTCAAGAATGCCGGACTGTCTCCGGATGGCAAGCAAGTCCTGTTTGATGGAAAAACCGGGGTACCATTCAAGGAACGCGTCACAGTCGGCGTGATCTATATGATGAAACTTAACCACTTGGTTGCCGATAAGATGCATGCCCGTTCCACCGGTCCTTATTCCTTGATTACTCAGCAGCCTCTGGGCGGAAAAGCGCAACACGGCGGTCAACGCTTGGGTGAAATGGAGGTCTGGGCACTTGAGGCCTATGGCGCAGCCAATCTTCTGGAAGAAATGCTGACGATCAAATCAGATGATGTGGATGGCAGAAACAATGCTTTCAAAGCCATTACCCGTGGAGAGAATCCTCCGGCACCGGGAATACCCGAGTCCTTTAACGTGCTTATCAGCGAACTCAAGTCACTTGGCTTTGACATCGAGTTTGTCCCTGAGCAGGAAGCATAAAGGGAAGACCAAGGTATTATTATGAAAAAGGAATTGAAACTCAACGATTATGATGTCGTCCGGATCAGGATTGCCTCACCCGAAACAGTCATAAATGACTGGTCAAACGGCGAGGTGACCAAACCGGATACGCTGAATTATCGAACCCTAAAACCCGAAAAGGACGGCTTGTTCTGCGAACGCATCTTTGGTCCCGAACGTGATTACGAATGCGCCTGCGGCAAGTACAAGAAAAAGCGCTTCCAGAACACCGTTTGCGATCGCTGTAACGTACTTGTAACCACTTCCCGGGTGCGCCGAACCAGGATGGGACATATTGAACTTGCGGTACCGATAGCGCACATCTGGTTCGTGAAAAGCGCTCCCAGCAAGATCGGCACCCTACTTGACATGACGGTCAAAGACCTGGAAAGAGTGCTCTATTATGAGTCCTACATTGTGGTTGATCCCGGTGATTCTCCCTACGAGAAGATGGAATTGCTCGAAGTTGACGAGTTTTATGAGATCAGAGACAAAGTAGGGGACAATTTTATCGCCCTCATGGGTGGTGAAGCCGTCCGTGAGTTGCTGAAAAGAATCAACCTCCATGACGAAGCCCTCAATCTGAGAGCCCGGCTAAAGATGGAGGAGTCCGCGCTGAAAAAGCAGAAGCTGATCAATAAACTGAGAATTGTGGATGCTCTGATCAGATCCGGCAACAAACCGGAATACATGGTCATGGAGGCATTGCCCGTATTACCGCCGACGCTTCGCCCTTTGGTACCGCTGGAAGGTGGCAGATTTGCCACGGCGGATTTCAACGATCTCTACCGTCGCGTCATTACCAGAAACAACCGCCTGAAGCAATTGCTGGATATCAAAGCCCCGGAAGTTATCCTCCGCAATGAAAAGCGAATGCTGCAGGAAGCGGTAGATGCATTGATCGATAACTCCCGCAAAGCCCGCCCGGTCCGCGGTCGTGGCAACCGCCCGCTCAAATCCCTGACTGACCAATTGAAAGGCAAGCAAGGCAGATTCCGTCAGAACCTGCTCGGAAAGCGGGTGGACTATTCCGGCCGTTCGGTGATCACCGTAGGTCCCGAGCTCAAGCTCTACCAATGCGGTCTGCCCAAGGAAATGGCGGTGGAACTATTCAAACCCTACCTGATCGAACGTCTCCAGAAAATGGGCGAAGTGGACAAG
>Ga0194125_10010954_pt1 | contig 12286 bp, 9 predicted proteins | sample TA2KigC250mmetaG_FD_148626 | JGI IMG/M metagenome (GOLD analysis project Ga0194125, IMG submission 148626) | Freshwater microbial communities from Lake Tanganyika, Tanzania - TA2015034 Kigoma Deep Cast 250m | ecosystem: Environmental > Aquatic > Freshwater > Lake | place: Tanzania: Lake... | reverse complement strand
GATGGCCATCCATGACCGGATCCTCAGCCTCGACACCCACGCCGACACGCCTGGCAACATGCTCCGGCCCAATTGGGATATCGGCCGGCGCCACGTCGCCGGACAGCCGGGGAGCGGCCAGATCGACCTTCCCCGGATGAAGGAAGGGCGGCTGGACGCCCTCTTTTTCGCGGCTTTCGTCGGCCAGGGGCCGCTGACCGCCGAAGCGTATGCCAAGGCCCGGGACCGGGCCTTTCTCCAGATCGAGGCCGTGGACAAGATGTGCGCCGCGTATCCTCAACTCATCGGCAAGGCGGCGACGCCGGCCGAGGCCTTCCGCCTCAAAAAGGACGGCCGGCTGGCGGCCTTCGTCGGCCTGGAGAACGGCTATCCGATCGGGACCGACCTTTCCCTTGTCGAGGCCTTTGCCCGGAGGGGGGTCCGCTACATCACCCTCTGCCACTCGGCGGACAATCAGATTTGCGACAGCGCCACCGACCGCCGCGACCCCGAAGACAGGGGCCTGTCGGATTTCGGCCGGGAGGTCGTCGCCGCCTGCAATCGCCGGGGGATCATGGTCGACGTCTCCCACATTTCGGACCGATCGTTCTTCGACGTCCTCCGGGCGAGCCGGGCTCCGGTCATCGCCACCCATTCCTGCTGCCGGGCCCTCTGCGACAATCCCCGCAACCTGTCCGATGAGATGATCCGGGCCCTGGCCCGCAACGGCGGCGTCCTCCAAGTGTGTTTCCTCTCGGGGTATCTTCGGCCGCCCAAACCCAATCCGGAGCGGGAGAAAGCCCTCAAGGACCTCGAGGCGAAATACGGTCCCCGCCGGAGCCTGGCCGCCGTGGCCGACGAAGGCCTCCGGGCCAAAGCCATGGCGGAATACCAGGCCGTGAACCGGAATTTTCCCGAGGAAAGGGCGACGGTCTCGGACATCGCCGACCACATCGACCATATCGTCAAACTCGTCGGGCTCGACCATGTCGGCATCGGGACGGACTTCGACGGCGGCGGGGGAGTCGACGGATGCTCCGATGTGAGCGAGATGTTTCGGGTGACCGTGGAACTTCTCCGTCGCGGATATGTCGAAGCGCAGGTCAGGAAAATTTGGGGCGAAAACACGATGCGTGTCCTTGGCAAAGTTATCGAGATTGCTGAAAAATCCTGACAAGTAAAAAATCTTTACATTCTTTGGCTTCTTCCCGATAATAATATCCGACATGCCGTTTGGCATGAAGATTGCTACCTTATCAACCCGGGTTCCGGGAAAGCCAGATCGTATGCCGATTTTGAAAACAACGAGGTTGAGCGCGGTCTTTTTGTTCATCCTGGCCTCGGCCGGCCCGTCTTTTTTCCGTCAGGAAAGCGCCCCTAAATCGGGCGGGCTTCTCCGCGTCCAGGGCTACCCCGAACTCCCTCCCCATCGGCTCGACCCGGCCCAGGGCGACTGGCCTTTCATCACCCAGAACATCTTTGACGGCCTGATCCGGATGGATGACGACCTCGGCATCAGGCCGGACTTGGCCGAATATTGGCAAGTCTCCGACGGGGGAAAAACCTACACCTTCTTCCTCCGCAAGAATGTCCGCTTCCACAACGGCCGGGAACTGACCTCGGCCGACGTCAAGTTCAGTCTCGAGCGCCTTCTCCGGCCCGAAAACCGTTCGCCGTACGCGTCCTTTTTCGTCCCCAAGGTCGTCGGAGCCCAGGAGTTCCATGAAGGACGGGCCGCGGATGTGGCCGGTTTCGACGCTTTGAGTCGGTATATCTTCGTCATCCGCTGGCGGAACGCTTTCCTTTCGGCCCCGGCCCTCTTGAGCATGAGCTTCGCCCGGATCCTGCCGAAAGAGCAGGTCCTGGCCCAGGGCAAGGATTTCTTCTACCGGCCGGTCGGCACGGGCGCCTTCAAATTCGCCTATTGGATGCGCGACCCGAGGCTCAACATCGTCGGGGTCCGCCTCGAGCGCAGCGAGTCCTACTTCGGCCGAAAGCCCTATCTCCAGGCGGTCGAGTACAGCCCCCATTTCACCCTCGACCAGTTCCGCCAAGGCGACGTCGACGTGATGCCTTATCTCTGGGACGGCCTGGCCCGGACGGGCTGCCAAATCCTGGAAGGAGGGCCGCTCAACACGACGTATCTCCTGCCGAGCTGCGCCGTCCCTCCGTTCGACCGGGCCCGCGTCCGGCGCGCCATGGCCCTGGCTTTGGACAAGGAGCGGCTCGCTCAATCCTTCGCTTCGACGGCCTACCTCCGACGTCCGACCGACAACTTCATCCCGGCCAAGCTCCCCGGATTTTTCCCTCAACTCGACGCCGGCCCCGGACCGAACGCCGTCCAGGCCCGCCGGATCCTGGAGGAAGAAGGTTTTTTCTACGGCAAGCCGTTTCCGCCCGTCGTTCTCTATCTGGAGGCTCCCCGGAGCGAAGATGGCCTCCGGTTTTACCGGGAGCTCGAGCGCCAGTTCGCGGCCGTCGGCCTGAGCCTCGGTCTGGTCTTCTACCGCAACCTCGAGGAATTGCGGAGCGAGCGGCGGCCCTATCTTGTCAAGGTCGATTGGCCGATGGATTTCCCCGATCCGGAAAACGTCGTCCAGCATTTGTTCGCCGGGCCGGCGGCCTTCGGCCGGGCCATCCATGGCTACGCCGACGCCGAGCTGGAGGCCCTCCTGAAAAGCGCCCTCGTCGAGCCCAGCCGGACCCGCCGCCTGGAGATGTTCCAAGCCATCGAGAAGAGGCTCGGCAAGGAGATGCCGGCCGTGCCCCTGTATTCGAACGAGCAGCGGATCGCCGCCCAGACGTCGGTCCGGGGCCTCAGGATTCCGGCCCTGGGTTTGTACTACCTGAATCTCAAGGCCGTTTGGCTCGACCGGAAAGAACCCCGGCCGTGAAGCTCCGGATCAGCCTCCAAAAGCGGTTTCTGGCCTGGACGACCCTGTTGCTCGTCGTCCTCGTCATGGCCATTCTCCGGCTCGTCGAACAGCGCGAGATCGCCGTGATCACCGAGGAGTCCCGGGCCAAGGCCGTCCTCATCGCCCGCAATCTCGCCGACCGGAATCTCCAGCTTCTTTTCGCCTGGGACATCGAAGGGATCCTCCGGAACATCGAGAGCCAGGTCGACGACAACCTCCTCTATGCCGTTTTTTACGACCGGTACGCGACCCCGATCGCCTACAACGCCGGGGTCGCCGACCGGGCCGAAATCTACGGCCCGAGCCGCCTGGCCGGGGAGGTCGGGTCGGAGAGCGCTTTCGCCAGGGCCCAGGAGGTCTGGCTGGGCGGCCGGGTCCGTCTCGTCCTCGAGGTCGAAGTCCCCATTTTCGCCGAAGGGACCACCTTGAAATGGGGGTCGGTCAAGGTCGGGCTTTCGCTCGAGGACGTCCAATCGGCGATCCGGAGGACCCGCCTGGCCCTGATTCTCATCGGTCTCGGCGGCTTCCTCCTCGGTCTGGCCGGGGCCACCGTTCTCGCCCGGCGCATCGCCCGCCCCCTCCAGCGGCTCGTCGAGGGGACGGTCCGGATCGCCAAGGGGGATTTCGCCCACCGCATCCCGGTCGATTCCGGGGACGAAATCGGCGACCTGGCCCGGTCCTTCAACGCCATGACCGAAAAACTCCTGTCCGCCCGAGAGCAGATGGCCGAGGCCCAGCGGCGCCTCGTCCAGTCCGAGAAGCTCGCCCAGATCGGGCGGATGACGGCCACGATCGCCCACGAAATCCGCAATCCCCTGACTTCGGTCAAGCTCAACATCCAGAAGGTCGCCGCGGACCGGGAGCTTTCGCCGACCGAGCGGGAGCACGTCCTCCTTTGCCAGGAGGGGATCGCCCGGATCGAGAAGTTCATCAAGGAGCTTCTCGATTTCACCCGGACGACCGAGCTCCAAAAGGCCCGGTTTTCGATCGAGCAGATCTTCGACGAGTCGGTCAAGCAGCTCCGGGACCTCTTTGTCGAGAAGGGGATCGCCGTGGCCAAGAACGTCCCCCCCGGACTGCCCGAAGTCGAGGTCGACGGCGACCGGATGCGCCAGGTCTTCCTCAACCTCCTCCGCAACGCGGCCGAGGCCGTCGGCGAGAGGGGGCGGGTCGCCCTCCGGGTTTCGGAGGAAACGGCCGGCGGCCGGCGCTCGCTCCGGGTTCTCCTTTCCGACGACGGCCCGGGCATTCCCAAGAAGGATTGGGAGACCGTCTTCGAGCCGTTCTATACGACCAAGCCCTGGGGGTTCGGCCTCGGCCTGGCCAACGCCCGCAAGCTCATCGAGCTCCACCGGGGGACGATCAGGATCGTCCCCCAAGCGGGGCCGGGAGCGGCTTTTGAAATCGAAATACCCGTCGAGGGGGAAACATGAAATCCATTCTCGTCATCGACGACGACCCGTTGATCCGGAAGACCCTGTCGTCCCATCTCGCCCGCCAAGGCTATGAGGTCCGGACGGCCGAAGACGGGCAGTCCGGGCTGTCCCTCCAGGCCGAGATGGGCCCGGACCTCGTCCTCCTCGACGTTCGGCTTCCCGACCTCGACGGCCTCGAAGTCCTCAGCCGGATCAAGGATCTCGGGAACCGCTCCCGGGTCGTCATCATGACCGCCTATGACGACATGAAAACGACCGTCGAGGCCGTCAAGCGGGGGGCGTTCGAATACCTCGTCAAGCCCCTCGACTTCGTCGCCCTCGATTTCACCGTCGGGAAGGCCTTCCAGGTCAAGGCCCTCGAAGAAAAAGTCAGCTATCTCGTCGCGGAGAGGCAGAAAGAGTACACGATCGACAACATCATCGGCCGCTCCCCCCAGATGCGCGAGGTCTTCAAGCTCATCGGCTCGGTCGCCGTCACCCGGACCAACGTCCTCCTCGAGGGCGAGAGCGGGACGGGCAAGGAGCTCGTGGCCAAGGCCGTCCATTACAACAGCGCCTGGCGCGATGAGCCGTTCATCGTCATCAACTGCTCGGCCATTTCGGACACCCTCCTCGAAAGCGAGCTGTTCGGCCATGTCAAGGGGGCTTTCACCGACGCCGTCTGCGAGACGAAGGGCAAGTTCGAGATCGCCGGCAAGGGCACCCTTTTCCTGGACGAAATCGGCGACGTCTCGCCCAACCTCCAGTCCAAGCTCCTCCGGGTCATCGAGTCGAGGGATTTCATGAAGGTCGGCGGGGAGAAGGTCCTCAAGACCGAAGCCCGGATCATCGCCGCGACGAACCAGAACCTCCGGTCCCTCATCGAGGCGGGGAAGTTCCGGGAGGACCTCTACTACCGGCTCAAGGTCGTCGAAATCACCCTCCCGCCACTCCGGGACCGCAAGGAGGACATCCCCGAGCTCGTCGGCTATCTCCTCGAAAAGATCAACCGGGAGCTGAAGCAGAATGTCCGCAAGGTCCCACCCGAGGTCATGGCTTTTCTCGCGGAGCAGCCCTGGAAGGGGAACGTCCGCGAGCTGGAGAACGCCCTGACCCGGGCCGTCATCCTGGCCAAGGGGGACGTCGTCCTCCTGGAATATCTGCCGCTCGATTTTGATGACCGGAAGGCGTTCGCCCGGGAGCTCGTTTCGCTCGAGGCCGTGGAGAGAGACTACATCCAGCACGTCCTGAGGGCGGTCAAGGGGTCGAAAACCCGGGCCAGCCAGATCCTCCAGATCAGCCGGCCGACCCTGGACAAGAAAATCAAGGACTACAACCTCGAGGTCTGAGGCGTTTTACCGGACACGTGTCCTCTTTTTTTACACGCCCCGTAAAAGCCCTTTCCGGGACCGAAGCCGGCCGTCTCCGGCCGGAGGCCGAATCGGAAGGATTTCGACCGGGCTTCGACTTGGCACGATTCCTGCTCCAGAGGGGATGGACGCGAGAAAGGACAGGAACATGTTAGGCAAAAAAATTGTCGTCGTCGACGACGAAGAGTCGATCCGGAAAACGTTCTTTCTGATCCTCAACAAAAAATACCGAGTCTATCTCGCCAAGGACGCCCAGGAAACCCTGGCCCGCTTCAAGGGGTCGTCGATCGACCTCCTCATCGTCGATTTCCGGCTTCCCGACATGACCGGCGTCGAGCTCATCGCCCGGATGAGGGAGCAGGGGTTCCGGGGCGAGGCCATGCTGATTTCCGCCCATGCCGAGCTCATCGAACCGGGTCTTCTGGCCCGCTTGAGGATCGGCCACTTTTTCGCCAAGCCTCTCGACCTCAACGCCCTCAATCGTTCGATCGATTATCTCCTTCATAAAGAGGAAATCGAGACCCTTCAGATGCGCGTCTGAAGCCCGGCGCTCCCTCACCGGGGAAGCCGGCGTCCTTCCCTTTGGAGCCGGGCCCCGTCGTGGGCTATAATGGCGGGAGGAGGGCCGCATTATGCCAAATTCTCGATCCATCGGCCGGCGCGAGGCGTTCCGGCGCCTTTTCGCCGGGTCCGCCGTCTCGGCCGCCGTGCTGGCCGAGGCCAACGCCGGGGTTTATCAGGCCATCGCGTCCTTGAACCGGAAATATCCCGAGGACGACGCCCCGGACGGGCGCTACTGGGAGGCCGTGGCCGGGCAGTTCCTCTTCGAGGACGATCTGGTCATGATGAACAACGGGACGGTCGGACCCATGCCCCGCCCCGTTTTCAACACCTTCGTCCGGGTCGCCCGCCTCCAGGCCAGCCATCCCTACGACGTCTACAATTTCCTGCCGGGACAGCGGGAGGAGATCCGGGCCAAGGCCGCGGCCTTCATCGGGGCTTCTCCCGACGAGCTCGCCCTGACGAGCAACACGACCGAGGGCTTGAATTTCGTCCTGAACGGCCTGGATTTCAAGGCCGGGGACGAAATTCTCATCTCCGACCTCGAGCACCCGGGAATGCTGGGTCCCCTGAAGCTCCGGGAGAAGCGGTCCGGAATCGTGGTCAAGCAGGCCAAGCTGGGATTGGCCGCCCGGAGCGTCGAGGCGGTCGTCGAGGCGTTCTCGGCCGAGGTCACGCCCCGGACCAAGCTCATCGCCCTCAGCCATACGATCTTCATCACCGGCCTCATCACTCCGGTCAAGGAGCTGTGCCGGATGGCCCACGAGAAAGGGGTTCCCGTCCTGGCCGACAGCGCCCACGGGGCGGGGATGATGCACCTCGACATGAAGAGCCTGGGGGTCGATTTCTGGGCTTCGAGCCCATACAAGTGGATGGGCTCGCCGACGGGGATCGGGCTCCTTTTCGTCCGGCGGGACGTCCAGGACAAGCTCTGGCCGACCGTCGTCTCCAGCGGCTGGGACGCGGCCTCGGGGGCCCGCAAATTCGACCCCTCGGGACAGCGCCTGGAGGCCATGGTCCATGCCTTGGGCGAAGCCGTCGACTTTCAAAACCGGATCGGACGGGACCGGATCGAGCGCCGGATCAAGGTCTTGGCCGCCCGCCTCAAGCAGGGCTTGGGCAAAATCCCGGGAGCGAGGATCCATACTCCGCTCGACCCTTATCTCAGCGCCGGCCTGACCGTCTTCTCCCTGGAGGGCGTCGAGGCCGCCAAGATCGTCGATTATGTCCGCGAAAAATACAACCTCGTCGTCCGGACGGTCGGGAACCGGGAGGCGGGGACCTATGGTATCCGCGTTTCGACCCCGATCTTCGTTTCGACCGCGCATGTCGACCGGCTTCTCGAGGGGGTCGAGCATCTCGCCCGCCGCCGGGTGTAAGGGTTTTTCAACCGACCGTAAAGCAAATTTGCCGAAGGGCGCCCCGCCGAAAGGCGCGGAGGGCGGAAATCAGGCGAAAAACGGCCTTTTTCTTTTCGACGTAATTGGCACGGAAATTGCTGTATTATAAGCGGCACTTAAAAGTGCCTTCCCATATATCCTTCAACTCTCTTCCTTTCAGTGGAGAGGCGGAAGAAGCCCCAACCTTCCGCCTCTTTTTTTTGGGGATTTTCCGCTTGTTTATCTTCCCCAAAGTTCGACGACGGCCCGGCGGGCCGTGTTGAGAAGCTTCCGGTAGCGGAAGACGACCTGGCTGACCCGGCGGGCGTCGCCGGGCAGGTCGATCAGGATCCGGTCCCGGCCGGGGAAGAGCCGGACCGCCGAAGGCGCGTCGAACGAGCCGCCGGCGGCGAACTCGACCCGGATGTTGAAGACCTCGACGGGGTTCATTTTGGCGACGACGACGAGCCGGCGGACTTCCGGCCTGGACGGCGGAATCGAAATCGAATCGCGGTCGACCCCCCCGAAGTTCACCTCCCGGCTCCCCAGGAAAATAAAGCCCGAGGGGACGAGCGAAGGGGCGCAGCCGGCGAAGACGATGGGAATGACGACCGCCGCCATGGCCCAGCGGATGATTCGAGAGCGAGCCATATTCCCTCCTTTCCGAAGGAGAAAGCGGCCGGATTATGTCACACTTTTTTCCCCGGCTCAAGAGGCCGGCGGGATGGGGAGAAACCGGCTTTGCATTGGGCGGCAGGAAAGCCCTAGAATAGCCCGGTGGACATCGTCTGGACGGCCGGAATCGCGGCCGGGCTCCTCCTTCTCGGCCTGGCCGCCGAACGGCGGCGGCTCGAACGTTTCCGGAAAAAAGTCCCCCTCCGGGTCTGCGTCGCCGGGACGCGGGGGAAATCGACCGTCGCCAGACTCGTCGCCTCCATCCTCCGCGAGTCGGGCCGCCGGGTCCTGGCCAAGACGACGGGGTCGAAACCCGTCTTGATCCTCCCAGACGGCGAGGAGCGCGAAATCGTCCGCCTCGGCCCCCCGTCCGTCCTCGAACAGAAGCGGGTCCTGGCCCTGGCGGCGGGTCTCGGCGCCGAGGCCGTCGTGGCCGAGATGATGAGCATCCGGCCGGAATACCTGGCCGTCGAGTCGGAACGGATTTTCGCCCCCGGGCTTCTCCTGATAACCAACGTCCGCCTCGACCATGTCGAAGAGATGGGCGACGGCAAGGCCGGAATCGCCGAGTCCCTGGCCGCGGCGATTTCCCGGGGAGCGACCGTCCTCGTCCCCGAAGAGGAGTCCTTCCCCGTCTTTGAAAACCGGGCCCGGGCGAGAAGGGCCGTCCTCCGGCCTGTTCCCGGCTCCGACGACCAAGCCCTCTTTCCCGAGAATGTCCGCCTGGCCATGGCCGTGGCGAAGGCCTTGGGGGTGGATGAGGCGACGGCCCGGCGGGGGATCGCCCGGGCCAAGCCGGATTTTGGAGGCCTGGCCGTCTTCTGCCTTCCCTCGCCGCTTTCGGGCAAGACCTGGCGCTTCGTCAACGCCTTCGCGGCCAACGAACCGGAGTCGTCGGCCCGGATTCTGGCCGCTCTGGAGAGCCGTTTTCCCTTTGAGCCCGAAGGGAGGATCGCGCTGTTCGCCCTCCGGTCGGACCGGGCCGACAGGACAAAGCAGTGGCTCGAGGCTTTTCGGGACGGATTTTTCGCCGGTTTTTCGAGCCTCGTTTTCATCGGCGAAGGGGCCCCGGCCGCGGCCCGGGCGTGCCGCCGGCGTCGGGGCGCCGAGGTCGAGGTCATGGCCGTAGGCTCCCGAAACCCCGAATCGATCATGGGTCGACTCTGGCCGCTGGCCGCGGGGGAGGCCCAGGTCGTCGGCTTGGGCAATATCGTCGGACTTGGAGCGGCCCTCGTCGAGACCTGGTCTGCGATGGCCGGGAGGCCGGAATGACGACGACCATTCTCGTCGGTTTGGCCGTGGCCCTGCTCTATGTCGAGGTCACGGGGCTCGTCCCCGGGGGCTTGATCGTCCCCGCGTATCTCGCCCTCTATCTCGACCAGCCGGGAAGGCTCGGAGCGACCTTGGCCGCCGCTTTTCTGGCTTTCGGGATTTCCCGGCTGGCCTCCCGCCGCTTTCTCCTCTACGGACGGCGGCGCTTCGTCCTCGTCATTCTCCTGGGCGCCTTTTTCAGCCAGCTGTGGATTTTTTTCTGGCCCCGCCTCCTCGCCGCCCCTCTCGACCTGCGAGTCATCGGCTGGGTCGTCCCGGGTCTTCTGGCCAACAACCTTTCCCGTCAGAAATTCTGGGCGACGCTGGCCTCGGCGGGGACAGCCACGCTATTGACCTATGCCCTGGTCGAATGTTTGAAGTGGGTGGGAATCCGATGAAGAAGCGGCGGGCCGGGCGGGCCGGGGCGGAGCGTCTCGTCATCCTCCTCGGCCTGTGGAGCCTTTGCGGGTGGAGCGCCCTCCGCTTCTTTCCGGCCGGTTGGGCTTGGCCCGCGGACCGAGAGGCCCTCTCCGCGGCGAGCCTCATGGCCGAGGCCCTGGCCGCGATCCGATCCTGCCGGGAGGCCGGAGGGATCCCCATCGATCCGGTTTCCGATCCGAACCGGACGGGCCTCATCGGCCTCTCGGATTCCCCGATCACGACGTCCCCCGGCCATCTCGAAGCCAAGCGGACGACGACGAACCCGAACTTCGCCGCGGCCCTCGTCTTTCTTTTTCGGGAGGCCGGCCTCCAGGCGGGCGACGCCGTCGCCGTCGGCGCTTCGAGCTCGTTTCCCGGGCTGATCCTGGCGGCGCTGTCCGCGTCCAAGGCGATGGGACTTCGCCCCCTGCCCGTCGTTTCCCTGGGGGCGTCCAATTGGGGGGCCAACGACCCCCGGTGGACCTGGCTTGAAATCGCGGACTGTCTGGAGGCCGCCGGGATCGTCGAAGCGAAACCGCTGGCCGCCTCGGTCGGAGGAGAAGGCGACGCGGGCCGCGACATGTCGCCCCGGGGCCGGGCCGTCCTCGAGGCCAAGGCCCGGTCGGCCGGAATCCCTCTTCTTGTCCGGCCGGACCTCCCGTCCGACGTGGCCGCCCGGCTCGACGTTTTCGAGCGGGCCGCCGAGGGCGCCCCTCTCAAGGCCTTCGTCAATGTCGGGGGAAGCTGGGTCAACATGGGAACCGACGCCGGAGTCCTCGCCCTCAAGCCCGGCCTGAACTGGAAGATGCCGATCCCCCCGCCGGAACGCCGCGGCCTGATCCAGGAGATGTCCCTTCGGGGAACGCCGGTCATCCATCTCCTGTTCGTCAAGGGGTTGGCCGACCGTTTCGGGCTGCCTTGGGACCCGGTTCCCCTGCCCGCGCCCGGCCAAGAGTGGGGCGGCGCCGTCTCAGGCCGGGGCCCGACCGCCCGGCCGGTCGTCCTGGCGGTTTATCTCCTCGGGGCTCTGGCCGGCCTGATTCAGCTGAGCCGCCGGGCTTCCATGTAGAAACGCTTCTCCCAAGCCTTGCCCATGGAAAACGTCTTCCGCGGCAGGGCGCCGTCGAGGATCACGGTCTTGAAGAGGCCGTCTTTCGGCATGGCCGGAAGATAAAAGCCGAGGTTTCCGGCTTTTTCGCCCAGCGTCTCCAGGGCCTCGGTCCCGTGGACGTAATCGATTTCTCGGGCCCCTCCGGTCTTCATGAAAGCGTCCAGGAAGGTCTGGAGGGTGCCGACGGGGAGGTTCGAGCCTTCGGCCGCGACCTCGAGGATCCCGCTGCCTCCGGCGGCGACGATCCCGATCTTGTGCGGCCGGCCCCGCTGCCGGTCGACCTCGTCGCGCATGGCCCGAAAGCCGCCGCTCGGGGAGTAGCGGCAGTGCCCTCCGTAGAAGGCGTGGATTTCCTCGAGAAGGTTGCGGCCGGGAGCGATCTCGAAGACGAGCCGATGGATGGGCTCGAAGACGAGCGACGGGTCGTGAAGGTTGACGAGCTCGACGAGGGCGTACCGGAGAGGCGAGGAGGCCGGGGCGGCCGGGCCTTCCGCCTTTGTCTTGTCCCAAATGGCCTTGGCCGTGGCCAGGGAGTGATTGCCGTCGCCCATGGCATAGAGGAGGACGGGCGTTCCCGGGGAAAGGCCGTAGCGAGAGGCGAAGGCCTCGGGCCGGGCCAGGGAGGCCAGGGCTTCGGTCACGGTCTCCTCGAGCGGGCCGGGAGGCACCCGGTATCCGGCCAGCCGGCCGGACCCCATCATGAGCTCAAAGTCATAAAGGAGCGTCAGGTCATTCTTCGATCGCCCCAGCGGCCCGAGAACCGAGCCCTCGGGGTCGTCGATGAGGACCATGATGTGAGGGATCTCGAGCGGGGCGCCGTCGCGGATCTTGACCCGGGGGGGGATGCGTTCGATGATCGTCCCCTCGGTCGCCCGGATGAGGCCGGCCGAGCCTTTGCGGAAGTCGTAGGCCTCGAGGTCGAGACAGACGACGAGGCCCTGGCGCGCGCCGGACCCGGTTTTTCGCTCGACGTAGACGAACCCCTCGGCCGCCTCGAAGAAATTTTGGGCGATGAGGGCGTCCATGGATTTCCGGATCCCGGCGATCCTCGCCTCGGCGTCCGGGACCGTCAGGTAAACTTCGGGAAAGATGAGGCGCAGGGAGGAGGGCGCGTCGCCGACGAACGCGGCCGCGCGATCCCAGTATTCCG
>Ga0194125_10010952_pt1 | contig 12287 bp, 8 predicted proteins | sample TA2KigC250mmetaG_FD_148626 | JGI IMG/M metagenome (GOLD analysis project Ga0194125, IMG submission 148626) | Freshwater microbial communities from Lake Tanganyika, Tanzania - TA2015034 Kigoma Deep Cast 250m | ecosystem: Environmental > Aquatic > Freshwater > Lake | place: Tanzania: Lake... | reverse complement strand
AGGGCGGTTGGTCCACACGAGATCACGTTCACCCCAGTGCCCGCAAAGTGGGAGCGGGGCGCCCCCCCTTTGGAATCCCCCGCCTTCACTGGGGGGCGCGAGCGCCCGCCCCAGCCCCCCTTCTGCGAAGCACTGTGAAGGTGGCTAACCACGTGGGGCGGGTCTTGGCTCCACAGGGGAGATAGGGAAACGCCGCCGCTTGTGCGAGGAGGCGGGGGCGCGCTCGATGCGCTCGTGAGTTCGTGTTCGCGGGCCAGGTGGCCGTGCTGGACGCGGTCCGTGCAGGGCGGCTTGAGCCGGCCGAGGCGCTTCGCATTGGGCCGCCGCTGGTCTTCGAGCGGTTCTGGGCCGAGGCGGGCCTGCCGGACATCCTGCGGCGGTTGCTGGCCGATCGCCGCTACGAGTTCCCCGTCGAGCGTGCGGTGTTCCTGACGGTGCTGCACCGGCTCTTCGACCCCGGGAGCGACCGCGCGACCGAGGTGTGGCGCGAAGGCTACGCGCTCGACGGCATGGACGACCTGGGACTGCATCACCTCTATTGGGTGATTCTCCAAAGTTGCGCCCCTCTTGTGGGGCGCAAGATTGGGGGCAGGTGCTCCAGAGTTGAGGCAGACCTAGGGGGCCATCGCCGTCACTTCAGCGGCTTCGGCTTCCAGACCACCTGGCCGGTCTTGGCATCCACCAGGTCGTAGACGCGCACGTAGTCGGTGAGGAACTCGTCGGGGAGGGTGGCCTTGCGGACGTCGCCCGCCCAGCCGCCGAACTCCAGTTCGTCGCTGAGCTTGAGGTAGAGCGGCACCTGGCACACGCCGCCCGCCTTCGTCCGCCACTGCTCCTTGCCGTCCACGTAGAAGACGTATTCGTCGGGCGTCCAGAGCAGGGCGTATGTGTGCCAGCCCTCCGCGATGCCGGGGTTCTTCGACACGTGGCCGGCCGACTTGTGGGCCTTGCCATAGCCGTCCCAGTGCAGGTTGTGGTGCACGCGGTCGTCGAGGCCGGGCTTCTCCATGATGTCTATCTCGGTGCCGTCCATCCCCTCGTTGCCGACGGTGGTGACGCCGCTGCCGAACATCCAGAAGGCCGACCAGTGGCCCGCCGACTTCTGGAGGCGGATGCGCGCCACGTAGTAGCCGAAGGCGTGCTCGAACTTCCCGCGCGTCCGCGCGCAGCCGTCGAGATACTTGTCCCCCTCCTTCAGCGTCTTGATCGCCAAGCTCCCCTTGCCGTCGAGCGCCACGGCCTTGGGCGACCAGAAGCCGGCCCGCCGTGGCCCGTCTGCAATGTCCCACTTGCTCTCATCCAGCTTCTCCCCTTCGAACTCGTCGTGCCACACGAGCTTCCAGGCCTGGCCCTCGGGGGCCGGCGGCAGCACATCGGGCGGCTCAAGCTTCTTCATCTCCGGCCCCTCGGCGCCCAGCGCCAGCAGCATCGCTGCAAGGAACGACACAAACGCCGTCAATCGCATGGCTCTCTCCTCTCACACACCCCTGGCCCCCACACCGGGCGTCATCCTACCCCTTCGCACGGGCGCGGTCAAGCCCGCGACGGCGCCCAGCCGCGCCACCGCACCTCCTTGCCCCCCGCCCGCGAATGTGCTACCCTGCCCGCGGACGCGATGGGCTCTCACAACCCGACCGCGCGATGGGGAACGCGGCGAATGGCGGACGCAGCGGACACGGCGGCCAGCTACGACGAGGCAAGGATTCACCTGCGGGCCGGCGGCCGCGACCGCCAGGTGGCCGTGCCCGTGCCTCTGGGGCCGCGGTCGCTCCTCGACCTGCTCCCGCCCGCCCGCGTCATCGCCCAGGCGCTCGCCGCCCTCGCCGCCGAGGCCGCGGCCGAGCAGGGCCAGGCCGTCGCCTGCCGCCCAGGCTGCGCCGCCTGCTGCCGCCAATACGCCAGCATCTCAGTCGTCGAGGCCGAGGCCCTCGCCCGCCTCATCGCACGGCTGCCCCCGCCGAAGCGCGACGCCGTGTGCGAGCGCTTCGACGCGGCACTCCTGCGGCTCGAGGGCGCCGGCCTGCTCGACCCAAGAGCGCCCCGCGGCACCCGACGCATCACCCTCCCACCCCGCCACACCCCAGCCGCAACCGCGGCCGCAACCTCCTCGACTCCATAGACCACGCCTGGACCCAGCCCTTCAACGAACGGTGAGGGAAGGAGCACGCGCCCTCGCCCGACCGAAAGCACCGCCCAGTGTGGCTCAAGTCTGGCTCAGAGTCGCTCACTTGCCGTTTGGCCATTCTCGCCCTTCCGGCTCAGTGTTGTCCAGTGTTTACCAGAGTCGCTCACACTTGCGCACCCCCCGGCCGCACGGAGACGGGGGGCGCCATCCCCGCCGGCTGACACGCAGTCGGTTTGACCTCTTCGGCACCCACGGCACCGGCGGGCCGATGGCACTTGAAACACTCGCCTGCTCTGTGGCAGTATTACGGGCGCGCCGGCGCTACTACAGGCCCCAACGGAGAGCTATGGCTATGAACGGACACCGAATCGGTGTCGTCGCGCTGCTGGCGGCGGGGTCGCTGGCCAGTGGAGAAATGGTGACCCGGCGTTGGACGCCGCTCGCCGGGGAAGGGGAGAGGACCCTCAGGTTCGACCTGGCCGGCTTGCCCTCTGGGGCCAGGGTCTACCGAGCCGATCTTGTTCTCGCCCGCTCCGGCCCCGTCCTGGGCAATGAAGACGACGCGATGGTCAAGGTGGAGGTGTGCCCCGCCTCTGGCGGCAAGCCGCTGGCGCTCCGCGGCCCGTGGTTCGACCGCCTCGACGCGAGTGAGGCCATCCGTGCCGCTTGCCGCGTACCGCGTGCCCAGGCCCAGTTTGTGGTCAAGTCCTGCCCCAAGTGGGCGGCGGAATCTACATACCTCGATGTCGCCTACGAGGGGCAGGCCGAGAAGCCGCCGCCTGCCGCCAAGGGCCTCAAGGCGCTGCACAGAAGCGGGCTCACCTTCATCACCTGGCAGGAGCTCGAGGACCCCTTCGGGGCGAAGACGCCCACCCTCGACGAGCTGAGGGCCGCCCTGAAGCAACTGGACGCGACGAAGCAGGTGCGGTGTCGCATCTACAGGCACACCGAGCGAATAGACGCGAAGTCCATTGCCCAGGCCGAGCTTCTCGCCGAGGTTGCGCCGCTTTCCGGCTACAACGCCCGCGGCGTCTCCACCGACCACGTGATCCACCAGCGGCAGCTTCGGGCGATTGACGACGGCCTCTATGCCCGCAGCATCGCCGCCGACCCATTCAAGGTTTCGCCCGACGCGCCCGAGATGGGCGCCCTGCCCGTCCGAAGGCTGGCCATCGAGGATGGCAAGCCGCTGCCCCCAGGCCTTGGCCTCTACGTGCATCAGCCGGGGAAGGCAGGGCGGGCATTCTACGCGGTCGCCACGTGCGTGGACGGGGTGACGAACCTGCGAGACCTGGCGACCGGCTCCAGCCTCGCCGAGCCGGTGGCCGAGGAGGCAGGCCCCGGCGAGCCGGTGTTTCAGAACGTGGAGGACCTCAAGGTCTTCTACGACTATCCTGGTCAGCGGATGCACTACGTCCAGTGGTGCGCCCCACCCCTCGCCAACCTGCCGAACCAGCACCACAACTGGAGCGTATTCGTCCCTACGGCCGCAACGGGCAAGGAGCCGCTGGCACTGGGCATCTACTTCCAGGACTGGCGCGGCTTCTACCTGCGGCCTCGTTGGCCCCACAAGCGCGACCAGATCCTGATCGCCACGGACGACTCGCCCTGGCCATCCTTCGGCTACGGCTACCACGAGGCCCTCGGCACACCCCGCTCGTTCGCCGAGGGCGTCGTGCACGACTACACGGCGGCGCGGATTGACGCCTTCGTGGCCTGGGTGCGGAAGAAGTTCGCCATTGACCCCGCCCGCATCAGTTGCCACGGCATGGGCACCCTTGGCGGCACCGCCGCCGTGCACTACGCCTTTCGGCATGGCGGCTCCGTGGCCTGGGTCGTCGCGGGCTACTTCGACCCCAGCCCCGGCACCTGCCCAGCAACAATCAAGTCTGGCGAGCGGGAACTCAAGACCCATCTGCCCCAAATGGAAGCCGTCTGGGGCAAGCGGGAGTGGGACATCAAGACCGCCGCGGGCGCGAGCATCTGGAAGGACCGCGACCTGACGGCGTGGGTCCGCGCGAACCCGAAGGCGGCGCTGCCGTTCTTCTCGATCGGCGCAGGCACACTGAGCCCCGTCTGGGCGCAGCAGGTGCCGTTCATGAAAGCCCTGCTCGAGACGCGGCAACCGTTCATCGCTGAGTTCGACTGGGGCGGCTCGCCCCCGCGCTACGGCCCCGAATACGTCCGCCTCGACAAGCCCATGCCGGCCGTCAACCCCGACAGAATGGAGTTCGCCAGCCGCGACTACTGGGCCGAGGCCAAGGTCCACTACTCCTCCGGCGGCTCGATCAACTCCGGCCTGAGCTGGGACCCGCAGGCCATCGCGGACGCGCCCGACCGCCTGGAGATCGAGGGGCGCTTCGGCGGAGCGGTCACCCTGCGCAACGCTCAGCACTTTAGGCTCAAGCCGGGCGAGAGGGCCGCGTGGGTCCTAGACACGGGCCGACGCGAGACCAGGCGCGCCGGCGAAGCCACCGCCGACGAGCATGGCCTTGTCACCATCCCCGGCCTCGCCCACGGCAAGCTCATCCTCACCCGGGCAGACGCCAGAAATCCCTGACGTGAGCATGCTCAGCACGATCGGAAGGTGGGGGCTCTCGCCTTCGAGACCTCGGGCGGCGTGCCGCTGTGCTCGGTGTTCGACAACCCCAAAACGACCGTGCCAGGCCACGAGCACGCCCACGCGGCAAGGGAGACCCCTGGGCGTAGCCCGCGTTCGGAAGTAGTGCCCTCATCGGGCTCCGCCTGTCGTTCTTGACTTTCTCCCGCTCTAATGGTATATGTATTGGTTATCCGGAGTTGTGATCAGTTCCCCGATAGCTCAATCGGTAGAGCGGGTGGCTGTTAACCACTAGGTTCGAGGTTCGAGTCCTCGTCGGGGAGCCACGATTTTTTGCCCGAAACCCTCGGGCCACTCGGTTGACAGGAGCCGTCGGCGAGCACCCTCTCCGGCGGCTCCTTGCATGTCCGCCCCGTTCGCCGATCCACGCCCTTCCCCGCATCTGCCCCCATTCTCCCGAACCACCCAGATGCCCAAAACAAAATCCGTGGCCCAACCCCATGGGGCCTCCGGCCCCCGGTGATTCTCCGGGCGACGAAATTCTCCAGCCGCGCGCTCTCGAACACCCCCGCCGAGCCGCTCTCCCCGCTCCTCTCTCGCACGCTCCGAGCCGCTTCCCGGCCCTGAACGTAGCCCGCTCGGGCGCGCGAATGAGCTGGCCATAAGTGCCATAGTACCAATGTGATACGAAGACGACCGCGCGTGGTTCTCGGCGTCTCCGGCATCTCCGCTTCCGCATCGCGTCGCCTCTCCCGCAGGCGAGACGCCGGCCCTGCCGGCAACCCTCCGCGCCACCGGAAAACGCGCTCCGGAAGGCCCGAAACGCCTCTCGTCTGGTAATACCTCAAAATGGCCGTGTGGTAATGCCCCCGGGGGCATCATGGTAATGCGCGGGGCCACTTGTGGTAATGGTCCCGGAGGATATTCACGGCTCTGGTTCGCTCGCGCAATCTGACACGCCAAACTACGTGTCAGATTGCGCAGGGCATTTTGCACGCCGGCAATCTGTCACGTAGAATGGCGTGTCAGATTGTGCCCAAGTTCCTCTGCCCCCACCCTCCGAGGACGAACATGAACACCGCCGAGAGCCCCAACCAGATTCGCCGCACGCTCGACAGCCGCCTCAAGCAACTCATGCCCCGAGGGCCGGTCCTCCTGGCCTCGGTGGTCCAGAGCGCCCGACGGTGCGGACGCTACGGCTGCAAGTGCAACCGGGGCGAGAGGCACGTCCGCACCCAGATCACCTTCAAGGACCGCGGCAAGACCCGCTCCATCTACGTCCCCGCGGACCTCGTGGGCGAGGTCAGGCAGTGGGCAGCTGAGGGCCGCCGGCTCCAAGGCCTGCTGAAGGAGTGTTCCCAACTGGCCGTCGCCCTCCTACGCAGCAAGCCCCAGGCTCCGCAGAAGCTCCGCCGGCGTCCGAAGTGACGCTCCCCCCTGGCGTTACGGAATTCTCCCCGAATTCCGCGATGGCGCCTTGCTATTCCCCTGCGAACGAGGATGTATGTAAGCCACGGCCGCGGCGGCACTTGGGCCGCCCGCCGATGGAGGACGGACCATGGACCGAACGCTCGAAGTCGCCTGCGAGGGGACGGGCAGCAGCTTCGCCGTCCGCAAGCTGAGCCGGGCGACGCTGTATGGCACGAGGCGGCGGGTGCCGGTGGATGCCGAGGGCCGGGAGTGCAAGGCGGCTGTGCTGACCAGGGACGGCCGGTTCCTGCTGCCGCCAGGCACGACGGCCACGCTCTACCTCGACGGCCACGGGGACGCTGTCGAGCGCGGCGAGCTGCGCTCGGTGCAGCGAGGCCGGGACGCGGCATCGGCCCCCGAGCCGCGACCTGCAGAGGCGGCTGACCTTCTGGACTGCGCCGTCCGCCAAGTCTACGCTCTGGCGCCCGTCGCGGTGTCGGCGCAGCTTGACGGGCTTCTCGCGGCCACGGGCATCTGCCGCCTTGACAGCGGGGATGAGGGCGAGGTGCGCTTCCTGGTGAGGAACCACGCGGGCTACTTCCTCATGGTTGGAGGGCCGAGCGGCTTCCGCTTCATGGGTCCCGACCAGGCGGACCTGTCCATCCCCGAGAACGACGGGGCCTGGGACGGCCTCGACTTCGCCAGGCTCTGATGCAGGAGACAGATGATGTCGCGTTGGATTCGGATTCGTGACAGCCGCGGCCGCGATGCGCGGGTGCGGATGGAGCCTGCCCATCGCCGCGGCCGGCCGAAGCTCCAGACCCTCGACGGGCGGGCCGTCGAGGCTGCCCGGTTCATCAAGTCGCCCCTCGCGCGGACGTATGCGGCGCTGCGTTCGCGGTGCCCCGACGACGCGGAGCTTGCCGAGCTCCTGATCGAGGAGGACCCCGAGATTGACCTCGAGGCGACCGGACGAAGGACGGGGCCGACCGACCGTGTGCTCCTCGACCCCGATGGGAACGTCCTCTATGCAGCGGCAGAGGTCGAGATCACCTGCGACCGCGCTGGGGTCGAGACGGACCGTCGCCTGCCGGCGGACACGCCGGCCAATGTGGACGGTGAGTCGCCGCTCATCTGGACGGGGCGGATGCTTCCCCGCTCGGAAGCGGCGCTACGCTTTGCCTTCCGCCGCGCCCTTCAACTCCGGCACCTGGATGGCCTGACGTATGACTTCCTCTTCGGAATGGCGCGGGAGCTTGATCGGGCGGATTCCCTGGTCCTGGTTGGAGCAGGGCCGGGCGGACGCGACCCGATCGTCCTCGAGCGGGGCGGCGTTCCCGATCGCGGGTTCCTGGAGGGCAGGGTGGACGGGGACCGCTATCTTCTCGTGCTTCATCTGACCAACCTGGAACTGACGATGCCTGCGGAGGCCAACCTATGATTGCCCAGGAACAGGCCCGCTGGGAGCCGTTGGGGACGGGGCGCATCGCGCCCCAGGGCAGCATCGCCGACAGGGCGCTGGCAGACCGCCTCACCGCCTACAAACGCCAAGTGGCCGGCCGCTACCGCAGCGTCTCGCCTGCCGACCTTGCCACGGCGCTCCCGCCAGGCCCCTACATCATCTCCCCGAAGCTCGATGGCGAGATGTGGTTCCTGCGCGTCGCAGGCGGCGAGGCGTGGCTCCTGTCGCCCAGTGGGAAGGTCATTGCCGACGTGCCGGCCACGGCAGAGGCGAGTCGCCTCCTGTCGGGCCACGACCTGCTCCTGGCCGGCGAACTCTACGCGAATGGGTCAGGTCGCCGGCCGCGGGTCCACGACCTCGCCGCGGCGCTGGGCGGGGGCGCCGACGCCCCCATCGAGCACCTCGGCTTTGGCGCATTCGACCTGATCGAGGATGGCGGGGAGGACGCACAGCGGTTCCCGTTCCCAACGCGTGCCCAGCGCCTTGCGGCTCTCATGGGAGGCGGAGAGCTGTGCCGCCCCGTGGCCTTCGAGACAGCTTGCGAGGCCCGCGGGTTACTCGAAGCCTACGCCCGGCTTGTCACCCGCGAGGGCCATGAGGGCCTGGTCGTCCGCTGTGGCGACGGGCAGGTGATCAAGGTGAAGCCGGAGATCACCATTGACGCAGCCGTCGTGGGATACACCGAACGCGCGCGGGGTGGTGCGGCAGAGCTATTGCTCGCGCTCCTCCGGCCTGATGGGGTGTTCCAGCTTCTTGGCCGGGTGGACACGGGGTTCAGCGAGGCCGACCGCTTCGAGCTGGCTGAGCGGCTTCGCCCGCTCGTCGTTGAATCGTCCCACCTCGCCGCCTCACGAGCCGGGGCGCTCTTCCGCTTCGTACGGCCCGAGCTGGTCGTCGAGGTCAAGTGCAACGACCTCCTGACCCTGAGGGCCAACGGCGAGCACGTGCGGCGGATGGCCTTGTCCTTCGACGCCAACGCCTCACCACCCTGGCAGGCGCTCCGTCCTCTGCCCGCGGCGAGCATGATGCATGCGGTCTTCCGCCGGGTCCGCGACGACAAGGCCGCGGACATTGACGGCGTCCGCTGGAGCCAGGTGACGGACCTCGTGATGGTCGAGGATGCCGGCGTCGCGCAGGCTATGGAGCTTCCTCGCTCACAGGTCCTCCGCCGCGAGGTGTTCGCCAAGAGGGAGAAGGGCGCGCTCTGCGTCCGCAAGGCGGTGGTGTGGAAGACGAACAAGGAGACCCTCGACCCGCTCTATCCGGCCTACGTGGCCTTCTTCACTGACTTCGCCCCGGGCCGGCAGCAGCCGCTCCGCATGGACTTGCGCGTCGCGTCCACTGTAGAACGCATCCACGCCCTTGCCGACGCCTGGATCAAAGAGCACGTTGGCCAGGGATGGGTCACACGCACGACGATGGCTGACGCCTCGCCACTGCCGGCGTCCTGCCACAAGGACGACGGCTTCCGTTTGAACCTGACGGTCTCCTTCGCCCGGACCTCCTCGGTGAACTTCCATGTCGCCGTGCGGCGGATGAAGGCCCTGGGCGACGCCGGCAGCCTGACCGTCGAGAGCGACGAGAAGGGCCGGCCGCGGCACTACAGCCTGGCGGTCCGCCAAGAGGCCCTCGTCGAGAGCGTCCGTCGCATCGAGAGCCTCCACCGCGTCATCTCGCGCTGGAGCGGAGCCGAGATCAGCGTCAACGGTGAGCCGCTTGCGCTCCACGACGTACAAGGCGTCCTCAACGCCATCGCCGACGTCGCCTCGTGCTGGCGCCAGCAGAAGAAGCAAGCGGCCGGCGGCGCGAACCCCTGCCGGGCCTGCTTCACCCTCGGCTGCCAGCAGCTTCGGTTCGCTCCGTCGCAGGGCTTCCCCGGCATCCCGCGCGACCACCCTGCCTGGTATGCCGTCGGCAGCTTCGACGGGAAGGCCGTGACCTTGGACAAGCCGGCCCTCCTCGCCCAGCTCGACACGCGGCTCAACGAGTCACTCGTCATCTGCCCCTTCTTCGACCGCAAACAGACGGCACAGCGCATCCACGAGCTGCCTGACACGCTCGACCCAGCCGCCGACCCGGCCCGCTGGGCCTTGGGCCACGCCATTGACACCAGGAAGCCGGCCTGGGTCTTCCCCAAGGCCGCCCGGCGCCTGCCCTACGACATGAGCCTCCAACCCGAGGCCGGGTCTCTGTTCCGACGCCCAGCAACAGCCGGCCCAGGACTCGCCCAGAACAGCCAGGGGGCAAGCGTGTCGCCTACTCTGGTGCCTGGGCCGCAACGGACCATCCCCGCCGCCAGGTACGCCGACGTGTGCGGCCAGGACGCCGCCGTCGAGGCCGTCCGCGATTACGCCGAGCTTCCCCTCAAGCACCCCGAGCTCTTCCAGCGGGTCGGCGTCCGGCCCGGCCGCGGCATCCTCCTCTGGGGCCCGCCGGGCAATGGCAAGACGCTGCTGGCACGGGCCGTAGCTGGCGAGTCTGCTGCCCACATCGAAGTCATCTCCGGCCCCGAGGTCTTGAGCAAGTGGGTCGGCGAGGGCGAGGGACGCTTGAGAGACGTGTTCCAGCGCGCCGCCCGTCTGGCCCCCTCGGTCGTGCTCATGGATGAACTCGATGCCATCGCCGGCTCGCGCGACGCGGCTGATTCCCGACACCTACGGGAGATCGTCTCCCAGCTCCTCGTCCTTCTCGACGGCTTGGAGGACCGCGGCCGTGTCCTCGTCATCGGTACCACGAACCGGCCGGAGGACATCGATCCCGCGATCCTCCGCCCCGGCCGGATCGACCGCAAGGTCTGCCTTGGGCCGCCGGACGCCAAGGGCCGTGCCGCGCTCTTCGCCAAGCTCCTCGCCCGCATGCCTGTGGCCGAGGACATTCGCCCCGACGCTCTTGCCGCCCGAACTGCGGGCTTCACCGGCGCGCAGATCGAGCACATCGTCAACGAAGCTGGCCTGCTCGCCGTGAAAGAGACCCTCACCCAGCAACTCCCGGCCGATGCCGCCCAGGTTTGCCCGGACCACTTCCTGCGCGCTATCGCCGCGGTGCGCCCACCCGCTTCCCCGGTGTCGCACCACCGGGGTCACGGGCACCGTCGCAAGGCGCGATAGCCGGCGCCATCTGCCTGATAGCGGTACGGCAACATCCGCGACAACGTGCTGCCGACGTTGACTGCCAGTGCTCGGCTTGCTATTCTAGGGCTGCCTTCGATGCGGGCGAGTGGGGTCTGTTCTCGCTATGGCCTGTGGGCAGTGGCGTATGACGACGCACGGCATGAACGAGGCGGATACGCGGGCCCGTCTCATTGAGCCAAAGCTGAAGGCGGCGGGCTGGGTCGGCTCGGCCGTCACGCGAGAGTTCTACTACCAACGGGATCGCGAATTCACCCGCGGCCGCGTGCTGTTGGTTGGGGATCAGACAAGACGAGGCAACCCACGCAAGGTTGACTATCTACTCCGCTACACGGATGGTTTCCCGATCGCAGCCGTCGAGGCCAAGGCGGAGGGCGAGGGCCCCGACGCGGGCCTTCAGCAGGCGAAGCGATACGCCCGCGAGTTGGGGTTGGCCTTCGCCTACGCCACGAACGGTCACGCCATCCTCGAATACGACTTCTTCACCAATTCCAGCAACACTCTCACAACCTTCCCGTCGCCGCAGCAACTGTGGGAGCGGTGGGCGGCGAACACCGGGCCGACCCGCCCACGCGACGCACATGAGGTCGCCGAGGCTGAGGTCCCATATGGCTCGGGCGACCGGCAACGCAGCCCATTGCTACATTCCTACTGCCCCGAATCTCTCTGCGGCATGACGCCCTTCTACTTCCAGGAGGTTGCCATCCGCCGAATCATCACCCGCATCATGCGTGGCCAGCGGCGCGTCCTCCTGGCGATGGCGACGGGCACGGGCAAGACCTTTGTCGCCTTCCAGATCGCGTGGAAGCTCATCAAGTCAAGCTGGCTCCAGCGGCTTCACCCCAACCGGCCCGCGCGCATCCTCTTCGTCGCTGACCGCATCGTGCTCCGCGACCAGGCCCACAACCGCTTCTCCCCCTTTGCCGACGGCACGAGCGAGCCGCGCCTCAACGTTGCCGGCCACCCGGCGAACCTCAACCGCGACCTCTACTTTGCCATGTACCAGAGCCTGTGGAGCCAGAACGAGCAAGGGCAGCGCCTCTTCGAGTGCTTCCCCCGGGATTTCTTCGACCTCGTCGTCGTTGACGAGTGCCATCGCTCCGGCTTCGGCACCTGGCGCGAAATCCTCGATCACTTCACCACCGCCATCCACCTCGGCATGACGGCTACCCCGAAGCAGGACGAGAATATTGACACCTACGCCTACTTCTGCGACGAAGAGCCCGAGGTCGCCATAGACCCCGATGACCCCGATTCGGGAACCTGGCATCCGCCCGCCTACCAGTACAGCTTCGGCCAGGGCATCGAGGATGGCTTCCTGGCGACCTACAAGGTCCACCGCGTTCGCACGACCGTGGACAGGGACGGCCTTCGCCTCCAGGACGCCGTCGAGCAGGGAGCCGAGGTCTTCATCCCCGAAGACATCGACCCCCGCGACGAATACAACACGCCCCAGTTCGAGCGCGAGATTACCCTGCCGGACCGGACGCGGACGATGGTGCAGCATCTTGCCGGCTTGCTCCGCCGCTTTGGGCACATGGACAAGACGATGGTGTTCTGCGTGGACATGGCCCACGCGCGCCTCGTCGCCCGCCTGCTCCA
>Ga0194125_10010948_pt1 | contig 12289 bp, 10 predicted proteins | sample TA2KigC250mmetaG_FD_148626 | JGI IMG/M metagenome (GOLD analysis project Ga0194125, IMG submission 148626) | Freshwater microbial communities from Lake Tanganyika, Tanzania - TA2015034 Kigoma Deep Cast 250m | ecosystem: Environmental > Aquatic > Freshwater > Lake | place: Tanzania: Lake... | reverse complement strand
AAAAAACGCAGCCGCCCGTTATCGGTATTCAACTAACGGATTATCGGTATTGCCGCCCAGAGAGGAGACCTCACGGATGAAAAAATCTACTATCACGCTGTCCCAGGCCTGCGACGGGCTGGTGCGCTACAAGAGCGCCACCGGCCTGAGCCCCAACACTATCCGCAATTATCGCACGACCTTCGCCAAACTCAAAGCCTACTTTGAGAGCCATCCTGAGCGCAGCGCAGCGGAGTCGCAGGATCCCGCGTTCGATTCCATCACGCGCGGCCAGCTGATTGATTTCCTCGCCTGGCTGCGCGACGAGTACCTCAGCGAGCCGGACGGCGCCGCCCCGCGCGGGCAGATCAAGCCGTCGCCAAAGTCCATCCTCAACATCCACACCGATCTCTCTGGGCTGTGGAGCTGGGGCGTGGCGGAGGGCTTTGTGCCGGCCAACATCGTGCGGACGATTGCCCCGCCCGACCCCAAGGAGCCGGTGGTGGAGACGCTGACCAAAGAGGAGATCGATGCGCTGCTGGCCGCATGCGACCGCAGCAAGACCTGGAAGAACCGGCAGGTCGTCGCCAACGAGCGGCCCACGGCAGACCGCGATCGCGTGATCATCATGTTGCTGGTGGACACCGGTCTGCGCGTCTCGGAGCTTTGTGGCCTGAAGATCAAGGACGCCGATCTGACCAATAGGCACATCGTGGTGTTTGGCAAGGGCAACAAGGAGCGGGCGCTGCCGATTTCGCCGCGCACGGCGAAGACGCTGTGGCGCTACCTGACGACCGAACGCAAGGATGAGTTGGTCAACTCACCGCTCTTCCTGGGCAACACCGGCGAACCGTTGAACCGAGGCGCATTGCTCAAGCTACTGCTGCGGCTTGGGGAGAAGGCCAGTGTGCAGGATTGCCACCCGCATCGGTTCCGTCACACGTTCGCGGTGAACTTCCTGTCCCACAGGGAGGCTTCGCACCGCAACGGCGGGAACGCGTTCGAGCTGCAGATGGCGCTGGGGCATACGACGCTGGAGATGGTGCAGACGTACCTGAGCCTGGCGCAGACGGATCTGGACGTGGCGTACCGGAAGGCTTTGCCGGTGGAGAATTGGCGGCTGTAGGGCATGGGATGTGGGGGTGCCGACATCGCCTCTACCCGGCACCCCAGACATGAGCTTACTGGCGCACCCAGGCTACCGGAACAACTGCCCTGCCCATTCCACCGCTTTTTGAGCCAGCGGCAACAACTTGCCGGCCGCGGCCGCCGTACCCGCGACTGCCGTGAGCATCTCGGTAATGCTCTTGAGCTTGCTGACGATAATCGCGCCGCGTGGTTGGGGCTTGGCGACCTGCTCTTCGACTGTGCGCACATCAGCAGCCACGGCCGCGGAGGTATCCTCGTCCAGACCGGCCTGAGCTAACCCTTGCTTCAGTTCGGCGATCAAGCGCCTGAACTCTTCCACACTCGCACCCTGAGTTGTTTGCTTGATGACTGTCGAACGGCTGTGATCGCCGATGACGTTGCCATCGCCAGTGATGCTGATGCGACTGCCGAACTGCTGCTCGACCGGGCCGCTCGGTTTGTAGATCGCGCCCTGCGACCCCCGCATGTCCACGGCTTCGCCGCCCCCGACAGCGACCGGTCCGCTGAACTGACCTGAGAGCACCGGCCCATGGACATCGCCGGCGATGTTGGTCTCTGTGCCGTGAACGGTCTGCCCGCGCTGGTCGAACATCGTCCGCCAGGCGCCAGGCTCAGGCTCGATCTGTGGCTCCTCCTTGAATGGCAGTCCTTTGGGCTTGGTATCGCCGCCCGCGTAGTAGGCCACGACGAAGTTGTCGGCCTGTTCGAAGTGAAGGATAGGGTGCTGCTTGCCCCCGGTGCGGCCTGGCACCATCTCTCGTGTGTGCAAAGCCAAATCCGCTACGCGGACGTAACCATCCTGCTTCGCTACGCCTGCACCGCACAGCGTTTCGATCAGTGCTAACGTGAACGCACTGTATGGCTCTCCGGCATACGACAGCTCCTTCTCGGTCGAGGAGGCTATCAGCACTCGCCCTTTGCCTTCGGCAAGGAGCGCCAGTGCCTCAGGGGGCACGGGGGCCTTTGCCATCTCAAGCCCGACAGCCTTTGCTTCGCCGACCCCGCCGGCGTGGCAGCAGTCGAGCAGAAGCAGCAGCTTTTGCGCAGGGATGGCGCGCAGTTTAGCCGTGAACTCCGCGCCGGTGATGGCGGTTTTGTAGAGCTGGTTAACGTCGTAGCCGTAGGGCATCAGGTAGTAAGCCGGCCCGGTGGTCGTCGTGACCTGATAGCCATGGCCGGAGAAGTAGATGACGACGGTAGATTGGGGACTGGTAGATTGGGCCAGGGTGTCGAGGGCTGCCAGAATGCGCTGGCGGGTGGCGCCCTCGCTGGTCATCACGTTGACCTGGCCCGCGGGATAGGCGCAGCGCTCGTCATCCTTCAGGATGTCAGCGATCCCAACAGCGTCGTCTACTGTGTTCGGCAGGTCAGCGCCGACGCCGATGAGGAGCGCATGGCCTTGAGCAAAAGTCTCGCCCATTAATCTCCCTCACCTCCCTTCGTCTTCACCGCGAAAGGGAACACCCTTCTCAACGCGGCGCTGCAGGATAGCCTGCAATTCTTCGGCATTGCTGCACCGAATGCGCTCCACCTTGTGCCACTCATCCCGCCTGAGCGCCTCCTCGAACTCGGCGCTGATGCCAAGCCGCGTGCCTAGCGGCAACCCGATGAGGGTGACGTGCGTGTAAAGGAGCACCGCTTGCGGATACAGACTGAAGTTGGCGCGAAACCTCTGCAGGAAGGGCCACGCGGCATCCAGCCAGGCACGCGGGCAAAGCCCGTCGGCATCCTGTGGAAACAGCAAGATGTGGTCTCCGTCGTTAACCTCGGTCTGTAAGGCCCGTTTCTCGCCCCGTTCAGCAGGCAGGCTGAAAACCCAGGGCAGACTGGCGCGCATCTCCATCAAATGAGACGGTGTCCAGCCGACCCTCACCGGAGAGAACGCACCCAGGCGGTTCTGGATCGCTTGCTGATGCGTCTCCTGCGTGAAGTCAATGGTTCCCCAATGCAAGATCTCCCAAAACATTTCGCACCTCCCTATTGATGTAGTGATATAGGCCCCTGCCACCTGGCTACTGGCAGGCTGACCGGTTGAGAAGCGTCGGTGCCGACGCGCACCTCTTGCCCATTCGGGCTGACGGCGATACTGCGCACCTCCATCCCCGTTATGCCCGGGTAGTTGTCCACCTGGCACTCTACCGCCAGGTTGTCCCCTTTCTTCCGGCAAATGCTCAAACCCTTCGTTGTGCCGATCAAGGCTGAGCTTCCACGCGGCAAGAAGGCAATGGCGTTCACGTCATCTGAAGCCAGGCCATTCTGCGCAGTAATCGGTCCGACCCAGCCTGCTCCTCCCGGACGATCGTCCAGCAGGATCAGTCCATCACCGTGCCAGGTTCCAACCCACTTGATCCCGGCCTGATCCACGCCGATAGCATGGATATCCAGCCATTTTGTCTTGGTCCTCCAGTCGGGCCGGTAGGGACCGGTCCACGCTTCATGCGCGAGGCGATACACCCCACGCCCGCTGCCCACCCACACTGAGCCATCCGCGCCCCTGGCGAGACTGGTGATTCTGAAAATGATGCCTGGCTCCCAGTCCTGCGGTGGAGGCGCTGTCCGCCAGTGTGCGCCGTTGTCCTCTGATATACCCAGGCCTGCCCCGTCATAGGTGCCCACGTAGCTGTGCTGGTTGTCGAGAAGGATCGCGCTGATCTGGCAGCCGGGCAACCCATCGGCAGGTGTAAGCCGCGGCAACCATGTGTTGCGACCGTTCTGATCAGCCAGAATGGCCAGACCACTTCCCGATGTGCCTGCCCAGATCCGCTGCGCTCGATCATCCACCGCCAATGATAAAATGGTATTATCGGCCAATCCGGCGAAGACCGGTGCAGCGCCTCGTTGAGCTTCCAATCCCCGGCCAGATCGCCCTATCCACATCACCTCCTCCTGATCCTTAACCTGAAAGGCCAGTGCCAGCACCGCGTCGGGTGGCACCGCAACTGCGCGCTCGCCAGGGCACCTTCTCGGCTGGACGGAGTTCCAGACGATATAGGCCACTGCCAACAGAACCAGCATCCCGATCACAGCCAGCCCACCTGCCCTGAAACGGCGCTGTCTTTGAAGACGCTCTGCACGCTCGCGAAGCTCGCTCGCCCCACGGTAGTATGAGTCTACCTTGCCCAGATCGGCCAAAACCGCCAGCGCCTGATGCACCTGACCGCGCTCTAACAGCGCGGCCGCCTGGCCGTATAAGATTGCCGATCTTCCCGCCTGTTCCGCATTGCGCACTCGCTCAGCCAACTCTGCCAGCCGTGTCGCCAACTCCGGCGATTCACCCTTGACGACGATGGCGACATTGCCCGATCCGACGATATTCCCGTCACCAGTGATCTGTAATCCCTGAGACTGCAGGGCCGACCAGACGACTTCCGGCGGATAGGCCTTCAGGGCATCCGCCAGCTCAAACAACCGGGACAGGTCGCCTGAGCGAAGCGCTTTGACCAAGCTGTTCAAATCGTCGGACATACCCCTCCTCACTTCCCCTTCAGTTCCTCCACCTTCAACCCCGTCACCCGCCCTCGCAGCTCATTCAGCGCCATCAACACCGAGTGCTCGTTCACATCCCCCTTCAGCTCCAGCCGCAGCTCCAGCGTGATCGCGGACTGGCTCAGTTTGCTCAGGTTCGTCGCGGTCTTGATCACGCTGGCGAGCTCCACCGCCGACACCGGCCCGGCCAGGCGGATGACGCGCGTGTCGGGCGGGAGCGCTTCGGGCTGGCCGACGTAGCCGGCCAGGGTGACCGCCTGGATGCCGGTCTGGAAGGTGGCGGTCTCGGCCGCGCCGTAGCCGAAGCGGCCATCGGCGATGCACTTCTGCAGGGCATTGAGCAGGCCGCCCTCGCCCACGCGCTCGGCGCCGTAAGTCGCGACGGCCTTCTGATAGAGGTCTTGCAGCGCCAGCTTGCCGGTTGCAGGAACCAGCCGCGCCACTTCGTCGGCGGTGACCGGCTGGGGTGTCTCCTCGGCGATCAGGAGGGCGGAGAAGCGCACGCCCTCCGGCGCTAGTTCCGCCTCGGGGCCGCGCAGGACGGCCGCGCTGGTTGTCTCGGTGTAACCGAACAGGCCCGCCTTGACGCCGGCGCAGACCGCCGCGGCCACGGATCGTTCGTCCACACGGCCACGGACGGCGGAAGATGTGCGCGCGATGCGGAAGACGGCCTCAACGTTCTGGCGCGGGGCGGTCAGCAGCATGGCGACTTCCTGGCTGGTCAGCGGCGGGAAGAGCGCGTAAAGCTGGTCGGGGCGTATGAGGATGGCCCGGCCGCTGATTTCGGCGACGTCCAGGTCGCGGGCGTCGGCCTGCCCCAGGTAGACTCGCTCGTAGGAGGCCGGCTTGAGCTTGTCCGCCTCGGTCTCGCGCAGCACGCCGTAGCCGAAGACCTCCCGCTCAATGCCGGCGCGGATCATGGCCTGGAGCACTTCGATGCCGGTGAGGATCGGCGCGTCGCCCTGCCGCGCAAACTTCTCCCAGAGCGCCTCGGTGGTCATGACCGTGGCGGTGCGCGGCCAAAGGGAGGCCCAGCGGCTTTCCAGCAGCGCGGGGTTGAACTCCCGGTGCAGCTTGCCCTGGGCCAGCAGCTCCCCTTCGGCCTGCTCCAGCACCGTCTTGCTGGGCGGCACGTAGCTCAGCTCGAACGGCTCGTACTTGCCGGCGCCCGCGGGCAGGATGACCGAGTTGTACGCCTTGCGGACGTGGTCTTTGGTGTCGTTGGCCGCGGTGGTGACCCTGTCCAGGATCATCGCCCGCTGCGGCTCGGCGAAGCGTCCCATCAGCCCCTTGTCGCCGGCCACGCGCGAGGCAGCCAGCCAGTCCATGGCCCGTTCGACCGCGCCGGAGATGGATTCGGCGTCGGGCGCCAGGAAGAGCACCAGGTTGCGGTTCATCCGGTGCTTCTTGCCGTAGTTCTCGGTCACATCCGGCACGACCTCGGCCGCCTTGCCGGCCAGCTTGCCACGTACGACCGGCAGCCGCGGGGGCAGGACGACCAGTTGCAGGTGGCTGTCGTCGGGGACGTCGCCCGGCTCGCGCACGGGGCTGTCGGCGAAGCCGTAGAAGTTGAGGTGGAACAGGTTCGACCGGCCGATCACCTCCGCCACAACGCGCTCGACCTGCCGCCGCGCGTCGTCGGTGATGACGTTGGCGCGCTCGTCGGAGAGCACCTTGTTGGGGTTCGGCTCGGTCTTGAAGAGGCAGCCGCCGTCCTCCTCGTAGTAGTAGTACAGGGTCGCCTTGCAGTCGTCGAACGCCTGGTGCAGATCGGAGAGGGGGATGGCCGGCTGAGCGACCGCCAGGCGCACCTCGGCCTGGGGCGTGGGCTTGCCTTGCTGGCCGCCGTGGGTGAACATGAAGACGGAGGTCGCCACGCCCTGCACCAGCCCGTGGCGGGCGTAGAGGCCGCCGCGCGTCCGGTCGAGGCGCTGGGCAAGGGCGCTGCTGCCCGATCCCTGCACGGCGATGTCGCCGCCGATGATCGCCTCCCACGCGCTGCCCGCCACCCGGATCGCCTCGCCGCGCACGTCCTCGTCGGCCAGGTCAACGTCGGAGAGGTGGATCAATGGGTCGGATGCCCGCGTAGGGGCGATCCCTCCGTGGTCGCCCCCTCCTCCGTGGTCGCCCCCTCCCCCGTGGTCGCCCCCTCCCCCGTGGTCGCCCCCTCCCCCGTGGTCGCCCCCCTGGGCGGGCACAGAGGCGCCGCCCCTACGATCATCGTTCCACAGGCGTGCTAACAGGTGGGAGAGGAAGCGCAGGGTGCCGCGGGTCAACTGAAACTGCGGCCGGCTGCCCCAACGCTCGTAGAGCACCTTGACGATGCTGGGGTGGAAGGGGTAGGCCTTGCGCAGCAGTTCCTCGTAATCGGCGTCGCGCGATTCCTGCGGCAGGAGGTCGCGCCAGGGATCGCTCCGGTAGAATTGGCTGTAGGCCGCGGCGACCGCGGCGGCCGCCTCCGCATCCACGCGCTCGAAGAGGCGCGTCCGCACCACGTCGTAGATCTCTGAGCCTTCGATGGGGGTGCGGGAGTCCTCGACGCGGCGCAGGGTGTCTTCGAGCTTGGCCAGGGTGAACTCGGCCTCGTCGCCGGCCAGCACGGTCAGTTCCTCCATGCGGCTGGCGGTGAGGGAGGCGACCAGGACGCTGTGCTCGACGGCATCCACCGCCTCGGTCAGCTCGCGCAGGAAGCCGACCGTCTGCGACCCCAGGTTCGAGTCGCCGACGGGGATGGCCGCGGCCTTGTCCACGTAATGGAGCAGCTCGTCAACCAGGATCAGGTTCGGGCCGGCCTTCGTGAGCAGCTCGCGCAGCAGATCCACGCCCGGCGCGCAGCGCTCCTCGTCGCTCTGCCGCACCACCCCGTACAGTGGTGCGCCGCCCAGCCGCCAGGCCAGCTCGCCCCATAGCGTGTGCAGCGCCAACCCACCCCCAACGTCCCGGCCGCCGGCGTAGAGATCGGCGCAGGGCAGCGCGGCCACCGCGGCCACCGGGATCTCTTTGACCCCGATCTCTGCCAGGAACGCGGCCACGCCAGGCGCGGCCAGCGCGGCTTGGGGCGACTTGAGCAGGTGGTATAGCGCCAACTCCGCGTGGGTCTTGCCGCCGCCGAAGTTGGTCTGCAGGTGGATGACGCTGTTCGCGCCCGGCTCCCCGCGCAGCGTCTTGAGCACATCGCTGATCAGGCTCCGCAGGGTGCGCGTCAGGTGGGTGCGCGCGAAGAAGAGGGCCGGATCGCGGTACTCGTCCGCGCCCTGCCGCGCGATGGCGCGGCTGAGGTTGACGGCGAAGAGCGCCTCGGAGACGCGGTCTTCGCGGATGTCGAGATGGGGAATGGCGCCGGTGCGCCACGGTGGTAAGGTCGCGATCATGGCGTGCTCCCTTGTGATATCCGCCCTGCTCAAACCGGCGTTGCCATCTCCAATACCAGGCGACGACCGCCGATCAGGATCTCGTTGCCGGAAATCGCCACATCGCTGGCTTCCCGGTCGGGTGTGATGATCAGATGGTCGCCCTGAAAAGAGACTGCCAGGTTGATGGTTTCTGCGACCTGCGCTTCGGCGCGCGCCAACAGTAGATCGAAGAAGATTTCGGCCGGCATTTCGCCGTAGCCGGTCGCCTCTCGAGCGATGAAGCCATCCAGCAACGCATCGAACTCCTCAGCGTTCAACTCAGCAAACGTCTTTTGTGTCATCGGTCAGCTCCTTGCAGGCGCAAGATACGCCGTTTCCATGCATCATAGTCCAGGACGACCAGCTCGTGTCCCCGGTGTCGTATCCTCACCGGCGACGCTCGAAGATCGGGAAGCGCATCCAGGTCACCGTCCACCGTATCGCCGTTGATTGTATCCCAGGCCGGCGGTTGGAGCAACACAACCAGCGTGACAACGCGGCCGCGTGCCCACAGCCGGACGATGTAGAAATCGTGGATCAGCGGTCTGGCGATCTGCACGAAATAGACCGAGGTCTTGACATCTCCCGCCAGGCCCTGGACAGTCAGATCGCTGACCGAATAGCGTTCCCGGCGCTCCAGCAGGTTGTGGGCCTGGAAGCGGAGGCCGCTCTGCTTGAGATCCCGAAAAACCGACACCTCGAGCGCATAGCCACGGGCAAAGGCGCCCCACCAGTAGAGCAGATAGCTCAAAAGGAAGCGAGTGTCGGGGAACTCGGGCCGCCGCCAACCCCGTTCGGTGACCCGTTCCACGATATGCCGCGCATAGCGCGCCCACAGCGCGGGGCTTTGGCTGTCTACATCGGCAAGGGCCATCAGTTCCCGCAGATAGAGGTCGGTCAACTCATCCTCTACCATCTCCCGATACAGCGCTCGAAAGGTGCGGCGGCCTGCGGCCGTGACCAGCACAGCTTCATCCAGGATGTCGAAAGCTTGAAAGGCCCTGGCCCAGTCCCTTGACCCAACCAGGCTATCGGCCAGGTAGCCGATGACTGCGGCTTCGTGTTCCGGCCTGAAACTGGGCGGCAGTCGGATTTCTACGAAAGTTCTGCTCATACGTCGTGCTGCCTCTCCTGGTATGGCTTTCCTGTCGTCAGTTCCGCAGGGTGCGCGTCAGGTGGGTGCGCGCGAAGAAGAGGGCCGGATCGCGGTACTCGTCCGCGCCCTGCCGCGCGATGGCGCGGCTGAGGTTGACGGCGAAGAGTGCCTCGGAGACGCGGTCTTCGCGGATGTCGAGGTGTGGGGTGGCGCCAGTGCGCCATACCTGAGAAGCTGTTATCATCCGAATGCTCCAAGCGTCTCAAACATAGACTCCACCTCTTGAATCACAACCCAGGTGGAGCGGACAATCCCCAAAGCATGCAACACAGGGACGAAAGCGGCGATATGATCGAGCGCGGTCGAGCGCCCACGGCTGCGCGCGGCACTGAAAGCCGTTTGAAGCCAGATTTTTATCCAGAGATTGCCAGGCTCAACTCGTGTCTCGACAGCGTGTGCTACGGCCTGGATATCTTTCGGATATGGTTGAGGAACGACTTCCAAATGTGAAAGCGCCCTTACGATGATGGCGTCGGCCTTGTCCTTCTCGCCGACTCTGGCCAAACCGATGGCAATCTCACACATAGCCGATACATAGGTAGAGTTGAGTTTAACTTGCTCCGCCTCTTGAATTGCACGATCAAACTTGCCCAGTCGAACCCACGCGGAAATGAGTGCAGACCGACACTTATCCTGCCAGCCTTCCCCTTCAACCCGCGCCAACATGGGGAGTGCCTTTTCGATGTTGCCTGCTTGCGCGAATCCGCAGGTCACGCTGCTCAATAAATGATTGCGCGCCCAGAAACCGCCATCTTCGCGCGGGATCGCATCGGTCAGTTCGATGATTCGATTCAGTATCTCCGATTCTCTATTCCGACTGGCCAGAATCCTGCCCAAGACAGCCAACGGTTCTGATCTGTACGAACTACTCGCAAGCCAGCTACCGGCTTGTGCAGAAGTAGATTGGGGCGCGTTTCCAAGAGCAGTCTGCCAAGCGCGCTCCGGATAGTCAGCCAAGATCAACGTTTCAACTATGCTGCTGAGTGCTCTCGCCGATTGTCTCTCTGCGCCTATGCTACGGGCAAGGGCGATGGCGCGATCGAATTCCCCAATCGATGCCAGTGCCCCGGCAAGATTCGCCAATACCTCGTCGCGTTCCAGATCCAGGGCGCTGCTTTCAAGATCGCTGAGTACCTGATCCACAATCGCACGAACCGTCCCTGCCTCTCTGCGACGGACCATTGCTCCGACGACGCATGAGAGCGCAATGACACGATCCTTGGTGTCTCTTATCCGGCTAGCCGTTCGTCGTAGCGCCTCAATGCCTTGTGTATCTCCGGTTTTCTGCAATGGGGTCAGTGCGCCACAAAGGATCTCTTCTAGAAAGGGATACTGCTCCACGAGCGCCGCGGCCCGCCCCACTTCGCCGATGCGCGAAAAAGCCTCTGCGATGATGGCAAGTGGCTGTGTTGTCGTATGAAGCGCGCTAAGCGATCTCTGTCTATTGAGAGCCTGAGTCAACCCTGCTTCAGCGGTAGCTCGGTCACCGGACTCGGCCAACGCTACTGCCAGCTCCGCCCAGGCGCGCCAGTAGCTTCCACCTTGCTCAACAAGCCTGGTTGCTTCCAAGACCTGGTCAGTGATGGTGCAAGATCTTTCCATATTTCCTGAGCGAGCCCAGGCCAAAGCCAGGGTGGCGCGCAATTCGTATTCGCCTTTTCGTCGAGTAGCCAGCGTTGTCTCCGGTTCCCACGTATTACGAACTTTCCACTCGTCATACCATCTCCTCCACCATGGCGCACTGGCTACTGCCGCGTTGTCGTCCTCAACGATCAATGCTTCGACACGAGAGAGCCCATCTTGATCCTTGAGTTCTCCAAAGACTTCCGCCGCAATCTTTAGCAATCCCAAACGCACCAAAGGATTCCTCTTCACTTTGTGTGCCCTGGCCAAAAGATCCTCCAACGCTTGTCTGTCTCCCAGTTCTGCGAGGGCTGCGACCAACGGAAGATATTCGTCGACATCCCCACACTCAAGGCCAGAACCTGACGCAATGACACTCCACATTTGTCGTAGCCCCGCCAAATCGCGAACCATGGCAAGCGCGTTGGCAATACGAGTGACTGTCATCTTCATGTCGTGCAGAGGATATTTGTGATAGGGTAGGCCATCACGGTTCGATATCTCTACGCAGCGGCAGTAGATTCCGTGCGCTGCGGCAGTTTGGCCTAGGCAAAGCAAGCCTAGTCCTATTTCCACAGCGGCCTCCGCTTCGGCCGACGTCGTTGGCGTTTCAGAGATCGCCGAGCTAGCCCGATCAAGGATCACTTGGGCACGCAAATCTTCATGCAACCCAATCAGGGCTAATGCGATTGCTGAATAGGCCTTGGCCCGAGATGGGCCGTCGGTCAATTGCTCCACTTCAGTGATGCATCCATCGAGGATATCTTTCGCTTCTGTCGCGCACCCGAACTGCCAGAGAACGTCCGCCACGAGCGATAACTCACGAGCGCGTTGGCTGGTGTCCGCATGCTGCTCCGCCATGCTATGCATCTTCTGTGCTACAGCCAGAGCTTGTTCCCTATCGGTCAGCGATCGGAGTTCGCTGGCAATGAGAAATAACGCATGCCAACGGTAATCATGCCAGTCCCCGATTGCCCGAATGGCTGATAGAGCAAGCTCGAAATGACCAGCCCGAGCCAACGCAGATGCAGCCGAAACCATGAGAGGAATACAAGATGGATAATACCGCCATGGATCATCAAGAATTCCTAGCGCCGATGTCAAAGTCTGGAGCGCCTCCTTATCTTGGCCAATCTCCAGCTGATAGCAGCCTATTCGACAAAGGACTTCTGCGCGTGTGCGAGCATCGGAGACTTGGGCCGCGTAACGAAGTGCCTCATCTGGGCCTTGAGCGATCGCGATGGCCTCAATGAGATCTGGTGGGAGATGCGTTGTCATAGTGACAATGCTGCTGTATAGGAGACTCCATCCGACGACACACGGTAAACCTTCTTTACCCCTGAGTGTGGCCGATTCTATTGCTTGCTCAATGGACACGTATCTTCTCAAAAATCCGGGGGAGTTGCTTGGCCTCTACCACACCTTGTCAAGGACGTTGCTCATAGACAAGCCGTGCCGAGTATGATAAGCTGCCATCATGGCTGAATCAAACACTTCTCCAGCG
>Ga0194125_10010946_pt1 | contig 12289 bp, 12 predicted proteins | sample TA2KigC250mmetaG_FD_148626 | JGI IMG/M metagenome (GOLD analysis project Ga0194125, IMG submission 148626) | Freshwater microbial communities from Lake Tanganyika, Tanzania - TA2015034 Kigoma Deep Cast 250m | ecosystem: Environmental > Aquatic > Freshwater > Lake | place: Tanzania: Lake... | reverse complement strand
GAAAAGAGATTTATGCCAAGCGATACTCCTAAAGTCTTTTGCGATACCAATGTCTGGTTTTCCGCTTTCTACGGCTCAAAAAACTGTGAGAAATTACTAAATGCCCATATAAACAGGAAAATTATTGCCGTAATCTCAAAGCAGGTGCTGGAAGAATTAATCAGAAACTTCAGGGAGAAACTACCACAAGCTCTATCCATTTTCCAAGAATTCATCACTAGTTGTCCGCCGGAAATTATTATTGATCCGAAGACGATCAATCTAAAAGTTAAGAATCTGGTCAGTCCCGAAGATGGGCCTATTTTTACCTCTGCTATCATCGGTAGAGTAGATTATTTAATTACCGGCAATATAACAGATTTTAAGATAACCAGGCTGGAAAAATTGACTGGAATAAAAATATTATCTCCAAAACAGGCTGTCAGACTGTTTGGATTGGTATAGATAAATTTCTTCAAAACATCCTGTTTTCGATCTATCTTTTTGGCAAATCTTATTGGAAATGAGGATTTGAGGCAATTGGGAGATTTGGGGCAATTGGAGACGAGCAGAGACAAAATAGGACTAAAGGTTTAGCTTGTCAAAAAGGATAGGATGGAGTTGTGGAATAAGACTAATGATAATGTCCAAAAAACTCCATGGAGCGAAAAATCGTCAAAAATGGAGCTTCCAAATAATCTTTCCTGCCCCCGTCCCTGAATTGCTGAATTGTCTGAATTGTTTTTATCGATAAATTCCACCGCGATAGCCTATTTTTCTTATCCAAACTTCTTTCTCTTTATTTAATATCTCAAAAATAATCCTTACTTTTCCAATTCTTAGTCGATAGAAATTGGTTGATTCTACTATTTTCTTAATATCTAAATTGGTGGAAAAAGGGGAGTTTAAAAGAGGCAATCGGGAGATGATCTTTGGTATATCCGTATTGGCCAAGCGTGAGAATTCCCTTTCTGATTTACGGGTAAAATAAACTTTATACACGAGTTTGCTTCTGATATTTTTTGATAACTGTTGCTAGAGGAATACCTATTCCTCTTTCTTCCCTTGATAATTTCTCTGCCTCCAATTCATCAAGATGGTCTTCCAGAAGCTCATAGATGCGTTTGAATTCGTCCATAGAGAGAATAACGGCTGCAGGATTGGAGTGTTGGAAGACATAAACCAAGCCTTGGTTTTTTACTTCTGCAAGAAGTTTAATGGCATTTTCCCGCATGTCTGTGATAGTTTTTATATTTTTATCTGTAGGTATCAACATAAGATTATTATGCACAAAAACCTAAGGTTTGTCAAGCAATCTCTGGATTCTGGATGATGCCCGGGTAAAATGAACTTTAGGAGCGTTTACTCAAGAAACCTACGATCCTCCAAGTTTACCCATGTACCAGCCCCGCACCGTCTGGTGCAGGACTGGTACAGGGTTTCGCTCCCCGAAATCCTGAAATAACAGATGCCGTAGTTGTAAATCCGTGGAGCTTCACTATTTTGAAATCCTATAGTATAATACCAGCTAATTAAACTATGGCAAAAGAGCGAGTGAAAGCGCCAGAATTTGTACCTCCAACAGATGTATGGCTTCTTCCTAAGGAAGAAGTTGTAGCTTGCCTGGCTCCGAAAATAGGAGATAATCTAGAAAAAATAATAAGAGAATATAAGGCCCCAGAAGCTCAAGTTTATAATCTGGTTGTGGCTGCCGCCTGCTCGCCACATGTTGTCAACGGAAGCGTTGTGAGTTTCATACAACTTCAGTTTCCCAGAAATATTTTCGGTTGGGTAGGCGAAAGAGAAGGTTATTCAATGCAATTTCTTGCTGGCATTAGAGATACCGGCGGATTAACTAACGTGGAAGCCTTAATGATAAAAGATGAAGAAAAAAGAGAAAGAGTCCATAGGGAGCGTCTCATCCTGGGAATAATTAATGAGCATAACATGATTAACGAGCAAGTTGCCGGACCGATACGAGAAAAGCTTAAGAAGAAATATCCGTCTATATACAAAGAGTTGGTCTTGATCTATGTATTATCTTACATGAATATACTAAGGGGAATGTCTAAAGCAGAAACTCCAGATATTGCAGTAGGAGAAAGTCTAGCCAGAAGTGAGGATAGTCGAGAAAAAGTAGCCGAAGAGTTTTATAGAATGTATAACCGAAGAGAATTTTATAAAGAGGCTGTAAGAGAAGGACTTAGAACTTTGGGACTGGAAGGATTAGGGATAGAAGATATTATTGGACTAGACGAAGTCGGGATAGATCATACTAAGGTGAGACCTTGGAAAGTAACATTAGTAGCCCAACCAACCCGGGCAACTGTAGCCTGCGCTAGAGTATATGATGCTTTGTGGCAAGGACACTCGTATCCCCAAGGAGTGCCGGTGGAAACGCTTGAACCAGGCGGAGTACATACCATACAAGATGTCGTTGCTAAAGTGATACAGACTCTCCAAGAGAGAGATTTTTTAAGACCACAAGCGGCTGAATATACAGATTTTCTTAATAAAAAGCTATATATTCTCCAGGGAATCTGCGAAAAAATAGGATTACCCACTTTCTTTGCCAGCGTTGGAGTGGTAGTTTGTCCCTGGGGGACACCCGGCAGTTTCAATCCTTTCAGATTTGAACCGGCCAGAGCTTCTGCTCTCTGGCCAGGAGAAGTGGTTGCTTATCCAAGTCTTTATTGGATAGTTCATGAATTGATACAATTACACCTCGAGGCGCATGCTTCAACCCTAGCGCGTCATGAAAAACCAGAAAGAGGTTTATTTTATCCGCATCCTATTCAACATATCCCTCCTTTCGTTGCTTGGCCGAATATCGAGGGAATGGTTGTAGCTATAGGTGATACAGCTTGTGAAAAAATGGGTGTCAAAACAGAAAAAGTTCCTTATGCGGTAGGTGTCCCTAGATGGAGGCAGCAATTATTTGGGAAAAAGGGAAGGAAGAGCATTGGCGATCTATTGGGCGAAGTTTGCCAGATTCCTGGCTTGACAGAACCCCGGATTGGAGTATCCAGTATTGCCAGAACTCTTAATAATATTTGGAGAATAAGAGATGAGGTAGAAAGATTGAATCCTGAAATTTTGGCGCGGGATCTTGCGGCAGAGGTAAATTCAAGATCTTTAGATGCATATCTTAATGCAATCGGAAGATATAAGATAGGATCTTCCTGGTAGGGTGGACTGGAGAATATTTTAGAAACAGAGCTGCAGAGATTGAAGGAAGGATGACATTTATAGGATTATGCTATACTTTGTTTATGAATGAAGCGGGATCTGATCAAATTATTCCTGAACCTCAAAGCGCATCAGAGCAAAGTAAAGAGAATGTGCCTCCTTCATCCTCCAGTGTTATTAACCAGCCGAAGATAACAAAATATATTATTATTACTATCCTGTTAATCATCTTTTTAGTTAGCGGCGGGATTCTGGTACAGTCTTTATTCCAGCCGGCTCACCTTAAGCCTCCTGCCGGAATACCATCGGTTACTCCTTGGGAAAGACCTACTTCCATTATAGCCAGTCCTGCAATATCTGCCACCCAAGCTCCTGTGGCAAAAGAAGTCAGACAGCTTGCCACAGCCCATAACTTTTTTGGATTCAACATCCTTAAACAGTTGTTGGTGGAGGACAAAAATAAGAATATCTTTCTGTCACCTGCCAGCATTGCCCTGGCACTTTCTATGACTTACAACGGAGCGGAGAAAGAAACCAAAGCGGTCATGGCAAAAACACTACAAGTAGAAAATATGACGATAGATGAACTCAACCAGGCTAGCGAGAGTTTAATGACACTTATTGCCAGCCCGGACCCTAAGGTACAGATATCAGTTGCCAATTCCATCTGGGCAAGAGCAGGGGAGGAGTTTAGGCAGGAGTTTTTAACTGCCAACGAAAAATTCTATCGGGCAAAAATTACTTCCCTGGATTTTAAACTGCCTTCGTCTGCGGATACCATCAATAACTGGGTGAGTGAAAATACCAAAGGAAAGATCCCGACCATTATCCAGCCGCCGATTCCAGCGGAGATGGTGATGTACCTTATTAACGCAATTTATTTTAAGGGGACGTGGACAGTGGAGTTTGACAAAAAACTTACCCAGGAGAGGGAATTTACCTCCCTTAATGGAACAAAAAGTCTGCGGCCAATGATGAAGCAAACAAGGAAAGATTTTAACTATCTGGAAACAGATGATTTTCAGGCAGTAGAGCTTCCTTACGGAAAAAATGAGCGATTGGGGATGTATGTCTTTTTACCAAAAAGGGATTTGGCTGATTTTTTTTCTAAGCTAACCGGGGAAAACTGGAACAGCTGGATGGACAAGTTCCTAAAAAGGGAGGGGATACTGGTTTTGCCGAAGTTTAAGATCGAATATGAGAAAAAGTTAAATGACACTCTCGGGCAGTTGGGGATGGCGGTTGCCTTCGGAGGCGGGGCAGATTTTTCCAAAATAGGCCCAGGACTTTTTATCAGCGAAGTCATCCATAAGTCATATATTGAAGTAAACGAGGAGGGGACAGAGGCTGCCGCGGTAACAAGCGTGGGAGTAGGAAAAACAGCCATTGGACCGGACGAGAAATTTTATCTGGAAGTAAACAAACCCTTCTTTTATGCTATCAGCGATAAACAAACGGGAGAGGTACTGTTTATGGGAGTGGCGGGGGAGATTACTGGGAGCTAGTGAATTATTCATTTAGATTATTAAATCCCACGGATATTATCATCTACCAGATCTTCACTCGCAGACAAAAATTTCTTTATTCTGTTTCGACGTTATTGACTATTAATTTATCGAGGTTTCTAGCAGTTAATTGCAGGATCGTTGACCCTTATTTTTTACCATCACCCAGCTTTATATCTGGTTATAAAATCAATCCTTCGTAACTCATTAAAGTATAAATTTTTTAGCATTCTATATTTCTGTTTTGTATACATGTCAACCGGATCTCTTAGTATCCTAAAAAAATAACTTGGATTAAATGCGTCGGGTTTTAATCCCGTAATTTTTCCATCATCACCATATTCATATAAATTATTCCAATAACAAATAGCTCTTGCTACGCCTCTCATTAGCTTTCGTGTTGGATCGCCTAATTTTAAGCCATCAAACCATACTTCACTGGTTAATAACATTCTTTCCTTTACTCCTAAAATTATTCGATTATCGAATGAAACTATCGCTGGACTTCTCCTTTCTCTATGAATATCGCTACCCACTTGTACCTCATATACCTTTGGGAATGCATGCTCTTGGCCATGAAAATCTGGCAGATGATATGGTTGTCCTGATAGCTTATCACCCAGTTCCTCTTTAAAATATCTTGTCAGGGCAGAAAATATTCTGCCATAAGATTCTTTTGTCATTAAACTTATATTTAAATCTGAACCGTCTGGTAAGTCAGTTTTCAATCGCAAAGCATCATACTCTCCTTTTCTCAAAGATGTTACTCTTTGAGACGTGAGAGGTTTAGCCATTTGGAATTTTAAAAAAAATGGAAGCAACATGTCTAAGTCCGTTTCATTGATTATCATTAAAATATCTGTGTCTGATTCTTCTCGAAGTATACCCTTAGCTACTCCTCCAAAACCAATTACAGTAGCTTGTATATGTGCATCTTTCAAATAGTCAATTATATTTTCCTCAATGTACGTTTTCCTCAATCTTATTTTTTCAGCACTTTCAGCTAATGATAGATGTTTTGCTACTTTCCCCGGGGGTACATCATGTCTTGGTATTGGTGGTTGTACACCACTCGTTCTTAATCCTTCCCTCTGGAATCTTTGAAGAGTATCAGCAATTACTTGAGCACCATTACAGGCTATCATTGAATAGGCAGATTGAATTTCGTCATGGTGCTCCAGCCACTTTCTAATTTGAGCACTAGGATCCTCATTTAAATCAAGAACTGTCGGGATGTTTCTTCCGGAAATATCTCTCAACATCTCGATTTTCAATTTACGTTCAGGATGAGGATCTGATACAAATAATAATGGAGTTTTATATGCAATACATTCGGACAAAGTTTGCATTCCGGGTTTAGCAATTACACCTCTAGCTGCCGCCACTAAATTATGGCCTTCTACCGTTTCCGGTAAAATTACAATTTGCTTATCGAAGTCATATCGGTCTCTAGCTATATCCATATCTCCACGTAGAATAACAGCTTTTAACCCAGTTTGCTTCAGATAAGTACCAACAGTCTCTATTATCTGCTTAATCTCTTTACTCCCTTTCATACCTGCTTGAATAAGAACGAACTCATCAGTAGGGCTTAATCCTATATCTTTCTTTACTGTATCTCGATCTTTGGTAACATCTCTAACTACAGGTCCACAAGGGATTACCAATGTTCCTCTTTGCGTGAGGTATGGAGATCTTGGCTTTCTTAGAGGTTCAACCAAAAAGACAACATCAAGTGCATCTACCACCTGTGCTGTTTTACTCTGCCATTCAGTTAATTCCTCATCTAAAGGATGATAGCCATTAAAAGAATGATAAACTCCAACCAAAAGTGTATTTGAATCTTCTTTTGCATCAACAGCATCCCTAATAAATACAATTGGAGCAATAAAATCTGTAACAATGAGATTACTCTTATCTACTAAAGACATCATTTCTAAGTTATCTTGGAAAAACTTTTCCCTATTTGCAACGTTTTGCTCACGATCATAATTACTTTGGCTAAAATCGTAAGAACAATCTATAAATGATATATTTCTCTCTCTCAAGTTACCAGATATAAATTCACGAGCATGCGGATAAACTCCAAAACAAATAGGGTTTTGTGAAGGTAATCTATGAGCTATAGCAACAGCACGAGTAATATGACCAAAACCCTTTTTAGTTGAGAGAAGATAAAGTATTGATGACTGACCAGATAACAACTCTTCCGATCTAAGAACACCATCTTCAGGACTATGTATTGGTGTATCTAAAGTACGGTCTAGATTGACAGTAATAGCCCGCAATTCTTTGTCTGACATAAACAAGTATCAGTATACTACAGAACAAAAAAATATATAAAGCTGAAGAATTGATTAAAGACTCTTAAAGAGCGGAATTTGTGCATAAAAAGTTCGAATACCTTCCAACAAAGAGTACTTGATCAGTTTTATATTCGCTGAGGTAAAATGAGTTTGAACTTCACCTAGCATTGTCCTGCCACTTATATTTTTAATTCCTTGACAATAATATTTGGTACATTTAATATATACATATATGAATACAAATATGGATACATTTTCTGTCACTGATCTTCGCCATAAGACAAAAGAAGTATTAAAGAATGCTGCCAACCACAAAGTAGTTTATCTTCTGCGCCATGCAAAAACAGAAGCTGCTTTGGTAGATATTGCTTATTTACAAGCTCTCCAGGAAGCTTACGAGGATTATCTGGATATTTTGGAGTATGACGCTACCATAGGATTAAAGCGCATACCTCTGACACAGCACAAAAATAGGTTAAAAAAACAAAGATAATGCAGATACTCCTTTCTTCCAAGGCAGATAAGCAACTTGGCAAAATGCCCACAGGGATGCATCAGCTTTTGATTTCCGAAATTGAGAAACTGGCGACAACCCCATATCCATCCGGAGTCAGAAAACTGGTAGGGAGAGAGTGCTGGCGGTTAAGAGTAGGAAATTATCGCATACTATATACAATTGATAGAAAAAGGAAAGAGCTGACGATTCCTTCCGTAGCTCATAGGAAAGATGCATACAGACTAAACTAGTAAAGCGTTGTTCAGCTTCCCTCACACCGGGAGAGCCCCTTCGGGTCACTCCCGGTGTGGTTACGTCGCATATAGATGGTCGATAGTTTTGTTAAATCAACGTTACAAAACGTTACAAAATTTCCTCTGGACAAACTAAAAGGGTTACGATACACTAACGACATTATTATTTTAATTCTATTATGAACCAACATAATCCTTTTTTGGATGCCTTAAAGCAGCTTTCTGCTGCAAAAAAATACATCAAAGTTCCCGATGGAGTGTGGAAGATTTTGGAGAGCGCGGAAAGGGAGGTAGCTGTCCATTTTCCCGTAAAAATGGATGACGGGCATATTGAGATTTTTACCGGCTACAGAGTGCAGCACAACAGCCTTTTGGGGCCTTATAAAGGAGGGATAAGATTCCATCCGATGGTGAACCTGGATGAAGTAAAAGCTCTTTCTTTTTGGATGATGATGAAAAATGCGGTGGTAGGGATTCCTCTGGGCGGAGGAAAAGGAGGGGTAATTGTTGATCCGAAGATACTGTCAGAGTCAGAGCTGGAGCGGGTTACCCGCGGTTACATAAAAGGTATTGCCCCGGCGATTGGTCCCTATCTGGATGTGCCCGGTCCGGATATGGGGACACCGCCAAAAGTGATGGCCTGGATGAGCGAGGAGTTCAAAGTTCAAAGTTCAAAGTTCAAAGTTAGATTAAAAGAAAATGAGATATTGGCGACTTTTACAGGAAAGCCTGTAGGCAAAGGCGGAAGCGAGGGAAGAGAAGAAGCAACCGGAAAAGGAGGGATATATGTTTTGCAAGCACTGCTTGCAAAATTAAAATCCGAAATCCGAAATCCGAAATTACAAGCAAATTCAAAGATTCAAAATCCAAAGAAACAAAACAGTTTAGGATTTCGTGTTTCGAATTTAGAGTTTCCGCAACAGCTCACGGTTGCGGTGCAGGGTTTTGGGAATTTGGGCTATCATTTCGCCAAGTTCGCACACGAGGAAGGCTTCCAGGTGGTGGCTGTTTCTGACAGCAGGCATGCAGTTTATTTATCCGAGGGACTAAATCCCCGGAAAGTAATGGAATGTAAGCAGAAAACCGGCACTCTGGTAAAGTGTCTTTGTACCAGCAAGTCTTGTGACATAAAACTTGGAAAGGTGATAACAAACCAGGAATTATTGGAACTGCCGGTGGATATCCTGGTGCCGGCGGCAATTGAGGATGTAATAACTGGAAAAAATGCCCATAAGGTGAAGGCGAAAATTGTCTTTGAGATGGCCAATGGTCCGACTACTCCCGAGGCGGACAAGGTCTTGGCAAAAAAAGACATCCTGGTGGTTCCTGATATTTTAACCAATAGCGGGGGAGTGACTGTTTCCTGTTTTGAATGGCAGCAGAACTTGAGAGGCGAGCGCTGGCCGGCCGATGAGGTAAACAGGAAGTTAAAAAGGAAAATGGTAGCTGCCTTTGACGCAGTCTGGAGCGAGGCAGGCAAACAAAAGATCAGCCTGCGGGCCGCGGCTTTTGTGGTAGCCATAAAAAGGCTGGTGGAGAAAATGGAGCTAACCTGACATTGACAGATATAGTTATCTTTGTTATGTTGTAAATTATACTAATTAATATTATTAAAATATAAGGGAGGATTTTATGAAAGAACAAATCAAAGAAGAAAGAAAGGAAGGAAAGCAAAACTATTTTACCTATATCCTAGCTGGGATTTTATTATTGGTTTGTCTGGGCACAGTCAATTTATTTACCAGGGTACAAAAGCTGGAAGAAAAGGTTACCGGTGTCAAACAGGCAGTCACACAGGCACAGGCACAGCCGACAACACCGCCTAAAGCGCAGCTGACTGTCTCAGATGATGATCCGTCGATGGGACCCAAAGATGCCAAAGTTACTTTAATTCTGTTCTCAGACTTCCTTTGTCCGTATTGCGGGGCTTACTCGGGAGACAATAAAACCATAGTGCAAAACATGCAGTCACGTGATAAAACCTGGCAAGCACCACTGCCAAATATAATCAAGGACTATGTTGAGACCGGCAAAGTCCGTTTTGTCTGGAAAGATTTGGCTTTCCATGGAGATCCGGCAATTTTGGCTGCTTCGGCAGCCCGCTGCGCCATGGAGCAGGGTAAGTTCTGGGAATATCATTCCAGTCTTTTTAAACAGCAGGCAAGCACAGCAACTGATGCCTTTTCCAAGGAAAACTTAAAGAAACTGGCTGTCAACCTGAAGTTAAATACCAGCGATTTTAATACCTGCCTGGATAGCGGGAAATATACACAGAAAATACAGGATGCTTTAGCTTATGGCAAAAGTGTCGGAGTAGATGGTACACCGGCAACGTTTGTTAACGGAACATTGATTCCCGGAGCTGCACCCTACTCACAATTTAAAACGGCCATTGAAGCAGAGCTGAAGAAGTAAATTATTAGAATACCTCTAAGTTGCTTTTTGGTAGCCTATTGTTATGGGTGAATCCTCTGTACGATTCATGGTTGTGGGCAAGACAGACAAGGGTAAAAAAAAAGAGGTTAATGAGGATAACTTTTTTATATCTTCCGATCAAAGCACTTTTGCTGTCTTTGATGGTCTGGGAGGACAATTATATGGGGATAAAGCAAGCAGTCTTGCCAAAAAAACTTTTGCCACAAATAGGCAGCTTGATATTGTAGCCAGAATAAAACTAGCCAACAGTTTAATTTATCAGCAATTTCAAGGTATAAGCGGAACTACCGTAACAGCGGCTTCAGTCAGCAGTAATACAATTTCTATAGCAAATGTGGGTGACAGCAGAGCCTATCTTCTAAGAGGCAATAAAATTAAGCAGCTGACAAGCGACCATTCATGGGTACAAGAACAGGTTGATGCCGGCCGTCTGACAGATAGACAAGCCCGTTGCCATCGATTAAACAATATTATTACCCGAGCCTTGGGAACTGATGTTTCGGTGGTGGTAGATAGCAATAAATATCAGATGCTGGTAGACGATATAGTGTTACTTTGTACAGATGGATTAACTAAAGCTGTAGAAGATGAAGTGATATATCAAGTGCTAAAGCAGACGATGAATCTTCAGGAGGCAGTTGAACAATTGATTGTTTTAGGAAATCAAGCGGGCGGTTTGGATAATATTACAATAGTAATTTGTCAGCTGATTGGAGGAGACAATAGAGCCAGCGTATTGCATCACGTAATTATGTAACGGAACTAGGTATTCGTTGCATCACGAATTTTGTAACGCAAAGTCTTATTAAGTTTCTCTGTTAGTCTGTTGATTTTTCTCTTAAGGTCCAATGGATTTAGACTATTGTATAAATTCTGTAATCTCTGTTTCTTCCCCTCTTTAAGTATCCCTGATAACACCAGTTTCTGGTACGGTGTCTTTGCCGTATCATACTTCTTTTTGAGGTGACTGCCAATCCTTTGTTTCTCTTTTAACCGCATGACTGGTTGAAAGAAATTCACATATAATTCAACCAGCTTTAATATTTCTTTAATGATTCTTAATTGTATATCCGTATCGTATCGAGCATAACCTAGAAATCTTCTGACCACAGTATAGTTTTTCTGTTCTACATAACAGTTATCATTCTTCCTGTATGGTCTTATCCTGGTGAAATTGATCCCATGTTCATCACAGTAACTTTTAAGTAGCCAGTTGATAAACTCGGTACCGTTATCCGGATCCAACCCCAGCATTGGGAATGGTAATCGATTCCTCACGTTATCTACCGCCGGATGAACTCTGGATTGAGCTTTTCCCATAATTGCTTCCAGTCCTATCCAGCCGGAGGCTACATCTGTTAGGTTCAGAGCATTAACATAATCTCCTCGAACAGAATCTCCGCATAAGGCAACCAGATCAGTTTCAAAGAATCCAGGTCTTGTCTCATCCCAATCAGAGAATGTCCTAACAGGAATCGTGCTTCTTAAAAGCGTGCCAGGTTTGGTGGTTGATCTACCCTTGAGTTGGTAGTTCTTCTTGGTTGCAGAAAGCATCCGATCAATCGAGCTTGACGAGATTGATAAGAGTTTTCTTCTGATCTCCTTATTTAACTTTATCTCTTTAAACTCTTCCAGCTTTCTTAAAACATCTAGGATAAATGGTTTCAGCCTCTTGCCGCATATCCCATCTGCGGCAATCCAGATTGTTCGCAAGGGATAGAACACAGCTGCATCATAGATTCTTTTCCTTACTACATGCTTCTTCTTTCTACCCTGTTTCTTAGGGCTGCCTAAAATCCTTCTGGCATAACTCCGGTTGTACCCCGTATTTTCTATGAATTCATCTAAGATGTTACCTTTTTCTTTTTTACCGCTTCGTTGATATCTCTTTCTGATTACGTAGGAAAGTGCACGTTTCTGGTTCATGTTTAACATATGTACTCCTTTCTTTTATTAAAAATTTGGAGTACATTTTCTCATGATTCAACGAATCACTTTCCGTTACATTTTTGATGATGCAATTCGGAGTCCGTTGAAAAATATCACTTGTGACATCAGGTGAGAATTTCCACTGGAATCTTGTACTCCTTTGAAAAGTACTTGTCATTTTGATTTTTCTGTTTT
>Ga0194125_10010945_pt1 | contig 12291 bp, 6 predicted proteins | sample TA2KigC250mmetaG_FD_148626 | JGI IMG/M metagenome (GOLD analysis project Ga0194125, IMG submission 148626) | Freshwater microbial communities from Lake Tanganyika, Tanzania - TA2015034 Kigoma Deep Cast 250m | ecosystem: Environmental > Aquatic > Freshwater > Lake | place: Tanzania: Lake... | reverse complement strand
CATCCACCGGACGTTCGATAGGCCTTTCCTTCGACGAGGTACAGATAGGAGTCGAGTCGGAACTGGATCTGCTCCCAGCGACCGCAGAGCATGAGGTCCTGCCTCTCCAGCGCTCGTTCGACAGCCGGCCATGCCCTCCCGACACAGGCTTTCCTGGCGATCTTCGAGGCGCGCCACAGGAGTCTCTGGTACGAGGCGGGCTCCTCTGCGATCGCCTCGCGGAGATCGGCGGCCAGGGTCCGCAGGTTGCCGCCGGGTGCGGACTCTCCTGCCGATTGACATCCGTCTGCGTCCGAAGGCCCAGCGGGGCCTCGGATCTGGCAGCCGCAAGCGGACGCGGTCGCGACGATCGAGACGCCAAGAAACCGGTGCAGGGCCATCTGTCACTCCTCGAACGCGATCTCGCCCCAGTAGCGCGGCTCCATTCGGAGCTCGAAGACCTCGTCATCCACGATGCCGGTGTGCTGGTTGCTCCAGAAGGTCCGGAGCGCGGTGTCGCCGCCGGCCGCATCGCCGTGCGTGGCGCCGAAGTCCCCGCGGATGACGAGACCCGCGCGCGCGGCGAATCCCAGGGCGGCGAGCGGGATCGCCACCTCGATCGTGTAGCCGTCGCTTCGGACCTTCACCTCGATCCGGACGTCATCGAGGACGCGCACGCTCTCCATCACATACTCGCGGACGACGCCCGAGCGGAAGGTCATCGGCCGCTTCTCCGAAGCGGCCTTCCGGTAGATGACGGCGGCCGGCTTCCTGCGGAAATTCCCGATCGAGAGACGGAGGTCGCCGAGGCCTCCATCATCGCGGTTCGGATCCGCGCGCGGATCCGAACCGAGCTGGAGATCCACCGTGTCGCCGCGGGCGTACAGGAACTCGGGAGCATCGGCGCCGTTCTTCCACGGCGTCTCGTCGCGGACATCCCAGCCGGCGTAGAGCATCCGATCGTCCCAGGCGACGGCGCTCCGGATCGCGGCGCGTTCGTTCTTCGCGTAGCGGATGATCTCGGCCCCCCGGAAATCGTTATCGAGCGATCCCGAGAAGGCCGGCGTCATCCGCTTCGCGATGATGCGCCGCGCGCCCGCCGCCTGCTGGAGAATGCGCTCGCGGACCTCGCGCGCCCGGCGGGCATCGCCCTCGGTGATCTCGATCCTCCCTTCGCCGAGCGCCTTCACGGTGTCGAGGCCCGTGACCTCGACGTTCCAGAAGGCGGTCTTCCCGGCCTGGAGGAACAACTCGCCGTCGCTCGACAGCGCGATCGAGCCGCCGAAGTCCTCGCCGCCCGATCCGGGGGGGACATCGTCGAGGACCGCGCCCGGGAGCGCGCGCTCGGGCCAGCGGACGGCGAGGGGATCGGCCTGAAAGAGAGGCGTCAGGTAGTAGCCATCCTCGGTCAGGATGTGCCACTCGCCGACATTCGTCGGGATCACCCAGACGCAGCCGATCGGCGCGGGCAGCTTCGCCGAGCCGCACGGCCCGTAGGAGCCCCGGATGAACCCCGGCGCGGGCGGCGGAGCGCGGTGCGATCCGTGGACGCCGTTGAACGAATCCGGATAGGTCCATCGGAGCTTCCCCGTCGCGACCTCGTAGCAGGTGAACCAGCCCGCATCGATGCCGTAGGGTCCGCCGTAGAGGACGAGACGGCCATCCGGGGATCCGAGGACGCCGGTCGTGTCGCCCGGCGGCGGAGGGAGCTTCACAGGATGATCGAGATCATATTTCGGCGCGTCGCACGCCGTGAAACCCGCGACCGGAAGCTTGACGCCCGAACCCCAGAGCGTGAGGTCCGCCGTCATCCCCATGTACCAGCCGCTGAAGCGAAGATGTCCCGCGACCCGCGCGATCTCGCCATCCTGGCGCTCGCCGTCGCCGTTCGCATCGGCCCAGCAGACTGTCGCCTTCACCTGATTCGTCTTCGGATCCTTCTCGACATCGATGGCGGTCCGCAGCTTGTACTCGCCCTCGCCGATGCGCTCGAAGATCCGGAGCGGCCCCGCATCGAAGGCCCAGGTCGATGCGACGGCCAGGTAGAGCCTTCCGTTCGCGCCGATGCCGAATCGCGAGACCTCCATGCCGTCGCGCAGAATCGTCCCCGTGCATCGGGCGCGACCGGTCGCAGGATCGATTCGCCACTCGCAGCCCATGCCGGCCACGATGTCGGGATCGAGGGGATCGATCGCACCCCCGAGCGCGCCGTAGCCCGTCGGCCCGAAGAATTCCGCCCGAAGCTCGCCGGTCCTCGCATCCCAGACGCTGACGCGCTTGGGATGGCTATCGGCCTCCATGACCCACAGTTTCCCATCCCGATCGATCGCCAATCCGGCGATCGCGAACATCCCATCCGGCGTCCAAGGCCCGAGCTTCGCGCGCCCGCCGGGGCGACCGATCGTCCGGATCCCCGCTCCGGCCGTCGATGACCGCGATCCTCCCTGATCGCGCGAAGCTCACGAAGAGAGAGCCGCCCTGCGCCGCGAGCCCGGCAGGATCCTCCGGTTTCTCCTCCCCCGCGATCTCGCGGACCGCGAGGTCGGTCGTATCGCGTCCCTCCCATGCGGTGTACGATCCCGTCCTCGCATCGACGCGGTAGATCGCCTTGTCCTGCGGCACGGGGTTGAGGGCGTACACCGTATCGCCATCGCAGGCGACGAGCGAGGCGCCGCCGATGCCGCCGCGGATGTTCCTCCAGCGGACATTGCCTCGGAGATCGCACGCGATGAGCGCCTTGCCCGCCTCGGCGCCGCTCCATCCGAGAAAGACCGCATCGCCCGCCGCCGCGCACGCGGCCGGCACGCCGTGATCCCCGCCCCAGCTCGCCGTCGGCCCGCTGTCCCATGGTGCGGATCCGGCGCTCCCGGCCCAGCCGCGCAGGCGCAGGCCGATCGCCTCGCGTGCGATCGCGCTCCAGGTGTACGTCCCCGGCGGCACGGGCTCGCCCGGGTGTTTCCCGTTGTGAGTCGTCAGGCCATCCCAGAGGATGTCGTGCTCGCCCTTCGCGAGCCGTGCTGCGGAGAGGAGCTGCCGGACCACGGCGCCCTCGGCATTCCGGATGATGAGGGATGCGAAGCCGTCCTCGGGCATCGCGATCCGGACGGGCTTGAAGCCGAGAGGCGTCTCCTCTCGCGCCAGTCCCGTCCAGTCGACGACAGGGATGCCTTTCTCCATGCGCACCGGGAACTCGCGCCCATCCGAGAGCCTCACCGGTCGCGGCGCGCCGCCACCCGACCGCTCGAGTCTCCCCACGCCCCACTGCCCGCTCGCCATGAAGGTGAAGACTCGATCGACGGACACGGCGGGCTTGAAGATGTCCTTGATCGAGAGGCGTCCGCTCGCGCCGATGGTGAAGTTCGGCTCGACGGTGATCCGGATGTCGCCGCCCGTGGCCGGCGCACCGCCCTCTCGGACGAGGAGTCTCCAGGGTACGGCGATCTCCTGGACATACCCCCTTGAGTCCGGATCCGCGCGGAAGGCCTGCTTCGCACCCTCGACCTTCGCATCGCGGATCTTCCCCTGGTCGAGGCCCTTGCCGTACTCGATGTCGATGACGTCGAGGCCATCGCGGTCGCGCCAGCACGTGAGGTGGGCGACGCGCTCGCGACCCGCGACGTCGGGCGCCGCAATCGTCCGCACCTGGAGGCTGTCCCCCGCGAAGCCGAAGTCGCCCCGGACGCTCCCGGGGTTGCCGAGCGGCGTCTCGTCGATGAAGCGGGCGAGGATGTAGAGGTTCTCGGCGTCGTACATCGCATGGAACCAGACGGCGTGGGTATCGCGCTGTCTCTCGACATCGCCGCAGACGAAGATCCCGCCCGAGAGGTCCCAGTCGTCCGGTGCGCCATCGACGGCGATGCGCCCGGGCGCGGGGAGGATCGACAACCCGATATGCTCCGTTTCCGTGGCCAGGGTTACGCCGGTCAGGGCGAGCGCCGCCACACCCACAGCGATCCGTCCGTCCATCGTGTCCTCCTACCTCCCGCGGCGGTCTTCACGCGACGCCGCTCGCGTGTAGAATATCCGAATGGCGCGAAGAAGACGATCGCCGAGCTGGGAGTTCACGGCCGGAGGCGTTCTCACGGCGGCACTCGTCGCCGCGGCGCTCGGGTTCTGGGCGGGGATCTCCTGGTTCATCGCGGCGCTCGCGGGGATCAATGCGGCGACGTTCGTCCTGTACGGCTACGACAAGCACTGCGCGATCGCGAAGAAGTTCCGCGTCCCCGAGGCGATCCTCCACTTCTTCGCTCTCGCGGGCGGGAGCCCCGGCGCGCTCATCGGGCAGCAGGTCTTCCGTCACAAGAGGCGGAAGGGATCGTTCCTCGTCATCTACTGGCTGATCGTCGTCGCCCAGGCGGCGGTCGTCGCGTACATCCTCTGGCCGCGCGGGTAGGCGCCGGGCACGGCGCGGATCCTCACTCATCCGGGTCCGAAGACGCCTTCCGTTTGATCTCTTCGAGGCCCGCGTCGAGGAACGCGATCCCGCGCCGGAAGAGTTCTTTCAGGCGCTCGTGCCAGACACGAGCCGGGATCTTCTCGCCCTTCCTCCAGTAATCCTCGTAGAGGAACGAGTTGTTCGTGATCCCGATCCCGAGGATCTCGCGCGTCTCGGGATCCTGGAGGAAGAGGATGGGCGTGCCCCGACCCGGCAAGTCGTTTCGCTCCATGGTTGGCCTCCCGATCGGAAAAATGTTGTGGATCATGGGATGGGGCCCATGCAGGCGACCTCGCCTGCCTTCGTCGTCAGGTACAGGCGGCCACCGGCGGCGGCCATGCCATCGAAGACAGGAGGGCTCTGGATCTCGATCTCGGCCAGAGTACTCCCATCGGCGGTGGAGAGGGCCAGCAGTCTGCCGCCTCGTGTGGATTCGAGCGCCTCGGCGAGCGGTTCGACCGCGGACGGCTCCTGCGGGATCTCGCGGACCGGATCGGTCGGACCGGCGACGAAGAGCGTCCGATCCGCCAGGACCATCCCCTGGGCGAGCACCGGGATCCTTCGCGTCCAATCCGATCCGCCCGCCTTCTTGGCCAGCGCGGTTCCGAAGAGGCGATAGAATGTCCAGCGCCCCTGCTTGGGTCCGATGGGCCCCCAGACGCCCTCGGCATCGATACCCACATGAGCGCCGGGTGTGTCATACTGATTCCGGCCGTATCCGAAGACACGGGCGCCGTCGGTGACGAGCAGGCGGCCGGCGGGCACCTCCTGGCCGGCCTTGGCCCAGCCGCTCCAGCCGCTCGCCATGGATGTACCGAACTGCCAGTAGGTGCGGTGCCACCAGCTCGCATCCAGGAAGCCGACCGGGCTCCAGAGATGAGGGACGTTGTCCTTCTGTCTGGCGAGACCGAGATCGAAGCGAGCGTTGCGAAGGAAGATCGAATCGCCATCCGCGGAGAGCACATCGGGCAAGAAGCCGCCGGAGGCGATGCCTCTGTCTCGTTCCTCCTCCTTGACAGCGAGCTTCTGGACGGCGATCTCTCGTCCGGTCGCGACGTCGAGCTTGGAGAGGAGCATGCCGCCGTCCAGGTAACTCGTGCGCCCGGCGACGAAATAGGCCGCATCGCCGGCGACGAGGACGCTCCCGGAGACGGGCCATGCCGATTCGAGCTGGTCGTCCACTACGATCGATCGTGTGAGGGGCGCCGCCTGGAATCTCCAGATCAGCCCTCCATCTTTCAGTCGCAAACAGTAGACACGACCATCGGCCGATCCGAAGAGCGCCCGCCCTTCGTGGATGGTCGGCGGCGAGTCGATGCGGGCCCCTGCGACGAAGGTCCAGAGCTTTTCCCCTGTCGTTGCATCCAGCGCGTATACGCGGTGCGTCTCCGTTTGCGCGACCAGGAGCACGCCCTCGGCAACGACGGGGCTCGTGAGCCCGACGGCGAGCGGCGTCCTCCAGGCGATGCGGAGGTCGTGGGAGACGCGCATCGGAGTGAAGCCACTCCGCCGCGAATCGTGGCGATAGGTGGGCCAGTCGTCCGGCGCATCCGATCCTGCGGCCATTGAAGGAGAGGCAGATCCCTGGAACGTCGGTCCGCGTTCCAGGCGCTGCATCTCCGCATGTTCCGACGCCGCAGGCGCGAGGGCCATGAAGCCGCACTTGAGGAGATCCGTCACCGAACAGGCACAGGGATGGGGCGGCACATACAGGAGGCCGTTCGCGGGCATGACCCCGTACTGGCAGATGCCGCGCACCCAGAAATTCGCCTGCATCGTGCCTGTCTTCAGATCGACGAATTCGACCCCCCGGCGTCCCTGGACGAGATACCTCGAGGTCGCCCTCGCCCGATGGCATCGGGCGTGGCCCATGCCGGACACGAACTTCTGGTCGGCCAACCGCCGCCGGACGACCTGTCCGGTCCTGGGGTCGCGGGCTTCGGTGATGCCGGGGTCGTTTCCCCAGGCGTACCGGCCGGTCCAGCAGGCCATCGGCGATCAATACGTCGACCGGAGCGTTGAACCCTTCGTAGGCGGGGGCACTCCACAACCGCTCTCCCGTTCGCGCATCGAATGCGATCAACTCGCCATCGATATCTTCGCCGCGGATGTATTCATGATAGCCTCCGCTGGGGAGCCAGAGGATTTCGCCGGAGGTGTCGGCGGCCCGGCGATCGGCGGAGAAGACGATCCCATCGCGGACGACCAGCGTCGGCGTGGACCAGGCGAGCCGCTTTCGATGCGCGGGACGCGGCGCCTTCCACCGGCTCAGGCCGGTCGTCGCATCCAGACAGACGACGGCATCGGGGCTCTGGAAGTAGACGGAGCCATCGGCGGCGGCGAGCGTCGATGGGAGCGCCTCGCGCGCCTCCGGCCCGTCGTTCCTCCACAGGAGCTTCCCGTTTGCGGCATCCACCGCCATCACGCGCAGATCGTGGGGTGGCGGTGTGTACAACTCGAACGGGGGACGATAGTCGGGCTGGCTGACGATCCGCTTCGCCTCTTGCGCGGGCCAGTCCCGGTTCGGCTTGCCCAGCACGAGGAGGAGCATACCGTCGCAACAGAGGATCTCTCGCGTCCCTTCCGTCTCCGCATACGTGTGGATGGTCTCGCCGGTCGCCGCATCCAGGGCGGTGACGGGCTCGCCATACCCGAGCGTCACATAGACCCGATCGCCGGCGGCCACCAGTCGCCGGGCGATATCCGCCGGCCCGCTCCTGAAATCCCGGAGGTGATACTCCCAATCCCCCACGTTCCGTTCCCACAGCCGCACGCCGCTCGATGCATCCCGTGCGATCAGTCGCCAGCGAGGGGCGGCGGCGACGAACGCGATCGACCCCCCATCGATGATGGAGAACAACCGGCCGCCCGCCGATACGACGGCGCTCACGCTCGCGAGGTGGTCGTGGCTGCGGGAGAATCGGGGCGGAGCGATCCATTGAAGGTGGCGTGGCGGCCCGACGACCGCATCCCGGGAAACCGCATTGTTGTCCGGACCGTGCAGGTAGTGGGTCCACTCGTCGATATCGGCCGGCCGCGGCTTGACCCATTTCGTCCATCCGTCGAGGTCGCAGGGGGCGCCGCGGATCATCGCCACGCCGTTGGGCGCCAGTACGCGTGCGAGTTCCTCGCGCGTCACACCGGATCCGCGCCCCGTCACGACCACCAGATTGACCAGGTTGTCCGCGTAGGGCAGGCTCTGTCCTCGAAGGACGTCGATCGAGACGGGACCGTAGAGGCCCAGCGAATCCACGTGATGCCGAGCCCGCCGCACGGCGTCCGGGTCCTCGTCCAGCCCTTGCACCAGGTAGGCATCGCTTGCGTGCAGGGCGGCGGTCAGACGTCCGTCTCCGCATCCCAGGTGGACCACCAGACCACCCTGGATCCCCGCGGCCTCCAGGATATCGCCGGCGCTGGACTGCGCATCCATCGCTTCGATCGCGATGGCGAGCTTCCGGATGTAGTAGAGGTCCCCCCGGCACCACGGGATGTCGACCCAGCGCGCGAGCGCATCGCCCGGCGCGCCCTCGATCCACGCCTTCGCCTCGAAGACGCCGAGCGCGAGGTCGGGGAAGTCGGCGTAGTTCTCGCCGAAGTGGACCTGCCGCTCCTCGAAGGCGAGGTACCAGCCCGGGAGCACGAGATCGACGAAGTCGAGGTAGAAGCGCGCAGCCTCCGGCGCCTCATCCGCGATCGCGCGGCCGACCTCCGGCGTGAGGTCGAGGAACTTGACGATCTTCTGGCGGTGGGGGACGACCTTGAAGAAGAGGGCGTTGCCCGCGCCGATGAAGCCATCGACCGCGGCGACGTTCTCGATCTTCTGGTCGAAGGGGAGGCTCGCGACACCGTTCCGCCAATGCTCCGCGAGTCGTCGCAGGTTCTCCGCGGCAGCTCGCGATGCCGCATCGGCGGTCTTCTCGTCGCCGAAGCGCCGCGCGAGCCGTGCGACGCCGATCATTCCCGCGATGGAACCGTTTGCGAAGCGATCGCCCTTCTCGATGTCGACCGACCACCCCTTCGCGGCGACCGCCTCGAACGCGCCGCGGGCCCGCGGCCAATACCGCTCGACCGTCCCCCAATCGCCCGTACGATCTCCATAGAGCCACAGGGCGTACGCCTCGCTCAACGCCTCGGGCGCCTCCCAGCCGTAGAAGAACCGCTCGCCCGTGATCGTGTAGAGCTCGCGCCGCTCGCCCACATCGAGCGCGTAGCGCGATTCCTTCCCGCAGAGGGGATGGCGCCCCATCTCGCGCCGCATCCTCTCTCGCGCGCGGACCTGGAGCCCTCGCTCGAGATACGGATCCGCCATCGCGAGCGTCGCGACGACTTCCGCCGCCGTGTCGAAGAAGAAGTCGTGGCTCCCGAGCCCGATCTCGATGAGGAGCGGCGCGTAATCGGGTGCGCTCAGATAATCCGACACGGCGCGATCGAGGCGCCTGCGCAGTTCCTCGGCGCCGGCCGGCGCGCGGATCATCCCGCCCGCCTCGTTCGCTCTCTTCGATCGCTCACCCGCGGCGTTCGGATCCGCGCCGCGCCCGCGGATCGCGATGATGCGGCTCCCGGTCACCCAGTAGAGGCTGTCGCCCGCGATGGCGACCGCACCGCGCGCGGGTCCGTGCCACTCGTTCCGCGCCCACGGGAGGCTCGACTCTCCTCCCCACGTGTCGCGCTTCCCCGCGATGGGGAAGAGGTCGTGTGTCTCGAGATCATACCCCGAGAGCGTCCCCTGATGGGTCACGTAGAGGATCGTCCCGCCGCAAGAGTAGACGCTCGTCTCATCCGCCGTCCCCCAGTACGTGTTCCAGGGCGGCTGGTTTCCCTTCGAGTGGAAGAGAGGGATCGTCCGGATGGTGGGGATCGATCCGAGCGCCTCCTCGGGCGGGCGCGGATCCGCGCGCAGGTCGATAGCCTGAAGCCCCACCATGGGTGCGACGCCCAACGTCCAGTTCCCGTACGCCGTGCGGTTGAAGACGATCGCGCGCCCGTCGCCGACCCGGACCGGCGGGATGCCGACGCCCTGGCAACCCGCGCCCCAGAGGACCGGAGCGCGGAATCTCTCCTTGCCCGTCGCCGCATCCAGAGCGTAGAACGTCCTCGCCTGCGGATGGCTCGCGAGGTATTCGAGGATCGCGCGCTGCTCCTTCTCGAAGGCCTCCGGGCTCCCGCGCGCCTTCTCGCTCTTCACGAATGCATCGACGTTCTTCCAGGAGCTCATGTCGATGCCCGCCGTCCGCCCGATCAGGTTGTACGAGCGCCCGAGGTGGACGCCCATCTGTTCCATCGGATTCGTCCGGAAGACGACGACGTCGCCGAGGACGACGGGCGCGTAGTCCCGCAGGCTCTGGCCGTACATCTTCTCCGATTTCCAGACGAGCCCGCCGTCCGCGATCCGGAGGGCATACGCATGCATGTCATCCGATGCGACGAAGACGCGATCGCCCGAGATGGCGGCGGTGGTGCGGATCGGTCCGCCGGTCCGGAACGACCACTCCTCCCTGCCCGAGATCGCGGCGATCGCGCGGAAGATGCCATCGCGACCGCCGATCAGGATCCGGGCGCCGGCGATGGCGGGCGATGTGCAGAATCCCCCCTCGCCGCACTCGGACTTCCAGACGATCTCGCCATCGCGCGCGCGTAGACAGAAGAGCGAGCGACTCGGGCTCGCCGCGCCGAAGTGGATCATGCCGCCCTCGAACGCAGGAGAGTGGAGGATCGGGCCGTCGGCCTGGAAGGTCCAGAGATCCGCCCCCGTCTCGGCATCCACCGCGTGGAGGCGCCCGCTGTATGTCCCGATGAAGACTTTCCCATCCGCTACGATGGCCTGGACGCGCGTCGTCACGATCTCGCCGGGCCACGAGCGGATCCACTTCGTCTCGTAGGGGGGGCGGACGCAGTCGGCGGTGAACCCATCGCGGGCGAGGTTGCGGGAGATCGTCGGCCAGTCGCCGGCGCCGGCGGGGCCCGCCAGGGCGATGGCGAACGCCACGCCTATGGCCAGGAAAAGCGGTCTCTGCATGGCCGGCTCCTTTCGCTTGCCGAGGGTTGCCTCGCGGACCGATCCGCGGCACCATCGAGAGAGCGTACGCGGGGAGGGCGAATGCGCAAGATGGTGCTCGAGGAATTCGGAAGGGGAGCGGCGGTCCGGTGGTTCTCGGAGGACGCGGGCGGCGCCGGCGGCCTCCCGCCGATCGTCCTCCTGCCGGGGACGAGCTGCGATGGCGGCGTGTACGCCCTCGTCGCACCGCGTCTCATCGGTTGGGAAGTCGCCGCCATCGACTGGCCGCACGAACACCCTCTCAACGCCCGCGGCATGGATGGCTTCGCCGACCTCCTGTGGGAGATGCTCGACGCGGCGCGGATCCGGACTCCGTTGGTCCTCGGCGGCAATTCGTTCGGCGCGATGCTCGCCCTCCATGCGGCGCTGCGGCGGCCGGGCGCCCCCGCCGCGGTCATCTTGCTCGCGGGGTGCGCCGCAGGCGCCGAGATCTACGGGACACTCAAGATCACACACAAGCTGCTCCGGCCTCTGCCCCCGAAGCTCTTCGATCCCTTCCTGCGCGTGCGCCATCTCTTCGGGAGCGGCCGAGAGATGGCGAGGCGACTGATCATGCTCGGTCACTTTCCGATCGGGCCCTTCGACGGGATCCCGGACGAGGGGTGGCGTGTCATCGCGAGGCATATCGGCGTCTGGCCGCTCGCGATGGTGCGGGCGGTCGTCGATGCGTTCATGGCGTGGGACATCCGGGATCGCGTCGGCGAGGTGCGCGCTCCCGCGCTGGTCATCCACGGGACGAAGGATCGTCTGATTCCGTTCGGAGCGGGGGAGAGGCTCGGGAGGAACCTCCCCGGGGGGAGGTTCCTCCCCATGCCGGGCATCGGGCACGCGCCGATGATCATGCGGCCCGAGGAGACCGCGGCGGCGATCCTGTCGTTCCTGGACGCTACTCGATTGGCTTGATGCGGATCCAGCGGAAGCGGACGGGCGCGCGCTCCGACTGGAAACCGATCGTCCCGCCCCAGGGATCCGCGTCGCGGGCCTCGGAGACGCGCTCGCCGTTGACGTAGACCTCGATCGTCCCCTTGCGGACATACGCCCAGAAGACGTTCCATTCGCCCGGCGTCTTCTCGGCGTTCTTCGTCCGGCGTCCGCCCTCGTACTTGACGCCGCCGATGGGGACGAAGTTCCCGACCGAGGTGTGGTCGAGCTGGACCTCGTGCGATTTCGGCCAGACCTTGTCGGGCTCCTGGACGTGGACGAGGAGTCCGGTCTGCCCCGGCTTGATGAAGCACCACTCGCCCTCGAGGAAGTAGTCGGTGTAGCTCTTCTCGGTGCGGATGTAGCCCATCGGCTCACCCGTCGTCACCAGCTCGCCATCGCGGACGGTCCACGTGTCGGGCTTCGCCCCGACGAGCTTCCAGCCCGAGAGGTCCTTGCCATTCCACAGGGGGTGCGGATCCGCGGGCAGCTCCTTGATGTAGATGCCCCGGAATTCGAGAGGGTTGCCGTGATTCTGTAGAGCGATGGGGCCCGTCGCGGGCATGCCGGGCAGGAGCGCGCGGTCGATGACGCGCATTCCGTTCAGTTCGACCGTCAGGCGATCGCCCTGGACGATGATGAAGAAACGGTTCCACTCGCCGACCGGCTTGTCCATCTTCTTCGAAGGCGTCGCGCCCTTCCGGACCGCCTCGGGCATCGCATTGTCGACGCGGTAGCCGTAGACCTCGCCCGATCCGAGCTCGTTGACCCAGATGTTGACCTGGCTCTTGCTCGATCCCCGGAGGTAGATCCCGCTGTCGCCGACCGCCGGGAGCCTCCAGTCGACCCAGAGGGCGAAGTCCCGGTATGTCGCCTTGGTCCAGAGGTCGCCCCCCTTGCC
>Ga0194125_10010944_pt1 | contig 12291 bp, 11 predicted proteins | sample TA2KigC250mmetaG_FD_148626 | JGI IMG/M metagenome (GOLD analysis project Ga0194125, IMG submission 148626) | Freshwater microbial communities from Lake Tanganyika, Tanzania - TA2015034 Kigoma Deep Cast 250m | ecosystem: Environmental > Aquatic > Freshwater > Lake | place: Tanzania: Lake... | reverse complement strand
GGCCCCCGACGAGCAGGCCGAGCTGGCCGTCGGCACCTTCAGCAACCCCGGCTCCGCCGTCTGGGACGACGCGATGGACGACCAGCACCCCTACCAGCGGGTGCCGCACACGGCCGACGTCATCCGCACGCTGCGGACGGTTGGCAACCCGGCCCGGCCGCTCTTCCTCTCCGAATACGGCGTGGGGAGCGCCGTGGACCTCCTCCGCGTGTGCCGCCTCTACGAGCAGATCGGCAAGGCGGGCGTCGAGGACGCCCAGTTCTACCGCGTCCAGCGCGACAAGTTCCTGGCCGACTGGGAGCGCTGGAAGCTGGCCGAGGCATTCGACCGCCCCGAGGACTTCTTCGCCCAGAGCATCGCCAAGATGGCGGGCCAGCGGCTCCTCGGCATCAACGCCATCCGAGCCAACCCCAATGTCATCGGCTACAGCCTCACCGGCACCCTCGACCAGGGGATGACCGCCGAGGGGCTGTGGACCACCTTCCGCGAGCTGAAGCCGGGGACGACGGACGCGCTCTTCGACGCCCTGGCGCGCCTGCGTTGGTGCCTCTTCGTCGAGCCGCCCAACGTCTATCGCAAAGGCCGCGTGCGGCTCGAAGCCGTCCTCGCCAACGAGGACGCCCTCGCGCCCGGCGAATACCCGGTCCGCCTCCAGGTCGTCGGCCCAGACACCACCCGGGTCTTGGAGCGTACTGTGACTGTGAAGATCGCGGGCGGCAAGGCCGAGCCGCCCTTCGCGGTCCCCGTCTTCGCGGAGGACGTGGTGATTGACGGCCCGGCGGGCAAATACCGCTTCATCGCCACCTTCGAGCGGGGCGCCGCCGCCGCGGGCGAAGCGACCGAGTTCTGGGTGGCCGACCCCGCCGAGATGCCGGCCGTGGAGGGCGAGGTGGTGCTCTGGGGCGAGGACCCCGGCCTCGCCAAGTGGCTCGCCGGCCACGGCATCCGCACACGCCCATTCTCCCCCGCGGACAGGGCCTCCTCCCCTCTCCCCCTGGGAGAGGGTAGGGTGAGGGCCGCTGAAGCAGGCGCGGCCCCACCCACAGGCCCCTCACCCCAGCCCTCTCCCCAGGGGAGAGGGGGCGTGGCGGCCTCTCCCGCTGCCCCTCTCCCAAAGGGAGAAGTGGGCGCAGCTCCGCCTCCCGGCGCCTTTCGTGAGGTCATCCTCGTCGGCCAGCTTGGCGCCACAGGCAAGATGCCTGTGCCACCGTTCGCTGAATTGGCCCGCCGCGTCGCGCGCGGCTCCGTCGCCATATTCCTCTGCCCCGAGGTCTTCAAGAGGGACAACAATCCGGTCGGCTGGCTCCCCCTGGAGCGCAAAGGCTCCCTCGCCGCGATCAGGAGCTGGGTCTACCTCAAGGACGAATGGGGCAAGCGCCACCCCTTCTTCGCCGGACTCCCCTCCGGCGGACTGCTCGACATCCAGTTCTATCGCGAACTCATCCCCGACAACGTCCTGGCCGGTCAGGACCCGCCCGCCGAGGCCGTGGCCGGCGGCATCAACGCCTCGCAGGCCTACTCCTCGGGCCTGCTCCTGGGCACCTGGAAGCTGGGGGCCGGGCAATTCGTCCTCAACACCTTCCGCATCCGTGAGACCCTGGGCGCCCACCCTGCCGCCGAGCGGTTGCTCCGCAACATGCTCAACCACGCGGCCCAGGCCGCCCGCGGCCCGCTGGCCCCGCTGCCCGACGACTTCGACGCCAAGCTGCGCGCCATGGGCTACTGAGCGGCAGAGCTCAGCACTACACTGCGCCCCATGCGTGGCCAGGCGCAACTTGCGCCCCCCTGGGGGCGCAAGTTGCGCCAGCGACCCGCACCTACTCGCTGGCCCCTCTGGCGGCCAGGGTGGTCTGGATGCGGGCGGTGAGCGCTCGCGCGGTGTCGGGTGCGGGACAGAGCTCGAGGGCCTCCTTGACCCGTGCGTGCAACTGGCCGTCGTCGCCGCCCGACGCCGGCGCCGACGCGAGCATTCTAGCGCCTGGCTGGGAACGGTGCAATCAGGTTGCCCTGTGGGCCTTGATCGGGAGTCGGGGGCGCCCTATAATCCCCCTCGGAGAGAAGGGCTGCGCATGGCTCAGAGGCTTCCGCCGGTGCTGGTTCCGCTGGGGGTGCTCGCCGCCGCGTGCGTGGTGGCGCTGGCGCTCCCGTTCAGGATGATCGAGCCGGACGACGACGATTATTTCTACGGGATGCACGCCTTCGCGCGGGGGAAGGCGGTGATGACGTTCGAGGAGGCGCAGGAGCTCGGCAAGATACCGCTGCCCGACACCACCAAGCCACGCCCGCAGATGGTGATGGGCGTGGGGTCGCCGAAGGGCTTCATCCGGGAACGCTCGCCAGGCCACTACGCGCTCCTGGCCGCGTTCCACAAGGTCGGGCTGGACAGGTGGGCGAACGTCTTCCTGGCCTTCGCGGTGGTGGGCTTCTTCTACTGGTTCCTGCGGCGGCAGTTGGAGGAGCCAGCCGAAACCGCCATCCTCGCCTCGCTCTTGCTGATCGTGAACCCGACGTTTCTGACGATGCTCTATCGGGTGTACATGAGCGACTTCGACTACTTCGCGTGGGCGACGGTGAGCCTGGGGCTGTACTTCGCGGCGAGGCGGACTCGCCGCGTGGCGCTGTGCGCCCTGGCGGGGCTTTCCCTCGGGCTGAGCGTGGCGTTCCGAAACACCAACGCCATCGCGTTCCTGGCCATCGGGGCCTACGAGCTCGGGCTGTTCGTGCTGCGGTATCGCGAGCTGGCCCGCGCGCACAGGGGCGAGGGCACGGTTGAGCCACACGAGGCGTTCGGGTGGCCGCGGGCCGCGCTGGTCGTGGGCTGCATCGCCATCGGCATCATGCCGCTCCTGTGGTACAACCAGGCGACGACGGGCGAGCTCTTCGGGAGCGGCTACCAGTATCGGCTGGCGAGGGAGACGGGTGGGGCGCTCTCGCTCCTCGATGGGCAGCCGACGGCCAAGTACTTCGCCCTGTGGGACGCCGAGGCGGTCTTCTCGCTGCGGCACCTCTTCCTGGGCGAGGCCCGCGGCTTCATGTCCCAGGGCTACACCCTGTCGGTTGGGCTCACGCGGCTGCTCGCGGGCTATCCGCTCCTCCTGCTCGCCCCGGCGGGGCTCCTGCTGATGGGCCGGCGGCGGCTGAGGCCGGCGCTCTTCCTCGCCCTGTGGCTCGGCCTCTTCCTGGGCATCTACCTGTGCTACCGGACGATTCGGGGCGACAGCTTCCAGTTCATGTGCCGCAAGCTCTCGCCGATGCTCGCGCCCATCGCAATCGGGGCAGGGGTGCTGCTGGCGAAGCTGCCCCGCGCTGCGCGCTACGCGGCGCTCGCGGCCGTGGCCGCGGTGAGCCTGGGCGTGGCCTCGGAGTTCTTCGTGCAGTTCCTCGGCGAGGGGCGGGGTCTGCCGCCAGGGCCGCGTCCGCTGCGGCCGCCCGGGGCGATGCCGGGGGCGCCGCTGCCGAAGGAGAAGGGGCTGCCCGAGCGGCCTTTCGGCCCGTCGCCCAGGGAGGCCCCGTTCTGGCCAAAGGGGGGCTTCGGCGAGCTCCCGATGAAGGAGAAGGCCGACCCACGCGAGATGGTCCAACGGCTCCACGAGATGATGTGGGAGGCGGAGCGCCGCGGGATAGACACGTCGAAGGCGCGGGCGCTCGACGACGCCTCGAAGGAGGCCGCCGAACGCGGGGACTGGGCGGAGAACCGCCGCCTCCTGCGCGAGGCGCTCCAGCTCGTGGAGGCCGCCCTGAGGGCCGCCGAGCGGCCGGCGCCGCCCAAGGGGCCGAGCATGAAGGGCAAGCGAGGAGGCGAGCTGTGAGGCTCTGGACCTGGAAGTTCGCCCTCTCGCTGGCAGTGGTGGCGGTGTTTCTGCTCGACGCCTTCTGGCGCGGGCCGCACCCGGTCACCGGACACGCCCGGCATGTGGTGCCGTATGCGGACACGGGGATAGCGTCGTTCGCGTTCCTCTTCGGCCTGCTCTACGTCTTCTCGCACGGCTGGCAGTGGGGGAAGGCGTGGGTTCGCGGCGAACGCCCGCCGGAGCCCGTGGAGCCGAAGCGCAAGAGGAGGCGGCGCCGTTGAACACAGGCCAGAGGCCTGTGCCACCGCCATCCCCAGAAGGTGGCGCAGGCGTCCCGCCTGTGGCGCGCGCAAAAATGGGCAGGACGCGGCCCTGTGCGCAGCCGGTGGAAAACGCGTGGGTGCGAGAAAATCGGGCATCAGGCCCCCGGCGCGGGATTCGCAGAACGCTGTTGCACTTGTGGCGATTCCGAGGGGGCGGCCGGCGCGATTTCCGCGGAATCGCATGATTTGGGTGTTGACTTTTTCCAACTCGCCGCTATCATAAGGAGCCGCTTGGCCGCGACGGCGGCACTGTGTATAACCACAACTGCACCTGAGAGCAGTGTTCGCGTAGGCATTGGACCAGCTCGGGAACTCCACTCGTCCTCCAAGGACGCTCGTTCGGCCTGTTGTCCTCATAAGTCCTTCTGGCGCAAGCACCTACGCCAGCAAAGGGCAGGGGATGTTCCTCTTGGAGGACGGGTTGGGGCGTGGGGACCTCCCGCCACCATCCTGGGTAATGCCGCGCCTGAGCACTGTGGATAGGGTGTGGAAAACCCTACGGGGGGAAAGGCGGCACACCATGGCTCCCCAGGAGGCCGTTTGGCCTGCCATCCTTCAGGAAATCCAGCGAAACGTCCGCACGCAGCAGTTCGACACCTGGTTCCGGAACCTCGAGGTCGCCGAGTTCTCGCCCCAGGCGCTCACCCTGCGCGTGCCCAACATGTTCTACCACGAGTGGCTCAAGCGCCACTATGTGGACACCATTCAGCGAGCCGTGCTGAACGTGACCGGAAGCCGTCCGAGCGTGGACTTCGTAGTTTGCCAGATACCGGCGCCCCCCGAGGCCGAGGCGAGCGCCGCCAGCGAGACGCCCCCGCCCATCGTCAGCCCGCAACCTGTTACCTCGCGGCCCGAGCCGCGACGCTACTACCCGGCCGACTGGACAAGCCGGCTCAACAAGCAATACGTCTTCAGCAACTTCGTGGCTGGGGCAACCAACGCGGTGGCTCATGCAGCGGCCCTCGCCATTGCGGAGAACCCCGGCCAAGCATATAACCCCTTCTTCCTCCACGGAGGCGTGGGGCTAGGCAAGACCCATCTCATCCAGGCCATCACCCACCGCTTGCTCGAACACCGGCCTGAGCTCAACCTGCTCTATCTCTCCTGCGAAAACTTCATGAACCACTTCATCGCCTCCGTGCAGAACAACGACCGCGGCCGGTTCCGCGAAATCTACCGCAACAAGGACGTCTTGCTCATTGACGACATCCACTTTCTGTGCAAGGGCGCCCGCGAGGTCACACAAGAGGAGTTCTTCCATACCTTCAACGCACTCTACAACTGCGGGAAGCAGATAGTCCTCTCGAGCGATTGCCCGCCGCAAGAGCTCACGAAGCTCGAAGAACGACTCGTCTCCCGCTTCAAGTGGGGCCTGGTCGCCCGCATTGACCCCCCATCATATGAAATGCGCCTGGCGATCCTCCGAAAGAAGGCCCAACTCCGAGGCCGCGTCCTGCCTGATGACGTCCTGCACTTCATCGCAGAGAGCATTGACACCAGCGTGCGAGACCTCGAGGGCGCCGTCGTCAAAGTCATAGCCTTCTCCTCCCTCACGAATAAGCCGGCCGACATCCAACTGGCTCGCGACGCTCTCCGCGACACAGTTGAGCGGGTCGCTGCAACGATCACGATGGACGACATCATCAGGGCAGTGACCGCCCACTTCCAGGTGAAGCTCTCCGATCTCCAGTCCAAGAGGCGTTCCCACTCCATCGCACTGCCGCGCCAGATCGCCATGTTCCTTGCGAGGACACTGACACGGCATTCTCTTGAGGAGATCGGCGGTTACTTCGGCGGCAGAGACCACACTACCGTCATGCACTCCTGCGATCGCGTGCGCGGGCTGATGGAGGCTGACCCATCCACCAGCGCCTCCATCGAGCACATCACCACCCAAGTCCGCACCAAGAGATAGGAATCCCTGGGGTAACCTGTGGGTCTGTTCGCCATCAGTGGGAGAACGCTGTGCCATCTTGCTGCCACTTACCCCGATCCCTGGAGAATGCTGGAGCCGAGATTTTTGACAACCGCCGCAAACTCCAACCCACGGGCACGCTCAGAACACAGGTTCTCGACCTTTCCTGGCGCCTGCTCCTCCATTGCAAGAGCAGCTTTCCACACCACTTGTGGAGCCGTCCCTGCTAGTTGTCCACTTACCCAGGGTCACAGGTACTATTTGCTTTCTTGAGAGAACATGATAAATTAGAGAAGAAGCAATGACAGGAGCATCTTGCTCCTGGAGCGACCGGAAACCACTTGCTGGAGGTCATGAGCTGATGAAGATCAAGTGCCAGACAGCCTCGCTTCACAACGTCTTCCAATTGGCTGGAAGCGTGGTCCAGCAGAGGCCGACGCGGCCGATCCTTGCGGACGTGTTGATCTGCGCCGAAGGGGGGAGCGTGAGAATCCAGGCGACGGACCTCGAGATCGGCATGTGTCTGGATGTCCCGGCATGCGAGATCATCGAGGAAGGGCGAGCCGCTGTGCCACAGGCGCGTGTGGCCTCGATCCTCCGTGAGACCACCGACGAGACGATTGAGCTCCGCAGCGAGGACGGCCATTGCGTGATCACGGCATCGGATAGCGAGTTCAGGCTTCCTACTGAGGTCGCCGAGGAGTTCCCCGAGCTGCCTGCGTTCGACAATGAGAAGGCGTATGAGTTTGATCGCAAGGACTTCGTCGAGATGGTTACGAAGACGGCTTTCGCCGCCCATAAGGGCAAGCACCGCTATGCGCTCAATGGCGTCCTCGTCGTCATCAAGCCAAGCAAGGTCGAGATGGTGGCCACCGATGGGCGCCGGCTCGCCCACATAGAGAGGAAGACTAAGAACCGAGCGGGCAGTGACGAAGCTGTCATTGTCCCCACCAAGGCGCTCGAAGAGGTCATAAAAGTGTTGGGGGACGACGATGAAAAGGTCAAAGTAAACGTGAATGAGAACCAACTTGTAGCGAAGACTCTTCGGGCGCTGATCTCCACCCGCCTCGTCGAGGGCCACTTCCCGCCATACGAAAGCGTCATCCCGAAGGACCACGACAAGAAGGTGGAACTGAACCGCGAGCGGTTCCACTCCGCTGTTCGGCGAGCCGCGCTACTCACCAGTCAGGAGTCCAGTTCCGTCACCCTCGCCTTCGGAAAGGGTTCCCTCGAGGTGAGGTCTTCGGCACCCGACACCGGCGAGGCGCGCGTGAAGCTGCCGATCGAGTATACAGGAGCCAGCATCGAGATGAGCTTCAATCCTGAGTTCCTCACCGAGTTCCTGCGCGTCCTTGAGGACGAATCCGTGCGGATGGAGTTCCGCGACCCCAGCAGCGCGGGGCTCTTCCGCTCGGGCAAGGACTTCCTCTACGTGGTCATGCCGGTCAGCCGCGAATGAGCAAGAGGTTTGGCCCCCAGCGGATTGGGGAGATACTCGGCGAGTTCCTCGAAGCCACCGGGCTCAACAACAGGCTTCAGCACCTGGAGGTGTATAGCGCCTGGGAGGAGATCGTCGGCCCAGGCATCCTCCCCCACACCCGAATCGCCGGCCTGGCACACCACAAGCTCTATGTGGACGTGGACTCCGCCGCCCACCTTCACGAACTCCAGTCCTTCTACAGGAAGCAGCTCATTGGCGAGCTGAAGGCCAGGGTGCCCGGAGTCCTCATCCGCGACATCGTCTTCCGCCCAGCGCCGCCGACCAGGAGATAGAATGGCAAGCGAGCCCGACAACAGCATCTACGACGCCAGCCAGATCAAGGTCCTTCCAGGCGTCGAGGGGGTCCGGCAGCGCCCCGCCATGTACATCGGCGACACCGCGGCCAGGGGCCTTCACCACCTCGTCGAGGAGGTCGTCGCCAACTCCATTGACGAGGCCATGGCCGGCTTCTGCACCGAGATAGGCGTGCAGATAAACGCCGACGGCAGCGTGACCGTGGCGGACAACGGCCGCGGGATACCCGTGGACATGCACCCCAGCGAGCACAAGCCGGCCGTCGAGGTCATCATGACCATGCTCCACGCCGGCGGCAAGTTCGACCACCACGCCTACAAGGTCTCCGGCGGCCTCCACGGCGTCGGCGTCACCGTCGTCAACGCCCTCAGCGAATGGCTCGCCGTCGAGGTCCGCCGCGCCGGCGAGGTCTACCACCAGCGCTACGAGCGCGGCAAGACCGCCTCCGAGCTCAAGGTCATCGGCAAGAGCAAGGCCACGGGCACATCCGTCACCTTCAAGCCCGACAGGGAGATTTTCCCCGACACCACGTTCAACTTCGACACCATCGCGAACCGCATGCGCGAGCTCGCCTTCCTCAACCGCGGCATCCTCATCACCCTCCGCGACGAGCGCTCCGACAAGGAGCGCGAGTACCGCTACGAGGGCGGCATCGCCGCCTTCGTCCAGCACCTCAACGAGGGCAAAGAGGTCCTCCACAGGGACGTCGTCTTCTTCGAGAAAGAGGAATCCGGCGTCGTCGTGGAGGTCGCCATGCAATATAACGACGGCTACAACGAGATCGTCTTCTCCTTCGTCAACAACATCAACACCATCGAGGGCGGCACCCACCTGGCCGGCTTCCGCTCCGCACTCACCCGCACCATCAACACCTACGCCAAGAACCACAACCTCATCAAGGGCGACAACCCGCCCCAGGGCGAGGACGTCCGCGAGGGCCTCACCGCCGTCATCAACGTCAAAGTCCCTGACCCCCAATTCGAGGGGCAGACCAAGACCAAGCTGGGCAACCGCGAGGTCCAGGGCATCGTCGAGGCCGTCGTCAACGACAGCCTCGGCACCTGCTTCGAGGAGAACCCCAAGACCGCCCGCGCAATCGTCGAGAAGGCCCTCCTGGCCGCCGAGGCACGCGAGAGCGCCCGCAAGGCCCGCGACCTCACCCGCCGCAAGAGCGCACTCTCCTCCGGCTCCCTCCCCACCAAGCTCGCCGACTGCTCCAGCCGCGACGTCGAGTCCACCGAGCTCTTCATCGTCGAAGGCCAGAGCGCGGGGGGCAACGCCAAGCAGTGCCGCGACGCGCTCTTCCAGGCCATCCTCCCACTCCAGGGCAAAATCCTAAACGTCGAAAAGGCACGCATCGCCAAGATGCTCGCTCACGAGGAAATCCAGACCCTCATCCTCGCACTCGGCACCGGCGTGGGCGCCGAGGACTTCGACCTCGCCAAGCGCCGCTACGGCAAGATAATCATCATGACCGACGCCGACGTTGACGGCGCACACATCCGCACACTCCTCCTCACCTTCTTCTACCGCCAGATGCAGGACCTCATCCGCCAGGGCTACGTCTACCTCGCTCAGCCCCCACTCTACCGAGTCCGACGCAAAAGCCGCGAGCAGTACTACCTCACCGACGAGGACTTCCGCTCCGCACTCATCGAGCTCGGCCTCGACGGCACCACCCTCACCGTCCTCGCCGACTGCCGCTCCCTCACCGCCCCCCAGCTCCGCGAGCTCGTCGCCACGCTCCGCGAGATGGACGCCCACGAGCGCACCCTCCGCAAACACAGCATCACCCTTCAGACCCTCCTCGCCCGCCGCGCCGACGATGGCAAGCTCCCCCTCTTCCGCATCCACGCCGCAGGCGAGGTCTCCTTCGCCCACTCCGAAGAGGAGGCTCGAATCATCGCCAGCCGCCTCGCCACCGAGCGTGGCACCGAGGAGGCCGAAGTGGCGGAAAACGGCCAACCCGTCCTCGACGAATCCCTCTCCATCACCGAAATCCACGAGGCCCGCGACATCGAGAAGACCCTCGCCGCCCTCGAACGTAGCGGCTTCTCCGCCGCCGATTACTTCCCCGGCCCCGACCCCGACGCCCCGCCCAAGTACCGCCTCGACTACGAGAGCGAGCGCGTCGAGCTCAAGAGCATCTCCGAGATCGGCCCTGCCATCCGAGCCATCGGCGAGAAAGGCATCCAGATACAGCGCTACAAGGGCCTCGGCGAGATGAACCCCGACCAGCTCGGCGTCACCACCATGAGCCCCGAGTCCCGCACCCTCCTCCGCGTCCGCCTCGAGGACGCCGTCGAGGCCGACAAGCTCTTCAGCCTCCTCATGGGCAGCGCCGTCCAGCCCCGCCGCGAGTTCATCGAGCACCACGCCCTCGAAGCCACGAATCTGGATATCTGACGGCCGCCGAACGCCACGGACTGGTTGTCTTCCCGGTTTGAAGGCAGAGCCACGCGGCGGTATAATCTACTTCAGCGCAGACAGGAGGGAACCGAACAAGGATAGCCACATGGCATCCACGACGCTCAAGTTCGACACCGAAGTCACGCAGAGCGGGCGGGTGGAGCTCCCCGTCCCTTTGCCCTCAGGCGCGCGTGTCACCGTGTTCGTCGTCCCCCAATCCGCCGAGTTGCCGGACGACTTGCTCTCGGCCGCGCAAAGCAGCTTGGACTTCTGGGACAACCCCCTCGATGACGAAGACTGGAACGAGGCCTAGGCAGGGCGACATCGTTCTTATCCCCATCCCCTTCACTGACCTGGCCTCTCACAAGCGCCGCCCCCTTATCGTCATCTCCAACGACGGATACAACCGTGCCGTCGAGGACATCGTCGTCGTGGCCATGACGTCTAGCCCCGCATTCGGGCCTTACGCTGCTGCCGAGGAGGAAGAATGACGGGCAAACGTGTGATGGTGGTGGGGGGAACGGGCAAGATCGGGAAGCACCTGGTGCCGAAGCTCGCGGCGCTGGGCAATGAGGTGCATGCCATCGCCCGGTTCGGCAAGCCAGGGCAGCGCGAACGCCTCGAAGCACTCGGCGTGCGGTGCTTCGCCACGGACGTTACCTGTCCCGCCGCCTTCCACGGCATCCCGAACGACTACGACGTGGTCTTCCACGAGGCCGCGCTCAAGTTCGGCTCGGAGGACGACCTCGAGGCGACGGCGGAGATAAACGTGCGGGCGGTCGGCCGGGCGATGGAGCACTTCGCGCCCACCCGCGCCTTCCTCTTCGCCTCGTCGGGCAACGTCTATGCCGACTCCGCCGAGGGCGCAACCGAGGCCGTCCTGCCCCGCCCCCCCAGCTTCTACGCGATGAGCCGCCTTGGCGGGGAGTGGATGGTGGACTACTTCTCCCGCCGCAACGCCACCCCAGCCGTCCTCCAGCGCATCTTCTACGGCTACCACGAGGAGTTCGGCGTGCCCACCGACATCGCCCGCTCGGTCCGCGACGGACTCCCCGTTGACCTCACCACCGAGCGGGTCAACTGCATCTGGCTCGACGACCTGATGGACGCGATGATCGAGAGTTGGCGTGTGGCGAGCGTGCCGCCGAAGGTGCTCAACCTCACCAGCCCCGAGCGTTACTCCGTGCGCGCCATCGCCGAGCGATTGGGCGAGCTGATGGGCATCAAGCCCCGCTTCACCGGTACGCCCAAAGGCACTTCGCTCCTCGGCGACGCCTCCGAAATGGTCCGCCTCCTCGGCCCGCCCAAGACCTCCCTCGACGACGGCCTCCGCCGCATCGCCGCCAGCGTCCTCGCCCGCGAGCACCCCCTCGACCACCCCACCCAATGGGAGAAGCGCGACGCCTTCGGAAAGTGACCGCTTCGGAGCAACTTGCGCCCCGTCGCCCCCGGGGGGCGCAAGTTGCTCCAGCGGCCCCTGTTCCGTGGGCCTTCTGCGCATCACATGGAGGGCGAGCCCGGGGAGATGGCCAAGATGGCCAACAAGATGGCCAAACGCGCGCCATAGGTGTTGGCCATCTTGAAACGAAGGCGGATACGCTCCGCTGAAGGCCATAAAGCTAGTGGCCGCAACCACATGTGGCGTCGCTCGCGCCCTCATGCCAGCTCCCCAACCCGTCCAAGATGATCAACCTGGGCCTCGCTTGAGGCCGATGAGCCCAAACGCTCACCGGCATCCGGGCGCCAAGCCCGTCCAACACGAGTATGGCCCCTAATCCTGGTGATTCTGCCCGGAGCCCCTATGGGGCGTCCTATATCAGCCCAGGGCAACGCCCTGGGAATTGGCGTCAACCCCGCGTGTAGCCCTGAAAGGGCGTACTGGGCGCATCAGCCCTAGTACGCCCTTTCAGGGCTAGGTGGATGGTGTGCGCCGTTCCCCAGGGCGTTGCCCTGATCTTTGCCCACATCTTCTGGGGGCTGGGGTTTAGCCCCCGAATGGGGGCGTTTGAGCCGTAGCCCAGGGCGACCGAAGGGAGCCCTGGGAAAAGGCCCAGCCAG
>Ga0194125_10010940_pt1 | contig 12293 bp, 13 predicted proteins | sample TA2KigC250mmetaG_FD_148626 | JGI IMG/M metagenome (GOLD analysis project Ga0194125, IMG submission 148626) | Freshwater microbial communities from Lake Tanganyika, Tanzania - TA2015034 Kigoma Deep Cast 250m | ecosystem: Environmental > Aquatic > Freshwater > Lake | place: Tanzania: Lake... | reverse complement strand
TCTCGCGACCAGTTTTTTGAACTTCTAAAATCACCGTTCCCATTTTCTGATCATTGAGGCTTGAAGTAAACCCGACCGCCCAGATTGCAGCAGGAGGAAGGGGGATCAATCGAATAGGCACGGCAATAGCTCTGACGCCAAGAAGATACTCCTCATCGTCAATGGCATACCCTTTGCCTTTTGCATCTACCACTTCTTTTAAAAAGGCTTTAGGGTCGGTTATGGACTTAGAGGTAAATCTCATCAATCCCACCTTCTGGATGATCTCTCTTGCCTTCTTCTCATCGAGTTGGCTGAGAAAGACCTTTCCTGTGGCTCCTGCGATCAGGGGTAGCCTCGTTCCCGGGGGTGAGGTGATCTTCATTTCATTATGTGACTCAACAACATCCAGAATGGTAATATGATCTCCGTTCATAATACCGAGAAAAACCGTCTCCCCGACTTTCTCCATCAATCTCTCCATCGGGGTTCTGGCAATCTCTCTCCACTCGATTCTCCCGTAAGTCTTTCTTCCCAATTCCAGCAACGTGTATCCGATATTATATCGCTTATCAATAGGATCGCGGACCAAAACTCCTAACGCTTCCAAGGAGGAGGTAATCCCATGGACCGTGCTCTTTCCTATTTTTAATTGTTTTGCCAGCTCACTCACACCCACTCCAGATGAGGAATCGGCAATCGTGTGGAGGATCTTAAAGGCTTTTTGGACCGATGGAGCAGAATAGGTACTCTTTTTCATCCGTTCACCATATTGAACCAGCCTTAATGGTATCAGAACCTGGTAAACTTTGTCAATAGGTTCTTGATGATATCATTCAAATCATACACATCAGACCCTGAAACAAGTTCAGGGTGACCTAAAAATAGGCCTTTTTGTCATGCTGAACTTGGTTCAGCATCTCATATTATGGAATGATCTTTGACCTTCTATCAATAAATCTTGACAAGATGGACGTATATGCTATGATTAGCTTAATTCGGGTTGTTCATTATAAAGAACCCTCTTGGTCAGGAGAACATGAGAATGGAAACGGAATTTGTGCTTCCGACAAACCTGAGAAAACCTTTTAAACCCCAGCAGGAATGGAAGGTAATCATTGCTATCTATCTCTACCTGGCAGGAATGGGGGCTGGTTCATTTATCATCGGTACCCTGATTCATTGGGCAGGAGCGGCATTCAATCCCTTATCCATGCCTTTTATTGAACTCCTCGGAATCCGTTTCGACCTTACAAGAATTCCGATCTTATGGGGACCAGTGATGGTCTCCATTGGAGCACCTTTTTTGATCCTGGATCTAGGAATCAAATGGAGGTTCATGTATGCCTGCCTCAATCCTCGGACCTCATGGGTGGCCCGTGGATTTATCATCCTCTCGATCTTTATCGTCTTCGGCCTAGCCTTCTTTGCCAAGTCGCTTCTCCCTTTTAAATGGCTTCATCCACAATCCACCCTCTGGTTCATCCCAGAGGTCATTGCCTTTGTCTTTGCCTTTGCAACTGCTCTTTACACTGGGATCCTTTTAAAAGCAACGAAATCGGTCCCGTTATGGAATACCCCTCTCCTTCCCCTGCTCTTTCTCGTTTCAGCGCTCTCCACCGGGTCCATGTCAATCATTCTCTCCACGCTCGGAACCGGTTTGCTTTCCTATAATAGCGGGCCGATGAAAGCTTTAATGATGGGAGAGCAAATCCTTGTGGTCATAGAGGGGATTCTTCTTTATTTCTTTCTGATTCAAAGACACAGGGCATCGGAACAGGGAAAGGATTCGGTTCGCCTTCTCGTTACAGGTAAATTGCGGTATATCTTCTGGCAGGGCATCATCGTCCTTGGCTTTGTTTTTCCAATTGTTCTTGAATGGATATCCAAATATTACCACAATTCTGGGCTACTCTTTATTGCCGGCCTCTCCCTTTTAACAGGAGGTTTTTTTCTCAGGCTGGGGCTGCTTCGGGCTGGTATTAAAGATCAGATCCCGATGCAACGGCTGATGGAATTCCAATATGGCATGACAAAAATCCAAAAATAAACGTTTAAAAATCTCCCCTCCCCCTCTTTTCCAAAGAGGGGCAATTCCTCCCTTTAGCAAAGGGAGGTTAGGAGGGATTTTACAAATCGATATCTTTACTATATTAAGTCTGTTAACATCCCTTTGATGATGGAGACGCAGATGGAACAGAAGATATTGGTGGTGGATCAACAAAAATGCACAGGCTGCCGTCAGTGTGAAATGGTCTGCTCGGTCTATCATACTGGTGCAAGTAATCCGAGCCGCTCACGGATAAAGGTCGTCAAGTGGGAACAGGTGGGCATCTACCTTCCCATGACCTGTAACCATTGCGAAACAGCCTACTGCCTCGAAGTCTGTCCGACAAAAGCTTGTCACCGGGAACCTGAAAACGAAAATCGGGTGGTCATTGATAAGAATCTCTGTATCGGATGTAGAACCTGTATTATCGCCTGCCCTTTCAGTCAACCCTTCTTTGATCACAAGGAACGGGTCACCGTGAAATGTGACTACTGTGATGGTGACCCGCAATGCGTGGTTTTTTGTAATGTGAAAGCTGTCTCATTTGTGAATGCAGACGAAGCCAATCTGGCCAAAAAGAAGGAAGCTGCCTTAAGATTGGCCGACCTTCTGAAACAGGCAAGGGGATAAGCATCCATTTCCAAGTTTGTGATTTGGATATTGGAAGGCAGGGGGGAAAGATGCTGACACCGGATGAGCTGAAAAGATATGACAGGCAGATCATGATCGAAGAGATCGGGCCTAAAGGACAGGAGAGGCTAAAAAAGGCCCGGGTGGCCATCGCTGGGGCAGGAGGGTTGGGCTCTCCTGCCGCCCTCTATCTAACCGCCGCTGGAATCGGAACGCTCCGCCTGATCGATCATGACCTGGTGTCGTTGAGCAACCTGAACCGCCAGATCCTTCACGGTGAAAAAGATATCGGGGAGAAAAAAATTGATTCGGCCCGAAAGAAATTGAAGAGCCTAAATCGAATGGTAGAGATTGAAGCAATCGATGAAACCATAACCGAAGCCAACATTTCCCGTCTCATGGAGGGATGTGATGCCATTGTGGATGCCATGGATAACCTGCCCACGCGCTACGTCCTCAATCGCTGTGCAATTGAAAAAAAGATCCCTTTTTTTCACGGGGCAGTGAGGGGCTTTGAGGGAAGGGCCATGACCATCCTGCCTGGCAAATCAGCCTGTTTGAGGTGTCTGTATCGGGGCCCGGTAGCCGAAGAAAAGTTCCCTGTCATTGGCGTCACTCCGGCCGTGATCGGAAGCATTCAGACAACCGAAGTGATTAAGTATCTTTTAGGGATTGGGCAACTCCTGACCAATCGGTTGCTTATGTATGATGGTTTAGAGGCTATCTTCACTGAATTTACTGTCAACCGAAACCCGGACTGCGAACATTGTGGAATGTTGGCAGATTAAAAAATACAGGTAGGGGCAATTCATGTCAATCAAAGTTCACATTCATGCGACGCATCGTCGATACACGAACGGCCAGGAGACTGTGGCTGTGGAGGGAAAAACCATTGGAGAATGTTTGAATCATCTCATCCAGCAGTTTCCCGGAATGGAAAAGGCCATTTTTACCAAAAAAGATAAACTGCATAACGTCGTTGAAGTCTATCTCAATCATGCCAGTGCCCACCCCAATGAACTCGTCAAGCCCGTCAAAGACGGGGACGAGATTCATCTCATCGTCATGCTCTCCGGCGGATGATTTAAAGTTGATGATGTGCGGAAGGAGGCAACCTTTAGATTCTGTAGGTTGCTAATGTTTCAGGAGCAAACAGTTCCTCTGGCTGGAGCCTCCGTTTTGAAAGCCCTTGCTCATGATGATAACGCAGGAACGTTTCGATCACATGCTGGCTGGACTCAAAACCATAGGGCCACCAGTCCTGCCCGATCATTTGCCGAAGTTCCTCAACATGCGAGGTGAGCCAGGGAAGCATCGCTTTGATGGCTGCGGTCTCTTTAAAGTCCTCGTAGACAAGACGCTTGGATTCAACAAATGCTTTATATAAGGACTGAGCAACCCATGGATGGCGATCGTAGATATCGCGTCGAATCACAACTACGTGCATGATGGGGAAAACCTTCGTCTTTGAGTAGTAAGCGCGTTCCACCTCAGCATAATTCTCAAATAACCTGCGTACGTCCTTCGGTCTCGTTACGAACGTCGAAGGGCTCCGAGGGGCGTAGAGTGCATCCAGTTCTCCATCGGCCAGCATCTGCGAAAGTGTCTGACTCGGTCCAATGCGCTTCACCTTGAAATCAGGTGGCAAGCTGAGGGCCACCTTCTCCTCCCGACCTGGCTGTTCCTCTCCCCCTGTCCAGTACTCAACCGAGTGAGGTGGCACGCCATATTCATCAGATAAGATACCGCGTATCCAAACCAGCGCGGTCAACTGGTACTCAGGATTACCCACCCTCTTCCCAATCAGGTCCTTTGGCTCACGTACATTGCCCTTGGTTGACACAAAAATGGAGCCATGTCGAAACATCCGCGATGGGAACACCGGGATGGCGATAAATGGCGGATTTTCCTGAAACAGCGAAACCGTATATGACGACAGGGACATCTCTGCCACATCGAACTCCTGGTAGCGAAGCATCCGGAAGAATGTTTCTTCAACCGGAAGGTTCAGGTAAATCAGGTCAATCCCTTCTGGCTGGATCAGGCCCTCTGCAAGGCCGCGTGTACGATCATAGTTCCAACAAGCAAGTGTCAATCTAAGTTTCGACATGGTCCGCTCCTATTGTGCCTTCTCCCATAGTTCTGCTATAATGGGTCAAAATTTACTCTAGAGAAGTTTCTTTGTCAATATAGACTCATTGTCGAAGTGAATCTTTTCTTCTACGACGATGGAGGAATTGATCCACATCATAGAGGAGGGCCTTTCATTATGACTGGACAACAAGGAATCCCACAAGGGGCTCTGGTTGCCATCAATGACCTGCTCGATCACTGTGCAAAAATTCAGCCAGGCCAGGAAGTTGTCCTGCTGGCCCATACGGACGGCCTTTATGGAGGAGACAATCTTGTTGATGAAACGGCCATTTCGTGGATTCAATCAGCCATCCATCAACGCGGTGCCAACCCTTCAGTCCTCTGGATTAACGAATCGGGAAAGCCACATGCCTGGCGACTTCCCCCTGTCGTCAAAGCCGCAATGGCAGCCTGTGATGTCTTTATCAACCACTCGTTCGATATCGTCTTTGAAGAAATGGTGGAATTGAAGCAATTCGTCTGGGAACGAAAGATCCTGTTGGTTCGCAATTTCGCTACGACGGCTCCTCTTCTTTGCACGGCCTGGGCGCAAACCCCGCATGAACTTGTCAGCGAGATTCGATACCAAGCCTCTGTCCCCTTCAAAGAAGATCTCCCCTGGCAATTGACCCATGACAACGGAACCCACCTGGAAGGACTGATCAATCCTCCGTACCATCCGAACCATCCATGGTTTCGTACTTACACCGTTCGGCGTGAAGAAGGGGGCGCTTACCGGCCTTGGCCTGAGTGGGTGGTTCCACCTATCCGATTGAGGGATGTTTCCGGTATTTTTATTTTTGACAGAATGCTGAGTTGGTGGTCTCGGTATATCGGCATATCCCCTTACTTCACTCACCCGATTCGACTGACGATCGAAAATGGCCGCATTATAAAAATCGAAGGCGTTGATGAGGCGGATGCCTTACGCCGGTTCCTAACTTCGATGCGTGAACGTCTCGGTGACGGGGTTTACGACTTTAATTGTTTGCATTTCGGCGTTCATCCACAGGCAATGGTCGGAGAACATCAATGCCCGAATGTGCTTTACCGAAGGTTGATTGATCATTCTCACAGCTCCAACATTCATGTCCATATTGGGGCTCCTCCTCCTACTTCTACTTATCCTTACTGGATGCATTGCACGGGGGATATTCAAAGAGCAACGTTTCGAGTGGGCAACGTTTTAATCCATGACCGTGGATACCTCACGGCCCTAGACCACCCTGCTGTCCTTGCGTTGGCAGCAAGATATCCCGGCCGTCCGGGAATAAGTCCAGAACCCAGGCCTTTTTAGAACGCTCTGTTGTGATGAGTTATCCCGTTAAAAGAGAGTGTGATTGAGATTGGTTAGGTAAGCCGCCCTTGTTGATTATAACCTAAATTGAGCGATTTATTTTAAATTTCATTGTAGCGCAACCCTTTAGGGTTGCTTCTCATGCCTACCTGCGGTAGGCAAGCAAGGCTAAAGCCTTGCGCTACAAATCACCCTCTAGGTGATTTTAAACGTGACCTGAAGCCTGTTGCTAAAGAGGTTCTCAAAAAGAATCGCTCAATTTAGGTATAACTTTAAAAAGAGACCATTAAATCTCTTGACAAGAAATGAGGGTTCCAGTTATATCCACGCATATTTTTATAATGTGGTTCTGCATATAGAACGGCTTCATAGAAACAGATCAATGGATTATTTCCACTCCGTAAACAGATGAAGCGACTCCATCTTTATTGTAATCTTTTCTGGTTTTTCTTCTCCCTTTTTATTTGTATCGAAGCCTATCGTTACAAATTAGGGGCAATCAATAAACCCGGACCGGGGTTTTTCCCTTTCTGTGCAGGTTTCATCCTGCTCATCCTTTCTCTGGCTGCCCTTTACCAATCAAGCAAAAAAAAGAATAACATAGAGGGAACACCCCGTCAGGAGCCTTTTCGATGGTGGAATATTGTGATCATACTGGGTTCAATAGCCCTCTATGCGTTTTCCCTCGAAACCGTTGGATTTCTCATTAATACTTTCGTCTTTATGTGTCTGCTGCTCAAGGTTGTGGAACCTCAGACCTGGAAGACCGCCATCATCGGGGGATTGATCACCACCTTTGCCGCCAACCTCGTCTTTAATGTCATCTTTCGAACCCAGATCCCCCGTGGGATCTTAGGGTTCTGATGGAAGGACCATTCATGGACATCTTCAAAGACCTCCTTTTGGGGTTCGGCGTTGCCATCCAACCGATAAACCTTCTTTACTGTTTCTTCGGTGTCTTGATCGGAACGCTCGTTGGCGTTCTGCCTGGGGTGGGCCCAGCAGCAGCCCTCTCCTTGCTTCTCCCTGTTACTTTTTATGTCCCTCCTGTTTCAACCATTATTCTGCTGGCTGGCATCACCTATGGCGCCATGTATGGAGGATCCACGACTTCGATTCTCGTCAATATCCCTGGAGAGGCCGCCTCTGTTGTAACCTGTCTTGACGGGTACCAGATGGCACGGAATGGGAGAGCTGGACCCGCCCTTGGAATCTCAGCCTTTGGATCTTTCATCGCAGGAACCATCACCATCTTCCTTCTCATCTTTCTCGCCCCGACCTTGGCTGGTTTTGCTCTCAGATTTGGCCCCCCTGAATATTTTACCCTCATGGTGCTGGGGTTAAGCATTATGGTCTATTTGGCGAGAGGTTCTATGATCAATGCCCTGATCATGGTCTGCTTTGGGCTGATCCTGGGAACCGTCGGGCTAGACCAAATGACAGGGGTTCCCCGATTTGTTTACAAAAGCATCACTCTTATGGATGGAGTCGGACTCATCCAGGTGGTGATCGGCCTTTTTGGTATTTCTGAAGTCCTCATTAATGTTGAGGCAACCTTCAAGCGGGAGATTTTTAAAACGAAGGTCAAAGGGCTTTTCCCAAACCTTGAAGACTGGCGACGCAGCATCGGTCCCATCGGAAGGGGTACTGTCCTCGGATTCTTTTTGGGGATTATCCCCGGGATGAGTGTTGTCATCCCGACCTTTGTCTCCTATGTCGTTGAAAAAAAGCTTTCCAAGCATCCGGAGAAGTTTGGTACCGGAGTGATTGAGGGAGTGGCGGGTCCTGAAGCGGCAAATAATGCTGCATCCACAGGGACTCTCGTTCCCATGCTCAGCCTGGGGATTCCCACAGGCGCTGCAACGGCGCTGCTTTTAGGAGCGCTGATGATCCATGGATTACGACCGGGTCCTCTCCTCATACAGGAGGCTCCTCAAGTTTTTTGGGGTTTGGTAGCCAGCCTTTACATAGGAAATGCAATGCTACTCGTCCTAAATCTTCCCCTGATCGGCCTTTGGGTTAAGATCTTGAAAATTCCATATCATTTTTTATTTTCGCTCATCCTCCTGCTCTGCATCATTGGTTCCTATATCACCAATAACAATCCTTACGATGTCATCATCATGGCCGTCTTTGGTTTAGTCGGTTACCTGATGAAGAAGTTCAACTATGAAGCTGCCCCGCTGGTTCTGGCATTAGTTCTCGGCCCCATGATGGAGAAGGCCCTCCAACGTTCTCTGATGATCTCAGAGGGAGGGTTTGATATCTTCTTCACGCGGCCTATCTCTGCTTCATTCCTGATCATGGCATTACTGATCCTTCTCTCCCCTCTTTTGTTAAGGAAGAAAAGATTGAGGGAAAATTTAAGGGAAGGAGATTAAAAAGGAGGGACACCATGCAAAAGAAAATCAGAAAAAGAATGTTCTTCACTCTTTTTATTGTATTGGCCTGCCTGCTGTGGATTGGCGGTTCATACGCGCAGGATTACCCGAAAAGTCCAGTACAGATCGTCATTCCGTTTGGTTCGGGAGGGCTTACGGATATCTTCTGGAGGAGCACCTCTGAGTTCATGGCGAGTCATATGAAAGCAACCATCATCCTTGTCAATAAGCCGGGAGGAGGAGGGGTGGTAGGAACCTCTTTTGGTGCAAATGCAAAGCCAGATGGATATACACTGGTGTCGGCCAACTCCGACCCGCTGAGCATGTCACCTGTTTTCACACCCAACGTCCCGTATAATCCTGAGACAGATTTTACTTACATTGCCAAAATGGCTGCCTTCGCCTTTACCATTTCGGTCCGATCAGACTCCGCTTTTAAGACGATTGAGGAGGTGATCGCTTTTGCAAAGGCCAATCCTAAGAAGTTGAAGACCGCGGTGATGGGTATTGGGAGCACTCCCCATATCATATTAGAGGTCTTCAACCGTGACGCAAAGATCGAGATCACCCCGGTTCCTTTCGATAGTGGCGGAGAGAGTGTCACCAATCTTTTAGGGGGACACACAGACCTTTGTATAGCCTCCCTGCCTTCGCTCAAATCGCATGTTCTCGCAGGGAAAGCCCGCATCTTAGCCTTTTGTTCCCCCAAACGACTCTCGGATTTCCCTGATATCCCGACGTTGGGAGAAAAAGGATATCAGAAAGCGTCCATTGCAACGGGTGTTGGTCTGGCAGGCCCAAAGGGTTTAGCCCCTGCCATCGCCAGCAAATGGGAGGAAGCCATGGACAGGACGATGAAGGATCCAAAGGTCATTGCCGTCATTGAAAAACTTGGAGGTGTGGTCATTGATTTTAAGAGCGGTGAGGGCTACAAAAAAGATCTGATGGCTGATCTCACAACGTTTAAGGAGATCCTTCCGACGCTCCCTGCTAAAAAATAATCTCGGCCTCCGAGATCCTGTCAGGTTGAGGCAGAGGATTAGAAAGGACGAAATTATGAAGAAAAAAACCGTCATAAAAATAAGTTTCATCCTTCCGGTGATATGGGCCTGTTTTCTATGGATTGGCAGCCCTCAGGCACAAGATTACCCATCAAATCCAGTCCAGATTGTCATCCCTTATAGCCCAGGAGGCCTTACGGACATCTTCTGGAGAAGCATTTCTGATGCTCTTGCCAGCAACATGAAGGGAACCATCGTCATCGTGAATAAGCCAGGGGGAGGAGGAGTGGTCGGTACCTCTTCTGTGGTGAATTCAAAACCCGATGGATATACGCTTGTGAATATCAGTCCTGAGGCTGTAAGCATTGCACCCGCCTTTACACCGAATATGCCATACGATCCTGAAAAAGACATCTCTTACATTGGTAAAACATGCGTCGTCGGTTTCGGCTTCGCTGTACGGAATGAATCCCCTTTTAAGACTCTGGAAGATCTTGTTGCCTTCGCTAAAACCAACCCCAAGAAATTGAAGACCGCAGGTATGGGCATTGTGGGCACTCCCCACATGATCCTTGGGGTGTTCAACCGGGATGCAAAAGTCGATATTACTTACATCCCCTTCGACGGAGGTGGAGAGGTCACAACAAACCTCTTGGGAGGCCATGTCGATTTTGCCGTGGCATCCCTGCCCCCGATCAAAGCACATGTTCTTTCAGGCAAAATTCGCCTCTTAGCCGTTTGTTCTCCAAAGCGGTTGCCCAGTTTTCCAGACATCCCGACCCTCGCAGAAAAGGGATATAAGAAATCATCTTTTGCAACAGCGCTTGGCCTTGGAGGTCCAAAGGGATTACCTCTTTCCATTGTGAGCAAGTGGGAGGGGGCTATCGAAAAAACGTTAAAGGATCCGAAGGTGATCGCAATCGCTGAGAAGATTGAAGGGGTCGCCATTGATTTTAAAACCGGTGAAGATTACAAGAAGGAACTGATGGCGGACTTGGCAATGTTCAAAGAAATTGTTCCTACACTGCCAGTCAAGAAGTAGCTATTCGGCAGATAATGTGTAAAGGATGGCAACATCATCCACATCATCGTCAATCTCGCCAGCGGGTAAGGTTGACATTGAGGCCAAAATAGTATAAATGATTGCTTGACTCTAATGGGAGGAACGGGCAATGGCGGAGTGTCCTGTTTGCGGACTTGAATTCAAACTGGTTGAAGGCACGGAAAAGGGGGAAATTATTACTTGTGGAGACTGCGGCTCCGAACTGGAGGTAACAGGCAAAGACAGCGTTCAGGAAGCCCCTCAGGAGGAAGAAGACTGGGGTGAGTGATCGTCCACCCCATTGCGTGACTCCCCTCACACCCATCGTGAGAGACACCTACCGGAAACCGACTCGCCACTCATTTGGACCTTGAAGCAGATTAGGGGAACTCCCGTATAACTTCGGACAATAACTTATTGCCACAGATGGAGCGAAGAAGATGAAAGTAGGCTTAATCCATTCCATTATCCGGAAAGAGGAGAAACTCCTCTTGGACGAATTTCGAACCCGCTCCGGTGTCGAGGTGATGACCATCGATGACAGGGAGATCGTCTTCAACCTCCACAAAAATGTCTACTCCTTCGATGTGGTCATCGAACGGTGTGTCAACCATTCGAGGGCCATCCATGCTATTAAAGTATTCGAGGACTTTGGCATCCCCACAGTCAACACCTATCAGGTGGCAGAGGTCTGCGGTAGCAAGTTTCTCACCACACAGACCATCATCAAGGCCGGCCTTCGAACGCCACGCTGTTATCTCGCCTTCACCCCTGAGTCAGCCCTTGCCGCCATGGATGAATTGGGCTACCCCTGTGTCATCAAGCCCAACACCGGTTCGTGGGGCAGACTGCTCTCGAAGGTCAATGACCGAGATGCGGCTGAGGCGATCCTTGAGCATAAAGAGACCCTCGGAAGCTATCATCACTCCATCTTCTACATTCAGGAGTATATGGAGAAACACGGCAGGGACATCCGGAGTTTCGTTGTCGGAGATAGCTGTATCTGTGCGATCTATCGCCACTCAGAACACTGGATTACCAACACCGCCCGTGGAGCTAGGGCTTCCAATTGCCCGGTGACAGATGAACTTCATGAAATCTCCATCCGTGCCGCCAAAGCCGTGGGTGGAGGCGTGGTGGCCATTGATCTCTTTGAGACCCCGGAAGGGCTCTCGATCAACGAAGTCAACTATACTATGGAATTCAGAAACAGCATTGATACGACAGGAGTGAACATCCCTGCCAAAGTCGTGGACTATGTTCTGAAGGTGGGAAAAAGATGAAGGTTTCGATCGTTGGCGCATCTGGTTATGGCGGTGGGGAGCTTCTCAGGCTTCTCATCGATCATCCTCATGTGGAGGTCCATCAGGCTACCTCAGAAAGAAACGCTGGAAAACCAATCACAAAGGTTCATCCGAATCTTCGCAAAAGAACTTCTCTCGATTTCTGCACAATCAAAGAACTTGAAAGGGTTGATCTCCTCTTTGTCTCCCTTCCCCACACCCAGTTCATGCAGAGGTTCAATGAATTGAGCGGTCTGGCCGAAAAAATTGTGGACCTCTCCGCAGACTTCAGGCTCAAGGACACCTCCGCCTATCAGAAATGGTACGAAGTCGAGCATCCTCATCCGGAGAAGCTCTCTGAGTTTGTCTATGGAAACGTGGAACTCCATAGAGATGAGATGAAGAAGACCCGCTACATTAGCGGTGCAGGATGCAATGCCACGGCAACGATCCTGCCCCTTTGGCCCCTCTTTAAATTGGGCTTGGTGGATACAGCC